>Ga0307948_1001065_pt1 | contig 19184 bp, 13 predicted proteins | sample OrgLakmetagen280_FD_201824 | JGI IMG/M metagenome (GOLD analysis project Ga0307948, IMG submission 201824) | Saline water microbial communities from Organic Lake, Antarctica - #280 | ecosystem: Environmental > Aquatic > Non-marine Saline and Alkaline > Saline | place: Antarctica: Organic Lake...
CTTGCCGAAACGGCACCGCACGAGACTGTCGAGGCGTTTCAACCGTTCGTGCGGCGTGAGGACACGCCTGCGCTACCATAATAAAAAGACCTTACCCCGCACTTAAAATCACACCCAAAGATCATAGCGCGGATTTGAAGCAACGATCACGGTAAGATTTGACGATTCTCCTCAGGCGTTGGCAGTGCGCAGCTGTTTTTAGGGAAGAAACGGTGCCGTCTGTCGGCGACCCAGTTATAAATGCCATCTCGCCAGCTGCGGGGAATCCAAAGCGCCGGCCGGGCGAGGAAGCGCCAGCTGCTTCGCATATCAATTAAAGCATGGAGCACTGCATCGGAACGGAGATATTGGCGTCCGGACGGACTCCGATAGACTGCGGTGGCCACGCTCTTGCGTAATTCGGCATCCAATAGTCTTTCAGCAGTCTCGCCTTGAATAGGAGCGTAGAATAACAATGCCTGCTTGTCGCGCTGTATGAGAAAGCGGACGGAGCGACTGCATAAGCCACAGTCGCCGTCGTAGAAGAGGATGGCTTTATCCTGATTACTCACACTGTAAATGCTATGCTCTAAGTGACGTTTGTCAAAAGATGCTAGTGTCCTGAGTTCAAAATGTTTGTTATACTTGCTGAAGCAGAAAGATATTCATGGTTTCTTTCAGGAGCGCCACACCGTAGGCGGACTTACCGAATCTCTTCAAAGGCCCAGTCGAGCCATGGTAAAAGAGCTTCGATGTCGGCGGTATCCACCGTTGCTCCACCCCAGATGCGGATACCCGCAGGGGCATCACGGTAGCTGCTGAAATCGTAGCCGACATCTTCTTCATCCAGCAAGCTGACCAACTGCTTGGCCTTGGCCGCTTGTTCGTCTTCCGGAAGCGCTTGATACCAATCCGCGGTGATCTTCAGGCAGATCGAAGTGTTGGAACGGGTGGCAGTATCCTTTGCCAGGAATTCGATCCAGTCCCGCGCATCGACCCAGTCAGCGACTGCTTTGAGGTTCGCTTCAGAGCGTTTGATGAGTGCGGGCAGGCCGCCGATCTCTTCGGCCCAGCGCAGACCATCGACGGCGTCTTCCACGCAGAGCATGGAGACCGTGTTGATCGTTGCGCCGGAGAAAATGCCGGAAATAAGCTTACCGCCTTTGGTTAAACGGAAGATTTTTGGCAGCGGCCAATCGGGAGTGTAATTTTCGAGGCGTTCGATGGCACGGGGACTGAGCACGATCATGCCGTGAGCGGCTTCGCCGCCCATTACTTTTTGCCAGGACCAGGTCACGACATCGAGCTTGCTGTAGTCGATATCCATCGCGAACACGGCCGAGGTCGCATCGCAGATCGTGAGCCCCGCTCGGTCATCAGGAATCCATTTGAGGTTCGGCACCTTCACGCCGGAGGTTGTTCCGTTGTAGGTGAAGACGACGTCGTTGTTGAAGTCGACCTCATTGAAATCAGGGAGCTCTCCGTAGTCGGCTTCGAGTTTACGCGCATCTTCGAGCTTGAGCTGCTTTATCACATCCGTGACCCAGCCGGAGCCAAAAGATTCCCAGGCAAGCATGTCAACGCCACGCGCACCAAGAAGCGACCACATGGCCATCTCGACCGCACCTGTGTCAGAAGCGGGCACGATGCCGCAGACGTAGCCCTCGGGAAGCCCAAGAATCGACTTTGATTTATCGATGACTTCCTCGATACGTGCCTTCGCACACTTGGCGCGGTGAGAGCGACCGACCAGCGCACCGTCTAGCGCGTTGATGGACCAGCCGGGGCGTTTTGAGCAAGGGCCGGATGAAAAGTATGGACGGGAGGGTTTTATGCTTGGTTTCATTTTTAATTAAGAGTGTGGGTTTAAGTGAGAGTATTCGATTCACACGTCGCGCATCAATTCTCTGCGCCGGAGTTGGAGCCAGAGGTTCCAAGCGTGACCTTTGAGTATCGCTCGGGCGTGGTCGATCTCTGTCTTTCGGGCCGCGAGATTTTGGTTCGCAATACTGGATAGATCGTCAAGGTTGTAGAGGTAGACATTCTCCAACTCTTCGACTGCCGAGTCAATGTCACGGGGGAGGGCCAAGTCGATGAGGAATAAGGGCCTTTCCGGGCGCCCACGCATGACCTCGGCCACAGCATCTTTGCGGAGTAAGGCACCCGGCGATGCGGTGGAGCTGATGATGACATCGAAGTTGTGTAGCTGCTCCGTAAAGTCCTCAAATTCGATGGCTGAACCTTTCAGCTCATGCGCCAAGCGGTGAGCGTTTTCATAAGTGCGGCTGCTAACCGCGATGTCGGCCACGCCACGGCTGCGTAAGGCTTGTGCCGTCTTTTGCCCCACCTCTCCGCTGCCAAGAAGTAGAACGCGGCTTTGACTGAGTTTACCGAAAATACGGCTAGCGAGGTCGACTGCGACATTGCCAATGCTGATTTGCCCACGGGTAATGCCCGTCTGGGTGCGTGCTGACTTGGCCGCTTGAAAACTCTTTTCAAAGAGTCGGTTTAGAACGCTTCCTGTCGCATTCTCGTCCTTGGCTTGTGCGTAGGCGTCTTTCATTTGCCCGAGGATTTCTGTCTCGCCGACCATTTGCGAATCCAGGCCGGAGGAGACTTCCAGCGCGTGCTGTATCACATCCAGGTTCGTCAGCCAAAAGGAGTGCTGGTCGAGTAGCTCGCGCTCGACGCCCTGAATGTGGCAAAGGTGTTGGCGCACTGAGTCTTCAGTGCGATTGCTCGTGTTTGCGATGCCGTAGACTTCGAGGCGATTGCAGGTGTTGACGACCAGACACTCACGGATGATTTCATCTTCGAGAAGGGTCTTCTGTAGTGTTTTCAGCTTCTCTGTGCTCAGGGCAAGGCGCTCGCGCACTTCAAGCGGCGCTTCGTTATGCGAACTGCCCAAGACAAACAATGACTGTAGTGAATCACCCATCCGAAATCGCTTTTATTTGGAGGGTTGAACTGTAGCTTCTACTCCGGCTGATGGCTCCTCGCGTGCGGACTGGACGGGCCAGAGCGAGGCGATGGCGAGTAAGAAGAGGATGATTGAGGCGATGGCGTGATGTCGGGTAACGAGCTTTTTCTGGATACGCAGCACCACGACTACAAGATAGCCAAACCAGATCAAGCAGGTGGCAGTCAGTTTGAAAATCGGAACAAGCTCCGGATTATTCACCCAAAAAACGGCTCCGAAGAGTAGAGCTGCGCTCAGCACGATGACGCCAGTCAAGAGCAGCCGTTTCGCCATCTGATCCAGTTGCTGGACGGATGGCAGGTATTGATAGACACCTCTGAACTGTTTCTTCTTCAGCCCATGCTGTTGGATGAGGAACATGATCGAAACAAGTGATAAAATTGCGAAAACACCATAACTGAAAATGGCCAGTGCCGCATGTAGTTCAATCCAGGGGTTGCCGCCGAAGATGCCGGCTGGGTAGGGTTGATCCCAGTTCGGCACGAGCAGGGCCACGCCGGAGAGCAGTGCGGCTAAACCGGCGGTAAAGAAACCCAGAAGTCGAAGCCTGAATGCCGGGCCGATAATAAAGAAGAGCAGCACCAGTGACCAGGAGATGAACTGTGCAATCTCGAAGCTGTTACCCAGTGGGCAGGCTTTGATCTCTGCACCGCGTAAATTAAGTCCGAGGGTTTGGATGAGAAAGCCGCCACTTAAGAGCGCAAACATCGCAGCCCTTGAGTAGGGCCTCCGCAGAAGCAGCATCACCAACCCTAGAAGGAAGGCGATACCATAAATTACGGCTCCGGCGGCAAATGCCGAACGGTCCGTCAAAACGAGTTCACGCAACATTGTTCTAAGTTGAAAATGCTTCTGCCGCGCTGGCAACCGAGAAGAGTGATTCCTTTTAATAAGTATTTCCGTCGAAAACGAGAAGTCCCAGCTTATTTGTCCGATATTGATGTGATGAGGGCGCGGCTCTGCAGCTGGCCCAATGAGGACAAGCCGTCGCACTGTGGCAGAATGCTCCGATCGTAAGGTGAAGATCGGCTCTAGGTCGAATGGCACTTAGTGAAGAGCGCTTGAGTGCAATCTACAGCCGTAGCGGTGTGCTTAAGACAGGCATCGCTCACAAGATCAGGCAAGCGTCGGTGTGGTGGCTAAAGCACACCACTACGATAAGTGCTCTTAACTAAGTGCCATTCGCTCTAGGTCACTCACATAAAAGGGCGAAGAGCTTATCACGAAGGTGTCAGACTACATACTCAAACTGACCATTGATTTCTCACAAGAATTCACGAAGAACCAGAAATTTGTCTTCCCGTTCCATCCTGTGGAGAGTTAACATACTTAATTTATGAGTCGAAATTTATTCAGTCTAATCATGATGCGTCCACTCGCACTTTCTTGTCTTCTTTTTACTGGATTTGTCTCTGGGTGTAGTACCTTCAAGGGCGAGGTTTCCGCCGAAATACCGGTGACACGGGTGGCTTTTCAATCAGACGACATCAAGCTGCAACATCTACACGATGCTGCAGTGGCTCGCTTACAGGAGAACCTTGTGCCCTTTACCGATGAGATGCAGGTGCTTGTCGAAGGTGGAGGTTACCCCAATGCTTGGCTTGAGACCCAGCCCATGGGTGGTGAGATGTTTGCCAAGCGCAATCTTCAGGTTGGCCTGAATAACCAGCTTATCTTTATGTTAACACAGAGAGAGGATGGCCGCCTGCCAGGGATGGTCATCGCCGGTGATACGGCACGTGCAAATGGCTGGGATGTATCGCCGCCTGAGGCGCACATTTGGATGCCGGAGGTCGATATCCTGGCGGATTTTGAAATGTTCCAGGGCTTTTGCTTCCCCGAGCCTGCCTGGCGGATGTACCACTGGATCGGGCGTGACAAAGATTACCTGAAGCTGCTTTATTCTAATTTAAAGGGCTACGACGGCTACCTTTGGAATACCCGCGACTCGAACGGAGACGGTGTGCTGGAGACATGGTGCGTCTGGGATACGGGGGAGGATGCCAGCACGAGGCTCTATCGCCGCTGGGCACCAAACCGCTGGCCGTTTGATAAACCACCGGGTGCGGCAGGCGTTCCCAGTATCGAAGACCCTGATGCCCTTCGGCGTTACTGGCATAAAGGTCCGATGGATCCCATGCCAACGGATGAGCAAGTCAAAGTGCCTTTCCAATCAATGGACATTATGGCCTACAGCTACAGTGCCAGAGCCATGCTAGCTGAGGTGAGTGCCGAGCTTGGAAATGACATGGAGAGACACTGGAGAGCAAAAGCTGAAGAAGTGCGTGATGGATTGAAGAGTAATCTCTGGCATCCGGAGCGCAATGCCTGCTTTGATCGAGACAAAGACGGTCATGTTCTGCCTGAGCTCATTCACAATAATCTGCGTTGTATGTGGTATGGGGTTTTTGATCAGGAGATGGCGGATGCGTTCGTTAAAAACCACATGATTAACCCGGAGACCTTTTGGACGCCCATTCCTCTTCCCTCTATAGCTATCAACGAGCCGCTCTTCTATAATGGTAAACGTAACAATTGGAGTGGTCAGCCGCAGGGGCTGACTTACCAGCGGGCCATCGACGCCCTAGAGAATTACGGGCATTACGCTGAGGTCATGCTTTTGGGGCAAAAATTACTTCCAGCTCTGATTAAGAACGACTGCCGCTTCACTCAGCAGCTGGACCCGATTACAGGGGCACCTTCCGGCCAGCGCCCTGATACGTATGGCCCAATGATGCTGGCCGCACTGGAGTATATTTCCAGAATGCACGGTATCCACCTCGACGTAGTCGAAGGTGAAGTTTGGTGGTCCGCCGTGGATTCCGATGGGCCTGGTTTTAAGTATGAGCAGAATTGGGGCGAACACTTCTTTCGCCTGCAATTTGAAGACGGCTTAATGAAGTGCTTCGTGAATAAACAGCTCGCTTTTGAGGCAACAGCGGGCACGCGTATAGTCACAGACTTGGATGGCAAGATACTGGAGGTTGTCGGTATTAAATCTGAAATAGTTTCCACTCAAATCACACAGGATGAAAATACTGTTAAGCTAAAAGTGGCTCCTAACACTGTGCATGCAGTGAGAAATGGGGAGGCTCAGCTAATGTCATCTGTGCCGTTTAACCTGCCGCAGTAGCGCAAACTTATAAAAATAAAAAAACAGTCGCCTGTAGCGCTCACATTTACCGTAATCTCATACAATATGACAGCCACTACAAATAATCCTGCGTTCTCTTTTTCCAGTCATTTTCTTAGCAAGGCAGTGCGGCTGGCAGCAACCATCTCCGCTTGTTTTTTAGCGTCGCTTCACGGGAGGCCGGCTGGCAGCGACTCAGAAGTTCTTACAGGCACTGATAATAGTGATGAATCCGCCGCGTCCGCTGTAGGGCTTAAGAATGATTTTGTTCACATCGTTTTCGATCTTGAGGCACGCAGCTTCTCAATTCACGACAGCAGAAACGGTGCGCCTCTACTTAGCGACGCCAGAATTAAGGTCGGGATGGAAAAAGGCTCGGAGTTGACTGTCCATCGCGAGGAGGACGTATCGGATGCCTTGGGTGAGGGCAGACGCCTCATTTTAGCACTCAAAGACTATGGCCAGTTTCGCTACGCGACGCACTTCAGGAGTGGGGTGCCGCCCAAGCGCCTCTATTCTTTCACGCTGTATGATGAGCATCCGGCTATTGTGATGGGTTCCGGTGTGCTGATGCCGAATTACTACAGCATGCGCCTGCGGGAGTTTGAGGTGCTAAGCGGGGAAGGTAAAATCTTCGGCGGGGCGAATATTGAAAATCCGCTCACCCTTAACGGTGCGGCCGGCGCAGTGGCTACCTATGTGCGCCCTGGGCTGGACCGCATTTCATCGAACAGTCTTATGCTGACCGGTCAGGTCAATGGTGAGCAGCGCACTGTCATCTGGGGCGGACTGGGGCAGGCCGCGTATGGCAAGGTCGCTGAGCTGGAGAATGGAGCGCTTCGACTATGGGCCGAAGATCCGATCGGTCTGCTGATTGATGAAGACGAGGAGTTTTTGTCCGAAGACACCTTTTATCTCGATCTGACTGGCGGTGACCCTTTCGAGGCACTTGAACGTTACGGTCTGGCACTGCGTGCGGCCAATAATGCGTCACCTAATGTTTACGATTATCCTGTGCTCTGCGGTTGGAGTGTCGGCAATATAAGTAAACTTCCCAATATCAACAACAGCGCGAAACTGGTCAAAGAGGCTGAGCTGGCACAGTCCAGTGGTATGACGAAATACACCAAGGTTATGAACCGGCTGGAGCCGGACAAGTATCACCTCGATACCGAGCAGGGCTGGTGGGACGACAAGGTTTTCAGGACATACAAGCACTTGGTGCCGCCTTACGAGACGATGGCTGAGTTTTGTGGGGCGCTGGAGGAAAGGGATGCATATGGTTACATTTACATGCAACTCGGCATGCCATCGGATGACTTTGTCCGCGCTCATCCAGAATGGATGTTGTTCAACGACGCCTCGGATGTCGATCGCGTGGATCCGGACATTAAGAAAAAGAAGATCAAGCACCACCATCACCAGCCCTACGTCACTTTCGACTATACAGATAAGGAATTCTCAGAGCACTTTGTAAAAGTCTGGTCTGCTATTGCGAAGGCCGGCATTCGTGGCGTCAAGGTCGACTACCCGGCTACAGCCTGGCGACCGGAGGGTGGTTTCGACGATCGCTACGCCAGCACTAATTCTGCTTATCTACGTGCTTTTGAGCTTTTACGCGAAGCGATGGGTGATGACGCCCTGATCGACGAACGAAACCTCGGTGAGTCCGGGCGCCCGTGTCTGGACCTGACTGCAGGCGTAATCGATACGCAGCGCACTTGGGCCGACTCCAATGCATTCGTGCCGGAGATGGTCTCCCGCAGTGGACTGCGCTGGTTTAAAAACCGCACGGTTTTTAATTACTATTCAGATACCAAAGCAGTTCACGGTCTCGAAGCGGCGGATTTGCACTCGCTGATTACTTTAAATTTTCTCACCAGCGGGCGACTGGATCTGGCGACATCTTATTCACTTTTTACACCGGAGGTCACGCATATCGTCTCACGTAGTTATCCGCACTATCCGGATCCGATCAGCGCGCGTCCGCTTGACGCATTTACCGGCATTGAAGACCCGCAGGTCTATGAGCTCGAGCTGACACCTGATTGGCGCCAAGTGACATTCTACAACACCGGAGCAGAGACGACGGTCCTCTCGACTGATCTGAGCGGTGACCGTGTTGATAACGCCATCGGTCTTGATCCGGCGGCATCCTATCACGCATACGAGTTTTGGACGGACACATATCTTGGCAAACTCGGTGGCACCGATACTTTAGAGCGTGAAGTCGCGCCTGGGCAATGCGCGATGATCTCCGTGCGTCGTGCCTTCGATCACCCCCAGGTCATCAGCACCGATCGTCACCTCTTGCAAGGTTGGGTGGATCTCGAAGATGTGGCTTGGGATGGGAAGAAAAGCACCCTGGCAGGCGTAGCTAAAGTCATCGGTGGAGAGACATTCCGTATCGCTATCGCCGGTAACGGGTCTGAACTCAATAAGGCGGAAGCAAAGAGTGCCAAAGCAAAACTCAAAAAGCATCCAAGTGCAGCAGATGTCTGGGTGTTATCTCTCGAAGCCGATACGACAGCAGATGTTGAATGGGCGGTTCGCTGAGCGATTTAAATGGCTCAATTTTAGGTTTCACGTGGAAATAAGCTGTATCTATCGCTCATATGAAAAAAGGTCTTAAGACATTAATCGCTGGTATCTTGTTATTTGCCCTAGGGGCTATCGTCGTGCCGCTAACGATTGTGATACCATTTTTACTAAGCGATTCTGATAAAAATCAGTTTTTGGTTCCCGGTGTCCTTGAAGTCGAGGTTACCGAGCCCGGACGTTACTACCTGTGGAACGATCACCAGACCGTCTTTGAGGGGCAGAGTTATCTTCGGTCGGAAAGTATCCCTGATGGCGCTACAATCCGTATATCGAATGCAGACGGGGAGGATTTAACGTTTACGGGAAACACGTCGACAACTGTGACGAGTGGCAATAGCTCAAAACGCAGTATCGGTTACGTCGAGGTGACTAATCCTGAAAAACTGAAAGTGTCTGTGACGGGCGACTTTAAAGAGCGCGTCTTCTCATTCACAAAGTCAATCGTCCTGAAGATGTTCGGACTGATCTTTGCCGGTGTTGGTGTGTCGATGCTGCTGGCTGTATCTGGAGTGGGGCTTGCCGTCTGGGGTATTGTGAAGCTTGCGCGCAAAGAAGCGCCCGCTGAGTAATAACGGCCTGTCGGCCAAGTCCTCTTGTGGCGGTGGTTGCCTGGCTCAGCTTAGCTAGGCGCGAAGACGGGTCCTGCCGTTAGGGACGATAAGCGCGTGCAAGTTCGTCATTTGCGATGAGCACCATATGCCGATTCCAAAAAGGGTTGATCTTTATCATGGGAGGGTCCAGCTCCGTCTGGACCGCGGCGTGCAAGCGGTAACGCCTCTGCCTATGCGGGCGAGGCGGAGCTCGTTCCTCTCGTTTCGCTCTATTCTATAAGGGTCAGATCTACTTTAATTTGGTATTAGAGCCAGAGGATCCTGCTACGTGCGACTACGCCGGGACATGTTGGCTCTGCTACACTTCGCGTGTGCGATCCGCTAGATCGCAGCTTATGACTTGGCGGCTTTGGCGGCCTTACGGCGCTTGCTCTCGTCGAGTTCGCGTTTGCGCATACGGAGGAACTGCGGCGTGACTTCGACGAGCTCATCGGGGGCGATGTATTCGATCGCGCGTTCGAGTGAGAACTTAATTGGTGGCGTAAGTTGGATGCTCTTGTCTGTGCCAGAGGAGCGCATGTTGTCGAGTTGCTTTGCCTTTGCCGGGTTGACGGGCATATCTTCAGTGCGAGGGTTCTCGCCGACGATCATACCAGCGTAAACTTCTTCGCCAGGACCGACGAATAGTTTGCCACGAACTTGAATCATATCGAGAGCGTAGGGCATGCTCTTACCTTGTTCCATGCTGACAAGTGTGCCCGTCAGGCGAGTCACGATCTCGCCGCAATGTGGGCGATATTCGAGGAAGGAGTGGCTCATTACGCCGTGGCCGGAGGTCATGGTCACAAGATCGCTCTCGAAGCCGATCAAGCCGCGTGTGGGGACTTCAGCCTCAACCGTCACCCCGGAGTTGTGGTGCTCCATGTTGGTGACTTTACCCTTTCGTTTGGAAAGGTTTTCCATGACGCCACCGAGTTGGTCTTCGGGGATTTCGACCCAGACCTGTTCGAAGGGCTCGCAGCGGGTGCCGTCGATCTCCTTATAAAGCACGGTTGGGCGGGAGACGAGAACTTCAAAGCCCTCGCGGCGCATCGTCTCGACGAGAACGGCGATCTGCATGGCGCCACGCGCATTGACGAGAAAGCGGGTGCCATCGTCAGTGTCTTCGATTGAGATGGAGATGTTTGATTGTGTTTCGCGGACGAGGCGTTCACGGATTTGACGTGACGTGACCTTCTTCCCGTCTTTTCCGCCGAGCGGGCCATTGTTGACGGAGAACTCCATTTGCACGGTGGCAGGGTCGATCTCGACGAAGGGCATGGCCTCAGCATCCTTGTCAGCTGCTAGCGTATCGCCAATATCGACATCGTCAAAACCGGCTAAGCCGACGATGTCTCCGGCGACGGCGTTCGTCACATCATCGGTATTGCCCGCACCGGAGAAGCTTTTCATTTTGGTGACTTTCACGCGTTCACGTCGGCCGTCCTTGCGAAGCGCGAAAATAGTTTGTCCGACTTTGACTTCTCCGGAGAGAAGGCGGCCGATCGCCATGCGCCCGACGTAGTCGTCCCAGTCGATATTTGAAACAAGCATGCGGAAGTCGCCTTCCTCGATTCTCGGGGCAGGGATGCGTTCTACAATGGTCTCGAAAAGATCCATCATATTTTCGCGGGGGCCATCCACTTCGTGGTCAGCGAAGCCCATCTTGGCGGAGGCGTAAAGGAAGGGGGCGTTGAATTGATCTTCGTCCGCCTCCAGGTCGAGGAAGAGTTCGAGCACCTTGTCGTGCACCCAGTCGGGGCGAGAGGTCTCACGGTCGACTTTGTTGATCACACAGATGGTCTTAAGGCCGGCTTCGAGCGCCTTGCGGAGCACCCAGCGAGTCTGGGCCTGGGGTCCACCAACCGCATCAGTGAGCAGCAGCACGCCGTCGACCATTTTCATGACACGTTCCACTTCAGCGCCGAAGTCGGCGTGTCCTGGAGTATCAACGATATTAATGGTATACTCTTCGTTGTCCTTTGGATTGATCCATTTAACAGCGAGGTTCTTCGCTTTAATGGTGATGCCCTTTTCGCGCTCCAGATCCATGGAGTCCATGGCACGTTCTTCAACTTTTTCGTTCTCGCGGTAGGTGCCGCTTTGCTTGAGGAGGCAGTCCACGAGGGTGGTCTTGCCATGGTCAACGTGGGCGATGATGGCGATGTTTCGGATGTTCTTGGCGTTCATTGATCAGAAGTCTGAAGCTAAGAAACAGAAGTAATCTGTTTCTTAGCGGTGGTAGTTAAAGGATGGAGCCCTTCGACGAATTCGACAGGGACGCCCCAAGCAAGCGGCTTCGACAAACTCAGCACCAGTCAGGACAAGCGCGGCATAAGGTCGTGTGCTTTGAGGGAAGTCAATGCTATAGCTTGCGTCTTTGCCAGATGGGGCGGATCGATTTAACCGAAAAATGCCGTAGACTTTTACCCGCTGTCTTTCGCGCCTGATTTGCCCATCACGGTCTGTAGTGACTCCGCAAGTTTCAGGCCGCCTTTTGCATCAAAATCCAAAGTGCGGATGGGGAACGGAATCAGAATGTCCGCCCCATCGAATGCGCGTTTGATTGCTTTTACCCCGGCGTCAATCGCCTGATAGTATCCAACTTCCCCGTTCGGATAATCGATCCAGTATCGAGCGGTGAAGTTGATTGAACTGTCGCCATACTCGAGCGCATAAACATCGGATGCTGGTTCCTTTTTGACGAATTCGAGGCGTGCAATCGCTTGCTCGATAGTTTGCGTGACATGGTCGAGATCCTCGCCATAGGAGACGCCGACCGCCAGATCGATTCGCCGCTCGCCGGATTTCGAATAGTTTTCGAGGACGGATTTAAATACATCCTTATTTGGTATATAGATGATCTGACCAGAAAAATTGCGGATGATCGTATTACGCAAATTAAGTTGCTTCACATAGCCGAACTGGTCGTTCGAACGAATGAGGTCCCCGGGTTGGCAAGGTTTGCGAATGCTTAATATAAGTCCGGCGAGCAAATTTTCCGCCAGATCCTGAAAGGCAAAACCGATGGCAAGTCCCAGTATGCCTGCGCCAGCCAGCAGTGAAACGACGGCTTTTTGCAGACCAATTAGGTCGAGTGCGACAAAGAGTCCGACTGAAACAACCAAAACCTTGACGAGGACTGCCAGCAAACTCGCAACTGCGTGGGAATTGAAGGTTCTGTTAAAGGCCTTCATGGATACGCGCCCGGCAACTGAGCCCATCGCGTAAAAGAGTATAAACAGACAAATCGCGATGAGTAGGTTCGGCAGCAGGACAACTGTTGCATCAAACCAGTTGACCATCTTATCACCGAGTAGCTCAACGACTCTATTCGACGAGAGCGGTTCTGCTTGTATCGTTAAATCGGCAGCATTGAGCCCCTCGGAGGGGCCGGGTGCAGATTCGGCAACCTGTTGAACGGGTGGAGTAGCGATATCGGTCTTTTCTGTTTGAGCCATAACTATGTAATTAGGGTTACGGTTTGATTAGACCTTATTCAAGACTCTTACGGGATAAGCCGGTATTCGGTTTATTCTCGGGGCAATATTTAGATAGAGAGCTTGAATTAAAAATCAGGGAGCCAGAGGACCCGTCTTTGTGTAACTACGCCGTGGCATGCTGGCTCGGCTACAAGTTTCTGTAGCCATGGCAGTCCTCTGCCATCTTTTGCACGGGTTAAGATTTTATCGGGCCCTTGCTTAGTGCGGATAATAGTCCGCGGCAGCCGTCTTCGATCAGATCCATGACCTGGTCAAAGCCCCTGTCCCCACCGTAGTAGGGGTCGGGCACCTCTTTCTCCGAGTGCTCTGTGCAGTAATCGCAGAAAAGTTCCACCTTCGTTCGCTGGTCATCGCCACGCGCGATTGATAGCGCGCCTTCGAGATTATCCTTATCCATCGCCAGGATCAGATCGTAGTGCTCCATATCGAAGCTATCCAACTGCTTCGAGCGACCGATGGTAGGGATACCGCGGGCGCGCATCACTTCCTGCATCCGTCGGTCGGGCGGATTGCCCGAGTGAAAGCCGATGGTGCCGGCCGACTCGATTTCGAACTGATCCGTGAGCCCGGCCTGGTCGACCATGTGCTGAAAAGCGCAGTGCGCGGCAGGCGAGCGGCAGATATTGCCCATACAGAGAAAGAGGATGCGGTGCATGGAAGGGAACATTGAACATCGAACGTCCAACGTCGAACATTGAATATGAGAAATCCTGCTTATCCGTTAAATGGCAAACTTCCGGTAGAGATGAACCGCAGAGGACGCAGAGGGCGCTGAGGTTTCGCCGAGTGCATGCTCCAGACTATTATCGGCGGGTGGATGTAAAGGTTGGAAGTCCCGCCTGTCCGACATGAGCTTGCCGCAAAATCGAATGTTAGGCGGTTTCTCTATCGAGATTTCCATGTGCGCACAACCGGCTAAAGCCGGAACTCCGACTTTTTCCCTCCACCTTACAATAAATCTCTCCGCTCTCCAGGCCCTCTGCGGTTAAATTATTCCATTCATTGTTCGGCATTTATCGAATGTAGTTCGATATGTTGTTGAGCCACTCGCTCCAGATCTTCGATTTGCACGACTTTGGTCAGTGAGCCGCGGATGCGGCGCGAACCATAAATACCTTTGGTTAATGCGATCAGCTTTGGGCGCATCCATCGCAAGTCGGTATGGCGTTCTTCCCGGAAAGGGCGGGCCATAACCTGGCGGGTATAGTCGATAATGGTGCTCCAGCGCTCTTCGATCGTAGGCGGATCGGGAACTGTGCCGTGCTCTAGCGTATGTTTGATGTCACGGAATATCCAGGGGTAGCCCAACGCTGCCCGGCCGATCATGAGCCCGGCACAGTTCGTCGTCTCACGAATACGAATGACGTCGGCCGCGCTGGTGATGTTGCCATTGCCGATGACCGGGATAGTGAGCTCGTTTGCAACCTCGGCGATGACGGGCCAGTTGGCATCGCCACTGTAGCCTTGCACTTTGGTGCGTCCGTGGATGGCAAGCGCCTGTGCGCCTTCGCTTTCGACGATATGGCCGACTTCCTTTGCGACAATGGTGTCATCATCCCAACCGGTGCGGATTTTCGCCGTGACGGGGGTCTCCGGCACGGCTTTGACGACTGTGCTTACGACTTTCCCTAGTTTCTTCGGATTGCGAAGCATAGAGGACCCCGCATCCATACAGACGACACGATCAGCCGGACAGCCGAAGTTTATGTCGATGAAATCGGGACGCAATCGGTCGGTCAGGAGGCGGGCGGCCTGACCCATGGTTAAAGGATTCGAACCGAATATTTGCACGCCCATCGGGCGCTGCGCCTCGGTGAAGTCGACCGTCTCCCAAAGTTTCGGATCGTCACGATTGAGCGCATCCGCCTGCACAAACTCCGTAACCATGACGTCCGCACCCTGTTGCTTACAGAAGTCCCGGAACACAATGTCGGTGAACCGCGCCATGGGTGCGAGGTAAAGCGGGAATTTATCGTCTTGGAACCAGGGGAGCACGGGGAAGGGCGTTTTAAGGAGTAAGAAGGCAGAATAATTAACGGCAGAATAATTTTTATTTTCGAATGTTGGTGAACTTAGTTCACGCCTATCTGCGATTGAGCATTTATTGATAATTCACATGATGATTGAATTATTCTCCTAATAATAGCCATCCCTCTAGCGAATAAACTATTGTACAAACTAGGAGGAAATAGAACTACCTAATCCTTAATCCCGTATTTATTACGATAGGCGGGGATCGTGACCATCGGCGGGCGCTCGTATTCTACGATTTCACGGGTGAGTTGTTCGTAGCGATTACCTTCGGCTTGGAATTGGCGATAGAGGGTGGCGAGCTCCGGCAACTTATCAACCATGCCATAGCTTTTCAGGCGATTAATGAAAGTCTGCAGAATGCCAAAAGACATCTTGCCCAACGCATTGGTGCTTTGATTGCGGTGGATGCGTTGATCCAAGTCACACTGGGCAAATGCCTCGAGTCCCCATTCCCGATAAACGTCCAGGATGTGCGCAGTCTCCACGCCGTAGCCGATAGGGAAGGGTATCTTCTCCAGCACTTCACGGCGCACCGCAAATTCACCGGATAGTGGCTGAATCAAGGAAGTCAGTTCAGGGAAAAAGAGTGAGAAGAGTGGACGAATCAGAATTTCAGTCACACGGCCACCACCGCTGGAGCGAATCCCGCTGGAGTAGGCCATAGGACGATCATAGAAGGCTTTGCAGTATTTGATACTGTCCTTCTTGATCAACGGGGCGACGATTCCAGTAACAAAGCGCGGATGGATGTTTTTAATGTCGGCATCCACATAAATGATGATGTCTCCCTTGAGTTGGTAGATCGCCTTCCAGAGGTTTTCACCCTTGCCCCGCTTGTCACCTACCTCCGGCAAAATGTCCGAGGCAAGATACGTATCGGCTCCAAAGGAGGCCGCCACTTCAAGTGTCTTGTCCTCTGACCCTGAGTCGATGACTGCGAACTCATCGATCAGCGGATAGCGTTCCATGAGCTCGGACTTGAAGATCACGATCTCTTTGCCGATGGTTTTTTCTTCGTTAAGAGTCGGGATGCAAAGCGAGATTTTCAGCCCCTTCTTTTCCTTCTCTTTAACTAATTCCAGGATGTCCCAGAACTCGCCGTGGTGGAACGTATTCGTTTCCAGCCATTTATCTATTTTACTGCTCATCGCAAAGTCCTCCGTCGATGGATTGGAGAAGGGCAATCAATTGAGCAAGACCTCCAAAGATGGGTGGAATATCAATTGATTCATTAAATTCATTTTTATTCTCACCACGAGTCAGGCCGAGCGTCACACTGGGTATGTTGTGTTCAATAAGTTGGCTCAGTTCGCCAACACTGGGTTCGATGCGTGGTTTTACCTCCAAAGTTTTCAGTATTTGGCGCATGGCTTTAACCATGGGGTGCCCGTAGTCGAGTCCGCCGGTCTGGCGTTCAGCCACGGACGAAAATTCAATTTCTGCTTCGGACGTGTTGGCAGTCTCTTCGACGATATCGATGATTTTCTCTTTCAACTCGGTGATCATGCCTTCTTTCTCGCTGCGGATTTCGAAGCGTAGATTCGCGTTGGTGGGGCGGGTGCCGAACGAAGTGCCACCGTTGATCGACCCGAAGATAACCTGAGTGGGCGGCTGCATCGGGATGGGAATTTCCATGATGCGCTGGACGACCTTGGTGAGAATAGCAACAGCTCCAGTGGCTCCGAACTTCGCCCAGTCGTAGGCTGACGGCATGCTGACTGAAATCTCGCCGCGTAGCATGCCGATGCCGATATAGCTTAAGCGCCCGAGCTGGATGCCTTCAATGCTGACGCCAGCGCGGATGGGGAGCTTATTATTTTCCAGAAAGAATCGAATCCCGCCGAGGTCTCCATGGCCGAGGCTGCGTGTGCAGCCGAGGAGAATCAGGTTGTCGTCAAAACTAACATCTAAGCGTTTGAGAATCTCCGGTAAAGTAACAATGGCTGCGAGCCCGAGACTGTTGTCTCCGATGCCAGGGCCTTGAATCTTATTTGCAGTCACTGACATGGCGTGGTCGACGCTTGAGCTGAAGACGGTGTCCACATGCGCGCAGACGAGTATATTCTTTGTGCCCTTTTTGCCCGGCAGCATGGCCATCCCATTACCCGCCTCGTCGATAGAGATGTTTTGCAGCCCGTCCTCAGTGAACCGATTACTCAGAAAAGTGATGCGGTCGGCTTCGTGGCCGGTCGGGGCGGGGATTTCCCCGACCATCATGGCATTGGCTAACAGAATCTCACGAATCGAATGCAGATTCTCGCGATTTTCATGGATGCTATCTAAAATCGTATTCAGTGACTTGGGCATTAAAAATTTGGTGGTTAATCGATAACTATTTTCGCTGGGTCGTAGTCCACCTCGGGGTAGCTGAGATGCATGTCTTCCAAGCGGGCGACGACCATTCTGGCAACTAGCAGGTTGCGGGCCCATTTCTTGTTGGCCGGAATGACATACCAGGGGGCGTGCTCGCAGGCCGTCTCTGCAAAGACCTCTTCGTAAGCCTCAATATACTCATCCCACTTGCTGCGGGCTACCAGATCGGACTCGTCGAACTTCCAGTTTTTGGCCGGCGTATCGAGCCGCTCCTGAAGACGCTTTTTCTGAGTGTCCCGGTCGATGTGAAGAAAGAACTTCATGATCACCGTATTTTCATCATAGAGCATGTGCTCGAAGTCGCGAATGTGGCGAAAGCGTTTTCGCCAGACGGATTCAGGCTTCAATTTATTGACCCGGACGGCCAGCACATCCTCGTAATGGCTACGGTCAAAGATCATAATTTCGCCGAGTGCGGGTACCCGTTTGTGCACGCGCCATAAGTAGTCGTGTGAGCGTTCCCTCGTCGATGGCTTGTCAAAGCTGGCCACGTGGACGGCTTGCGGGTTCACCCCGCGAAAGACATTGCGAATCGTGCCGTTCTTGCCGCTGGTATCCATGCCCTGAAGCACGAGCAGAAGCTTTTTGCGCCGATCCACGAATAAACGCTGCTGGAGGTCGGAGAGCTTCTCATTGAGTTTTATCAGCTCATCTTTCGCTTCGTTTTTGTCCTTAGGGAGATCGTCCCATGGGTCGGCAGGCACTTTAGCCATTTTATCATTTTGGCCGGGCTGAACAAGATAGTTAGTAAAGTTGCTGATTCTCATAAATGATGTCGGAAGTTTTATTCTCTACAGCATGCCCGTCAATCGTTCATCCGAGATCTATTTTCGGCGATAGACTAAAACGACGCCATTTTCTTGCTCATAGAGCAGTCCGGTGAATTCTTTGCCCGGCTCACTGTAAAATTGTGTAAATGAGTCGACGAACTCATCGGGGATAAATGAAGTAATTGAGCCGCCTGCTTCGCCGCCGTAGGCGGTTGTCAATTTGAGCGCTTTGAATCCGCTCGGGCTCACCGCGTCGACTGCTGCGATGCTGTCGACGACAACGACGACCTCCTGGTCAAGGTATTGGCCCAGATCGGCTAAATAAAAGGCGATAGTTTTTTCCGGAGGCGGGGGATCTTCGGTTATAATCATCTGGCTGAAGCCGGCTAATGTGTTGGCACTGATGCCCGCTATGTCGACGAGCGAATCAATCAGATCTATCGGGCGCGCATCGATGATGCGTTGAGCTAGAATCGGTCCGATCCCGGGGAGGGATTCGAGCTCACCAATGGAGGCCGTGTTGATGTTGATTTTATTTTTCAGGACAACACTGCGATCGTCTTGTTGCGCGGTGCGCAGGCCTTGGCCGCCGGCTTGGCTGCCGGCGATGAGGGATTGTAGGCCGGACATTTGAATTGAGCCTTTGGCCAGGCCCCAGATTCCGTCTTCATCCTGCTGAGCGGCTCGCTCGCTGTTTTTTAATCGACTCAAGTAGGCACGAGGGCTCGGGCCGTTCGGCCATCTGTCATTTGGGGGCATTCCGTAAATCCGGGCCAAGCCCTGAGCCACAAGTTCCTGTGAGAGGTATTCTCCGTCTTTTTCAAAGACTGCATAATAGCTCTTGCCGCTGGAACCCGCTCCCCGGGCATCCTCCCATTTTGTGTGCACGGTGAACTCACCTCGCAGGAAGTTTCGGGTGACTCTTTTGGCCAATTGCCCGCTATCAGTGACTTGCGCTTCAGGAATTGAGAAGTAGCGGGCTTGTTCTTGTAAAAGTCTGAGGTCACCGCTTGTGCTTTCCGGGGCATCGACCCAATAGATGCGCAGGGCGTATTTCTGCCCGTTGTGATCCACCATGAAACTGTCCCCGTCGTTCAAAGGAGCCTGGACCAGGCGACAGTTTTTCAGCGTTTCCCAAGTCTGGCTATTCCCTTCTTCGCCGTGCAATTGGCAGAAGATGCAAAGGAATGCAGCGATTAAAAAAGTGCGAACCATACTACG
>Ga0307948_1001070_pt1 | contig 19126 bp, 18 predicted proteins | sample OrgLakmetagen280_FD_201824 | JGI IMG/M metagenome (GOLD analysis project Ga0307948, IMG submission 201824) | Saline water microbial communities from Organic Lake, Antarctica - #280 | ecosystem: Environmental > Aquatic > Non-marine Saline and Alkaline > Saline | place: Antarctica: Organic Lake...
CCCAGCTCGTTTGAGGACCTTTATGAACCAACCTGATATTTTTGGTGTTGCCTCTTTTGTAGCTAAGTGCCTAGCCCTGTTCCCTTGATTTTTCTAGCGTTTTTTTGGTTTGGTTACAGGCTTTTTTCCAAGCTTCCGCTCAGATGCCCACCAGAGGCATATATAGCGATGTAACCTTACCTTACCTAAGAGTTGATTAATTTGCTTCTAAGCTCCATGTGTCAATTATGCTGCTGGTTTCGTCCATACCAAACGTGCCCTTTCCAGTACCATTACCAACTCTCATCACCCACCAGAGCTGGTTTCAGGCAAAGCCTGCACAGTATTTTTCTTACAATGGCTAAAAAGAAAATAAGGGCCACGCTAGTTGTCTGAAATGCTAGTTCTCTGAAGCCATGTTGTTCAACGCCTGCTTACTTAAGACCCTGCAAAGCTGCAAAAAAATCACGGTTCTTGAATGTCAGATTTGTAGCAAGGACAAGAAGCACGTTGCCTCTTTCCCTGCTACAACCAAAAGAAGCCTTCTCGCCTCTTGTTTATTTCACTCATGACCGGCACATACTACCTCATCCTAAGGAGCTGGCACGGTCGCCTGCAAGCTAAATATACATGACCTGAGATAGTACAAGGGTCATTCACACCATCTTGAAAAAGAGCCCAGTGGGTGAGTACTTTATGCTACAGGTTCTGCGCTACTCATGCTACCAACCCATCAAATGGGCGTATCCTGGTCACGCCTTGCGCTTGCCCAAGGTGCTTATTTGTGCATATCAATTCAGGCCAAGGTCGGTCCCCCCCAAAAAGAGAATCTGTATTATGCAAGTTTGCATCACGCCCCTTCTCATTGTGTCCCTATACTATGTAATAGTCCATTTGTCTCGCTTCCTGTTCTATCTGGTGCTTCAGCTGCTTGTGGCTTGTAGATGGGAGCCTACATTTGCAAGCAAAAAGCGTTCATGGTTTAGGGGAAGTTGAATACTAGAGCAACGTACAGGGCGCATTATCACGGCACCAAAATGCATGGAGGAGAAAAATGAGCAGTGATTGCTCGCCAGAAGTCCAACTTGTCAATTTTCATTAGACGATGACATTTTGATGTATGTGCAATTTATAAAAGTTGCACCGGTAATAAAGCCTCAAAATGCTTTCTTTGTGAACCCCTCTTTAGAATACACACATGTAAGTACACACACATGTACACACACACTGGACAACACTGGAGACGCACACAGCAATGACTTGCTAATGATCTTAATATCATAGGCACAACTGCTGTACCAAAACTAGCATGGATGAAAGCTGACTGAAACACAAACAAATATGCTTTTGAAAGAGACCTGGACCCAGGAACTGGCGGCACCAGGGAGGTACCCCTTGGGATGCATTGTATGTGTATGTGAGTGTTTGTATATGCGTGAGCGTTACCAAAAGATGACCAACTCACCTTACCTGTTGAAAGAGGACGAGGCATGCAAGGAGGGCCAAAAGGAGGAGCGCCAAACCGGGCAACTGGACCGCAGCACCGTATAGGGCCTGAAGATAAGGGGACGGGAATGGGCAAGAACCGGTAAGAAGGTTGAAACCTGTACTGCCCAATTAAGAATTAAGAAAGGGGCGTTGTCCATCACTCGCAAATCAAAAACCAATGGCGACATGGTGTCAGGCTTCACGCATGTTCAATTTAAGGCGCTGCGTCAAATTAAGCATGCCAAGAATCTCGTACAAAGTACTTACAGGTCTACTTCATGCTCAGGGAGCACATATATGCATGTGCACATACACAATCGCATTCACATGCACATACAACACACACAGTCAAAAATAAATGCACATGCACATGCACATGCACATGTACACACACATACACACACACTGACGCTCGCAAATGGCACACAGACGTTACAAGGCATGCACATGAGCTCCGAAGCACACACATTCATTACTCATTAGTCACCTACGACGTACATTTCCTGAAAGGCCTTTCCCCATTTGAAGGAACGTGGTCTTTTCCTGGAACCCGGTCGCCATTGCCGCCAAACCCATGCACCAGCAGGCCTTCCCAATGAATTTGTGGTACGGGCTTAAGCGAGCTCGCACAGGAAGCGATGCCTTTGGGTACAGATAGGCGCCTAGGCCAACGAAGAACTGTGAGGCAGGGACACAGGAACATGCAAGGAAAGGGTGCCATTCAATGAACTACGGTGGGTGAGAGTAGTTGTTTCTATGCACCTGTTTTAGATCGTGGTCGTGCGCTGTATGCTGCATGCTGCGTGCCACAAGGACAATGATAGGCAAGCTACATCAAGCAGGGGCAGGTGTGCGTGCGTGTGTGGAGACGATCTGGAATGTGGTCGTGGTGTGCTGCGCATGACCAAAAGCACGTCAGCAGGCCCTACACCCTACCTGGAAGGCTAAGAGCACAACCGTGGCCATGCCTAAAAAAGAGTGCGGGCTGTACATGTTGGGGATCGGAGTGGGGAGTTTGAGAGTGTGGCTGGCCCATGCAGCTCTCACGCCAAGTGCAGCGCTCAGCACAGCACACATGTGCAAGCTGTAATGGATCTTCTTCCTTGTCTCCCTGGACAATGTATGGGGTGTATGTGCATGTGTGTGTGTGCGTGTGTATTTATGGGGGGGGCATGTGTGTGTCTGTGTGTGTGTCTGTGTGTGTCCGTGTGTGTCTGTGTGTGCGTGTGTCTTTCTGGGGGGGGCATGCGTGTGTATGTGTGTGTGTCTGTGTGTGTATGTGTGTGTCTGTGTGTGTTTATGTGTTAATGTGTGAATGTGTGTGTCTGTGTGCTGTGTGTGTGTGTGCTGTGTATGTCTGCATGTGCATCCGTGTGAATGTGCATGACGAGGCAAGGAAGTTCGCATTCAAGAACTGACACGAACAATTGCAACAAAGCGGCACGTACCTTGACCAAGGGAGAATGGGGGCTTCATAGACTAACAGAGCTTCTGCCTGTCATAGCACAGGAAGTTGCAAGTGGTGGGTTGTTGCCTCGAGGAGAGTGTTTTGTAGATAATGCGTGGGCTAATGCTTGACTACTGCAAAATAACGTTAAGCCATTTGCTTGGCACCTCACCCTTCCTTAGCCTGCTAATCTGATACCATAGAACGGCTCACCATGAGCACACCAAATGCTAGGGTCATGAGTAAAGGATGCCAGTTGAACAACTGGCTGGTGTCTGTTCCCCCCTGAATAAAAGGGGTGTTTGGAGGTTATTTTGTTGTGTGTGTGTATGTGTGTGTGTGTGTGTGTGTGTGTGCGTGTGTGTGTATGTGTGTACGCATGTGTCTATTGTGTGTGTGTGTGTGTTTGTGTATGTGTGTGCGCGTGTGTGTATTGTGTGTGTTTGTTTGTGTGTGTGTGTGTGTGTGTGTGTGTGTAAAGTGTGTGTGTGTGTGTGTGTGTGTGCGCGTGTGTTTATTGTGTGTGTTTGTGTATGTGTGTGCATGCGTGTGTGTGTGTGTGCGCGCGTGTGTGCTTTGTGCTATATTCAGAAACATACCTTGCCGTCTGACACCACGTCCCAAGCAAAGCCGTTTAAATACCCTCTGATCCAGACCAAAACTGCTAGGAACAGAGCCAGACTCGCTCCTCTGGCTGCATGAGCCACTACCATTATAAAGGAATGATTTGCTGTTTAATAAACAACGCTTGCACAAAAGATGCAAGCCCTCACCAAAGTTCCACGGAATTAATAAATAATTAAAATCAATGCAGCTCGACCCGGTCACCCTCGTAGCCGGGTTCTTAGGCGTGGCCCTGTTTGTTCTGCTACTCAGGAAGCAGCAGCAGCGCGTGGCAGGGCATGTGAGCCAGCTGGCACCTTCCTCCTCGGTCGCAGGAGCCAATGAGAGGAGACAGCAGAAGTTTACGCGTGAAGAAGTCGCACGGCACTGCCACCGCCACGACGCTTGGATCATCGTGCAAGATAAGCAGACCGGTGAGCACAAGGTGTACGACGTCACGCAGTACGTGGATGAGCATCCGGGGGGGGATTCCATTTTAAATAACGCGGGGAGGGATGCCACGGAGGGATTCTTGGGGCCGCAGCACCCAGACACTGTGTTTGTGATGGTGGACATGTTTCAGATAGGCACCTTAAGTGATGCATAGGGAGGGTGTGGTGCGGAGGAAGAGACAAGGGGATGACGCAAGCGTGTGTTTTTGGGGGGTGGGTAATTGTGCGGAACTTTTGTTTCAGGCTGTATTTCAGCACAGATAGCCATGTACAGATAGTAATTGCTTAGCCAGAGAAAGAGAAGGTTTGAGACAAGAGACTTAATCATGCACGTGCCAGCGCGGCCTGCGTGGATTGTTTTCAGGCAATTGTTTTGGACAACTTCAAGAACTTCTGTTTATGCGCGTTCCTTTTCCTTGACGTTTTTAAATAGTCAGATTGATGGAAGGAGAGTCAACTGTGTAATACCGTCTATGACAGGAGCACTACGTGTTTACTTTCTTAAGCCAGAACATCTTAATTATTTTTTCCATGAACTAATTGCGTTTTATGAGCAGCCGCACTTCTTGACTGAAGGCCTTTCTTTGTGAACCTTGTAAACCTTGTAATACCGTCTATAACCACTTAACAGAGTAGTACGACAACAACGATCAACCCAAGAAACATGCTCAATTCCGTCACTTTCATGCTAACCAGACCATAGACTAACAAGGGTATAACCATCCAACAAAAGTTTCTCCACAATAGCTAGGTCTACTATGGCACACCCACCCTCAACCTCAACCTTGCTGGGGCTGCTGTTGCTGCCTCATCTCTGCTAACTCATTTTCTAATGATGAAACGCGCTTCTCCAGTTTGTTTCGGTACTCGTTTGCCTGTAACAAAAAGAAGCAGACAATCTGTTGTTGCCGAAGGAGAAAAGCAGGAACACATGTGGAACCTGACAAGGTAGCATAGTAAGAAAAGAGAAAAAGACCAGCCGGTAGTGGTGACACAGGCAGCATGGAGGGAGGGGGCACGTGTACAAACAGTGTACTGTACTGCCGCGTAACCACTGTGAGGTTTGGAAAAAACCAAATAAGCAATACAAGGGGGACAACACCTGACTATTAATCACAGTGCGAACAGATGCGAGATTTCCCCCCTTCCCTGATTAAGCAAGCAAATTCTTTAGCACATGATGTCAAGGCAAAAGAACAATGCGTTGATAGGCGAGATATGGGGGGGGTTCCGTTTTTGGAGCAAAAATGGGTTGTTTCGACCTGGATAATGACAAACCTTTTTAAATGGTCGTGACACAGCGCGAGGGGGCCAAAAACGCTCGCAGAAAGCGGTCATATAACAGCAGTACGGTATCTTGCCTTTATATTACTTTATTCGTAACAAGCTAGGAAACATAAAGGAGAAAGGAAGGCTTCATTGCCCTTATCAGAAATTTAAAACATCAAACGCCAATTATAGAAAAGAGAAGGAAAAAGGAGGTGTGTAACGGGCAAGCACCTAAGCCACAAACCCTGAGCTTCAGGCGCAATGTGTAAGTTTCTTGCACCAGCGAGAATGTTGATTAATTTAGGTATAAGCACTGCTCGGGACGGTTGACATGCATAAGTGCAAAAAAAAGGTGACGCACGGTGACGAAATTGAGACGCTGCCGGAGAGGAAAAGCCTAAGCAGTCCAAATTTCAAAGTTCCACAATATCTACAAAGGGTTGTGAACCTTGTTTTTGGCTCAGGCCAGTCATCCCTGTGACAGTTTTTGCCCCAAGGCAGAATGTACATTTATGTATGTAGGAAACTTATCGAGATAAATTTATCTAAGCACTCCTGCACTCTCAGTTTGTGGCGGGAGGTGCCCAGCCGCGGGGTGGAAATTCCTGCCAGAAAGTGGATTTCCAAAAGCCCCTCCCCGGTACCAGCAATTTACCAGGGGTGTTTGCAATAATATTGGGAACACTTTGGGGACGGTCCGGGGGTCTGGGGTGAAGGTCCGGTTTTGGACCCCCTTTTGGCACGGAAACTACGAAATGCAAAGGCTTTACCACACTTGACGGTTTCCGGGCGCGTTTTTTGCAATTAATTCAATTTTTCATTAATTATATACTTTGATTGGCGCTGGAACATGGTAAAAAACAAATTTCACTTTCCTCTGCACGTTGTTCATAGTATGAGTTGGTTTGTCATGTCCCTGGAAAGGGTTTACTGCAAAATTTCAGAGCAGATGGCATTTGAAAATCTCAGCTGTCGCTACCCACCACGGCCCAACCCCAGCATTACAGACCATTCTACTCGACAGGTCATGCCTTGGGAGTATACTGAAATGCTCCCGCACTCAGGTGGTGGCCAAAAAGCGTGTTTCCAGGGTTTCCAGAAATGCAGCATTTTTGCCCAGCAATCAGGCCCACGCACCAAGTCCTTCAGGGGCAAACTTCCAACACCCTTTTTTTGCTTTGATGGGTATGGTTTGACCCTGAACCTTTCTGATAACAAAAGGATCGGTGAAATTAGGACCAAAACCCGCATTTCTACACCCATGCCACCTTCCAGGCGGGGAATTGGCACAAATCCAGCCCCCAACGCTGGGTTACCAGGCTGGGCTGATTTTAGGTCACAAGTATTAAATGTGTTTTTAATATTTTTGAAGCTATTTCAGGCGTAGGCAAAAACAATTGTTGACATACCTAAGTCGCATTCTCGTAATTATAAATTTTTTTTGTTGCCTCATTTAGAAAGTGGGGACTTCCACAGAACCGTAAAGCTTATGTTGGCTTGCAACATTGTTCCGGGACAGCTGCATAGAGAAACCAAGTATATTGCTTCACTACTAGTCACAAACTCTCCAGCTTTACCTTCTGTCGGTAAAGCGGTCGAACTTTCTGAATGGAAGTGGTTGTGTTCCTTTTACCTTAGTTGGAGTACTGCTAGGGTTCAAACTAAATGTTGATGAAGAGTGAGGGCAGATGTTACACCAAACTTCAAAGTGAATACAGCCAAGCACTCTCACTGTTGCTGTTCATTTGACGAATTGACACCCTTGCAAGAAAGGATCATCTTCATGGCAATTCAAAGGTCCAATTGCAAACCTATGTTTCTGAATACAATGCATTTAGAAAGATTAGAACATTGGGCAACCCATTTCAATCTGAGCAGTTTCGCTGGGCTGTTTTCTCGAGGAAATCCAGCTTGCAATAAGGACAAACTTGCATTGAAACCCTCGGACCTCGTTTGCTTACAAAGCATTAAGCTGATACTATGGTATATATGTGCTTGCCCAGCAAGTTACCCTGACTTAAAAACACTGTTCTCAACAAGCTCTTGCACGTCGGATAAAAGCTTGCTTTCATGCACCCACCCCTCATATTCAAGCAAATTTCGCAGTGAAACGTTAGAAATAGACGCTGCCTAATCCTTGTGACGTAGCCTAGCCCCCTTATTTTTTGCACCACACTTTTGATAGTGGGGAGCAACTTTCCTCCAAGCTTATGTTCATCACTCTTCTGGGAACCTGAGGGCTGGGCTGAGAAGCTAGATGCAATCATAGTTTTTTGCAGAGGACAAGAGCAGAACTCTTCAGCCCATGTTTCTGGTTCCACTTATCAAAAATAATTCCAGTCAGATGTCGCTACATGCTTCTAGGTGTATTGGCAGTGCTAGTAGATGCATGAACAATAATCAAGCTAAAACTAACATACTGGCTCGCTGGTTTTCACAACTATTGAAAGCAAGAGCCTGCAAGTGACGCCTTGATTGACTGGCTTCAAGATTAAAGCAGTTAAGACAGCTAATCGTGCCACAACATCAAACATACATTACTGTCGCCCTGACACTGTGCGCTTCCACGTTGTTGGCCATTATCCCACGCATGCGCACTTGCATCACAAACGCACATCGCAAGCACACGAAGGTCTGAAATAACCAGCACCACTCCATGACATGTCTCACCTGCGAAGAAATAACCTCATGGCTCTCCTTAATGTCTTGACGTATTTGGTACAGCGCTATGCCCGCGCAAATCCCAAAGCCAGTCAGGAAGGAGCCCGCTGCACGGCACAACGTGCGTGTGTTCCGTCATTCTCAGGTAAGGCGCACACACACGCACAAAACACACACCCTAACACACACACACACTCACACACACACAGATCAGTAGGCAATCCATGAACGCACCACGCACTCTCCACAAGCCCATGCTGCAGAAGGAAAGGGCAGATATCAGCTAATTACCTAATGAATTGTGATATAATGTAAATTAATATTTTACAGACTTCATGTACTGTTTGAAGTGGTCATGAACTTGCATGGATCACGGCGTTGAGTTCCCTCCCCTTATGGCGAGTTGCAATTTCAATGTCGCGCCCAAACATTTTTTTTGCCCAAAACCAGAAAAACCGGCAAAACCGAGCCAAAACCGGATAAAACATTTAAAAAACCAAAAAAAACCTTAAACTCCTTGTCGGGATGCGGACTAGGGGCGTGCAGCTGAATGCGGCGCAGGAGCGTGGTGCCTCCTCCTCCTCCCTCAAGCGCCAGGCCACCTTCCCCTCCCGCCATACCATCATCCAGCACCAGCACAGACTCTGACGAAGAGGAGGAGAAGGAGGAGGAGGTGTTTGACAGCCATGGCCGCTGGCGCTGCCCTGAGCCTGGCTGTGGGGTACTGCTGGGTGCCAACGCTGTGCAAGCACCTGTCACGATGTGCAAAAGCTCCTGGGCTGCAGTTGCATCATGCTTCCTCAGGGAGCTGCGTGTGCCCTCTTTGCCTGTAGGCTGACGGACTTCTTGATGGTGCAGGAAGGCTCCCACAATCATCTCCACTGTCCGCTTGCAGGGATGACCTCCTAACTCTGTGGCAATGTTGCTGCAGCTTCAGCCTTTCACTACATACAAGAATACATGCGCTCCCTAAGATGCTTGGAGTAGGGACGGTGCACAGGCACCAGGAGGTCATCCATGCTCCTTCTCCTCCACCACTCTTTGTTTGACTTATTTGACTAAATTATAGGTTTTCCCGGTTTTCCGGTATTTGAAGAAAAATTTTCCGGTCTGGGGGTCGCGACATTGAAATTGCAACTCGCCATAAATATTTGCCCACTCAGAATAATTTCCTAATTTAAACAACGGGCGCACAAAAACATTCCTGGCATTCAAATGACACAAGCGTCTGCTGCAAATAGACAGTTTTGAATGCTCACAATTTTGCTGCAATTGCGCTCTTTATACGCGATTTTGCAGTCTTAGCCAGGCAAGTTCTAATTCAGAGTTCATCTAGCAGCGGGCCCGCAGCAAAAGTCCTCATTCCTAGTATCCTCAGTGTGTTATCCAACAGAAGATACCCCTCTTTGATTTAATGCGGTCGGTTGGTCCTGGCAGCTGCTTGATTGTTCACTGATTTTAATCAGTACTGCATTGTGCCTTTTTTCCCTTTCCGAGGGTTTTCTTCTTGTCGGTGCTATAAGTCTGGTGCTACAACAGCAATTATCACAATTTTTACGTGTTATACATACGCAGCCTAGCAGTCGCACATTTTGACTGATGGCTTAACCTGTAAACCTTAAATGCTCACAACTCGCCAAAGAACTTTCAAAGAGGCTCCAGCGTGTTGTACATATAAATGCAAAACCAAACCAATCTAGCTAGATCTGTTCCGTTGTTTGCCAATTACGACTGCATAACCAACCATTCGTTATGGCCTAGCAACCAGTAGAGTTTTAAGACCCATCAAAACAACACATCAGCCGGCCGGCAAGCTGTCCTATAACCTACAAGAATATTTGCTCAATAGCATCAACGTTGCCTCCTTGGCTGGCGAAAAAATCTTCCGCCATCTCAACAGCTGCTAGCTTGAGGGAGCGCACACCTCCCGGGAAAGAATTACCATGCCCTCCTTCACTTGGCTGCAATACTGCACGCACAGCATGCAGGACCTCGAGGTAAGAGCACCCCATCATAGTCAAGCAATCCTCAACACCAAAACACTGCAGTGCCCCCTCCATCTCTATTGATCCCTCCTGAGCACCAGATCCACCGCCACTCTCAGCAGCATTGCGACGTGGTAGCAGAAGCGGCGGTGTGACTACCACCCGCATCAACAGCAACAGCGCCACTTGCAGCGGGGCTGCTTCTACTCCTCGGCTGCTCTGCAGGGCCCCAGCACAGCACAGCAGGTTGCGCAAGCACACGCAGGCCACAGTCCACCGCTGGCCAGCCGCAAGGACAGAACTCCCGCAGTGCCCTGCTTCACCTGCCTCCACTGGTTGCACTGGCTGCGCTGCTGCACTAGGCTTGTTCTGGGCGTGCCCTGCCTCAGCAGGCAACCACCTTTGGACGGCCGCTAGCACGTGCTGAGCGCAGCGATCTGCAACTGCCTGCCGGCAACTGAGGCTGTTCCTCTTGCTGCTGCTGTCCTGAAGGTTGATCCCCTCCTGGCCACCACTGACGCCACGGCCGCCTGAACGACCGCCAGGAGTACCTTCTTCAGAACCTTCCACCTCTGAGGTGGGATCAAGGACTGCTAAGAGGACTGCGCTGCACAACAGGTGCAGGACGTAACCAACCGTCAGGCAGCTCAACCCGCCGCATGGCAGGGTGTGCAATCTCTCAAACTCAGGTGCTGCCGCCCTCCCCTCATTGTCACCCACAGAGGGACAGAGCAGGTGCTGTGCAATAATGCGTGCCACTGGCACGTGTGGGAGTGTTTGAGGGACACAACCATCCTCCACAGTAGCAGCAGCCGCTGCACCACCACCACCTGCTCTGACACCCCTGTCCTCAAACGCAGCTGCACTTTTACGTGCCCAGCTTGCAACCTGACAGCCCGCCCCCTCCTGCACCATACCATACGCACAAACAAGCAGCGGCAGGGCAAGCCCGATGCCGCGTGCAGCCTGGGAGGCCGACCAAAGAGGCAGCAGCTCTGCCAAGCCAGACAACAATGCTGCACGCATGGGGGCCGGCTGGTGGCGAGCCAGGGCCCGCTGCATGGTGCGAGCCACCACGTGGGCAGTGGAGTGTTGCGGGCGGTGCTCAATACGTGCTGCTCCTGCTCCCACTCCTGTCTGTGCTGCGATCGCTGCCCCTCCTTGCCTGAGCACTTTCTGCACCTCCACCAAGGCGAAGTGAGAAGCGGGTGGTGTCTGTGACACTTGGTCAGAGATAGGCCCGTTGTTGTCTATGCGTGTGCCACCCAGAGGGGCAAGGCCTGCAGCTTCCTGTGCCTCTGCCTGCTCATCCTCATACTGCTCCAACAGGCCCTCAAGAATGCAACTACCCAGCAGGGAGGCGTGACGCTCGGAGCTGGAGGCAAAACTCAGGGCCTCTGAAACCTGGGAACAAAGGGGCAGGTGCTAACTTGTTTGCGCCTTGAAATATTAGGGACAGACAGGGGGGGTTGACTTGCTGATACCAGAAGTGTCCAAAAAAGCAAAATGCTTCTGCCTTAGATTACATGACCGATTTCAAAGAGATTGTGGTTGTAGCTCCCGGCTTGTTCATTAAATACACTTTCTAAATAGACTGGACCAACTTAAGTTCAGGAAAGTAGAACATATGTTGCAACCAGGTCACTGAGCAATCAATTTGCAAGCGATGTGAGTGAGACAAATTTGGCCAAATGTTTTTTTACCCTGTCATCTGTCAAGACATACAAACTCAGAAATAGGGAATGTAAAAAGCTTTTGTTGTCTGTCACTGTCGTGATTAACTGTCATGAAATGCTACACTTATATAAGAAGTGTTGATCTGCTTCCGGTATGTAAATTATCGTACCGATACTTGCCACCCCTACGTCTAAGTTAGAGAAGCGCAACTTTTTGTGATAAACACTTCAAGCTATCAGGAGACACATTTCAGTGCCTAAGCTCAGCATGTAAGTACGGCAACAGCACTATGTCTGCTCTTGTGCACATTGATTCAATGTCAGTCCTTACTAACAATCCCAATACTATGGGCTTTGGCAGCCAAGATATCCTGTTTATGTCATGCTGCATGGACCAGCAGCTTCCAGAGCTCAACATGCCCTGCGCCTTAAACTCACCCTAAGAAAGCAGGCAATTAAAATACATCACCCTACCTGCTGCCGGGCGCACTGCTGGCGCTGCACAGCCCCACAGCTTGCAGCAGGGCGCCACAATGAAGGTGGTACTAACAGACGGGACAGGCCTGCACTACCCCCTGCTTCTTCATCGTCAGGAGAGCTGCAGGTAACGGGAGGGTGGTGGTGAAAATAGATCAGTGATCAGTAGGAAGGAGTGCGGATGTAGAACAGGCATTGAGAGCCAGTGGTGAAGGGACGCCGAAGCTGGGCTACAGATGAGTGTAAACCACTTTTAATAGACGAGCTGTAGTCCAGGATCCATTGAATCATATTTCTACAACTTCAAACAAAAGGCGAATTATCAGAGAAGTCAACTTTGTAATATTGGCATCCCGTTTCTAAATTCACCTTGCAGGAGACGCCCCAAGCGTTCTGCCTATCTCTAGGAGGGGAAGCAAGGACAGCAACACGCCTCTGTGGTGCGCACAACTGCTGCTGCTGCTGCTGCTGCTGCTACGACACGCGCCTATTATGATCTCAGACAGTGCTAGCATGAGTGCGGGCGCCCATATTGGCGTATGGTGATCATGCTTCTGCTTGTGCAGTGATTGTGGTTGCTGTTGCTGCTGCTGCTGCTGCATTGCTTGCAGGGAGGCTGACAGGTCAGTCAGACTACACACCAGGGAATCTATGAGACGTGTGGCTAGCTCGATGCTTGTGGCGTCCAGCACGCCCTGCACAAGCATAAGGTGTTGGAGGAGCACAATGATAATGCAGAGAAGAGCATGGTTGAAGGTGAGAGCTCAAGAGATAGCAAGTTGTAGCGCTGCACAGGCGGTGGGTTTTTGTGCAAAAGCACGAGTGAAGGTGAGAGCTTGAATGATGTGATGCACACCCACCTCAGTTAGTGTGGCGCAGTTAGTGTGGTGCAGTGTGGTGCAGTTAGTGTGATGCAGTTAGTGTGATGCATCACACCCTCCTCAGTTAGTGTGATGCAGCACACTCTCCTTAGTTAGTGTGGTGCAGTGTGGTGCAGTTAGTGTGGTGCAGCACAGCCTCCTCACTTAGTGTGGTGCAGCACCACTATCCCACCGCAAAAATGCTCAAAGCATGGTGGAAAGGGTAATCACGCAAGGAGCAGAATGAAGTTGCCAAATCCATTCCGATCATGCACGGCAAGCATGACTTGGTCCGCAGGTGACTTCAGCCTAAACAAACATAGGCCTAACACGATGCGTGGTTCACACACGTGCTCTGTCTGTGATTGATGGCTGCATATGAACGAGCAACACAGCCGGTTTTACCTCCTGTGCAAAGCCACCTCACACACACTGCATTCTCCCAAAAAACAGGGCATTCTCCCCAAAAACAGATTTGAGTCTTGTCTTGCATGCATATTCGTACAGATCTTGACTTGCCAACACATAACTTAATTCTCATCTCCAGCCCCCTTTCCTGGTCCAAGTACGTCAAGCTACACGTGCAATAATACAGCCAAAGGTCATATAGATCCTCTGGCAGGCAAAAAAGCCACGGAACAAGAACATCATTCAATATTCCTTGTGTTCACAGATTCCTTGTGTTCACACGGACTCACTTGTTCGCAAGAGTTATGACGCAGCCTTTGTAGCATGCATGAAAGACCCACAACGAGCCTTGCAATAGGGGTGGGAGCAGCGCTGGCACTGCTTGTGATGGAGGGTAGCAGCTGCCCAGACGTGGATGTAAGAGCAGCAGGCGCCCTGTTTTGCCCACCCCATTTTCTGCGCTCCCCTTGTTCTAGCAGCAGTTCCAGGCACACGCCTTTGACAAACCCACATGCAGGATCCTGCTGAGCACTTGCCAACCACGACGCATCGTGCTGCCGTGGGAGGTGGGGCTGCATTTGATGAAGTTGAGGGCTGTTTGTTGCTGGCACGGCTGAAGAGGGCTGGAGAGGGGGGTGCTTGGCTGCTGAGCTGTCGCTGTTCTTAAGAAGGTGGGATAGCACTGTAAGGGATAGGCGGGCCTGCGAGGGTGAATTGCAGGGAAGGGAATATGAGGGAAAAGAATATGAGGGAATATGAGGAAGTATGAAGGGAATACGAAGGGAATATGAGGGAAGGGGATATGAGGGGCATTTTGAGTAGGACTATAATGAAGTCCACACTCAAGTGAGGATTACCGTGTGTGAAGGAAGGACTCTCAATTGATGCCCACACGAGCTAGAACCTCACCAAAAACGTGCTTTGTATGCTTTGATGTACCTATGTGGATCTGTTTGTGTGTCATCATGGCAAGCTTATAGGGGGCAGTATTAGCAAAATTCCAACGTCGCTTTTGTAGGTTAGGCATTAAATGTGATAAAAAGGAAATTAACACTAAATTTAGTTTCTGCTTCAAAAACTCAAATGTAAATACGGGCTGGCTTAAGGGCTCTTCGACTATCATTGCAGGCACGCAATGAAGTCTTTGCTGCTATTTTGCCAAATTTAAGCTGATTCATCTCGTCGCTATGTTTTCCATACCACCAGCTTTCATCTACAAAAAAGGCGTAGCAAGTAACGACGTAGTAAAGGCCGTCCTATCCCCACACGTGTGCCTCTATCACCCCTGATTTGTTTGGTCCAACCCCTGATTACAATACATTTCTTTAAACATCTAGATCTGAATCAGCACCTCTTTTTGTACCGTTCCATTTCTCCTTCATCTGACATAATCGAGCGATCCCAAACCTTCCACCTTTCACCGCACCTGCTCTTCCAAATGCCCCTGCGCTTGCTCAAGGCAAGGCAAGGCCACACACTCCAGCAGCTGGGACCTCGACACTAGGCCAGTCAGTGCGTCGCCACCTGTTCCATGCAGAAGCAGCGTGCAGAACGGAAATTCATAGCGCTATTGCTGTTACTTTCAGCAACCCAGTTACTAATCTTCGTAGGCAGTCAATTCCTATTTCAAAAACACCCTGCGGCACCACATCCTGCCTTTTGAATACCACTGATGCAAACAGACCTGAAAAACAAGAGCCTTGTTTCACGATGGCTTTTGTGCCAAAAAAACACACAAACACACATACATGCTAGAAAGCCATACACGAGAGCCCCCCCCACATCAACAACCTGCTTGCCCTCCCTGCTCCCCAAGCAGCCCGGAAAGCAGGCTCAGGAATGCACGGTGCTCAGCCTGTCCATGGATCTGAGCCTGCTGCTTTGGCGCCAGCTGCTGCACCTGCGTTGGCTGCTGCATCGCCATTGGCTGTTGCTGGGAGGCATGCTCCCTCTCCACCTGCTGTTCCCCTACCTGCTGCTGCTGCTGCTGCTGCTGCTGCTGCTGCTGCTGCGCGTCCAGCGACCCTGTGCCATGATCACTCACCCCCAGCACCTCTCGCAGCACCACCAGCAGCGCATTTAAAGGCCTGTGTTGCTGTTGCGCTGCCATCGCCTGAGTGGGTGAGGGTGTATGCAAGGCGGGGAGCGCCTTATAGACAGGAGGAGGGAGGTAGGACTGTGCTGTTGGTAGGGGGGCCGGGTGCGGTGTAGCTTCTGTTGGTGCTGTGGCTGTGGGAGGTAGAATTGCAGCGGGACGTAAGGCACCGCCCAGAAGGCGTAGCAGCAGGGGCAGCTGGCCGGGGTGGCGTACTGCATCTAGCACTAGTCGCTGCAAGAATTTCACACGAGAAGGTTGAAAGTGAGGGACTGATTCTATTGTGTGAAGGTGTCTGTGTCTCTGTGTCTGTGTCTGTGTGATTACATGAAAATGTATCTATGTGTGTGCGTGTGTGTTACAGGGAGAAGAGGAGAATGAGACGTGTGGATTTTTGTGTTTGAGTGCGCACAGAAGGAAGACAGCTTGTGCAAAGAGTCGGGGCTAGGAAAGTGAGAACTGCATGCTAACTCTGAGTTCAAGCCTGGTTGCTTAGAAGTGAGGTGGACAAATGTAGTGGAAAGGGTTGACACTGTGGAGGCACGTGCTTTGATGCAAGGGACAAGTGCAAGATAATAGGGATGCCTTTTACGAATGGGATAAAGCCTGACACGTCTCGTCTCCTGCCCCTCACTGCACCAGGAGTTGAGGCAGAAGCACTGTATTTGCGCGTAGAGTAGGGGCTAAGAGTGGAAAACTGCCTGACAAATCTAAAAACAAGACGTTTGCTTGACGCAAACACATGAATGCAACGAAAGCATGACATGTCTCGTCTCCTGCCCCTCACCTGCACCAGGAGCCTCGGCAGAAGCATCGCATGCGGCAGGAGCTCCAAGGCAGCTTCTGCTTCTAGCTGTGCCTCCTGTGCTCCCCCCAACGCAACCTACAAAAAAGTAAACAGAGGGGCGTCATGCTGCTCCAGCCTATCTGCTGTCAGTCGTGCCTCAATTGCTTCCCACCCCCCAAAGGATCACCTACAGCTAACGAACGGGAAAAGAAGGGGCGTGATGTGTCCTTAGCCTCTCTGCTTCTAGCTGTGCCTCTTGGGCTTGTTTTTCCCCCAGGTCATCAGCCGAAATAAATAACAAATGAAACATTTGGGAATTGGATTGGCACATCTGTGTTCATTACTCAGGCCCCGTCGTTTGCTTACACAGCTTTTTGCGACAGTTTCCTCGCTCAGTGTAGGGCTGACTGCCCACCCTTGTTCCTAGCTCTAGTACACATGTAGGCAGAAGAGTAGTACGACCTGTTCAACAAAGCTGAACCATTTGTTGCTGCAAAAAACACGTCGCCTTCTCCGGCTTATTGCCCTGTGCTCAATCGCCTTAACACAACAGTGGATATCTAGGACAGTTCCTCCTGTTTCTGACATTACTTCATGCATTGAGCCAAGGATCTGTAGCAGGTGACCAGGCTGAAGTATAGAATGGGGTGAAGCAGGCACAGGCGTTGCTCCCCACATCCTGCGTTACCAAACAACCTCGCCCAAACTTTCGAACTTCGCAGCTTGTTCCTTTCCCCAATCACGCCAGGTGCATTTTCAATACCAGCCTGGCCCAATTGTAGATTTTTGGATTTTTGGATTTGCATTTGGATTTCCCCCCCTTTTTCCTGCCCCTGCTCACCCCTGAAGCATGACCCTTCCTTCTTTCCCTGAACCATCCCTGAAGCACGACCCTTCCTTCTTTCCCTGAAGCATGACCCTTCCTTCTTTTGTGTCCCCCCTGCTCACTTACCCCTGAAGCATGACGGCTTCGAGCGACCATGCGGTTGCAGCACGCCACAAGGGCACGCTGCGCACTGGACACGAGGCGGTCAGTGCTGGAAATGTGCATCATCAGCCTGCAGAGAGGGACGTTCGGCCAGGATAATAGGAGATCCTTTGTAACAACTATGACTGTCTGTGCGGTCAGTGCTGGAAATGTGCATCATCAAGCCTGCAGAGGGACGTTAGGCCAGGATATTAGGAGATCCTTCCTAACAACTATGACTGTCTGTGCTCAAGTTTGGGCAGAGGCACGTCCTATAGCAGCTCAACACAAAACGGGCAAGGTAAAGCAAGCATGCAATGTCACCACCCTTCCTGGTTAGAGTCAATGTGAAAGCAAGCTCTCAGAGGATCTTATTGCTTGTGTCCCCTTGCTTGCTCCTAAGCAGCATGTACACGCGTGCACAGCACACCTGCCCAATAAGAGAAAAGAACATTGCAGACAGTGTGATCACCTGCCGAATTGGGACCCCTTGCGAGCTGCCAATTGAAGGGCCTGCTGCTGCGCAGGCACACTGACCCTTCCCACGCTGCTGCCCACCATATTGAGCAGCAAGGACAACACAACGCTTGGGTGCCTTTCCTGTGAACCCCCCTCACCCCCTCCTACTCCCCTCCCAATCGCTACAGGGTCTGCTGCTGTGTGGGCACACCGAGCCTCCCCACCCCTCTGCCCATCCTCTGTAGACCACTGACTGCTGAGCGCGTGGGTGTGTGCTGCAAGCTCAAGGAGGGCAAGGCACACACGGAGGGGGCCGTAGCAGCTGGCCGCGGCTGCCTCCACAACCGCGCGCTGCTGAAGGCTGGCCCAGGGGCACGGCATGCCAGGAGTGAGCAGGCCACACACCAGCCCACCCACGTGCTGCTGCCACACAGCACGCAGGCTCAGGGTCACTGGGGGGTTGAGTGCCCCTGGAGGTGCTGCTGCTGTGCCTGTGCCGTTGCCAATGCTTGCAGCTGCGGCTGCAGGGCTCGCTGCACAGAGTGTGTGCACCACACATGCCTCCTCTGCAACCTGTGAAAGCGTAGGAAGTACTCCCGGGCTAGCAGGTGTGTCAGTAACGAGGGGGCCACAGTCGTTTGCTGTAAAACCAGCAGCATCGCTGCCCTGGTGCAAACCCACACCCTCTGGTGTGTGCGCTGACGGGGCTGTGTGCACTTTGCCCACAGCTTGCCTCTCCTCTTCTCCCTCTCCCCTGCCCTCCTCACCCACTGCTGTGTCCCCTTCCAGCACAAGCCCGCTGACAGACGTGTGAAGTGCCCTCTCAGGCACGCTGTGTGCGTTGCTTGCCCCACTGAGGGCTGCGAGCAGGCTTGCCGTGGCCGACCCAGAGCGACTTGATCCCCCACTCGTGCCCAATCCCCCTCCCTCCTGTGCGTGTGCAGGAGGGGCCGTGCTAGCAGCAGTGGCAGCAGCAGCAGCAGCAGCGGCGGCAACCTTTTGCGCTGTGGCTGCTTCCATCGCGCGCATGAGGGGAGAAGGCATGTTGCAATGCGACTGAAGAGGCACCTGCAGGCCGAACAGCCCTTGCCAATCCTCACCAGCCTGCTGCCCATGGCCCAGCTGCTGATCTCCCTGCTCCTGTGGCAATTGCTGCTGCGGCTGCTGCAGCTGCGGCTGCTGCTGTTGCTGCTGTGGCTGTGGCCGCTGTTGCTGCTGCTGTAGCTGCTCTTGCGGCAGCTGTGCCCCTGACACCTGATCCACCTGATCCACCTGAGGCACTAGCCCTCGCTTCCCTCTCCTGCTGCTCCCCTTTGCTAAGCCACCCTGCACCAGCCTGTCTCCCCTCCCTCCTCCTCCCTCTACAACCTCTGCCACTCCCATTTCCATGCTCAAGTCCTCCCCCGCCTCCCCTCTCCCCCCACTCTGCCCGAGTTTGCACACACTCAGCGGAGCTGCATGCACCGCCTCCAAACTACTGCTGCTGCTGCTGCTGTTGTTGCTGCTGTCGTGC
>Ga0307948_1001090_pt1 | contig 18995 bp, 24 predicted proteins | sample OrgLakmetagen280_FD_201824 | JGI IMG/M metagenome (GOLD analysis project Ga0307948, IMG submission 201824) | Saline water microbial communities from Organic Lake, Antarctica - #280 | ecosystem: Environmental > Aquatic > Non-marine Saline and Alkaline > Saline | place: Antarctica: Organic Lake...
CACGCCCCTTCCCCGCTGCTTCTCTTTGTGTCAATCTCAGCCTGCTGCAGGCAGCAAACTGTATTTTGGGCAAAGGCCACGCCCCTTCCCCGCTGCTTCTCTTTGTGTCAATCTCAGCCTGCTGCAGGCAGCAAACTGTATTTTGGGCAAAGGCCACGCCCCTTCCCCGCTGCTTCTCTTTGTGTCAATCTCAGCCTGCTGCAGATGTGCAGCAGAGCGTGCTTCAAATAAGTTTGGCTGGCCAGAACCGTACCTACACTTGTGTATGACCCAAAAATATGGTAACTTCCCTTCTAAAATCCCGCATGTACACCTACACACATATCCATGTGCACCTACATACATATCCAAGTTCACCTACAAACATATCCATGTATACCTACACACATACCCATGTATGGCTCTGGCCAACCCTACAGATAGGTGACTTCTCCCGACACTTGCTGCCTTCGTCCCTCGTTGTGTCGTCCTTGCCCCCTTTCTCACACTGACCTGCCACATGCACAAACACTGATCAGGCTCATCCGCCGCGCACCTGTTGACCTCATTAGCTTCTGACTTTAATAATATGCACGTGAACCTACAAACATGCCCTAACACTTCCCTAGCTCATCCATATTCGTCACACACATTTGTTGACTTTGCAGACGTCCCTCCAGATTCGTGCCTCAATGCTTTGTACCCTAATTTTGCAACAAAAACACGACACATACACGCACACGCACGCATGCCTACGCACAGGTTTCCTGCCACCTTCACCTTTGTCGTGCGCTCCTTCACTGTGCTGGATGGCATCGGCAAAAGTCTGGATGCCCGGTTTGACATCAGTGAAATCGCTGCGCCCTATGCACGCGACTTGCTGCTGGAAGGCTCCCCACAAGTGTGTGTGTGTGTGTGTGTGTGGCAAAGTAAATTATTTTTATCTTTGCCCTATAACCCTCATCAGACTGCTTTGCTATGTGTGTTTGTGCCTTGCTACCTGGAAGGCACCGGTTGCTTATAGCAACACCAGAGAACGATGTAGGTTGCAGTTTAAGGTTTAGGTTAAACCCTAATACCAAGTATGGTCGTGGACATGAATTGCACATTCTTAAGGTTACGGTATAGGAATAGGGTTTAGAAGTGAGGTTAGTTAAACTCTAGAATCTAAACCCTAACCCCAAAAATCAAAACCCTGAGAATGTGCACATACATGTTCACAGGCATGCCTGTTTACGCTTGCTTACCACCATACCTGTTCACAACACGCGCACAATCCATACACCATACCAGTTTACAATACGCGCACATTCCGTACACCATACCTGTTTACATCACGCGCACATTCCATACACCACACCTGTTTAGAATACACGCACAATCCATGCACCATACCAGTTTACAATACGCGCACAATCCATACACCATACCTGTTCACAACACGCGCACAATCCATACACCATACCAGTTTTTTAACACGTGCACATTCCACAGAACCAGGCACCTAATCGGCTTCCTTATTCTTATTCATGTGGGGAGTCAATACCGGTGCCTACTTAGCCTTCTTTCTTTACAGCAAACGCTCACGTTCACATGACACACATGCGTATGCAGGTCTCAAGATTCCAGAAGGCTTTAGGGAAGGGCCTGCAAAACCAGAACCGTGCAGTGGCCAACCTGTTCAAGAACCCCAACAAGATCGAGGAGGTGGCCTCTACCTTGCAGGTAAGGAACTTGTGTGTGTGTGTGTGTGTGTGTGTGTGTGTGTGCGCGCGCGCATGTGTGTGATATGTGTGTTTTTGTCTATGCGTGTGTAAGTGTTGGTGTCGTCTCATTACCACTGCCCATGTGTGCATGCCCACAATGGTGCGTACATTTAACAGCCAAGGCACTATTCCTCCCCTGCTACTTAATAAATAAGAGAAGACGTCGTTTTTTCTTCTGTTTCTTCCCACATCTACCTTCGCTTTTTGAGCCTGCTTTCCCTGTGAATGAGCTCCACAGATTAAAAGGTTGTGCTTTGAAGCCGCTTTCATGCGTCGGTGTTTTTTGCGTGGTGTTGTGCTACAGCTGTTGCATCATCATGGCATCATGCATATCATTATCGTGCCTTACATCCGTGAAATGCCGCTTCACTCCTTTTGATATAATACAATGCTCAGTCTCAAAGCACCTCGACCAATAAGGGGTACCTATTTACCTATGATTGCACCATCTCAAATGTCCTTGACCTTCATGAGGCGCCGCTTCACTCCTACACACTGCACCATTTAAAAACACCCCAACTGTCATGAGGCGTCTCTCACTTCTGAGCATGCACCATCTTTTAGCACCTTCACTGTCATGAAGCACCCCATCACGTCTAAAACCTGCGCCATCTCATAGCATGCACCATCTTGTAGCACCTTAACCGTCATGAAGCACCCCATCACGTCTAAAACCTGCGCCATCTCATAGCATGCACCATCTTTTAGCACCTTTACCGCCATGAAGCACCCCATCACGTCTAACACCTGCGTCATCTCATAGCATGCACCATCTTGTAGCACCTTCACTGTCATGAAGCACCCCATCACGTCTAAAACCTGCGCCATCTCATAGCATGCACCATCTTTTAGCACCTTTACCGCCATAAAGCACCCCATCACGTCTAACACCTGCACCATCTCAATTCTCTGCCTGCAGAAACTGGAGCGTGGTGACTTGAAGCTACGAGTGCGAGCCTTGGAGACGGAGCGGGCACTCACACGCGTGCAGGTGCGTGCGTCATAGTCACGTGTTGTTTTGCCTCCATGAGTATGCAGGCTGCAGAAGAGGTGAGGGAATCATTCAGAGCGGGCACTCACACGCGTGCAGGTGCGTGCGTCATGGTGTTGTTGTTTGTCATGATTATGCGCTGGGCGTGGTCATGTATGGTTTATAATCGCTTTCATGAGACACAGGTGTCGTAATTCTGTGCCCGTCTTGCCTCCGCAACCCTGGCAGGTTGCAGGAGAGGTGGGGGAATGGATTCCTTTGGTGTTAGACACATAAGAGCAGTTTCGGGCTGTGACATGAGACTGCTTGAGCAAGGCGGCATTAGCTGCTAGACCTTGGGTGGGTCATCCATCCTGAAAACTTTTAAGCGCGTTGTGCACACACGTTGCATTGCGTGTTTTGCAGTGCACGATGCATTGTTTCCCTGCTTGTGTATGGATGACACAGCACATGCAAAGACCTGGGTTTGCACGTCCTGCACAACCGTACACTCTCTGCACTGTTTCAAAAAATTGAATGCGACACTGTCTAAAGCCAATGACCAGCACATTCCTCAAGTGTGCGGTTTGTCGGGCTGCTGGAAAAGTTCATGATTGCAGTTTAGGTCGGCAAAGTCCATGTACGTACAAATGTATGCACGTGTGTATGGTGTGCGTCCGTGGAAAGTTTCAGCAGGGAAACTTTTAAATATATGGCCGCACGTGTTGTGCGCCTACGGCTCTCGCTAGCCCTACATTTGTCACAACAAACCTCAAAATTGATGGCTGGGTATGAACCTGCTCCCTCCCGCCTGCGTCCTCTCCATGCTGAAAAGAATCTGTCGTTCAACACCAAGCTGAAGACCCATCCGTACGTTCTTTTCGTATGAACATGTCTGAGTAAATGAGGAGGCGGTGCTGTCTCCCAGGGTTGCAGACAGTAGATGCAGCCTCAACCTCCGTTGTAGGCTGGCTGCACCCCACGAGGATCACCATTTCAGCATTAATTTCCAGCACTGAATGGTAACTCACATACGTTATACATGTGCTGCTGACGTGACCTGTTGGCATCATGTTGTGTAAGTGTCAAGTCAGCGTTAGTGCTATGCCAATGTTAGTGCTGTGCCGATGTAAGTGTCATGTTTTTGTAGGTTATGTTATTGTAAATACACGCACATGTGCACGCACGCACACGCACACACTCCCCCCCCCCATTAACACACACCCTTTGCAGACTTGGCAGCGTGTCATTGGGGCCGCGCTGCTGGCCTCCTGTTTGGTCAATGTGGGCACCGTGCTGAGCGTGAGTGCAATGTCCGTGGGTGCCACCACGAGTTTCATCGGAGCTGCCTTCTTCGGTGTGCAAGTCGTGCGCGGCTACATCCAGGTACGACTAGGGCGCCTGGCTCTCTTCACCTTTGCACCTTCTGTGTATCACTCTTTAACAACGCCCAACAACGTGTCTGCGACTGCCTGGTTGCGTGGCAAAGCTAGGTGTAAGTGTATGCCAGCTGTTGGGTGTACATTATGTATGGAGCATGTAGGCTAGCTGTTGTAGATGTACAGTATGTATAAGGCTGCATGCAGAAAATTGATATCAGGATAAGGAATGAAGGATGGAATAGTGGGCAAGAATAGGAATGGCTGCAGAAGAGCAAGGTGTACATATAGGTTCAGAGTTATATTACTCCTTACCTTGCTTTTAATTTACATCCGATCATACTACCACCGTTTTTTCTTGCAACTTTTGGGGTGGTACCTTTCGGTCCTTTGGTGTGGTAGCCTCGTGTGGGTCACTCTCCTGGTCGCTTGGTCGCACACACACACACACACACACGCACACACACACACACACACACACACACATGAATACACATGAATACACACATGCAAACCTGGAACTACCTTTCTTATTTCAACAGGTGCTGCAGCTGGAGAAGAAGGAGCAGCAGCTGGCTGGGGCAGTTTAACTGTTGCAGTGGTCCTGCAGGACTCAATCCGGCCTCTTTCAAAGGTTGAGGCAGCCTGGTGGTCTTGTTTTGTGTGTGTCAAATGGCTTGCACAAGGTTGTGCACCATCAGAGCTGTTGTACTGGTTGTGAGAAAACGCTGCTGTCCAAAGCTCTCAGTGTGAATCCGTACAGTTTGAGGGAATGGGTTTGGGGAACAAGTGTAATGAGAGAGAGAGAGAGAGAGAGAGAGACGGAAACTTTTTTTTGCCCCTGCTTACAGATTTGTGTGTATCTGTTATCTTCTCGCACTGAGTAAGTGCCTGGACATGATACGCCCTTGAGAGCACGAACGTGCTCGAGTTATGGTGCCTGTTGTCCTTATAAAAATGGGGGTCTTCTGCAAAAAATGTGGCCAGAAAGGAAATACGAGAGTGAGCCTTATACATAAGTAGGCGTGACATTTATGTCTGTCAGGTTCAACGCTTTTATCATTTATGTAGACAAATCCTCAGCCTGTTTTTATGTGATGAGGGGCGTTGTCCTCAAGGGGGGTTGTAGTTCTTTTCCCTTGCTCTTGCGTTTAGCTCGTAATACTTTGAGTGTTTTGTGTCGTGGGTCAACCCGCAATTGTGGGTCTTCCTTTCCATCCTTTTGTGAAACTTTGAAACTTTACATGTGTTTCAACATATGATGAACACAGAGTCTCAGTTGAACATCAAGATCGATGGTGACAAGGCTGAGGCCTTCCAACAGGGAAGGGCTGTCGACTGGTCGTTGAGCAAAGTAACTTTGCTGGATCTGTCATTGAAAATGGGTGGTTCCAAGAATGGCTGACATGTAAATGGAGTCGAGCTTGAGTAAATGTGACGATCGACTTTTGGAAACTTGTCTTGTAAACTGATCCTTAAAGCAGCCTTTATTAATAATTTGCGTGAGTATTGGGCAATGTGGGAGGTTTTGCACACACCAATCACCTCTTTTTGTACTGGTCAAGAAGCCTTCTCAAAGATACATGGAATGTGAATACTAAAGGGTAAGGGTAAGGTTACATCACTATATATGCCTCAAAGGGCATCTCAGCGGAAGTTTGGAAAAAGCCTGAATGTGAATACTAGCACCACCACATTCCTCATCAAAAAGGGTGGGGGTATTTAGAGGAAGAAAGGTTGCGTCAGGTATATTGTCATGATATTTGTCATGATATGTACCATGTACCTAATCAGCACAAATATCCAGTCAAACAGATGCGTGCACAGGTATTTAGGCTTGGGTAGATGCAGACCGTCTTAGGGTGACCCTGAACAATCTTTTACAGGGGTTAGTTTAGTTTAGTTTAGTTTGGATTACAAAGGGTTACAGATTAAGCCATCAGTCAAAAAGTGCGACTGCTAGGCTGCGTATGTAAAACATTGTACAATTGTACAATCTTTTAATCATGCTTAGCTACAGCAATAAAGAGAGAATAACCAACAGCCAAGTATTTAAAAGTAAAATAAAGTAAAAATCTACGCTGGAAGTCACCAGCGTGCCTAAACCCTACGTTGGAAGTCACCAGCGTGCCTAAACCCTACGCTGGAAGTCACCAGCGTGCCTAAACCCTACGCTGGAAGTCACCAGCGTGCCTAAACCCTAAGGAAAGGTCTCAACTAGTGCTCACACTAGCCAGAGTCCCACCAAAAACGAGAAAAACGAGAAACAACAGAGACTAATGAGGATCCGGCAGGTTGTCAGCCATGCGATCCGGCCTGCGCCTAGCCCTCCTGAAGCCAGCCGCTCTACCAGTAACCCCCCCATCAGATTCCCCATTATCACTATTGTTGTTAAGGTGTATTTTGTGTCTTGTTTTCGTAATCTTGTTCGAGCTTTTTATTGCATGGCAGTGTAGTTTAGTAGCTAGTTGGTGCACTTTGTGCGCGGGGATGCCCAGGTTTAGTAGAGATGTTATTATGGTGTACTGATTGTAGATTGTGCCCCCGACTCCAAGAATTATAACATGAAGTGTGACTTTGTTGTTTCGAGAGATGCCTCGGAGGCTCCTTGTTTGTAGACGCTGGATAAGAGGTTGATGTTGGTTGTGCGCTTTTTCTAATGTCTGTTGAGAGTTTATGTCTGAGCAGAATTTAAATTCTACAATATGCATGTCTCTGTCCCTGGTGGGAATCTGTTTGGGATCCAAGTGCCTGCCTCTTCCCTCAATGGGCACAACTAACACGCCATCTGGACGGCTTTGAAACCTAATTGGAAGGTTTTGTTGTGTTGGGAAAACCCAGTCGTCAGGAATGTTTCTTTTCATGTCATCGGGTGGTTTAATGTTAAGGTCAGATAACTTTTCACTGTTACAAGCATCCATTGTAACAATTGCTGAGCCCAGCTTGCCTTTACTGATCTCTTCACGCACCACAAAGGCTAATTGCGTGGTGGTGTCAATTTATGTGCATTCTTTTCAGAGTATGGTTATTGCACCTATGAAGTATGTGTGGAGCACTGTCTGGTCCTCTGCACAAAGGGTATGTGGCAGGCCCTGTCGTATGGCTAAACCGTTTGGTGTGCTTGTCTGTGTGTATCGTGTCCGTCCTGTACTTAGGGACTTGTTCCTGCTCCTTAGAAGTCACATTTGGCATGGACCAAGTATTTTAGCTAGGCTGCCTGGCATTTTTTTTTGCTGATCTTGGCCAGCAACAAAATGAACGTGAGATGTACAGACATTTGGGGTGCAAATGGTCATGCTGCATGCCAAATATGCCTCTCAACAACCATATTCCTTGTTTGTGTGTGTTGGCATTTAGAGAATGTGTCTAGCTGTGGCGAAAGGGGCAGGTCAGACTCGTTGAGCGCTTGGACCATACCTGCATGTTTTTGGTTGTACTATAAGCTTCCTGTTAAGAAATCTCCATCATAATAATGCATTTAACTTTAATTGGGAGATAACTGTTGTTCAATTATCGTTGCTAGCGGCTCTGTTGGCAGTGCCTTTTTTATTTTAAGGTCTGGCTGTAACGAAATTACTGAGGTTTACTGTATTGGCATTTCCAATTCTATGGAGAGGAGGGTGCATGAGCGAGTGTATGCAGGGCGGCAGGGAAAGTATAGGCAATGTAATCACATTGCGCATCAACCATGCAAAATTGTTCCTTCTTGTTAACTAAGTATGCCTTGAAATGATGCTTAACAATGAACAATAGAACATCATGAATTCCTTCACCTTCTGGACAGACAAATCCATGAGAAACGTCAAGAGAGACCTTACCTTATCTTCCCACCTCAGTTTGAGGATGGCCCAGCTCGTTTGAGGACCTTTATGAACCAACCTGATATTTTTGGTGTTGCCTCTTTTGTAGCTAAGTTCCCTTGATTTTTCTAGCGTTTTTGGGTTTGGTTACAGGCTTTTTTTCAAGCTTCCGCTCAGATGCCCACCAGAGGCATATATAGCGATGTAACCTTACCTTACCTTACCAAGAGAGAGGGTTGCGAGCTGGCCCAGCCCAAGGGCCTGAAACCGGCTCATAACAAGAGCTCTTATCAGCAGTAACAGGTAGTTTTTTTTATGGTAAATACGTGTGTGGCTGCTGGCAGAGACAATCCAGCAGCTAGTTGCCGCACAACGTACAACTCAGTAAGTGAATGGATGGCAATCACGAATGATAGGTGGCCAGTTTGTTGCTGTGCATGTTAGGGTCCACCATTAAGAGTGTCTGCGTAACTCATTAAAAGAAACAACCCTTTAGAGGTGCTTGCACAGACCTGTATGTGCAAAACAAATTGCCACAGCTTGCTGCCTCATCTGCCACGTATACGTAGGGACGTACTGTCGTAGAACACCACTTCTTCAACAGGCACAGGGCGCCATGTCATCATGTGATTGTGAAGGATGACGCCTCTTACACACCAACTATCCTTTCCAGCTGCCCTTCCTCCCTTCAAATGCAGGCACACTGAGTCTGCTTTGCAGCTGCTGCTCTAGCTGCTCACACTCCTCTGTCACTTTGTGGGTATTACACCTGGCCCTGCGTGTGTTTGTACGGGGAAGAAAGGTTGAGGATAAAAGCTATGGGACGTCAGGAGCGGTTTCGTGTTGCTGGTCTATTGTGACAGACCGAACAGCTGAAACAAGCAGCGTTCTGCCTGTCAATGATCAAGCCACTATCAAACCTTAACGCACTTATGACCACTCTTCCCCTTTCCCTTGCAGCTTATGAATATATTGTTGACTGGCGAGGACCAGGCACAGGCTGATCAGCCGAACAGTCTGGCGAAGGTCCCCCCATGTAAGATGTAAATTCCCTTTCCTTTGCAAACGCTTTTTAGGCAGGTGCTTCAGAAGGGCTCAAAGCCCCCCTCGTATAATCTATGACGCGCGCACCTGCTGAGCGAGGCCTGAGAAAGCTTCCCAGGTCCAGGGGGAAGGCTACGTTTGCTGTAGCTTGCTGCCAACCGTGCGTGATCCAGCACATGTTCTAAACAACCATGAACCCCGGCATTGTCCGTATCCGTGTGTTTTATGGAAAGTGGTGGGTGCTTCTTTATACCACATGAAATACTATGGATTGCTGATTGAGGCAGGTCTTGTATCTCCCGGATTTGGTAAAAGGAATACAATCGTGCTGCTGAAGACGGAGATCTTCGTGGTTGGTCAAGGTACCCAGCATTCCTGGTGAAAGAGCGTGATGGGTTTGGGCACCGTCACATGCCAGTCGTAAAACAAAAGGCTAGACGTCCATGAAGATGCAAGGATGCAAACAACCTACGAGTCAGTCTGCCTGTTTAGAAACAACAAGCTGATATCATTACCATGCAAGTACTCTGGCGACCTTAACGTCCATGCCCTCTTCTTTCTGTGCGCGCTTCATCAGCTGTTTGTCATGCTTAAGCACGGCGTCAATAACAGTTGAGAATACTCCAAGTGCTCCCTCCTACAATCAGCAAGCAACAGAAAAGCTGCTTGAGCTCAGCCATGGCCTAATAAGTGAACACGACGAATGACAGAGATATTGTGTGTTTTGTGTGTGTGTTGTCTGTGTGTGTGTCTGTCTGTCTCTGTGTGTGTGTGTTGTGTGTGTGCGCTCTTGTGCGTGCGTGTATCGTGTGTGTGTGCGTGTATCGTGTGTGTGTGAGTGTGTGTGTGTGTGTGTGCGCGCGCGCTCTTGTGCGTGCGTGTATCGTGTGTGTGTGTGTGTGTATGTGTGTGTTCCACCATACACTCACCTTTTCAGAGAGTCCAGCTTGGCTACTCGTCAAATTAGGAAGGGGGCATTGAGACAAAGTCACAACCTCTCCTCCTTTGCAAAGAACTAGAGCATACATCATTTTTGCATGAGGAGGAGGAGTCTTGGCATTGCACGGCAACCCCTCGCGTACAGTTTCCATTTTCACCACTGGTCAAACAAAAGTCAACAGGTTTTGCAAGGGACAGGTTGCTGCATAAAAAGGTTTTATTTATATTAAGACAATGCCTGCCTTTCCCCTCCTCTGTGATGGCTACAAACCTTGCACTTTTCCCTATGTTGGCCCGAATGCAACTGTAAACGCTTTGCAATGGATTGAGGTGCTATTGCAGTTTTACGCATTGCAAGCACGCACGCACACACACATACACACACGCAGACACATAGACACGCACGCACACACACACACACACACACACACACACACACACACACAAGAGCGCACACACAAACACACACACAAGCACACACACACACACACACACACACACACCCACACCCACACACAAACACACACACACACACACACATACACACACACGCACACACACACTCACACCCACAAACACACACACACACAACACGCACCTCACCCCCACCAGTAAACAAACACATTCATTTGCATGCTTTCAGGTCTTCCGCTCCAGCACCCCGACATTCACAAAGTTTGCCCTTGAAGATGAGAATGTTCCTGCTGCAACGCGCCAGGTAGCAAGCTTTGCTTTGCTGTGACTCTATGCAAGATACCACCCATACAATTTGGTGCAGACATGCTTAGCTGGTCACGTGCGTGTAGGGACACTTGTGACTTGAAATGAACTGCACTCATCATCGCACACACATGCACACATGCACACACAGGCTCAAGCTACAGCTTTTGAGCATGCATTCTACCATACTCTGGACGTCCTAGCTGCTAAGTATGCTGACTGTCAGAGCGGCCAACCAAGCACAGGAAAAGTTGAGGAGGATCTGAATTGTATCGTGCTCTGCCGGATCAGGTGTGACATGCTCGCAAAGCTAACCGTGCCCAGCCATTTCAATTTGAGTCATTTAATGCCAGTAATCTAAGCGTCTAATATTATGAACAGCTGTCTGAACATGGATCGGCAATAGCTAGGCTTTGTATCCATTTCTTGTTCATTTTTACGTGTGTCAGATGTCACCCAGGGCCAGGAAGCACAGTGCCTTTTTAATTGCGCTACCCTCCCACCCACTTAACAGCTTTATGTACTTGAGGAGCAAGGAAAATAGATTGTCATGGAACACTAAATCGGTGTTCCTACTCTGTGCTGGCGTGGTCTTGTGACTACAATGGTCAGGGAGCAATGCCTGGTCAATGCTGGCTTTGGTGACATTTTTGTCAAGGTGAAGCAAACCGAGAATGCCGCAGCGCTTGCTGTGCTCCCAATCCTCCTGGCCGAACTTGACAGGGTGCTGGACGTACGCCAAAGGTGTGTCACAGACTTGTGTGCTTAATAATTACTACTTGTGTGTTCACGAATCTCAAACCACCTTTCTAAATAAAAATATGCCATACCAAGTTTCTATTCATGTGCGATGGACCTTCTGAAACCGATTTGGGTGGTGTGCTCACGCTGAAGCACACAATTCTGATTTTTAGGCTTGAGCTTGCGATCAGGGGGGTTTTAGCGGGCAACATCTTTGACCTAGGCGCAGCAGCTTCTGCAGAACTGTTTGATCAGCAAGGAGCAGCAGCCTCTTTTACGGGCACGCGCAACTCACTTTTGGCCCGTCCTTGGGCAGTGGACGATCTCGATGCCCTGCTTCAGCGCTTGCCTCAGGTACAATCTGTGTGTGTATGTGAGAGAGGGAGGGAGGGAGGGAGGGGGGGAGAGAGAGAGAGAGAGAGAGAGAGAGAGAGAGAGAGAGTGTGACCTGGTTTTCTTTTGCTCTCTTTGTGCATCCTCCAGCCTGCTTTTCTCATATTTGGTTTCGCTTTCCCCCGCCTATGCCATCTAACCTTTACTTATAAAAGCCCGTAAATTTAAATCAAACACATCAACCTCTGCACCTTTACAATCCAACACTGAACTATAGCAGCTAGTTTCACTTTTAGAAACATATATTGCAGTTTCAACTTGGTGCAAACCAGAGCCAAGTGTACGTCTGCATGGCAGGGTTACATTGTTACATTTTCGATTTTTCACATGTTATGACTTCTCAGGCTGGCTACAAAAAAGCGCTCATGTTCGTCGATAATGCGGGCAGCGATGTGTGCTTGGGGATGGTGCCACTGGCACGAGAACTGCTCAAGCTCGGTTGCAAGGTGCTGTTTGTTGTGTTTCTCATCAGCGATGCTGCTGTCTGCATGTAAGAAATGAAGTATATGGAAGGAACCTATTGCTGAACCTTGATGAGTTGTTTATCTTTAGCTTTGTACTTACGAACTAATAATACAAATGTTCATCTGCTGGCATCAAAGCAAAGGCAATTGCCGGCTTTATTGCAGCGGAGATTGTACTATTTTGTCACCATGTCATTGTGGTGTGCAGGTGGTTCTAGCAGCAAACGAACAGCCCAGTATAAATGATATCACTGCCAAGGAGCTCAAGATCGTGCTAGGGAAGGCTGCAGGCTTGGACCCTGATGTGATTGGGTGCGTATGAGTGGCTTATCGCTGGGTGGAATCCTACCGCGGGTAGAATCCCCACTGTCCCTACCACCTATGTTCACTTATAATTTATAATTGTGGTTGTTAAAATGTTGTAAGCAAACAACCAGGCTCGATGATCCACGGAATTCTTGTGCTTGTTATGCACCCTTTAGCTCATAACATAGCTATGAAGCTACATGGAGCTCTCGAAGAGGGCGGTAATGGTAGCGATCACTGCTGGTGTCGCCCTACAGGCCCCTTCTAGCGGCTTGCACTATTTGAAAGCAGCAAGCTGTGCCTGCATTTGATCAAGTGTGACACATTTCGCTCATGATGGTGTAGGGTAGCCCTGGCGAATGGGACCCTGGCTGCCGTGTCTACGGGTAGTGACATGCCTGTCATTGACCTGCAAGGGAGCAGCCTATCCGCAGAATTTGTGATGCATGCTTGTCCTGACGTGGATTTTGTGATCTTGGAAGGTATGGGAAGGGGAATTGAAACAAACTTGAACGCACAGTTTCTATGTGACTCGCTGAAGATTGGCATGATCAAGCACCGGGAGGTTGCAGAATGCCTGAGTGCCAGGCTATATGACGGTGTGTGCAAGTTTACAAGGGGCCTTGACTTGAGAAATTGATGTGATCCCTGTGGATTTCTTACAAACAAACAATGATTGTCTGCTCAGGGTTAGGCCTAACCCTCCAAGGGAGGAATTTGCCAGAAGAGGGATGCTTAATTGCAATTTGCTGTTTTTAGGTTTATTACAGTGCGCCAGAAGGGGTTGCTTAATTGCAATTTGCAGGTTTTAGGTTTATTACAGTGCGCCAGAAGAGGGTTGCTTAATTGCAATTTGCAGTTATTAGGTTTATTACAGTGCGATCAGAGAGGATTTATGCTTAGTTAAGCACTTTGCAATTCCCAGAGTGGGGCAAGTGAGCAAATGTATATAGAGGCGAACAAGTTGAGATAAGCCCCTTCGAGCAGGCAAAACCGCTTGCTACCGCACTCTCCATACCAACCTTCTCTGAAGTATGGATGAGTGGCACTATCTACAACACTCACACTCTGGAGCGTTTCAGGGAAAAGGGCCTGAAATCTGGCCAATGTTGTTAGAATAAGAAGCTCGCCAATATCTAGGTGCACCCTTCGACTAGCTGTGCTACTTACTTTGTTTGTCCATTACCAACTTTATTTATTTCCATCAGGGAGCTGGTTTCGTACGCATACCTGTTTTCAACCATGGACACAGAGTGGCCACTGACGTGCTCACTTTTTCCAGCCACTCCTTTCCCGATCCTTTTTTCTGATTTGTTAATCACCCTTATTGTTCCATGTGTCCGCGTAATGTTTTCGTTCAGAAAGGAATTTGTCTACCTACTTTTTAATCGACACTATGGTCGACTCAAATATTGTCGATATCACTGAATTACCGACTGAAGATGCTCAATTGAGCGACAAACTTGCCTCCTCCGCTGATCTAACTTTTGTAATACAGTCTTTTGTATTTTATTTTAAAAGTAGTTTGCACTGAACTCAAAACAGGAGGTACCTGAAGCAATATTAAATTTTCCTGTTACACATTGAGCTGTGTGACAAAAGCTCCATTGCACCAATGCTTGGCTTAAAGCAAGCCCAAAATGCTGGTCAGAGGAAGTGCTGCAGCTCAACCCGGAATCAAGGGCTGCACCCAGAAGTTTATTTAAGGGCTTCCCCCCCCCCTGCATGGCCTCGTGTCTGTGTCAGCATTGCCTCTGTTTTGGTTGCTCAATACGTGGGGCATGGTGCAGAGCCAGCCCTTGCAAAGCCTCCTCCGCGTGAAAGTGCCGAAAGTAAGATTAAACCGCTGGGAATCCATGCAAGCTTGTGTCTTATGCACCCTGGCATCTCACACTATTTTCACCACGTTTTGTTCCCTTCAGAGAGATGCACGATGGAAGCGCTAGACAAGTGCGTTGTTTGTCTCAGCATCATTGCCAATCATATTTGCTCACCCATCTCGACAAGCATCCTTCCTAGTAGTGCCTTTCAGCTTCCAGCAATTCTCCACTGTCACTCTCCCACTGTCACTCTCATTACAGCGCCTCAGTGCTTGCTTTAACAATTTGCGTGCGCATTAACCTGAAAAGTATTACACTCTAGTAGTACACCTCAAGCCATCCCTTTTACATTTCGCTCCCTCCCAACCTTCAGGTTTGCTGATACACGAGCTAGGTTCTCTATGGAGGTTAGTGAGGAAGGAGTCCATATTATCCCTTGTTCATGCAATTTGTCTTGCGCAGTACCTTAGCTTTTGTTTTCGCCTCTGGTTACTGGCTTGTGAGGAGCGATTAGAAGTTAGGGAAATCTTATCACCGTCATTTTTGGCATACAGGCCTTGCGCATGCGTGCAACTGAAGATTATATGAGCTGTAGATATTAGCCAAATGTGAATACAATTACACACACAAACTCACACACACATGCAAGGACACTCACATACAATAACGCACAAACACACACGCACACACACACACACACACACACACACACACACACAGGCCAGTGGGGGAGGAATGGAGGAGGTGTGTGACTTCTGCAAGTCAAGACGGTAATCTGGGCATCAAGGACAATACGCACCTGCTGCTGCACTAATCAGCTAATACTAGCTGTCATATCCTGTCAACACGCGCCTGTTTTGATGACAGGCACTTGTAGATGTGCGAGGCTGCGACTTCCACGGCGCGGATTTACGGGGCAAAGTTTTATCGGGGGTGCTGATGCAAAATGCGGACTTGTAAGTGTGGGTGCTGCTAAGCGACACACGTGTGCAGGCTTTGATCTGGATCGCACTGCTTGCAGCTTGTGCATAATGGTGCATGCACTTTGTGTGGAAGTAGCACGCCCTACGGCCAGAGTGTCATGGCCTTTTGTCCGTATGTGTTGAAGTGCCAGTAAATACACATGGAACTCCTGAGCTCGAGTACAGATGATTAATTCTCTTGTTGAGTAAATTGATGAACGGGAGGGAGGCTTGATAGCAGCGTGGCTGCAAGTACACACCAAAAAAAGCCACAAAGCATGAACAGGGAAGCAGCAGACGGAATTCTGCCTCTAATTGTACCTCAGTGCAGAGCGTGTGCAATTCATTTTCTCGCCTTCATTCTGCGAGCAGGAACTGTCTGCTTGCCTATATTCGCATTATCCCTCCTGGCAAACCTTTTTCTTGACATTCCTTAGCACATATGCGCACAACACACACCACATGCACACATTTACTAACTAATATGCTCGCAGCTCAGGAGCCAACATTACAGGGGTTGAAATGAGCAGAGCCGATGCTCGAGGTGCGTTACAATGTTACAATCAACAGCTGCCTTTTTTTGTTCTTTTTCAGTTTGTATGCTGTGCTCAACTCCCCTACCTTTCCCTCCTAACCTCTCAGGTACAGACTTTTCAAATGCAAACATGGAGGACCTGAACGGCTATGAGAGTCAGTTTGACGGTGAGTGCTGAATTTGCAATGGTGGCACGCATGCTCAATCACTCCGTGAACGTTGCAGCGCAGAAAGCGTCTGTTTCAAAGGGTCTCAATGTCACAACGCATGTGCTTGTCTTCAGGTGATGACCGAATCAATGCACGAAGGCCCCCTGTTCACCTTTTGCCGACTTTGGTCCTTCACAGGTGCCAACCTTGAAAATGTGACGCTTGACAACGCAATCCTCTCAAACGCTTCGTTTGGGAAGTTTGAGGGAAAGTGAGTAGCGCCTTTGTTTGCGTTGCTTTCTTTGCTTTGTATCGTGACAGGCACGCTTGCTCAATAGTCTAATCAATGTAATATCTAATCAATGTAGAAAGCATACAAATGTTATGAGGTGGTAATGCTCCTTTGGCTGAGGGAAGCTCGGCACACCCTGAGACGGTTTTTTAATAACATTAAACTTGAAGCATGAGCTGGCGTACAATGTTTTGCCGGACAAAGGGTATGAACCCTCTCATACCCTCTTACGTCGTCCGTAAAAACAGGTGGGCTGTTTTAAAGAATACACGATTTGAGGGGGCCCTCCTGAGCTCCAGCGACGTGGTCCGTACGTGTGAAAATCCTACGCTGGAAATGGACACACGAAGGTGCGTGCATTAATTTGTCCTACGAATGGCCAGGCACTTTCACACATGCATGTGTATGAAGCAGTAGCTGCATGCAGACACCATGAGGACGGTCGTGGTGCTAGCACCCGAGTTAAAACCTTGTAGAACCTTAATTGTGACGAAATACAGACTCGTAGGCAGACAAAGTTTGTGCGAAAAGGAGTCCTTGCGGCCTCAGTTGTCACATTTGAACCACAAAATTAAAAGACCCGTACCAACGCGTCGATTTATTTATTTGGTGAGCGTAGTGGCGTTGGAAACTTGTTTTATAATTGCCGTAGGTTTGGCCAGAACCGTATATATACGCCGTACACATCGGACAATCCTACAAAAAGAAAGGGGAAACTACACAGGCTGTGAATACCACTCCCCACACTAATGAAGGAAAAAAAGATACTTTGGTACTGGGTAAAGCTTTCACAAGTAATAAATGTGCCCTGCTGCTGCCTTTATTTTTGGTGCGGACTAGGCCATGCTGTTTTCTCCTTTTGGCCGTGCCGCCTGCGCTATTTAGCCAACAGTAAAAAAAAACAATGCTTACAGGCTATCTTTGTGTATATCAGCTTGTGATTTTAGCTGACCCTGCACAAAGCAAGAAGCTTGTTCAATTGTTTGAAACCAACTGGCTGATTGCTCCTTTGACTTCTTGCAGGTTTGAGTTAGGGTGCAGAGCCACGCGTTGAGCAGATTCAAGCCTGCACGCTACATTTTATGCAGTGGGCTTATTGTCGTCCATGGCAACCTAGTAGCGACTGTACTGGCAGATGTTTGAGCAGCAGGCAAACACCTAGGCGATAATACCATTGGTTTTTTAGATTCCTGTGTGATGGTGCAAGGGTACTAAATCATACGACAATAGGAGTGTCGTAGCAAATCACTGTCACTGCAAAGTAATAGACTCAGCACAACAAATTAGCAATCAATAGCTTGGTACTCGTCTTGTCTCTACGGATATGCAGCAGCCTGGCAGACCCCTTTTTTCCCCAGCTGATACTAGGTAGTTTTGAAATGGCTCTTTCCACCTCGATTCTCAGTCATTTAATGCTTTCAGCCGCCCAGGCGCTATGCTGGTTGCTTGCACCTCTGCTTTCACCTCACCGCTAAGTATGCACGAAAACAAACGAGCGTACTTAGTGCTAGAAGTAGGGTGGGTTCCTTGGAAGGGCAGGGTGTCACACTCTTGTGGATGTGACACTCTGGTGCCTGGTTTCATGGAACTGGACTTTAAAGGTTTTAAAGGAGAAGGCCTTCTTGTCTTTTATATCTCCGAGATATCATATTAATGGTTACAAGGGGGTGACCTTCAGCCAGCAGGTTGTTTGGCTGATCGGCTGCTGGCAGATCTCATATCAGGTAGCCAAGAAGCTGTACATGCACTCTGTCAACTTATCCATACTGCCAAATGCGCCCTATCCAGTGTCAAAGTCAAGCCTGCAATCCTTCTCTCCAGTTGTCTTTTTCCGTGGTCGAGGGCTTTCAATCTGCTCGTTCTGTAATTCGTGGCTCTTTTTCATTGACTACTCGAACTAATTTATTACATATGTGGTGAGTCTTTCAGTGCCTTCGTTCCTTTGTTAAACAAGGGCGGCAGGCAAAGGTACTTGCAATTTGCGACACTCATCATTTCAAGGAGGCTCTTCCAGGCTTACTGGTGATAATTGACCGAAGCTCATAGACAATTGATTAAAAATCCTGTACACACTACCTACATAGTCCACACAAGAAGCAGCACACACAAAGCACGCAAGGGTCTAGCTACACATGCAGTTTTGGAGCGCTAAGGAAGCTTAGATGAGATGCAAGAGTAGGTTGTCAAGAGGTGCTGGTACTGCCCCTGGCCTCCATCTCCAAATGCTCGTTTTGGGCTTGATGCACAGCAGCTTCCATTTGTTGAAGCTGCTCGCCACACATGCTGATAAGCTTGTATTGCTGCAGGGCAAAGGGTGTGGGATTAGGAAAAGTAACATACACATGTTGTGGGGCGAGTGCTCACATAATGTACACACTGGAACCGCAAATGTGTAGGCACCAGGATAAGCAACAAGCGCTTTCTTTGTGTAATCACATCGCATTCTAATGCCAGCAAGATGCAAGGCTGCTTTAATTGTTGGCTCAAGACTGTATTGTATTGAAGTCCTTACCGATGGACCACTGATCCACGAATAATTTAGAAGAACGTATTCCTCCCCTTTTCCCAATCCACACATTGGAGCTCTGCATACACACACGCTCTCACATTAGACACAATCACACATGCGCACACACATGCACACAAGCACGCACGCACACACTCTCACACTTACATGCACTCACACACATATATGCGCCCCCACTCCTAAACACCCCCCCACCCCCCCACCCCCGA
>Ga0307948_1001093_pt1 | contig 18972 bp, 15 predicted proteins | sample OrgLakmetagen280_FD_201824 | JGI IMG/M metagenome (GOLD analysis project Ga0307948, IMG submission 201824) | Saline water microbial communities from Organic Lake, Antarctica - #280 | ecosystem: Environmental > Aquatic > Non-marine Saline and Alkaline > Saline | place: Antarctica: Organic Lake...
GAAAATCCCGCGCCACCGTGACCATGGCCCGCGAGGCGGGACCCGGCGCATACGCCATGCGGCGGCATCACCTGTCGCCAGCCTACACTACAAGCTGGCAACAGCTGCCAAAGGTATACTGACCGTTTAAGCAAACTCGTGCACAGCCTGTCTGCTGAATCGAAAAACAAAGCAGATCTGACCAAGGAGGCCCAAATGTGCGGCCGATACAACGTGACAGACGCTCCCGAGATTCAGACTCTGATGGGTGGGCTTGGCCTGTCTGGCATAACGCCCTCACCGCAACTAAACGTCCCGCCCGGCGGTAAAGGTGAGTTCGTCATTGAAACGGACGGGAAGCGTCAATTAGTGTCCGGCATCTGGTCACTGCTCATTGAACCCCGGTCCGATGGGAGCGGCTTTCGCCCCAATCCAAAATTCCAGACCTTCAATGCCCGCAGTGATCGCCTCACCAGCAGCCCGCTCTGGAGAAAGGCCTTTCCGTCAAAACGCTGTGTAATACCGGTGAGCGCATTCCATGAGTGGCGGGGAAAACAGGTCTACAACATCCACCCGGAGAACGAGGCAACAGCGCTGGCGGGGCTTTGGCATTCCTGGCACTTTGGCGATGAGCAGATGAATTCGTTCACAGTGATAACGCTACCGCCCCACCCGCGATTCAGCCATATTCATCCAAAAAGCATTCCCCTAATGCTACGGCCTGATGATTTTGATCTCTGGCTGGATCCAGACTTCCACCAGGTTGGAGCATTTCAACCTCTGCTGAGAACGCACATACCTGCCCCGCTGGTTTGCGAGCCCGTTCAGAGTCCGACGAATCTGGCATTGGTAGGAGTCCCTGAAGTATTAACGGCTGATTAATCCCACTAACCACGCGGTGCACCTGGGGCGGGCTCAATGTCAACGACAAAATCTCGACCAACTAATAGTGAACCAGCGTAATAGGATGCATCTTTGGTTCGGTATTGAAATCAAACTAAGTGACCTGGGCACTGCATAGATGAATCAGAGGCCGGCAAGGTTATGGCGACACAAAAAAATCGTATGGACTTCACTACCATAACGAACCGCCCCGACGACTCCTACCTCACCTCACTGGCCTCGTCCCGTTGAGAGTACTTTCCCTTTTCGTTTTCTCTGCCTGGAGGGCGTTCAAATGGCTCCGCGCCCTTAGCGATGAAATACATGGGGGAGCACGGCAACTTGCCCATTGCGACAAAAAAGGGATTGGGATGTTTTGTTAAAGTAAAGGTGTCAAAGAGGTCGAAAAGGGGCATCCCTCGGCTGATAGCAAGACCTGTTTGGACACTGCTGGGCAAATGCAAGGCATAAACACAATGGTCGTGCATAGATCCCAAAGTACCTTATTCCAGCCCAATCGAGTCTCACAGGCAGACGATCTCCGTTGGGAACGCGAGTATTGCGTCTCCAGGATTGGCGGAGCCCGCCTCATGAAGTAGTTCGATCAAATCGCTCACTGAATGTGGACTAAAGCCGCGATGTGATCCAACATTACGCTGAATTTATCCAACGCATTCGTCGGGACTTACATGGCGCTTACTCTAGAAGATCATAAAAATATGCTGAGTGGCTTTGAGGCTGGCGGTTTCCGCTGCGTCCAGGCACCAGACACGACAATGAACCCAGTCACAATCGAATGGCATGTTAATAACGAAGTAAAAAAATACCGGCTATGGGCTTTTGACATTACTCACGGCGGCGGCGGCCCCCTCGTTAGAAGCGCTACCGAATTTAGAATCCAGATCACAAACGGACCATCACGATTGGATGCTATAGATTCAGCCGGCTATAACGATCTTTTGGTTGGTTATTCACGGGACCGGGAAGCTATCGTAGCTTACGACAGGCGATGGCTGGAGAACTGGACTCAAAAGCGCCAAGACACAGGATCCGGTGGCTCTCCTTCAGTGCAGGTTTCGGAGAATGATCTGTTGTCAGGGAAGCAGCTGGGCATATTTAGGCTAACTAAACGGGTCGGCTTTGGAACAGCTGACATTGTCACAATGAGGCCTGAAATGCTCCCATCCTATTTACTTCATCACCAATCCGTTTTGGGGGGAGATTTCGGGGCACAAGAAGCGCGGGAGCGAACGCCTACGCCAAAGCCAGAAACCATTTTTCACTATTGCCTACAGCAAGGGTTTGCATTTAGCCCTGACCTTATCGCACGTTATCTATCTTCGCTCCTTACAAAGCCTTTCGTGATACTTGCAGGCGTCAGTGGCACCGGAAAATCTAAACTGGCCGAGTTGACGGCGGAATACTACAGCACCAAAAAGGTAAAAGTGGAAACCCCCGAAAATCAGAAGCCGGCTCTAGGCGACACTTATACGTTTTCAACTGGAGAGCAGTTGATAACTGATCCCGAGAAATTTGCTCTCGTAGCCGTACGTCCAGACTGGATCGACAATCAGTCCATATTAGGTTTTATCAACCCTATCACTGAGCACTTCGAGTCAACTCAGGCTCTTGATCTAATACTCCGTGCGCGCGCTGCACAGCTGGAGACAGACGACAGCAACAAGGCTCCGCGACACTTCATGCTACTGGACGAAATGAATTTGGCTCGAGTAGAGCATTACTTCTCAGACTGGTTAGCATGCACAGAGAGCCGACGACTCCAGCCTGATAGATCTATCAAGCAACAGCCTGTTCCATTACATCGATCAGAAACTAAGATGTTCGCCAAACTTAGAAGTAGCAAAGACGGAAAAATAGAAAATATTGAAGTCCCCGCTTCACTTGATCTGCCTACCAATCTGGTCGTTACGGGGACGGTAAATGTGGATGAGACAACTTTTGGTTTCAGCCCTAAGGTTCTAGACAGAGCAATGGTCTTGGAATTTGACGACGTTAATTTGGAGAATCTTCAGCACCTCTCCACGTCATTTGATCTCGATGGCTACCGGTTTCCAGCCCACTTACCTGAATTTAGACTAGCCACAGCCTCTAACTACGCTTCACTTCCAGGGGCAGTGCAGCATCACTTACAAGCGATCAACAAAATCCTAGCCAGCGCTCGACTTCACATTGGTTATCGCTCCGCAAACGAGATTGCTCTTTTTATGTCTATCTACCGGGAGATGCTCCCCAAGGAACCAGTCGAATCAGATGAAAACTGGTTAATTCCACTCGATATTGCAGTGCTTCAGAAGATCCTGCCTCGCCTAACCGGTAGCCGTGCAAAACTTGAGAGCCCGCTTGCTCAGCTATGCGAATACCTTAAAAATTTGGCCACCGCGTCAGGTGATATCGGAAACAGAGAATTTGACCCAACAGAAAATGCTGTTTTGACGAACTCATTCAGACGGACTGTCGAAATGCTAGAAAGCGTTCGTGACTTTGGATATGTGTCATTTTTTAAATGAATATTATTTTCGACTACTGGCCAAGAAAGAACCCAGAAGACCGTAGCCAAGGAGTTTGCAACGAGGTCGTGGCCTTGATGGAGCAGGTGAATTATTGCCTGCTATTTAGGCAAATTCCAGATGCCCAACAACGGTTAACCTTGGAAGATATTGGTGGTGAATTTATTCAGGACAACCTAGCAATTATCAGTTTCTCAAATTACATCGGCACCGCTAACATAGCAGGCGTAGAGATTGAGGTGGTCTCGAAAAAAATAAGCAGATCTGGCATGTCGAAAATGCTGGAGGAAGTCTCTGAATCTGGATCAAATCTCGTTTTCGGCTGGAAATCCCCTCTGACCTTTAAAGGATCGCGCTCTAACCAGACTGGTCATTCGCCTGTTCCTTATCATCAGCTCCAGATACTCCGCAGGATAGTGCTAGCAGAGAAGCCCGGTTATAGGTTGCAGGACTCTCTCGCGCTCGTTGAACGTAACCCAATGAGAGCATTTCAGACTGATCGTCCAGTTGTTCCTACAGAGCGAGTGAAAAAACTGGACACAAGGTCCGTTCGTTCTATTTTTTCTAGGTTGAACAATATTGCAAGACTACCTTCATCTTCAAACCTAAACGACAGTGCGCTTGCAAAAGCACTGTCGTTTGGCGTTCCCAGGGCGCAGCATTACCCCACCAAAGTCGCTGCACCGCACGGTAATTTATCTTTCGATACCCCGGAAAATCGCTTTGTTAAGCATGTAATACAAGAATGCCTTTCGTTAGTGCATCGCTTTGCAAACCACAAAAAGCTGCACGAATCACTTCTGAAAGACTGTAAAACCATTATCGGTATACTAGAGCAAGCCAAACGGTCTCAATACCTTGAGACCGTTAGCGTACTTCGAAATTTTCAAAACCCGAGCCAAGCGCTTCTGAAATCTGAAGGTTACCGGCAGATATTTATTCTTTGGCAAGATTTGTCTCGACATGTATCCCTACCCTCGAGCAAAAAGGAGACAGCAGAGTTCCTTGAAGGCAAAAATATAGCATTGCTTTACGAATACTGGGTGTTCATTAAGATTGTTGAATCAGTGATTCAAGTTACGGGTAACCGACCTCTGTCATCACCAAAAGTCTCCCGTAGCGAGCTAGGTGAGAGCCTCACTTTAGGCTTCAAAACCGATATCGCTGGTGGTATAGATGTCAGTTTCAATCCAACTTTTTCTCGGGCATCTGGCAGAGCCTACACAACCCCATTGAGGCCAGACGTCACCATCGAGTTTTCGGGCAACATTTATGCATTTGATGCAAAGTACCGGCTAGAGCGTTTCAATATAGAAGAAAATGATACAGATGATAATAGCTCTACTTATAAGCGTGCTGATTTGTACAAAATGCACACCTATCGAGACGCAATCTCAAAGCTCAAAGCCGCCTTCGTTGTTTATCCAGGCACAGAGTTCGTTTTTTTTGAGCGCACGGGGAACAAATGCACATCCCCCTCTGCTATCGGTAACTTTGATGGAGTTGGTGCGGTGCCTCTTCGCCCTATCGACACCACGCCTAACGCCACTCTATTGGAGCTCATTACGAACTTGATTTGCCCGCAGCACCGTCCTTAGTGACTCGTTCCCATGAAGCTCGAATGTCAGCGTAATCGACGAATCCACGCAGGTTTTCGGACGCAAGTCGCCTCATTACCTCTGAGTGGAGGCCCTGAAGACCTCTTGCTCCTATATCCTTGTCGAGAATAAGCTCAGCAACCAGATGATCAAGATCTAGGCTGGGCGTAGGTCTGCTAGACTCCTCTCCAACTCCCTCACTCAACGGCTTTTTAAGATTAAATACCACATCGAAATGGGCGACATCCTCCACCCCAGAACGCCCCTTATAGCCTTTATGGCTTTGTTGAGCGCGATCAAGAGACGCCGCCTCATGAAATGAAAAGCCCGCTGACTCAGCAGCATCCCGGAGCGCCTGCCAAACTTTAGCGTCAGTATTATGAAAAACTACAGTCGCCCACCCTCCAGGTTTCAACACCCTGGCAATCTCTCTCATTGCACCATTCATTAAGTCTGAATAAGTCTTTAATGTCTTGCCTCCGTTTTCAGAACTCAAAGATCGGTTCACGACAGCCTCATGGCTTGTTTCGGTCAATCTGCCAAGCCATGATTCCCAAATTAGGTTGCAATCCGCATAAAAAATATTTGATCCGAAAGGTGGATCCGTGAAAACGTAATCAATTGAGTTATCTGCTATCTGCGAAAGATCCCCGGCGCTTCCCAACTGAAGGGCAGGCATCTCAACTCCGTGGGGCTTATATGCACGGTAGTACCTCTTCAACTGAGAAATTTTGTTTCTCATGACCGAAAGCACATTTGCTTCAGATGAAAGTTGTGGGATATAGAGAGTACCAGTTAAAGGGCGCTGGCCACCTCGCGCATTGAAGCGTCGCATTTTTGTTCCATGCCACGCTGTGTTTGTAAAGGCAAACGCTAACGCCCGGCGGATCCGATTATCAGGGACGGCCATTATTTCTTTCCAGAGTAATGCCAGCGCTTTGAGATTTCTTGCTGTATAGAAGTCAGCAACTGTCTTCACGCCGTGCCGCTGTAAGGCGCAGCGAATATACATTTCTCTGTCTGCTGAGAGGGCGGTTTCCGGATACCAGTCTAATATCTCGCTACGTTGAAACGAGATCGCATGCTCAACATCTTCTTTGGAAGCTGCCTTAGCGTGGTGTTTACCATCGGGCGTCTTGTAAGCGATCCAGGCTGGCCTGGAACCCAATGACGGCAGATCTCTACGCCGAGATCTAGCCTGACATAGAGGACAGTCTACGCCGGTTCCGATCCGGCCGGAGGTACGATCTATAGCATCCCACAAAAGGAAAGACCCTAGACATTGTGGGCACTGATGCTCAGTGCTCCACATTACCCAGTTAATGGTGGCTTGAGTTTCGTCGGTGTGCTTTGTTCTGTATAGATCGCGAAACTCACCAATAACCTTTGCTTCTATTGTCTTAAATGCTTTTTCTAAATCAGAGGGATCGCAGGGCCGAGTGTGATTCCAGGCTAAGTGAATTGCAGCAGGAGAGAGGTCGCTCAAAATACCCTGTCTTCCACTTAATGCAGCGGCGACGCCTGTCATTCCAGAACCACAAAACGGGTCCAGAACGACATCGCCTGGCTTCGTAAAATGTTCAATAAAAGGCTGTATTGCTTCTGGCGGAACCTTTGTATGATAACTATGAGCGAGATAGTAGACGCTTCCCCTCCCTCCGGACACTCTCACATTTCCAAGAGGCTGGGACTCATTTCCAGGTCTATTACTTATTGGCAGCATTTCTCCAGCGGTAAGATAGCCCGAAAAGAAATCAGCATTTTTTTCTTGAAGTACACAAGTTTGCCAGCGGCCACCCTTGATAGAAATCGCGCCCAATTTGCGAAGCCGCTCTTCGATCGTGGGCATCGTTATACCTACTACTGAATAGTCAGCTTCAATCACCGCCCTTATAACCGCCGAGTAAATCTCATCTAATGCTAAATTCTCCGAGCCAGCCTCTTCAGCGAGAAGGCCTAAGATTACGCCATCAATTAGCCCGAAAGGCGCTTGGCATACCTCTTTCCTTTCGGAAACCCCGTCTCGATGTTTGAGGCAGATCAAAAGGTCTAAAGTGGTAACGCGTTCCTTTCCCGTTACACCTTTCACCCCCTTGATTGAGGGTTGGCCTTTGTGGAGCAGATGCACGCTCTCAGTCTGAAAGCCCGATCGGTACAGAGCATCCTGAACAGCCTGCCAAACACGATCATCAGAATTTGAAAATGCCAACACTGCCCTACCGCCAGGCTTCAAAACTCTTGCACCATGAGAGAAAGCTCTTTCCATTAGAGCTCCGTAGTCCTCTATCGATTTTCCTCCACCGGCGGATTTTCTATGTTTGTTGACAACCATTTCAGCAGCTTGGTCTGTCAAATCCCCTAACCACGATTCCCACAACAAAGAAGCATCCGCATAGAAAATATTGGAGCCAAACGGAGGATCCATAAAGATCATGTCGATGGACTTATCAGGGATACAATCCAAACTGGCCGCCGACCTCTGAAATACATCCGCTGAGGTTCCTTGCTGAGAAAACCCCTTATAATAACGCAACACTTCCGCAGCTTTTCGACGAAACAAACTCCATACATTCCACTCGTACCTTAGAGATGAAATATATAATGTTCCTGTCATTACATTCGTCGGCCGCTTGGCATTCCATTGGTATCTACGCGATGCTCGGTTCACAGCCCCGGTAAACGCAAACATCAGAGCCTCGCGAACCCTTCCGGTCGAAGACGAAACTATGGCATGCCTAAGAGCAGCCAGAGCATGAAGATTCCTTTTTGTGAAGAAACCCACTACGTTGTTTATACCCATTGCGCGATGAGACGCGCGCCACATCTCCCGCTCTGACCCGAACGGAATCGATGGTGTCCAATATGGAATCGGAGAAATCTCTGCGCTGTCGATAAGAGCCAATTCGTCTTGAGTGGGCAGATGAGTATCTATCCTGGTAGACCCTGATGAAGTGTGGCTTTCAACAGGTTTTTCCCCTGCCCAATCAAATGAGCCCTTTCTTTGTTTTTCCCCACAATGTGGACATGCCAACAGGTCTCGACCTTGAAGCTTATCATTGTGAACTAAATCCCAATAGAGCACCTCTCCCCGGCAAGCGGGGCACCGCAAAATGTCGCTCCAAGTAGTGTATTCGACAATGCTTTTAGAGTTAGGTGGTCGGTAGAGCCAATCAATAGTTGGTTTGACAAGACTTTCAACCTTCCCAAGAGCTTCCGAAAACACAGTCGGATCAACAGGGCTAGTGTAATTCCTGGCTATGTGGACCGCCGCTGGCGAAACGTCAGATAATAACGCATTCCGCCCCTCCATCAGTGCAGCGACACCTGTCATTCCAGATCCGCAAAAAGGATCCAATATGGTTTCTCCGGGCCGTGAGAAGGCCCTGATGAAAGGGGTAATAGCATCCGGTGGTACTTTTGTATGGTAACTATGTGTTCGCGAAGCGCTTGAGGATCGCTTTACCGCTATTCGTTCGGGCAACTCTCCTTCACCCACGGGAGATGGCAAATTACTTGCCACTGGGATCATCTGCGGAACCGTGGGGTAATTCAAAACATGCGATTCACTGAACTCACGAATGGCAGCCACTGCTTCAGCCGCATGGTTATCAAACAGATCTCGAACGTCTTCCGGAAGCCGCCCAGAACCTAAGATTAGAAGCTCCTTTGGCACTCCTAAAAGTTCAGCCAACTTTTCGATCTGATCGTCTGTAGGAAGACGCTTCCCTGACTCCAAATGACTCAGCAAAGATTTTGTTACGCCTAACTTCTTCGCCACATCACTTTGGGACATTCCAAAGGACTCTCGGCGAGACTTTATGAAATTACAAGTCGACCAGGACACGCAGGCTCCGTACATCAGTAAATTTTCGCCACAATGACCGAGTTGACTAAATTCGTCAACCTGTACGCTCAAATATACGTCGAAGATTTAGCGGCTAAATTTGCGATGGGATTAAGGGAATCGTCGACAACTTCTTTCGAGGCGAGTAGCTACCACAGCTTTCCAAACCAGTGAAAGAGACGCAGCCCTTGCTGCGACATTATAACCGCAACCCGGGAAAATGCGGACACTTCTAAAAATGATCTCCATGACCTTGAAAGACTTTTATATCGAGACGCTGAAAGTGCAATCTCTGATACGGCTCCTCCTATTTCTAAAGCGTTCATGGGTTGCGCCAGCGCCGCGTGTATACACCTGCCACTCACTAATTAAACCTGCAAAGGCCAACAACTAGAAGCTTGGGCGAATGTCCAGCATGTGTTGTAACGCATTGCTTCAGCAGCTATAGCCGTGGAATTTAGAACTGGAGCAGGCCGCAAAAAAGTAACTCATCTCGACTGAGCGCAAAGGTGTCGATTTAGCGATCGTTGACAAATGACAACCTAAGCCTTGGCTTTCCCTCCCCCTTTAATGCTTTCCTGGTGCTATAATCAGTGACAGAACCTCACAGTCAAAGCAGAAATGCAGGAGAGACCTTGGCTCTAAGCGCTGAAGAAAAAGAAGCAATCATGGCTAAACGCGGGGAGTCAAAAGCTTCGGCAGCGAGTAAAACAACTATCTATGAAATTATCCTGAATGACGGGAAAAGCGCGACGATGCTTTCTATGGAGGGCGCCTCACTGGAAGAAGCAACCTCGAGCGCGCATGACCGATTCAGCAAGAAGCGAGTAAAAGAAGTGAAAGTAAAGGTTTGAACAATTTCAGAGATGGCATTCAGCATATATGCGCAGTCACCGATCAGGGAGGTTGGTTTTTGCATTAAGCACAACTCCCTCCTCCGCTACAAGGGAACGGGCCTCTTTCATCAGAACCTCATGCAGCCAAGCATGCCTAGATCGAAAACCTTGGGATCGCTCAAAAGCTTTATTCAGAACCTCAAACTCTCTTGGACTGAATCTCATCAGTAATGCCTCAGTAGCCTTACCGTTAGGCAGGGCTGAGAGGACCGCTAGGTTCAGGGATGCTCTCTTTTCAATCATCGCTCTCCCCCTGTCGCGTAAACCAAAATTTGATTCTGACTATTTTGCTTGACCTTCACTTCAGGCATTCGCAGGAGCAATGCAAGAAACTGCATTGGGTTATAGTTTGCAGCGACATCCGAGTGCTTTGTGATGTCTGCTTTCAAGCCGCTCATGAACAGACCCGAGGTGTGCTGCAGGATACCAACGATCTCCGCTGCAAGTGCCTTTACGCTCTCAGAATCGAAGTCCTCAGGATCGAGGCTTTCATGCCAATAAAGTGTGTTTTTACCGCTGCCACTGAGCCTGACGAGACCGTGGTGTTCATGATATTGATCCCCGACTCCACGGCCCCGAAGCGCGCTTACATGTTCATCAATTTGCTGTTTCGTCACCGGGCGATTTTTTTCTTTAATAAAGTCAGCAATTAAATCGTGAATCTGATGCCTACCCGACGTATCCCGTTCATCCGTCCAAGCACCAGCTTGCCAGACGAAGCGTCCAAGGTACCGAACCTTGGAGGGCCGATAGCGCGTTAGAATCATGGAAACATATCTCGCCCTGTCAACATGATCTGCCTCCCAATTAGCCATCCCTTCTTTGCTCAGTGCTTGATAAAGCTCGTGGTCTGAAAACTGGCGATTCGGGCTCTTGTTCAAGTATTCCTCAATGTAGTCAGCGCACAGAGATCCCTGACTTTCGGTAATGCCGGTATGCTCCCAAAGTCCGTAGCTTCCTCGCCCCATCCCAAAAATGTAATCTGCGTTATCGCTGGGGCATCGCGACTGGTGCTCTTCGATATTGGATGAAATACGGCGCTCTGAAACGCTATCCTGATAGATCTCTGGCATGGCCGGATAAATCTCGGAGATTCCGTGCAGAGGTCTTCCAGCCTCCTTCAGGAGATGAACTATCGCCTCCACAGCTTGGTGGCTACGAATTCGACTCCCTGTGGGCGCGACAACACCGTTATCGTCTATGCTTGCTCGATAGATAACAGTTTCAATGGCCAGTGCTGACGCGATGAATGGACTTGAGACCTTATCCAGAAGTTCGGACTTTATGTACTCTTGAGCCTCTTTCACCGTCATTCCGGTAATGGGCTCCAAGTATTCATTTAATGTGCGATCTAAAGACTCCTCCACTTCTTCAGGTAGGTCTTTCGGAACAGGCAGTGCGACATCGGTAGATGCCAGTTTCAAAGCGATGAAACGTACACCTGCACCTTCAAACAATTTTTCAAGGTGGCGCCGCTGGGGAGCCCCAGGCTCGAAGAGGTCCGATTCAGAAAAAACCCGAACCAAGTTGTCGAACTCAATCTGTGAGCATGTCGCCCTCTCCATCAATCCAGATATAAGACTGATCAAGCTACGAAAATTAATAAAACCCTGGCTTTCAGCGCGATCAAGCTTGCCCTTGACTCGCTTTAACTCCACCTCGGCAATCTGCCTGATGCGCTCCCGAGTTACTTCACCATCTTCGCCAATGCTTTCAAGCGTTTCTCCAGAGAAACGGCGAGCAAGGATGCGAACACCCCTTTTATTCTTTCGAGATGGATAAGTGCGCTCCAAATCAGAAAGGATGCTATCTATTGCCTCACCGACGCTAGGCGAACTCTCCAGCGTATACGAGGGAGCAGTTTGCATTTCAGCCCCCGGCAAAGATATCTCAGATTTTTCTGGGCTTAAAGGCATCCCGCTGACAGTAAACACTTTGTATCTGATCAGATAATCAAACAGACTTACCATGGCTTTTTTGCCGAGATTGGGAACCTTAAGAATATCAAGAGGGGCCATACTCGATAAGCCGTGCAAGTCGGTTACCCCCTGCGCTCGCAAAGCGTTGTAAGGGCGAACTGGCGTAGGTGGTATCTCTTTATCCCAGTCCGGCACATGCGGCGATATGGCAACAATCGCCTCACACTGTCTTACCCAGTCATCCTTATTGGATTCCCGCGAATCCTGGATCAAGTCCAGGTAAGGAGCCTGGGATTGCTGAACAAGCACCGATGCCGTATCCAGATACAACCACTCTGGCAATGTCTTCCAACTGGAACGGAAGTCTTCCACCGTACATATACCGGAGGAAATCAAAGTACTGAGCGCATCTGGGTGATCGATGAGCGCTCGGGTCAGATCCGTTGATTCTCCGACGTACGATAGAGGATGCTTCTTACGGTTTTCCATAGAAGTCAAACAAGTGAGGCGCCATGAACTCACATCTTCATCTGAGTCGGGAGTAGCGTATTGGTTACTTTTAGGAATACAAAAGAACCAGCCGTTAATATTTTCCAAAGGGGCGGCCCCATCATCCGCCAGCCCCCGACAAACGTTAATGCGATCGTCGGGAAGCATTTCTGGAAGAATCGCTTTCGTAGCGGCACAAAATACGAGCCCCTCTCTAGCTGAAGGTAGAAGATCTAAAACTGTGCCTCTCTCCAGCACAGAAAAACCAGTATGAAGAATCAGGCCTTGCCACGAGCAATCGTCCAGCCAGCGGCGAACTTTCTCCGGCTTATCTGCAACACCAATCAACGACCAGCTATTGCCCTCACTAGCTGGTCTATAGGCTCGAATCTGTAACCTCTGCATTAAGCGCTACCCCACTGATTAGCAGGCAGCCGGCTCCGAAGCTTTTCTATCACCTCTGGTATCGAGAACTCACCGCCGCTCTCCAGCATTTCACGATTCATTTGTTCGATACCCCATTCTGCGTAAGTTCTAACTAGTTTTGTCAGCCCCGTCTGCCGAAAGGCTTCAGGTGCAATCACCTGAAACGCTTCCTTAAAAACCTGGTCGTTATCAAACGTACCCATGTTGTAGAGCGTGGTCGCAGGACGAGAACCCAGCGCTGGCGGATCGTCTTGATTAACAGCCAGCGCTAAACTCACAGCGAATCTAAACGCATCAATCATTTCTTTGAATGGCGCTCCCTCATAACCAACAAAAGACTGCAACTGCATTTTTGCATCGTCGGCAATACCGACGGTTACGCCGGACTCGGGCGCAACATCCTTATAATCCTGATCAGTGTTCATAAATCACCTTCCACCAACGTTGAACGACCTTCTTGGTGTTTTTTGATGGTATAACTGCACCCTACGCGGGAGCGAACTGTATTAATTGTGCTGGGCTGCAACTCTCCACTGTGGTAGAGCAGAACCAACTGACTGGCCTGCCTTGGGAGGTACCTAAGCACTCGGCCGCGGTGGTCTTCGTCCAAACGGCCGAAAGGGGTGTCCATGACGATCGGGCCAATGGGGCGACCCGCTTTGCCCAGCGCGACAATCAATGCCAGCGCGAGCACTTGAGTTGCCCCTGCGGACGGCTCCACGACCGGCTGCCCCCTCGTGTCAATGATGGAAAGTTCGTAGTTATTCGGCGTAATTTGGACAGATGCGTGGTCACTTTCGTGAATCATCGCTTTGTAGGAGCGTGATGCGTAATTCTCAATATGGCGGCGCATCTCCTCGCGCAATTCCCCTCTACCTTCATCAAAGATTTTTTTCAGTTTCTCCAGCTTTTCCTTGACCCTCTTGGCCTCTTCAATGTCTTTGGATACCTGCTTTCCACTAATCTGCTCAATTAGGTGATTGATCTCTCTATCATGCGCTGCGACTTTGTCTTCCAGACCCTTCAGGCTAGAGCTGAGAAAGCCAATTTCTCGCGTAGTTGCCTCAAGCCGCTCTCGACGTTGGCGCACAGCTTCCAAATCCTCGTTTTTAGACTCTGCCTCCATTCGGTCATGCTCGTCAGCCAATTCACTGAGGTCGTTAATAAGACCTAAGAGCCGCTCTCGCGTCGCCTCATAACGTTCATAGACCGGCAAGACACGCCGAGTGAGAGATTTGACCTGTTTTACCTGAAAATCCTTTTCCCGCAGCGCTTCATATTGGGCCCTACGATCAGACTGAGAGCGTAGCATTTCGTCAATCTTTGACTGGATGCTTTGGATATGAGGGATTCCTACATTCTGATCGCATACGTCACAATGCCCCGAATCGGCAATATGCTTCAACGTTTGTAGGTCATGCTCGTCGATAACATAGTTGTCGTGCTGGCGGCTCAGGTCGCCAAGTTCGCTTTCCAGCGCCTCCTGTCGCTGCTCCAAAGCCAAATGAATGCCGTCTCTCCACGCCATGGCCGACAAGTCTTGTAGCTTTGCTTGAAGCTCATCAATCTCCTTTGCGGCACGGCTCCGAGATTCCTTGTTTTGCTCCATTTTGCCCCGAAGCTTGTCCATTTCCCGCTCTTTGTTGACCTCTTTCTCCAGAGCAGACTTTTCTAGCTCCAATATTTCAAGCTGAGCCTCTGTTTTCTCGCGCTGCTCCAACATTTCGTCTCGCTGGGAAGTCATTTGGTCCAGCTTAATAGACAGGTTTTTGGTTTGAGTGTTCGCCTGAGCTTTTCGAGACACGTTCTGTTCAGCGAGACTCAGCGCCTTAGCGAGAAATCCAGACGCGGTTTTGAGTGCAGGCAAACCAAGGACATCCTCAATAGCCTGAATTAGAGGGTAAGTACTGCCCCGGCCGCGCCTCTCAACCAGGTCCTCGTACTCCTTTAGCAATTCACCGTCGAACAAAAAGAAGCGAGAGATAATCTTAGGCGCAATCCGACTGATTACTCGCTTCGAATTCTCTTCACTCAGGATCTGACCATCCTTTTTCACCTCAAAATGTACGGTAAAGTCGTTGTTCGAGGTTGAGCGGGTGTTTGGAAAGCGCCTTTTAGCTTCTCGGATGATCGTGTATGGCTCTCCTTTGATCTTTGCATCCAGCGTCACACGCATAGTGTCCATACCTTCACCAGCGGCAACAGTATTGAAAAGCTGCGGAAGCTCCAAAGAATTCTCGCTACGAGTTTCAACGTCACCATAGAGACACCACTTCAGAGCATTGAGAAAGCTGGTCTTACCCCCAGTATTACGACCATGGACAAGCATTATGTTGCGCTCCCCAGTCGGAAAACGTGCTGATGTTTCACCATAATAGCCACCGAAATTTTCGATATAAATGGCTTTGAATTCCAGTGGTGCGCTCACGATTTGTCCTCTCCCTCTTGCTGAAACTCTAAACTGATCATTTCATAGATCTTTCTACCAGTGGTGGCCACATCCACGGAGTCATTGTCGTGCGCCTGAACCGCCTCCGTATAAATGAACCGAATCAAATCCTCGTCCTGGCCTAAGCCGCAGGCGTCTGCAATCCGGGAGAGAACCTTCATGGCTTCTTCTTCTTGAGAAAGCTCTTTGAGCTCTTCTCCTGAATCGTCATTTAGATCCACAGTATCAAGATTTAATGGATCGTTTTCTTCGAAGTCCATAGGTTATCCTTGTCTCATCCACGGCGAAATTTGTTAACATTTTATCATCAGGTTGTTGCTCGGCCGCCGAAAGGGCTTCATCAATCCGGTCAGATTGACCGGCCTGTGCCTTTCGGGAGCGTGAACCGTGACTACTCAGTTCGTCCAATGTTCGATCGGTAATGCCAGCAAGATCTTGAGGTGCCACTCGGGTCACCTGAAGAGTAGGCTACTATAGTGATATCATATCACTTCAATGAAAAAATGAAGAAAGGCTCTCCACAATGCGCGACCTCAAATCCAGGGAGTGGGAAGAGTTCTATTCCACTGGAAAGCACAATCTTGCAGACGACTTCTACGGGCCCGCCATTGCCAGAGCAACTCTTATCGAAAGAGCCGTTGGATACTTTCGATCGACAGCCTACCTTTTAATGTACGAAGAGTTTTGTGACTTTCTCAGGGCTGGCGGAAAAGTGAAACTTATCTGCTCCCCGAAAATGCACGCAGACGACATTGCAATCTTTCAAGATGCAGTGACAGCCCCCGGCCCTTCAAAACATCAAAGCGCAGCAGAACTTTTATCGGAAATAAATGAGATAGGCCAGTCGGAGATGGGAAAGCTCCATCTTTCTTTGATTGGGGGAATGTTGCGCTTTGGACTGGCAGAAATAAAAATCGCGCTCACCTCCGATGGAGAAGGCATCTTCCATGAGAAAATTGGAATTCTTCACGACTTACAGGGAAACATGCTTTCGTTCTCTGGATCGGCTAACGAAACTCTTTGTGGCTGGGGGTTACATGGCAATGTCGAGTCCTTTGATGTCTTTCAGGGCTGGAAAAGCGGCGACCAGTCTCGAGTCCGAAATCATCAAGAAGCTTTCCTAGACGCTTGGGAGGGACGACGCCCTGGTGTAAAAACAATCAATCTAGACGCAGCTGTAAGGGACAGGCTCCTCGAAGAGGCCCCAGAGGATCAGCACGAATTATATCGCACGATTAAGGTTTACCAGGCACTCCAAAGTGCTTTGGTTAGGACGCAACGTAGAGCTCCACCTCCAACTAACTTAGAAACCGATGAATGGCCGTCCGGTCGCTCAGCGGAGAGGCACCAGAGTCAGGCCCTTCGAGATTGGTATGGCAACTCTTGTTTCGGCATCTTCAAGCACGCGACTGGATCGGGCAAGACTTTTACCGGCATTCATGCCGTTCGTGATCACGTGCGAGAGGGAAAAGTGGCGCTGATAGTGGTGCCCAGCAAACTATTGTTTAATGGGTGGCTCACAGAACTTAGACAGGAAATTCCAAATGCAACCATGATGCTCGCGGGCAATGGCAACACTTTATGGAGAAGAGTTTTCGCCCTGGAAGCATTCACAGGCAAGACATCCGCCGACAATCGAAGAATTATCCTCGCCACTATGCAAACTGCCTCATCACCAGAATTTTACCAGCGGCTAAAGAACGTAGATCAAATTCTTCTGGTCGCTGATGAAGTGCATCAATTGGGGAGCACAGAATTTAGTAAGCTGATGGTAAAGCCCTTTGGAAAACGCCTTGGGCTTTCGGCTACGCCAGAGCGTTATGGTGACCCAGAGGGAACCACTTCACTTATCGATTATTTTGGTGGCGTCGTTGGGGGGGAGTTTACCCTTCAAGATGCCATGATAGCTGGCCGACTCGTCCCTTACCGGTACCATCCAGAATTCATTTACCTTACCGAATTTGAACGCGAAAAATGGCAAGAACTCACTCGCAAAATCCGTAGGCTCGCCGCTCAATCTCCCAGGGACAATGAAGGTGGTTTGACGCCGACAATGAGGTTGAAGTATCTGCTGATTGAGCGATCAAGAGTTGCCAAAAAAGCTCATGATAAAATTGGCGCAGCAACCCGGATTCTCCAAGAACATTATCAATCCGGCCAGCACTGGCTAATCTATTGCGAAGATCAGAGCCAGATGACTTGCGTGGCTGAGAGTTTGAGGAGCAAAGACTTTGATCCATTTGTATACCACTCATCAATGGATGGCGACCCGCAACGAACACTAGAGTTCTTTATTAAGAACGGTGGAATCATGATCGCTATACGCTGCCTAGATGAGGGCGTAGACATTCCCAGTATTTCCCACGCAGTTATCCTCGCCAGCAGTCAAAACCCTCGCCAGTTCATTCAACGTCGGGGGCGCGTCCTCCGTGTGGCCGATTTCAAAACCATGGCATACATCTGGGACACCCTCGTAATGCCCCTTGATAACGACAAGGAGGACGAAGGGATTCAAGATACACTGACTCGCGCCGAGATTATTCGATCCTTGGAATTCGCGAACAATGCGATGAACCAAGAGGAAGCGTCCCGACTACGACTGAAAGCCGTCGAATTAGAGATCGACCTTGAGAAAGTATATACCGCTGAAGAAGACACCAATAAGGAGGGTAGCGACTTATGACTAGTCATGAAGGTCAGCCGCAAGCATATGAGCTCGGTAGACGAACTCCTGCCAGTGCAAACTATCTATGGGGTGCACGCATCACCCAACGATGTTTTTCCTATCGTCCAGCATAAACTCCACCACGTCGGTGTTTCGGTTCCGTTCCCATGTGCCCTCAACAGGTGAATTTAATTCGAATTCAATACCCAGTAGTCACCACAGCAGGGCCACTGCTCACGGTTTTCCTCAAAAGCATGACGGCCGCAAACGCAGCCGTTCAGTCTCAAATTCAAGCAAATCTGCCATAGTAGGGAAAAACTTTTCAATCTAACGCAAAGCTCATCAGCCGCCTTGTAATGAAGGCGAAGCGTAATGAAAAGGGCCTCCGGCGGCCACCGCGCACTGCAGCGCCCTGTTAAGGGGTAGTTATTAGCGCTTACCAAGCCCCGGAGCTCCCGATGGGATCTCAGTCATTCTGATTTGGTTGAACCCACTGACTCTGTGAAACTCCTCCCGTTTGACCCTCTGCTCCAGAAGCACTATCCGCAGCGTAAACTTCGCTTTCTTCCCCTGCGAATCAGCTTCGGCACAATCACGGCGTAACTGCTCAAGACTATTTTTCATCTGGGTTAATTTACTCTGCTTCCTTTTACGCTTCTTTTTCACGCTGAGCCCTCCTTACCCTTAGCGACAGTGATAATGGGCGCTGACGCAGCGCAGTTGGTGTACTTAAGCGATCGGTTATTTCGGATACGTACTTTGGATTATTTCCTCCAAGGCTCTGCCGACTTCTTTCCCTTGATCTCGATATAATTGATGTCCGTCCGGCGTGTGTTCCAACTCCGATCTTTTTGTTGCTGCTTCCAGCAAGCCCTCAACCATACCTTTTTTAAAAGACGAACGACGGCCTTCAGGTAACGTATCTGGAATTTCTATTTGGATGAACATCGCATCTCCGAATGATTCTTCTATATGCCTACGCTTTTTTAGGAGCATCCCTGGATGCGCTCCTTAAAGGGCACCGGATTGAGCACCGATAAGCCCAGAACGAACTACACTGACTCTTTAGGCCTTGTGTACTGGTAGGCTGACTCACAATATCGATATCGCCTAGGCTTTCTCGAATATCTTTTCGCAGTGCGTTCACCAACTCAGTTACTTGGCCGCCTCTTCTATCTGCCACTTGCTGTTGATCGAGAAGGACAGCATCGCTAGCCCTATCCGCGAACTTCGTTTTGCGTAGGATTCAGCTACAAAAATCTGGTGTCGAACTGAGCATGTCTGCAAACGCACGGCC
>Ga0307948_1001094_pt1 | contig 18969 bp, 11 predicted proteins | sample OrgLakmetagen280_FD_201824 | JGI IMG/M metagenome (GOLD analysis project Ga0307948, IMG submission 201824) | Saline water microbial communities from Organic Lake, Antarctica - #280 | ecosystem: Environmental > Aquatic > Non-marine Saline and Alkaline > Saline | place: Antarctica: Organic Lake...
CACAGCACACTTATAATTGCGGTACATTTTATCCTTAGCACCTGACTTATTGTACACGAATCTAAGATGTTATAGGTGTGATTGTTACCGTGTTGTATGCCTGTTATCATTACGCTACACACAAAACATACTTGCTGTAAACATGTCCTCCTCATTAGACCATACTTCTCCCTTTTGTTCTGTGTGTTTGTGTGTCTCACATGAACGAGAAGGGCAGCCAACGAGTGGGAATTTTCAAAACTAACTGTAATTTACTGCTGGCAACTTTGCGTGCTTAAACCATAACACCAACACCATTGCCGTACAGTGATTCCTTAGCTTTTGGGAAGCGGTTGTGAGTGTTGTGCGAGTCTAAGATATAGTGCAGACCACAAGGCGGTCAAATCGACATACCTACGTCAGTGCCGTACAGCAATTCCTTAGCATTTGGGAAGCGGTTGTGAGGGTCGTGCGAGTCTACGACATAGTGCAGACTAACTGGAGCTGACTGTGTGTTTGCCTGCATACACACACAGCCACATAGTGAAAGGTGCGTTGTTAAATCATGAAATTGTTGGAAATGATGTACGCATGCGCGCACGGGAGGAAAGAAAGAAACAACATCGTCTGGAACTTCTTTAATGGATGTTGCAAAGACTTTCAGGACAGAAATGCAAGAAAGCAAAAAAGAAAATAAACATGAAAATTTGCCTTCAAGGTGCAACGTTTTCAAGTTAAGAAACTGTCTCCGCGCACACATATGCAGGCGACATTCATGGAAAATATGGGCAGAAATATAACACACATTACAACAAACAGCAACACGCAAGTTCACATGCATAAATTTACAGAGCATTACACCCATTCTTGCGGTTACATGTGTCCTGTTCAATAACAAATCCATTTAACACACACTCTCACATGCGCACACACACGCACACACACATGCACACACACACACACACACACATACATGCATATTTTCATTGACACACACCTGCAGCATGACATCGGTGCCAGACAGCACGCGTATGCATCGGTCCTGGCAGGCAATGACAGGGTTGATCTCGTTGGGGTCAACCACAGGCGCGATCTGTGTAAGATTCAAGTAAAGCCGATTCAGAATAAGATGGGAAGAGGCACAATCTGTGTAAGATTTAAGCAAAGCCGATTCAGAGTAAGAAGGGAACAGGCACGGTCTGTGTAAGATTTAAGCAAAGCCGATCAAGAGTAAGAAGGGAACAGGCACGATCTGTGTAAGATTCAAGCAAAGCCGATCAAGAGTAAGAAGGGAACAGGCACGATCTGTGTAAGAATTAAGCAAAGCCGATTCAGAGTAAAAAGGGAACAGGCACAATCTGTGTAAGATTTAAGCAAAGTTGAATCAGAGTAAAAAGGTAACAGGCACGATCTGTGTAAGATTCAAGCAAAGCCGATTCAGAGTAAGAAGGTAACAGGCACAATCTGTGTAAGAATTAAGCAAAGCCGATCAGAGTAAGAATGGAACAGGCACGATCTGTGTAAGATTCAAGCAAAGTCAAATCAGAGTAAATAGGGAACAGGCACGATCTGTGTAAGAATCAAGCAAAGCTGATTCAGAGTAAGAAAGGAACAGGCACGATCTGTGTAATATTCAAGCAAAGCCGATTCAGAGTAAGAAGGGAACAGGCACGATCTGTGTAAGAATCAAGCAAAGCCGATTCAGAGTAAAAAGGTAACAGGCACGATCTGTGGAAGCTTCGAGCAAACCCAAGTTGAAGGAAGAAGGGGATGCAGTTGTGAGCAAAACTGACGGACAGAGTAGAGGGATGGAAATGGGTACAGTGTTGGGAGGTACTGTGTGTGTGCGTGTGTGTGTGTGTGTGTGTGTGTGTGTGTGTGTGTGTGTGTGTGTGTGTGTGTGTGTGTGTGTGTGGGTGTGGGTGTGTCTGGCCAAAAACGAGAGATGGCACACTTTTAGGTTGGTTAAAAACGTTAAAATCGTGCATATATGCATTAATGCGGGGTACCTATATATGAGGCTGGCTAACTTTATATTCTTGCATTGCTAGTATCATTCTTGTGTGGCGGTGGTGAAGCTCATTACAACCACTAGCTCACAAGCGCGTCAAATAACATTAAAGGTGTATAGATTCCTGTAGGTAGACAGCAATTATATGTTATATTGAGAAGGGCCTGGAAGTACAATTAACTTGAATTATATTCCTGTTCAGCGCGACAACGGAGTGCAAGATGAAGTTCCCAGTTTTGCCTGCCCATCATTCATGGAAGTTCCCAGTTGTGCCTGCCCATCATACATGGAACAAGTTCCCAGTTTTGCCTGTCCATCATTCATGGAAGTTCCCAGTTTTGCCTGTCCATCATACATGGAAGTTCCCAGTTGTGCCTGCCCATCATACAAGGAAGAAGTTCCCAGTTATGCCTGCCCATCATTCATGATAGTTCCCAGTTTTGCCTGCCCATCGTACACAAAAGAAGTTCCCAGTTTTGCCTGCCCATCATACATGGAAGTTCCCAGTTTTGCCTGCCCACCATACATGGAAGAAGTTCCCAGTTTTGCCTGCCCATCATACACGGAAGAAGTTCCAGTTTTGCCTGCCCATCATTCATGATAGTTCCCAGTTTTGCCTGCCCATCATTCATGGAAGTTTCCAGTTTTGCCTGCCCATCATTCATGGAGTTGGCATTCCTGCTCAGTGCAAGTGATGGAGTACATTCCTGTTCAGCGTGACATCTAGGAATGCAAGCTCAGGAAGTTCACAACAATGTCAAAGCAAAGAGGGCACAAGATGAAGTTCCCAGTATTGCCTGTGAATCATACATTTGAGGTACCTAGTATTGCCTGCTATCCATGAATGTTTAAAGCACCCATACTGCCTGCTAATCATACATTTGAAGCACCTAGTGTCGTTCATCCATACAACATCAATCAAACATTTGAAGCACCTAGTGTTGTTCACCCATACAACATCAATCAAACATTTCAAGCACCTAGTGTTGTTCATCCATACAACATCAATCAAACATTTGAAGCACCTAGTGTCGTTCATCCATACAACACCAATCAAACACCAGTGCTGCCTGCTGTTCTCACACATTTCCAAAGCTCCGAGAACTTCCTGCTCATCATAGATCAGAGGCACCCAGCGTCGCTTGCTACCCACGTCTGTGAAGTTCAGTACTGCCTGCTACGTACACACTCCAGACCCTAGTATATTGTCTGATGCTCGTACTCTCGGAATACCCGGAACCGTCTGCTATCCATAACTTTTTAAGCACCCAGTATTGTCCGCGGTTTATCTTGGGAACAGTGTTGTGCACCTGACACTTGACGACGTGAATGGTAAATGACGCTGACGGCGTAATTTTTGTCAAATTGAGGGTGAAAATAGTAAATTACGCCGTCAAAAACGTCAGAGTTTAGTGACGGTAACGCCGTTATTTACAATCGCTATTTACGGTGTCATTTTTGAATGACGCCGTATGTGCACAACACTGATTGGGAATACCCAGTATCGCCTGCTATTCGTCTGGAATGGCACGGCTGTTTAAATGGTTGTGAGTGTTAGATTAAACGATGGGTGCTGCTTGCTAGGCATGCAGACACGCGTTTATGGTTGAGCAGCAGCCTGCTGCAGGTATGAAAGCCGGGTAGGACCATGGTGCACGATAGGAGTATAGCACAGCTATCTTATAGGTGATGAGTATGTGAGCATGGCAACCATTATACGCCATGCTTAGTCATAAGCCATGCTTAGTCAACCATTTCTAAGCCATGATTAGCCATAAGCCATGAACCACAGGCAGGGTAAAATGCACATGAGGCGATAGATGTTTCAACAAGCATGGCTGACCAAGCCCACGAATGGCAGGCAGAGCCAAATGCATGTGAGTCAAGAGCTGTCATAACAAGCATGGCTGACAAAGCCCACGAATGGCAGGCAGAGCCAAATGCATGTGAGTCAAGAGCTGTCAATAACAAGCACGGCTGACAAAGCCCACGAATGGCAGGCAGAGCCAAATGCATGTGAGTCAAGAGCTGTCATAACAAAAAGCAGAACGAGTGTAGCAAAGAGCGTAACAAGCTGAATAAAGAGCAAGCGAGGCAAGATGTACATGGAGCGAGAGCACACACACACGCAAACACACACACACATACACACACACACATACACCCACACACACACACGCACACACACACAAACACATGACAGGGGAGAGCTGTTGCAAGGTCTCATGGCTTCACCATATAATTTCGCACAGACATGAAATACTAAAACATTAGATTGTGGTGCCCACAGTGTACGCAAACTCATGCCCTCGATATCCTCAGCACAACCTGCATACCTGAGCAGCATTGATTCTGTCCGGTGCCAGATAGCAATCTTTGTCGATGCCCTCTAGGAAGTGGTTGTACACGTACTCCCCAGCCGTCCAGAGGTCCTTGTTGAAAACATTGACCTAAGACACATCAGGAAGTAGGTCTAACATATGTAGGGTTGGCCAGAACCATATATATATATATATATATATGGCTTCGTCATTTCACCAAGCTGCCGTGGAGGGAGATCAAAACCAGAGACACTGGAACCAAAAATGGGCTGCAGGCCCTCATAAAATCAAAACAACGCAAAGAAGCAAGGAACAGGGGCGGCAAGCCCATAATTGTTGAGAAGAGACACATGCATTGAAAATAGAAGGCAAATGGAACAAGAAACGCACATATATACATTGTAGAAAGGATACTTTTGGCAGGAAAATCACCAAGTATACGGTTATATGCGGTGTAAATATATGGCTTTGGCCAACCCTACACATCTATCAAGCTCTGCTGAAGGTTAGCTTCAATCTACAGAGTATTTTCTATGCATCGCGCACACATCTGATCTTTACAGTTAAAGGAATGATTGCATCCACAAAATGCAGGCTAACGGCAAAGCAAACGCAAGGTCGTTCATCTCATATTACCAGGCTCTTTGCTCAGTTTTACAGGCTCTTTGCTCAGTTTTACCTCCTCTGTTTATAAGGAAATCGGGATCACAAGGCCTAGCTACAAAGAACTAATTGCCACTCAACAAATTTCACAACAGGTGTGCTAGTTATATGATTCCTACTCTCACCTTGCTGATCGTCTCTGTGATTTGAGTGTTGAACTTGAAGAACTGGTTGCCCTTTTTACTCATCCCAATGATCTGCAATTGTGAAGGGCAAGCAAGCGTGTTCGTAGAATTGGCAAGAGCCATTTATTCATCAAGTACGGTACTTCAGCTATCAAGCCTCCATGCATACGGCATTATACAGTGTACGTATACAATCCAGCCAATTCCAACCACTAAATATGCCAAGATGTCAAGCTACAAAAAGGTGGGTAGAAAAGGAATTGGAAAAGTATGATGGGCACGCTTAGGATAAAGCTTGCTTGGGGCCGCATGCACACCACAGGAGGCTCACACCAGTACAAACTTCACAAGAGGTTCACACCAGTATGAACATCACAGGAGGCTCACACCATTTCAAACATCACAGGAGGTCCACACCAGTACAAACATCACAGGAGGTCCACACCAGTACAAACACCACAGGAGGTTCACACCAGTACAAACATCACAGGAGGCTCACACCAGTACAAACACCACAGGAGGTGCACACCATTTCAAACATCACAGGAGGTTCACACCAGTACAAACATCACAGGAGGCTCACACCAGTACAAACATCACAAGAGGCTCACACCAGTATGAACATCACAGGAGGTCCACACCAGTACAAACATCACAGGAGGTTCACACCAGTACAAACACCACAGGAGGCTCACACCAGTATGAACATCACAGGAGGTCCACACCAGTATGAACATCACCGGAGGTCCACACCAGTATGAACATCACAGGAGGTCCACACCAGTACAAACATCACAGGAGGTTCACACCAGTACAAACATCACAGGAGGCTCACACCAATACAAACATCACAGGAGGCTCACACCAGTATGAACATCACAGGAGGTTCACACCAGTACAAACATCACAGGAGGTTCACACCAATGCAAACATCACAGGAGGTTCACACCAGTACAAACATCACAGGAGGCTCAAACCAGTATGAACACCACGAGAGGTTCACACCAGTAAGAACATCACAGGAGGTTCACACCAGTACAAACATCACAGGAGGTTCACACCAGTATGAACATCACAAGAGGCTCACACCAGTACAAACATCACAGGAGGTTCACACCAGTACAAACATCACAGGAGGTTCACACCAGTATGAACATCACAGGAGGCTCACACCAGTATGAACATCACAGGAGGTTCACACCAGTACAAACATCACAGGAGGTTCACACCAGTATGAACATCACAGGAGGCTCACACCAGTATGAACATCACAGGAGGTTCACACCAGTACAAACATCACAGGAGGCTCACACCAATACAAACATCACAGGAGGCTCCTACCAGTATGAACATCACAGGAGGTTCACACCAGTACAAATATCACAGGAGGTTCACACCAATGCAAACATCACAGGAGGTTCACACCAGTACAAACATCACAGGAGGCTCACACCAGTATGAACATCACGAGAGGTTCACACCAGTATGAACATCACATGAGGTTCACACCAGTACAAACATCACAGGAGGTTCACACCAGTACAAACATCACAAGAGGCTCACACCGGTACAAACATCACAGGAGGTTCACACCAGTACAAACATCACAGGAGGTTCACACCAGTACAAACACCACAGGAGGCTCACACCAGTATGAACATCACAGGAGGTCCACATCAGTACAAACATCACAGGAGGCTCACACCATTTCAAACATCACAGGAGGCTCACGCCAGTACAAACATCACAGGAGGTGCACACCAGTACAAACACCACAGGAGGTTCACACCAGTACACACATCACAGGAGGCTCACATCAGTACAAACATCAGTGCTTAAAGATCTGCTGTAACGCTTTCCTCATTTTCATGATAACCAACGTGTACACATATGCTTCTCGGCTCTTTCCTCTCACCGTGTTGCCTGCAGCGTAAAATATTCGATCCCGCTGCTGGCGACCTTTTCCTAGGGCCAGGGCGGTGACCTGCCATTCGTGCAGGCAGGGTTTTGGGCAAGGTTTTGGGCAGTGCTTTAAGAATAACATCATGGCAGTTTGACATGCCATACACTGTTGCTAAGGCGATCCCCTTACTGTATAGTGTGACCTGCTGTTAGTTTAGGCAAACATTTTGAGCTCTGTTGCGTGATTGCGTGATACATGTTAGGCAGTATGAAAAGCTGCACGTTAATTCAACCCGCACTGTAAAGCCAAGGAGGTGACCTGCATTCTGGGAACCTTGTGCACAGCAACCAACATCAGACAGCCTTTGACAAAACGTCAAGTTTACCGGTCCAAAAACCTAGTGATAGCTTAAATTTGAATATGGAACCCCTAATTAAACTTTGGACTGTGCACCACAATGGAATGGCGAGAGATGAAGGTCTGACTCTGAAAATACAATGACACGCGCAAGTGTCATGATAGAAATGCTGCATGCAGAGAGTGGTATTACTCCCTAAGCCAAAGGAGCAAATTAAGGACCATGAAACTCCTCGAACGCACAAGTCATGTAATCAGCAGATTGATAAGCTGGGCCTGAAGATAGACGGTCCGTTTTTCCTACTTGGGCAAGAGATAACACACTGTTTCCAAACAAGTGTTGAAACAAACTTTGCATGAGGAAACGGTGATCGCCTACTTGCCTACGCTTGACAAGAAAGCAAGCACTGCACAGCTCTGTGCCAGTGAGAGTGCCAGTGCACTCAAGCACACCTTTTGAGACGGAGCAGGCAGCGTTTTGAAGGCGGTGGTGACCTCCCCACGCTTGACCGAAAAGCACTGCACCACACCCGACAGGTCTCCGCAGGCCACCCTCTGGTTTTTGCGGTCATCCTCTAAAGGCAGCACCTTAATTGTGAGTTGTGAGAGATAAGGAAGGAGTGATGATCCAGCAAAATGTGTTTCCACTTTGCTAGCCTACAGCCTTCTGCCACACAGGGCCTCTCTTGCAAATTTGGAGGGCAGGTTTGCAGCGTTGACCGACAGTACCTTTTTAACGGGAAAAAAGGAGACAGCAAACTCCGTGACGAAATTTTGAGCACAGGAACAAGCACTAAGACTAGAGTCAAGCATGAGGCAAGGGAAACTGTATAAACGTGCCACAGAGTCTGTACAAGAAAACGTGGTACAGGCGGTTGCAGCAGGACACAAACGCCTATACATACACACGCACGAGCACTCTTATAAGCACTCAAACTTAAACACGCAAACGACGCGCATATGCCAGCACACGTACATCTAAACACTAACGTATCAGCATATGCCAAATACACGTCTGAACAGCTCAAACAGCAAGTTCCGTGAACCTAGTAGACTGCATACCTCAAGCGTGCCCTTGGCTGAGGTCCCAGTGCAAATGATGTCATGCTTTTGTAGCTCAAGTTCCATGGCGAAAACCAGGGTGGGTTTTACTACTCACATGCAAGCCTGACTCCGATTTGTTCCATATGTAAATGGGCGCTACATGTTAGATTATATGTATTAATAACGTAACATGTAAAAACAATATGGTTTGATTGAAGCGTCAGCTGGTCAAACGGTGCAGAAACCGAAATGTTGTAAGATTAAAATGCCGCATGAAATCATAACCTTGCAGCTGGGCAACTACGCCAACTATGTCGGGTCCCACTTCTGGAACCTGCAGGTGTGCAATCTGTGTGTGTACATAATAAGATGTGAGACAGCTGTAGTGTGTTTGCAACTTGGATGGTCAGATTGAAGCAAGACGCTGAACTGAACTGCTCCTTATTGTTCACTATCTGACTCAGGATGAGGTGGTGGGATTTTCAGAGAGGGAAGAGTGGTGGAATTACACCGCTGCCGTGGACAACGATGTGCTGTACGCGCCGGCTGAGGACAAGCAGGTGCTCCAATTTGGTGCTGAACTCTGTAACCATATATCTGGCATAGCACATCAAGTCAGCAAAAAAAGCGTATTTCTCCTCTGTAACCCAGGGGCGCAACACGTACAGGCCCCGAGCGTTGTTTGTTGATCTGTCCGGCAGCCTGGGAGGTAGGTGTCTGGTAGAACGTGATGCCCCTCCTTTCCTTGCGCCTATTTCATCCTACCTTCATCCCGTCACCTGACTTACAGGTGTGCGTTTTACAGAGGATGGTAGTAGTGCCCAAGCTGCTGATGCAAGTAGCCTGAGTGACAGTGCAGGTCAGTGCGCTTGGGTAAGCGAACTGGAATGCCTGAACATGCACAATAACATACACATTTACACAAACACACACATACACACACGTGCACACACACATGCACATACACACACACATACACACACACACACACATACACCATACACCCGTTGCAGGCATTAGCACATGGGGAGGGGGCCTAGAGGTCCACCGTGCACAAGCCACCCCAAAGAGCAGGTGCGCTTGGGCAAATGAATAAGATGAAGGTAGCAACAAAAAATGTCTTGAGTGATTGTTTAGATTCTTGACTGATGAAACTGCTGCATTACTACGCTTGGCACTGTACATGTGCCTGATCAAATGTGTCGCGTCTGTGTTACCATCCAAACCCAGTATGCGGCACGCTTGCATCGTATGATATGAGCTCGTGGTAGCCAGAGCCAATTGTTATGCGTAGCCCAAAGCACTCTCATGCTGGCATGTACGCACGCAAAGCACGCACTGCCTCGTAAAGATGGACCTGTGTGTGCGCGCTTGCGTGCGTGTGTGTGTGTTTGTGTGTGTGTGCGTGTATGTGTGTGTGCGTGCTTGCGTGTGTAAGTGTGTGTTTGTGTGTGTATGTGTGTGCGTGTAAGCTATGGGTTGGAGTGCATATACTCTACGCTGAAAGACCAGGTCCTCGCATCATTTAAAAATGCTGCTGTAACTCAATACCATTACCGTAACATTTACTTCCCTTTTTTAAGGTGCGCCAAATGACGCTGGCACCCCGTAACTAAGATACAAAAAAAACGTATGTGCTAAAGATTCTGCACACACCCTGGCCATATTTGACTGTGTCTTTTGAAACCTCCTGTCAAAGTTTTGGTTTAAATAGAGTGCGTCAGAACAATGCCATTTCTTTGGCAAAAACGCATGAATTCTCGTGCTGCTTGGATGCACAATGCGGTCATATGTAATGAATGTACATGGTTCTGGCTAGCCCTATTTGAATTTTCTTTTGGGGGGGCAACCCGATAAGTTGAGCACATATAATTCCCACTATCACAGTATGCCTAGGAACTTGTGCACGTGCACGCGATCTTCCAGGTTTATGCTGGAGCTTGAAGCACAGGCAGAGCTAGGAGAGGAAGAGGAGGAGGAAGGTGTGTGATTGCCTACATGGAGGGTTGTGTGATTGCCTACAAGGATGGTGCGTGATTGCCTACAAGGAGGAAGGTGTGTGATTGCTTATAAGGATGGTGTGTGATTGCCTATAAGGAGGAAGGTGTGTGATTGCCTACAAGGAGGAAGGTGTGTGATTGTCTTTGTGGAGGAAGGAGTGTAATTGCCTACAAGGAGGAAGGTGTGTGATTGCTTACAAGGAGGAAGGTGTGTGATTGCCTACAAGGAGGAAGGTGTGTGATTGCCTTTAAGGAGGAAGTGTGTGATTGCCTACAAGGAGGAAGTGTGTGATTGCCTACAAGGAGGAAGGAGTGTGATTGCCTACAAGGAGGAAGGTGTGTGATTGCCTACAAGGAGGAAGGTGTGTGATTGCCTACATGGAGGAAGGAGCGTCATTGCCTACAAGGAGGAAGGTGTGTGATTGCCTACAAGGAGGTGCACTCGCAAGAAGTACACGTCATGAGCACCGGATATATTCACCAAAAGGTGCACCGCGTTTCCTTGTGCAGCAAGCAAACTCTGAGTAACACCTCCTGCACATCTTTGCTGATCGTCACATCTTTTTTAGGGTTGACCAGAACCATGTATACGTATGGTGTCCATTGTATATACGTAAAGTTGGCCAGAACCGTTTATATACACCGTATATGACCGTATATCTGGCGATTTCCCTGCCAAAAATACTGTATATGCACCGTATATATAGGGTTCTGGCCAACCCTATATATACGATCTCTTTGGCAGGGAATTCATCAAACACACGGTCATATACGGTGTATGGTGTATATTATCGGTTCTGGCCAACCCTAATCATTCCCCTCTGGAACAGTTACGTGTCGCCACTCAATTGATGATGCTCACGACCTGTATGCTGAGGGGGATACAGACTGTACTATGGCAGTACCCCATGTATGACGACAGGCTCTTATGGCCAGAGCACATTCATGCATGTCAACTTTGCATTTGTGATGAGAGATTAATGTGCAGGTGTGCTCTCTGTTGTGAAGCATGATTGCTCTGTGTGGCACGTGAGTCACATCTACGTGAGCAGTTGCATCTGTTCAAGCGGGTAAGGCAAACAAATGTGCAACCATCACACACCACTGAAGTTCACACTTGACCAGCGGCTGCTGCATCTGTTCATGCAAGTAATGCAAGCATGTAACCATCACAGCAGCCATTTATCTCCATGCACGAACAAACATGCACAAACAAAGAACACAGCATTGGGCATACACACAAACATGCACAGGGGCTGTTGTGCCATCTGGTCTCGGATGTGTTTCAAAGAAACTGCCATTTCCATTTGCATGTTAATTGTTTTGCCGTTAATGCTGTAGTGTTTGCCGTTGCTGCCTTTTTAAATGCATGGCATTGAGCACGCGCTGTTGATTTCTTTCTCTTTGTGTACAAAGACTGTTGCGCTCTTTAGCCATCAAATGCGTGCAATGGGTACCTGAGATGAGCAGAATGTCTTCTGTGTTGAAATCTGTAAGAGTCATGTGCGACATTTGCAGAGGCTGCAGAGGCTCGTCAGGCAAGCGTGGAGGAAGCTGCGCGCGAGCTAAGGTATGAGAAAGATGATACCTAGGGTTGGCCAGAACGCCAGAACCTTACATTTATAGGTATATGTATATGCGATGTGTATACCGTATTTTTGGCAGGGAAATCACCATACATACGGTGTGTATGTACGGTTCTGGCCAACCCCAATGATACCTGATGGTACCAATCTGGCTTCTCTATTGATAAAGTAATACCTGCATGTGCGGGGAATGATTTCCAGCCTGAGGTTTCTTGCTTGTTACAATAGCAAAAGGGTGAGATAGAATTGTAGCAGAGAAGCGAGTCAGCAGGGGCAGGGAGAAAAAGGGAGCTGCTCTAGGCTTGAGTAAAGGAGTAAAGAAGAGAAAAGGAAAAAGGACTAGCAATTGGTGGTAGAACTCATTCATAAGGGGCATTCTGGTTTGAAGTGCAATTAAAGAAGGAGGGGGGTGTGTAGTGCTCCAAAACCTGGGAGAGTCGAGAGAGCTGGAGAGTTAGGTGGACCAGAATTTGCGCGCCAGTCAAGGAAAATGGAGAGGCAAAAGAGCGAGGGGAATGGGTGTGAAGTACCTGGTGAGGAGGTAGCATCTCCTACTTATATACCATAGAAGAATTTCTTAATTAAGCGGAGATGAAGTTGCTTGTAGTATGGGTGAGCAATTCCACTTCTTGGAGGAAACTGAATAGGCGGCAAAATAATCTACAATGCAACGCTTTGTCTCTGCAGTAGCACCCCACAAGCCCAGCACCAGGCAGAATGAGGGTGCTCATAATCGCGATTAAAAAGCTAAAATGAAACATGACGCAATCCTATGTCTGCAGTCACGCCCCACAAACCCAGCATCAGGCAGTCGATAGCTTTCAAAAAGGCGACGAAAACTCAAACTAAAAATCATGACGCAATCCTATGTCTGCAGTCACACCCCACAAGCCCAGCACCAGGCAGTTGAGGGCACTCGTAACGGCGTCTAACCTCAAAAGTTGGAATCCCAGTAATGTATCTCTGCATTCACGCCCCACAAATCCAGCACCAAGCAGCTGAGGCGCTCAAAAAGGCGACGGGACTCAAACTCATAAGCATAATGCACCCTATATATGCAGTCACATCCCTCAAGCCCAGCACCAAGCAGCTGAGGGCGCTCGACAAGGCGTGAAGTACTGGACGGATTACCTCAAGGTACTGCAGAAAAATATGCCGCATCGTTTTATGTCGCAAAGCTGCTAGCTGGCAGCTGCAGAGCTATTTTCAGCTCGCGTGCTAAGGCCCGCTTCTGTACAAGCAGATTATGGTTTGTGATGTGTGCTTATAAAGCATTTGTCCTAGGCCAACACTTGCGCTCAATCATACTTGTGATGTGTGTGCTTCCAATCTTTCATCCTAGGCCAACACTTGCGCTCAATCATACTTGTGATGTGTGTGCTTCTAATCTTTCATCCTTGGACAACACTTGCGCCCAATCATACTTGTGATGTGTGTGCTTCTAATCTTTCATCCTAGGCCAACACTTGCGCCCAATCATACTTATGGTGTGTGTGCTTCTAATTTTTCATCCTAGGCCAACACTTGCGCCCAATCATACTTGTGATGTGTGTGCTTCTAATCTTTCATCCTAGGCCAACACTTGCGCCCAATTAAGCTTGTGATGTGTGTGCTTCTAATCTTTCATCCTAGGCCAACACTTGCGCCCAATCATACTTGTGATGGGTGTGCTTTTAAGCTTTCCTCTTACAACAACACTTGGGTCCAATCGTTCTTGTGATGTTTGTGTGTTTAGAGGCAAAGTCCTTGGACAACTCCTGCGTCCAAGGATTTGAATTTTACTTGCGGTGGGTGACTGTGTGAACCTTGCCACACATATGCCTAAATGCTCATCTTTCTGTGCTTGTTGTTTCACGGTTGCACAAATAAAGTAAACACAAAACGTGATACGTTAGTACCAATGCATTTCTTAATTGAGGCGTGTTGATTTTGATTCTTCTGAATCACATGGCTGCCTGTAATGCAGCAAGCCGCACTCCTCTGTGAAAATCAAAAGACTGTTTCCTTCTGTGCAGATCCTGCTTCTTTCACAACAGGTGGCTGTCTGGCCTGGCATGCGGCAAACAATGCATTAATTTGCAAATCAAACTATGCATTTCTTTGCAAATCAAAACTGTACTTTTTATGTGCTCTTGGCACCTAAGAGCGTATATACACTGCCGGGAGTGTGGCAAGGCAGCACCGCATTCTCAGGGTTGAAATGACTGCGTGAATCAAACGTGCACTTTTTATGTGCAGGTGCTGTTGGCACTTAAGAGCGTGTATACACTGCCGGGAGTGTGGCAAGGCAGCACCGCATTCTCAAGGTTAGAATGACTGCGTGAATCAAACATGCACTTTTTATGTGCAGGTGCTGTTGGCACCTAAGAGCGTGTATACACTGCCGGGAGTGTGGCAAGGCAGCACCGCATTCTCAGGGTTCAATGACGGCTGCGAGCTGCTCATGGGAAGGGAAGGGGCGGAAATCAAAGAGGAGCTGTCAGAGTGTCTTCGAAACATGGGGGAGGCATGCGATCAGTTACAAGGTAGGTGGCGTACGTGTGCTTGTGTGTGTGTACCTGTGCATGTGTGTACGTGTACGTGTGCATGAGTGTGTACGTGTGCATGTGTGTGTACTGTGCGTGTGTGTACCTGTGTGTGCGTGTGTACTGTGCGTGTGTGTGTGTACGTGTGCATGTGTGTATATGTGTGTATTTGTGTATTTCAATTCAGGATAAGGAGGAGCTTGTAGAACCGCAGCAAAGAATGGAGAGGCATGTAGTCACTTATATAGTGGGTGGTGGACGCACGCTCCTATACTTTCTGGCTTGAAGAACGGAATAGCTTTTTGTGAGTTACAATCGAGGGGATACATGCAATCTGTGACAAATAGAAGGGAATACGTGTCATCAGTGACGAGGCTATAGAAGGGAATGCGTGCCATCATTGACAAGACAATGGAAGGGAATGCGCGCATGAGTGACAAGACAATAGAAGGGAATGCGCGCATGAGTGACAAGACAAAAGAAGGGAATGCGTGCCATCATTGACAAGACAAAAGAAGGGAATGCGCGCATGAGTGACAAGACGATAGAAGGGAATGCGCGCATGAGTGACAAGAAAATAGAAGGGAATGCGCGCATGAGTGACAAGACAATAGAAGGGAATGCGCGCATGAGTGACAAGACAATAGAAGGGAATGCGCGCATCAGTGACAAGACACAAGAAGGGAATACGTGCCATCATTGACAAGACAATAGAAGGGAATGCGCGCATCAGTGACAAGACAAAAGAAGGAAATACGTGACATCATTGACAAGACAGTAGAAGGGAATGCGCGCATGAGTGACAAGACAATAGAAGGGAATGCGCGCATGAGTGACAAGACACAAGAAGGGAATGCGCGCATCAGTGACAAGACAAAAGAAGGAAATACGTGCCATCATTGACAAGACAAAAGAAGGGAATGCGCGCATGAGTGACAAGACAAAAGAAGGAAATACGTGCCATCATTGACAAGACAATGGAAGGGAATGCGCGCATGAGTGACAAGACAATAGAAGGGAATGCGCGCATGAGTGACAAGACAAAAGAAGGAAATACGTGCCATCATTGACAAGACAACAGAAAGGAATTCACGCATGAGTGACAAGATGAGAGGCAGCGTGCTCCTTTTGTCCATGCACAAATGAGCCTCGCACAGAATTCCATATCCGCTCTCTATCTCAATCTTCCAGGTGCTGGTGGATGACCTGTCTGGTTATGAGGGCATTGCAGCTCATCTCATGACCTGCTTCACCCAATTCACTACCTTTTCAACACGGCATCTATTTCCCAGGCTTCCAGTTGCTGGTGGATGACCTGTCTGGCTATGAAGACATTGCAGCTCACCTCGATAACCTGTTCCACCCAATTCACTACCTTTTCAACACGGCATCTCTTTCCCAGGCTTCCAGTTGCTGGTGGATGACCTGTCTGGCTATGAAGACACTGCAGCTCACCTCGATAACCTGTTCCACCCAATTCACTACCTTTTTAAAAACGGTTTCTCTTTCCCAGGCTTCCAGTTGCTGGTGGACGACCTGTTTGGCTACCAGGGCATTGCAGCTCACCTCATGACCTGCTTCACCCAATTCACTACCTTTTCAGCACGGCATTTCTCTCTTAGGCTTCCAGATGCTTGTGGATGACCTGTCTGGCTACAAAGACATTGCAGCTCACCTCGATAACCTGTTCCACCCAATTCACTACCTTTTTAAAAACGGCATCTCTTTCCCAGGCTTCCAGATGCTAGTGGATGACCTTTCTGGCTTTGGGGGCATCGCAGCCCATCTTGCTGACGAGGTATAGATTGTTCTACTGAAGCAAGCACGTGCGTGCATCTGTATGTGTGTCTTTGAGGGTGTCTGGGTGCATTCATGATTACGTATTTTGGAGGGTGGGTAGGAGCATGAGCACATGTTTGTTTGTGTATGTGTGTATTTGTGGTTGGGGGGGGCAATGCGTGTGAGGGGAAGAAAGGGTGCAAAGGATGCAGTCAAGACTACATGATTGGGAGGTTGGTAGGGGCCTGTACTGTGCCACGTAGGCAGTCAAGATCTGTACTCTGCCACGTAGGCAGTCGAGATCTGTACTCTGTCACGTAGGCAGTCAAGATCTGTACTCTGCCACGTAGGCAGTCGAGATCTGTACTCTGCCACGTAGGCAGTCGAGATCTGTGCTCTTCCACAAAGTCAACTGATTTCTGTACTCTGCCACGTAGGCAGTCGAGATCTGTACTCTTCCACAAATCAACTGAACTATGTACTCTGCCACGTAGGCAGTCGAGATCTGTACTCTTCCACAAAGTCAACTGAACTCTGTTCTCTGCCACGTAGGCAGTTGAGATCTGTACCGTGCCACAAAGCCAACAGGCTTGTCTCATTACTTACTTTTGGAGTCATAATTATGCAGTGCTACGCATCTGCACACCAACTCAGCCCACTGCCTGTCACGACACTCCTTCTAATATTATCGTCGGTGCATGCCCTTCACATACACACGCAACATGCTGCCTGTGATGTCACTACCAGCAGGGTAATTTTTTTTGGTTTCCACGTGGCTGTTCAGTCTGCTCTGGTTGACAAGTGCAACACGAAAAATTGAGCACGCGCAACAACATTAGCACTAGTGTCAATTATCAATTGCAAACAGGGGTCAACAGCCGCAATAAAAAAACTAGATTTGAGGACATGCAATAACATAAGCACAAATGTTAAATATCAATTACGATCAGGTCAACGATCGCGATACAGAAAACGTAGTCTGAGCACGCGCAACAACATTAACACAAATGTGAAATGTGTCTCAACTCAAGCATAAAAACATCAGCCCAAACTCACAAACATACACTCACAGATTAATCAGGAGTATGGGGGCAGTGCACGGCCGCTGATGCTTTTTGCCCTCAGGTAATGTGCAAAGTGTGTGCGTGCTTTTTCCCCTTGGTAATGTGCTCCCTTTTAAGGCATGTTCTCTGCCCTCGGGTATTGTGCAAATTGTGTGCGTGCTTTTTTGCTTTTGGTAACGTGCTTCCTTTTAAGGCATGTTCTCTGCCCTCGGGTATTGTGCAAATTGTTTGCGTGCTTTTTTGCTTTTGGTAACGTGCTCCCTTTTAAAACATGTTCTCTGCCCTCGGGTATTGTGCAAATTGTGTGCGTGCTTTTTTGCTTTTGGTTACGTGCTCCCTTTTAAAACATGTTCTCTGCCCTCGGGTATTGTGCAAATGTGTGCGTGCTTTTTGCCCTTGGTAACGTGCTCCCTTTAAAGCCATGTTCTCTGCCCTCGGGTATTGTGCAAATTTGCGCGTGCTTTTGCCCTTGGCAACGTGCTCCCTTTTAAGGCATGCTTATTGCCTTGGGTAATGCGCAAACCTGTGTGTGCTTTTTACCCTTCGCAACGTGCTCCCTTCTAGGCATGTTCTCCGCCCTCAGGTAATGCCAATTCTTATGGTCACGCTGGCTGTTTGCTTGTATACAAGTGCTGCCTACGGTGTATCTGCAGGGTTGGCCAGAACCATATATATATTGTGTATTGTGTATTGTGTATATACGGTATATATATTGTGTATTGTGTATATACGGAATATACGGTATAAATATTGTGTATTGTGTATATACTGTATTTTTGGCAGGGAAATCACCAAATATACGGTCACATACGGTGTATATATACAGTTCTGGCCAAACCTATGTATATGTTTTGCACAGTTCTGGAGAGGTGTATTCCTTTGCTGGACACTGGTTCTCATTTCAAGGTAGCTAGAAGCCCTGTATGTTAACTGCTTTCTGAGTGATTTAGATTAACGACCTCCTTATACCTGACAACCGGTTTTGGGGCAAGTTCAAATTGAGAGCATCCACTGTCCCAACAGGAAAACTGGCCAAAGAAGGGTCGAGATAAGGTGGTCCCACTACTTGTGGGACTCAGTTTATCCTTTATCATACGACATCACAGTCATCATACCAAGTTCAGTTAGACATGCACCTAATCAAACCTGGTCGTCCCTCACCTGCTTGTTGTATGCTGATGCCACGCCCACTACCTGTGGGAGTTACCTTTATCACACGACATCACAGTCATCACACCAAATTAAGGTAGACATGCACCTAATCAAACCTGGCCGTGCCTCACTTGCTTGTTGTATGCTGATGCCATGCCCACTACCTGTGGGAGTTACTTACCTTTATCATACGACATCACAGTCATCACACCAAAGTCAGGTAGACATGCACCTAATCAAACCTGGCCGTGCCTCACTTGCTTGTTTCATGCTGATGCCATGCCCACTACCTGTGGGAGTTACTTACCTTTATCACACGACATCACAGTCTTCACACCAAATTCAGGTACACATGCACCTAGTCAAACCTGGCCGTGCCTCACTTGCTTGTTTCATGCTGATGCCATGCCCACTACCTGTGGGAGTTACTTACCTTTATCACACAACATCACAGTCTTCA
>Ga0307948_1001099_pt1 | contig 18942 bp, 14 predicted proteins | sample OrgLakmetagen280_FD_201824 | JGI IMG/M metagenome (GOLD analysis project Ga0307948, IMG submission 201824) | Saline water microbial communities from Organic Lake, Antarctica - #280 | ecosystem: Environmental > Aquatic > Non-marine Saline and Alkaline > Saline | place: Antarctica: Organic Lake...
GTAACGTAGCAGCCACCCCCCAAGTAATCCACAGTTCCTGATTTCAATGACGCTACAGCTTATAGTAACACAACATCCACCCCCAAGTAATCCACAGTTCCTGATTTCAATGGCAGCTTTAAGCGTAACGTAGCAGCCACCCCCCAAGTAATCCACAGTTCCTGATTTCAATGACGCTACAGCTTATAGTAACACAACATCCACCCCCAAGTAATCCACAGATTCTGATTTCAGTGGCGCTACAGCTAATAGCGTAACACAACATCCACCCCCCAAGTAATCCACAGTTCCTGATTTCAATGGTGCTACAGCTTTAAGCATAACGCAGCAGCCAGCTCCTACCTGTAGTCTGCTGGACCTTTAGGTTTCCTGTAAGTCAGCACAGGACGCCTGGCCTTCAAGCCCCTCGCAGCATCTAGCCAGCACTGGAATTCAAAGGTGTACTGCTCGCCTGCGCAAGTAGAGGGATTACCTTCAAAGTCAGCGTGCGTGTTAAGGCTTTAAGCATGTGGTTGTGTGTGTGCGTGCGTGTGTGTGTGTGTGTGTATGGTCACATCAAGAAGCCGCACATGTTTGGTGGTGGAGGTTTGGGAAATTTGGTGGTGGTGATGGATATCCAGCATAGTTTAGGGTTAAATTCAAACCCTGCCCTCACCTGTGCCCACGTTGTCCAGCACCGCCCGCTCTAGGTACCAGCTGTCGCAATGCGACTTGTTGTTGTGGCCAAGGGTCATGGACTGCATCATGCCTAGGTTGGGCGTGGTCAGGGCAAACACGTCGTGACAGCCCTTCTCGAATGCGCTCTGAAACGCCAGGATGTGTGTGTGTATGTGTGTGTGTGTATGTGTGCGTGTGTGTGTGTTTGTGTGTGTGTGTGTGTGTGTGTGTGTGTGTGTGTGTACTAAACAATGAAGCCCAGGATCGTGGCTTATAATTGCACAACTGCACACAACTTTCATGTTAAGATGTCTTGCCTCAAACTCCAACGGACCCGTTTCTACAAAAAAGCATGGCACGTCGGTCGCAAATGATACAAGACGCTTTTTTTATCAATATAGCTAGGGAACTTAAATTGAGAAAAATCAAAATGAAGCAGAGATATCCGAAATGGTAGAAATATAGTGCCCATTACAGAACACAGCCACGCACATTGTGTGTATACGTGCACACATTTTTACCGCCTTGATGGAGCTGGTGTACGATTCCTTTGTGTGTAAGAAGGCAGCCACACCCGTACACACACATACTTATATGATAAACACACTCTTGCATTGCATAGAGCGTGCGCTACCTTTGTGTGTGAGAAGGCAGCTACACCTGTACACGCACATATTAGTGAACCCACACGCAACACACACCTGCATTGCATAGAGCGTGCGCTTCATTTGTGTGTGAAAAGGTAGACACACCCGTACACACACATAATTATATGATAAAAACACACTCGTATCTCGCATCGCATAGAGCGTGCGCTACCTTTGTGTGTGAGAAGGCAGCCACACCTGAGGCACATACACACAATGATTTGCTCACACGTAACACACACCTGCATTGCATGGAGCTGGTGTGGGCCGTACGAAGCCAGCTCCCCCTCAAGCTCCAGAACCACATCAGCGTCTGTGCCTGCACCTGGAATGTCTCCTGTGCAGTGTACCCGTGTAGTTTTTTGTGTGAAGATATACGGCGGAATACCTGTTTGGTTTCCCCTTTGGCATCCTGAAACTTAATAAACGCAACTGCGTTGAGCCCCCGCCAGTGCACATTCAAAATGAGCGGCTAAGAAGCGCTTGCTTTCTGTAGAAAACCTTGCAGAAACACACGTAAATAATTTCACACAGCCCCTGCTAGCCCATACTCAACATGAGCAAGGTTGGCCAGAATTTTATATTTACACCGTATATGACTGTATATTCGGTGATTTCCCTGCCAAAAATACCGAATATACACCATATATATATGGTTCTGACCAGCCCGAAACATAAGTTATACTGAGAAGCACTTACTTCTAGAAAACACGTTGTGAGTTCATCCCTTGCCCACACCTGTAACAATGGTCAGCTTCCAGTTGGTGCCCCCCACGATCTCCACGGAAGGCAGGATTTCCATCTGCAGCGACCCATCGCCTTGGGCTCTGTCCAGCCATCTGCATCCATTTACATAAGAGCAGCTGCAGTGTAAGACCAACGGCAACAGCGTGCGCTATTACACAGCCAGGAGCTTGACATCTGCAATGACCCATCGCCTTGGGCTCTGTCCAGCCATCTGCATCCAGATACATAAGAGCAGTGAGGTAAAATTGTCGCAGATCAGATTTCTACACACCGCTCCTGCACGCCCAACAGATCAGCGACCTCATTACGAGAGACGAATAACGCAGAAAAGACCTGGACTAACATTGAATTGGGGCACGCAAGGGTCATAATGCGATCCCCGGCATAAGAATGCGACCCACCTGTTCGCCACAAACGTCTTCAGCTCCCTGATTGCAGTGTTCTCCACGATGACCTCCACAACCGGCATAAGAATGCGACCCACCTGTTTGCCACAAACGTCTTCAGCTCCCCGATCGCAGTGTTCTCCACAATGACCTTCACAAGCTTCCAGCCTGCAGCGATGCCGCTGCCATCGTGCCCTATGATGATCTTGGACATAGGCCCCACATTCATGTTGCTGAACTTGAACACGTCGGTTGCGCCGCGCTCAAATTTTTTCCTGGAGTGTGAATCAGTTAGGAACATGGTGTTTGGACGCAAAAGAAGAGAATACATTCCACTTGGTTCATAAAGGTGCCATTGCCCAGCAAGTCTTCATTAGGGGGGTTGAGTCATTGGGGCACTTGGTATTTGGGAACAGGAACACAACAAAGTTTGGCCTGCGCATAAAAAACAGTCACGCTATTACTGTTCTGTGGAAGGGATTTTATAATTGTGAAAAGTGTATGCTGCTGCAAGGCAAGGTGCATATAAATAAATGGACACGCCTGCTTAAATGTTATTGGCAGCGTTTCCCTGCTGTGTAATGCAAACACAAATGAAGGTCCCAACCAAAGCCGATTTGCTTGAAACACAAGCGTTCAATGCCTGTGAAGATCTCGACCATTGCCGCACTATTTTTTTATAACATGTAACGCTTGACGTTTGATAGAAAGAAAAATACGCAGGCAGTGAAATACCATATTAGCGAAGGAAACGGGCTGATCGAAGCAAATACAGAACTTAAAGGACAGGGATCTGCTAGCATGTTACTTAAAAGGGTCTTGCGTGGCAGTCTTTTGTTGGTGGGCAAGCAAGCGCTCTCCTTTATTAAAGAACCATCACAACAACTTACGGCAAGTCACACACTGAAAACAGGGATTTGATGGCGTGCTGTGAAATCAGAGGTCTTTAAATTAGCGGTTTCTACGTGGCGTGTTTTAATCAGAGGTTTAATATGGCGTGCCGTAATAATAATTAAGGGTCTCTTACTGCTCTTCCATGAGGTAGGGTGGAATTCAGATATAATAGCACAAGTCACTTGCCGTAAATAACTAGAGTTCTTCTGCAAGCAGAGAACTGCACAGATCTTGCATGGCAGCCTTTTGGAGGTGGTGAAGCATGTGCTATCAAAGAATCATCACAACAGCTTGAATGAATGAAACTTTGCTTTCGCATTCAAGCCAGATGACTTGACGAAATGAGTTGAATAAGCACTGGTTATAGAAGTGCCAAAATGCTGAAAGTAGCCGATGGTAGGTCTGTACAAAGAGTTGCAGCACAACCCCCCTTGCTAGGCAAGAGCCTAAGCAAAGTAAAAGACAGCCGACAACGGTACCAGGCATATGACAAGCTTCTGTTCAGTAATGAAAAAAGGGATCTGCAAGCATGTTACTTGAAAGGGTCGCTGGCGTGCTGTCATCAAAGGGTCCTGCATGGCCAGCTTTTTGGAGGTGGTGCACCGTGAGCTACTCTTTTTCAGGAAGTCACAAAGTTACAGAAAGTTACAAAAGCCGGAGACAGGATTTGCTTCAAGTAATGGGATTTGCTTCAAGTTGCAGGATTTGATTTAAGTTACGGGATGTGCTTCAAGTAACGGGGCTTGCTTCAAGTAACAAATTTGCTTTAAGTTACCAATTCTCAATAGGCAGCTAGGTGCGAGGCGTTCCTTACTTCAAAGGGTCTTCCAGGGCAGTCTTGCCAGTCTCTCCGCTCTTGCCGAAAATGTTGATGAACACGTTTGCGTCAGTACCTGCGTGAGACACGTATGATAAGGATTGGCCATAACCATACATATACGGATTATATGGCCAGCCACGTATGGATAAGATTGGCCATAACCACACATATACAGTATATACGGCCAGACACGTATGATTAGGATTGGCCATAACCATACATATAAAGTACATACGGCCAGACACGTATGATAAGGATTGGCCATAACCATACATATACGGTTTATACGGCCAGACACGTATGATTAGGATTGGCCATAACCAAACATATACGGTAACACTGCCAGTGGTGCATGTGCATGCGCGCATGGATGCACGCATGCGCGTCTGTGTTAGTCATGCACGCGCATTTATGATGATTGACGTTGCTGTAACTGTTTCCTAAATGTCCAAGATCCTGGGCTGCGCCAGCGAAGGTTTTTCAAACCCCCTGAAATTCCATGATACATATACGGTATTATCAACAGGGATTTCATCGAATAAGCAGTCACGTACGGCCCTAAGTATGATGATAGCAGGGTCGCTTGTCAACATCAAGGCAGGAGACAATGAGTGGCGGAGAACAGTTGTACAAACCGCGGAGCTTGTTATGACCGTACCGCTTCCGAACAAAAAGCAATTCATATTGTTGTGTTTACATCCACTCACATGCACACACACATACACAAACGCACCTGCTCCATGCTCATCGGCAGTGATGCATGTGACTCGGTACTTGGCTCTGAACATCTGAGGATTCTGTGGGGTAAAGCGGAGACGTAGTGTAGGTGAGGTAAAGGACACCAGGACGCAGTGTAGGTGAGATAACGGACACCAAGATGCAGTGCAGGGAGATAACGGACACCAGGACGCAGTGCAGTGAAAGAACGGACACCAGGACGCAGTGTAGTGAGAGGACGGACACCAGGACGCAGTGTAGGCGAGATAACGGACACCAGGACGCAGAGCACGTGAGATAATGGACACAAGAAGGGGGTGTAGTGAGATAACGGACATCAAAACGCAGTATAGGTGAGAGAACGGACTTTAGAACGCAGTGTAGTGAGAGGACGGACACCAGGACGCAGTGTAGTGAAAAAACGGACACCAGGACGCAGTGTAGGGAGATAACGGACATCAGAACGTAGTGTAGGTGAGAGGACGGACATCAGGACGCAATGCAGGGAGATAACGGACACCAGGACGCAGTGTAGGGAGATAACGGACACCAGGTTGCAGTGTAGGTGAGATAAAGGACACCAGGACGCAGTGTAGCGAGATAATGGACATCAAGACGCAGTGTAGGTGAGATAACGGACACCAGGACACAGTGTAGGCGAGATAAAGGACATCAGAACGCAGTGTAGTGAGAGGACGGACACCAGGACGCAGTGTAGGTGATATAACGGACATCAGAACGCAGTGTAGGTGATATAACGAACATCAGAACGTAGTGTAGGTGAGGTAAAGGACACCAGGACGCAGTGTAGGTGAGGTAAAGGACACCAGGACGCAGTGTAGGTGAGATAAAGGACATCGGAACGCAGTGTAGTGAGATAACGGACACCAGGACGTAGTGTAGTGAGGTAACGGACATCAGAACGCAGTGCAGGTGAGATAACGAACATCAGAACGTAGTGTAGGTGAGGTAAAGGACACCAGGACGCAGTGTAGGTGAGGTAAAGGACACCAGGACGCTGTGTAGGTGAGATAACGGACACCAGGACGCAGTGTAGGTGAACGACAACACAGGAGGTGCAGCACCAAACACTGGTCAGCCAACGGCATCAGAACGACAACACAGGAAGTGCAGCACCGAACACTGGTCAGCCAACGGCATCAGAACGACAACACAGGAGGTGCAGCACCAAACACTGGTCAGCCAAGTAATGAAGCAACAGAGGACGATATCAATGGTTGCTGCACACAGTTCTTAATACAGGACTGAAAGGCACATTTTGAGGAGCGTGCAGGGTCGGAACCTTGCTGAGACCTTGTGACAAACTTTGCAACCACGACGAAATTCATATTTTATACTCGAAAATAATCTCTTTAGCAACCTAAAACAGGTGTAAAAGCATGCAAAACATTTATTCAAATACTGACAAACAATTATTTAAATACTGACTTTTTACAATTGCTGCACAAATACACACCTGCGTTGTGGTAGCAAGCTGCCTCCGGGTCAGGCCGTCTCCCTGCTTCTTATCAAACCACTGGAAGCAAGGGAAGAACCACACCTGCACGTGTAGGGTTGGCCAGAACCGTAAATACACACCGTATGTATGGTGATTTCCCTGCCAAGAATACCATATATACACCGTATATACCTATAAATGTATGGTTCTGGCCAACCCTGCATGTTTGATTTTGTTCATGCATGCGTGCCAGCATTTATGCCAGTCTCCATGTTGTCAGCAAGCATCTGTCGCAACAGAGGAACATGCACAATATGTGGTCCTGGTTATCTGCAAAAAAGCAACACGTCATCTGTCAGGACAGCACGACCTTGCACCCACTATCTCCTTATTCCTGCTCAGCAACTTCACAGCATGAATAAAAAGGTGCAACCCCATGCGCCCCACCTTCCCAGCCGCCGAAGATTTCACTTCTATATAGTCAAGGAGCCACCCTGGTTGAGGGCCACTGCTGTCATGCCACACATCCAGTTTGCTCAGGTCGCCTGTGCCCGGACACATGTGTGTGTGTTGTGTGTGTATGTGTTCATGCGCGCGCACGTGTGTGTGTGTGTCTGTGTGTGTGTGTGTGTGTGTGTTTGTGTGTATGTGTGTGTGCGTATGTGAGCATGCGTGTGTGTGTGTGTGTGTGTGTCAGTGTGTGATTGTGCACGTGGTGGTGTGACGTAAACTTCTTGCTGATACAGCATGAGCCTGTCAAGTTTCAAGGAGGAAAGACGGGAGTGATGGAACAGGAAGTGCAAGGACGCTCACCCAAATCCACTGTGGTGAACTTAAAGGAGTCTGCTTTGCCCTGCTGGAACAGATTGCTGCCCTCCTGAGGCACAGCAAAAACAAAAGTCACAGTGATGAAGAAGTGAATGGTAGGGACGGTTGAGAAATTTTCTGGTAGGTATGGTAGGCAGAAGGGAAGCGGTTAAGGTTAGCCAGAACCGTATTTAAACGCCGTATATTTGGTGTTTTCCCCTGCAAAAATACCGTGTTTATACTGTATATATATATGGGTCTGGCCAACCGTCGAAGCGATGCAGGGCGCAATCTTGTACACATAAAGTACGTTACTCAAAGAAGGAAGGATTATTGATTAATGGGTGACAAGGCATGTGCACACTTGTAGTAAAGCGTGAATGGTTGAATGCTCATAGGCAGTGCTTCACACAGAGCAGACAGCACTCTAGGAAGTTGAGCTGTGAATGGCTGAATGCTCCAAGTCAGTGTTTCACACAGAGCAGACAGCACTCTAGGTCTGCCAGCAGGTCTGCCAGCTCGAGCTGTAAACGAGAGAAGTTTGCTGTCGGATAACACTGCCCCCATCTTGATTAAGGTTGGCCCGAACTGTATATATTCACCGTACATGCCAGTATGTATGGTAATTTCCCTGCCAAAAATACCGTACATATACCGTATATACGTATGTATGTATGGTTTGGGCCAACCCTAATCTTAATGGTAAACAGCATTCCTTTATAATAACACTACCCTTGTTTTGATGGTAAAAAGCACCGCCTCTGTTTCACAACAATACCCCCATCTTGATGGTAAGCAGCATTGTGATCTTTTTACAGCACTACCTACATTTTGATGGTAAACAACCTCCTACTGTCCCAGCCTTCTTAGGGAGTGAAAATTTCAGGTACCAGGTACAAATTTGCTAGTAACGCTAATTGTAATCACAAGCACTGCAGTTGGAACGAAAGTCCTTACTCGCTTTCAGATCACAAACTTACATTCATATCACGCAACAAACTTACATTCAGGTCACGCAACAAACTAACATTGAGATCACGTAACAGTATTATGTTCAGATCACGCAACAAACTTCCATTCAGGCCACGAAAAAAACTTACATTCAGGTCACGGACCCCACTCTCCCCATCAGCCCCTGTCATGTTGATGCTGACTTGGGCGCTGGTGCCTGCCCCAGCTGCACTGCTGGTATGCGTCACTATGGTGTACGTGGTCTGCGTGTGCGTATGTGTGTGTGTGCGTATGTGTGTGTGTGTGTGTGTGTGTGTGCGCGCGCGTGACTTTGGCACGGGCGCCTGTCCCAGCTGCACTGCTGGTGTGCGTCACTATGGTGTACGTGGTCTGAGTGTGCGTATGTGTGTGTGTTTGTGTGTGTGTGTTGTTTGTGTGTGTGCGTGTGTTGTTTGTGTGTATGTGTTTGTGTGTAAGCACCGTCACAAAGGAAAACGAGCTTGCTCTCACGATGCACAATAGATGCACTCTCTATTTAGTTCTGAAGGAAAACCATGTCTTAGGAGTGGGAGCCACTTTGGCATTGAAGAGTGTAATTTTTCACAATGTGAAAGAGGGAAAATGCACAGAAGTAAGTAAAGCTTATTCGCTCACGCTCTTCTGATCTTCTTCCTCTACTTGTCTCCCTACATGACGGAGTTTCATCATCCATGCGACTTTCGTTGCAACACTTGCAGCCTGACACAACCATTTGACCAAACAAAGCTCTCTCCAAACGAACACTGCATCACTGTACACAACACGCCACCACGTTTCTTCATTCATTGTGCATGTCAAGTGTAGGGTTGGCCAGAACTGTAAATATGCACCGCATATGACCGTATATTCAGTGATTTCCCTGCCAAAAATACCGTATACACACCGTATATATATGGTTCTGGCCAACCCTATGCATGTGCACAACTGACCAGTGAGTTCCTGGGGTCATAAGTCAGTGCCCTCAATTCTTTTGTCAGCCCGTGGGCCTCGTCAAGCCACTGACCGCAGTAGCACCAGTACTTGACGTTGGGCTGGGAGCTGCAAGGTTGTGTATGTATGCATGTATGTGTGTTGTGTGTGTATGTGCGTGTGTGTTGTGTGTTGTGTGTATATGTGTGTGTGTATGTGTGTGTGTGTTGTGTGTGTGCGCGTGTGTGTATGTGTGTGTGTAAAAAGGTGAGTAACTCGGTGTGTGTCCTGACACGTTGGGGTGGGCACAGCAAACGTGTGGCGGCTGGTGTGAGACCATGCACAACTAGCAAAGTTTATTTTAACGTGTGCATGCTTAGCGTGTGCGTGTTGAGTAATATATGTGATGTACACATACATCATCTAAGATTACCTTGACACAATGGTCATGTAGTCCATGTGCCAATTGGGCCTGGGGCCGGTGTTGTTGTGCCAGATCTGCATGTGTGCATGTGTGTGAAATTTAAGTGGGTGCACAAGTGCAATTGAAGAGGCAGGCACGTGTGTGCAAGTGTGTGTGTGATTTAAGTAGGTGCACATGTGCAAGTGAAGAGGCAGGCACGTGTGTGCAAGTGTGTGTGTGTGTGTGTGTGTGTGTGTGTGTGTGTGTGTGTGTGATCTGAGTGGGTGCACAAGAGCAAGTGAAGAGGCAGGCACAGGCCAACGTCTCCTCTGAGCCGGACCATGGTGAGCATTTTGCCTGCCACGAACACAAAACAATGGCCGCTGCTGCATTCACACTTGCGGCAAGCACACACACGTGCATGCATGTACCCACCCATTTATGTGTTAGCCTCTATCAACACGTGGGTAGAGTGATGTAATTATTTATGTAGGTAGCAACACAGGGCCGCCCTAAGCAAAAACTGTATATCGCTAAAGCATGGAGGGACTTGCAAACAAAAAAAGGCGCACACAATCACACACACTCACATGCATGCATGCACCCATTCATTTATGTGTTAGCCTCTGTCAACACGTGGGTAGAGTGATGTAATTATTTGAAAAGCCTAGCGCTTACTTTCATATTCTTTTTCAAACATTTGAAAACTGCCTCCACTTATGCAGGAGTGTGTTTCATGCAAAAGCCCCTCATCCTCTGCCCAAACCAAGGCTCTTGCAAAACCACTTTCAATCATTTTACACCCACGATATCAGATCAACCAGGAAGCTGCCCCGCCATCCTAACACTCTGCAATAACCGAGTGGCATCAAGTTTTTATATCATCTTCGATCTCTGCAGAGCCCCCGCAATCTCAAATCGACCAGGAAGCTGGCATGCCGACCCGACACTCCGTAAAAACCGAGTAAATTAAATTTTTAAATCACCTTCACTCTCTGCAGTGCCCCCACATCCTCTGATCGAACCAGGAAGCTGTCACGCTGACCCGGATCCATGTTATCCTTAGGGTTGTCCAGCCGCAGATCCCCGGTGGACCCTGAGATATGATTGGGTGGGCCAAATATCAGTAACAGGATGTGCAATGTGTGTCGAGAAAGCGATCGAATTTGTCAGTGAACAATATGTAGGGTTGGCCATAACCACATGTATATGGTGCATACACGGTATTCTTGGCAGGGAAATCACCAAATATACGGTCATATACGGTGCATATATACGGTTCTGGCCAAACCCTAACAATGAAACAATTGCCACAACAAAACGATCAAAGATCATAAATATATAAATATACAATTTTTGCAAGAGGATCAGTTTGTACGTTTTCCGCTTATGATCTTACACACACACAAACACACACACACACACAAACACACACACAACAACACACACACGTACACACACGCAACTACGTTGCCTTGCGCTGATGCAGATTAGATGTGCGTGCTTCGTTGACTGCATCTTGAGGCTCAAGTCGATGAATCATAGCAAACAATCTCAACTACATGCCAGCAACAGCAAAAAGCCGGATGTGCTGAAACAAAAGGAAAACGTACCTTGTTGCCCAATCAATTTGCAGTACACGTCGCAGTCAGTGCCCGCGCCACGGAAGTTACTGCAGTGGAGGAGGCAGCACACACACTCACATACACACACGTGTGTGTCTACAATGCCCTGGTCACAGGCAAAAGTAATACAATGCCCTGGTCACAAGGCGAAAGTAATCGAGGGCACAAGGTTAACAGTCAGGGCACCCTGTCACTATGCTCGCCTTCACATTAACTGCTGCACGCACCTGGTGAATACCTCAATGCTGTACATGTTCTGCTCGACTTGTGAGCCTGCATGATGTTTAGTGTGTGAGTTAATTTGTGTGAGTTAACGTGCACGCGATTGCTTGTGTGAGTCAATGCGTGTTAGTCGACATGTGTGTGAGTTAACATGTGTGTGTGTGTGTGAGTAAAAGGTGCATGCCAGTGCAGCACGTGTAAATAAGAGAGCGCTGTTGGTTGTCACATGTTCCTCCGTGTACTGTGCTCTAAAGTGTGACTGATTAAATCAGGTTAGATCAGATCAGATCAGAATAGTAGATTAGATCAGATAAGATGAGGTAAGATAAGTTTATATAAAAATAGATTAGACAAGATAAGGTTACATTGTTCAAGGACCGCAGCCACCTGTTGGGCTGATGTGTCTGGTGCACAACCTATTACAGGTTCACAGTGAGCCCTTTGCGTCTTGCATTGCATCACAGTTTACATTTTGTGTTCACAATAAAACTGTATGCATGCACGAAATCATAATGTCACCCAACCTCATGCAATAGCCCACGTACAAACATGTCGCATAATCGTTCGCAATGGCCCACGCACAAACATGTCCCTTAAGCTACATCCCACTCACCTACAAGGAACAACCCCCACACTATTAGGATGCCATAACGTCGCATAATCACTCGCAATGGCCCGCGCACAAACATGTCTCTTAAGCTACATCCCACTCACCTACAAGGAACAGCCTCCACTCTATTTGGATGCCATAACGTCGCATAATCGTTCGCAATGGCCCACGCACAACCATGTCCCTCAAGCCACATCCCACTCACCTACAGAGACAACCTCCACTCTATTTGGATGCCATAACGTCGCATAATCATTCGCAATGGCCCTCACGCAGACATGTCCCTTAAGCTACATCCCACTCACCTACGGGGAACAGATCCCTCTCTATCTGGAAGTCATCGTGCATTGTGCTGAACCAGCAGTTGGCATTGAAGCGGGTGCTGCAACACAGACACACACACACACACATACAACAGTCAGCAATGTTGCAGCAGCTACACATAGTCAGCGCAGTGTGCACATCAAAAGACGTAAGAGACACATACACTTTTGTTTGTTTTAAGCCACGAGTGGGGGGTTGCCTGGTGCGGGCACCAATGTAGCCCCAGTGTCTTTAATCTTGCTGGCTGTGTCATCACTACCAGCGGAGTCTTTTCATTTTCTTTTCTTTTTTTTAATCACGAGTTACAAGCTCCACTCTTGTTGAGCCTCATTCATAAGCGGCAGATGTAGGTAGAGAAATGTAATGCTAAAGTCCGACCGTCAACACCACGCACATCTATTTTGATATTCTAGCATTTGAAAAGCAGGCAAGGAACATCCCTGGAGACTGTGTAATTATGCGAGTTTTGACAGGGAAGCCCCCCAAACACCCTCACATTCTGTGTACAATCATAAATCAGGCCAGCTTCCATCCTGAATTATTGGTAGCTGCCCAGTATTCACGATCAAAGTAATGCAAGGGTTGGTAGCTGCCCAATGCAAGAATTGGTAGCTGCCCAGTATTCACGATCAGAGTAATGCAAGGGTGCTGAGGAATTGGTTTGCAGCCTACTCTCGGCCGATCGCAAAACCCTGCTACGTGTGGTCACACACACACACACACACACACGCACACACACACACACGCACACGCACACGCACACGCACACGCACACGCACACGCACACACGCACACTGGTCAAGCCAGCTCTCAGGGTTGAAGATTTCAATAAACTCAGTCACCTTATGACTCTGCTGCCTGGCAGCAACAGTCATAATTTCAAATCAGTTATTGAAACGTTCTCACTGATTGCATCTGGAGTTGCAGAAATTAATCCACCCAGTCATGTTAGCACTTTGCTGCCTGACAGCACCTGTCTTTAGTTTGTAATCATTGCTTGGAATGTTCTCATCCATTACATAATGTGTTTTCTTCCACTTACAAGAACCACTTCACATTCCTATTAGTTTGACACACACTTACCGAGCCCCTGAGGCCTTGTTGATTACCTCCACAAAAGAAAGGTGCCAGGGTGCTCCTACACCTCCTGAATTGTCATGCCCGATGCGGATCTTTCGCAGCGGGTGCACCTCCAGAGCTTTCAGCTGCAGGTATTAAAAAGCACGGCATTGTAATGATTTCAGGTGTCATGCACATCCCAGATCTTTTGCAGTGAGTCCAAGTCCAGAGCTTTCAGCTGCAGGTAAAAAGCACGGCATTGTAATGATTTCAGGTGTCATGCCCATCACAGATCTTCCGCAGTGGGTGCAAGTCCAGAGCTTTCAGCTGCAGGTAATAAAAAGCACGACATTGTAATGGTTTCAGATGTCGTGCCCATCACAGATCTTTCGCAGTGGGTGCAAGTCCAGAGGTTTCAGCTGCATGTACAGAGCAAGACGTTGTAATGATTTCAGGTGTCACGCCCATCCCAGATTTTCCGCAGTGAGTTTAAGTCCAGAGCTTTCAGCTGCAGGTAAAAAGCACGGCATTGTAATGGTTTCAGATGTCGTGCCCATCACAGATCTTTCGCAGTGGGTGCAAGTCCAGAGGTTTCAGCTGCATGTACAGAGCAAGACGTTGTAATGATTTCAGATGTCACGCCCATCCCAGATCTTCCGCAGCGAGTTCACCTCCAGAGCTTTCAGCTGCAGGTAAAAAGCACGGCATTAAAATGGTATTAGGTGTCACGCCCTTCACAGATTGTTTGCAGTGAGTTCAAGTCCAGAGCTATCTGCGGCAAGGCAAGACATGAATAAGTAACAGTTTCAAGCCGTCATGCAGATTTCCGCAGTGGGTTCACGTGCAGGTTTCAGGTGTGGACAATGGCCGGATGGATTTGAGCGTGTGAGAGCTGAAGCCCCCTTACCATGCCTATGAATCATTTTGGTAACAAGTCCAATGTTGATGGCTTTTGGCTGCAGGTGCAAAATATCTGTAATGTACCATTTTGGAAGTGTATGCTCAAGTATGATCCAAGCTTTCTGTTATGTGTTATGTGTTATGTGTTATGTGGGTAGTGAGTTGAACAGTGAACATGAAAGACCAGACAAATATGCAGCTGGTCAGTGGCACCTAACAACACGTCGTGCAAAGCAAACCTTACTAGTCAGGTCAAGAGGCGTGCACGTGTAAGCTCAGACATAAAGCATGCAGCCAAGTGACCGATGTGCTGTTTTGTTTCTGCTGCAAAGACCCAGTAAACCCGGCTTGGATGCTGCCACAAAGGTAGTTATGATACAGATGTTACGCTCTGGTTCAGGTCAGCCATGACACAGTGATAATACACTTTGATTCAGGTCAGCCATAATACATTACACTTTAATTCAGGTCAGCCATAGCACAGTGATACTACACTTTTGTTTAGGGCAGCCATACTGCACTTTGATTTAGGTCAGCCATAATACACTTTTGTTTAGGACAACCATAATACATTACACTTTAATTCAGGTCAGCCATAACACAGTGATAATACACTTTTGTTTAGGACAGCCATAACACACTTTGATTTAGGTCAGCCATAATACACTTTTGTTTAGGACAGAAAATACTATTTGATTTAGGTCAGCCACAATACACTTTGATTTAGGTCAGCCATAATACATTACACTTTAATTCAGGTCAGCCATGACACAGTGATAATACACTTTTGTTTAGGACAGCCATAATACACTTTGATTTAGTCAGCCATAATACATTACACTTTAATTCAGGTCAGCCATGACACAGTGATAATACACTTTGATTCAGGTCAGCCATAATACATTACACTTTAATTCAGGTCAGCCATAGCACAGTGATACTACACTTTTGTTTAGGGCAGCCATACTGCACTTTGATTTAGGTCAGCCATAATACACTTTGATTTAGTCAGCCATAATACATTACACTTTAATTCAGGTCAGCCATGACACAGTGATAATACACTTTTGTTTAGGACAGCCATAATACATTACACTTTAATTCAGGTCAGCCATGACACAGTGATAATACACTTTTGTTTAGGACAGCCATAATACACTTTGATTTAGTCAGCCATAATACATTACACTTTAATTCAGGTCAGCCATAACACAGTGATAATACACTTTTGTTTAGGACAGCCATAATACACTTTGATTTAGTCAGCCATAATACATTACACTTTAATTCAGATTAGCCATGACACAGTGATAATACACTTTTGTTTAGGACAGCCATAATACACTTTGATTCAGGTCAGCCATAATACATTACACTTTAATTCAGGTCAGCCATGATACATTACACTTTAATTCAGGTCAGCCATAACACAGTGATAATACACTTTTGTTTAGGACAGCCATAATACACTTTGATTTAGTCAGCCATAATACATTACACTTTAATTCAGGTCAGCCATGACACAGTGGTAATACACTTTGATTCAGGTCAGCCATAATACATTACACTTTAATTCAGGTCAGCCATAGCACAGTGATAATACACTTTTGTTTAGGACAGCCATAATACACTTTGATTTAGGTCAGCCACAATACACTTTGATTTAGTCAGCCATAATACATTACACTTTAATTCAGGTCAGCCATGACACAGTGATAATACACTTTGATTTAGTCAGCCATAATGCATTTCACTTTAATTCAGGTCAGCCATAACAGTGATAATACACTTTTGTTTAGGACAGCCATAATACACTTTGATTTAGTCAGCCACAATACACTTTGATTTAGGTCAGCCACATTACACTTTAATTCAGGTCAGCCATAAAACATTACACTTTAATTCAGGTTATCCATGACAGCCAGAGCCACTCCCCCTTTTTGATTCAACCTGGGCCTTTTGTCAGCGTGCGTGCCTAACGCACATTGATGGTTTTCACCAGAACGCACAGTTGCACGCTAAGCACACATCAAACACTTGACGCACACCAAGCTCATCCCTTTGTCAATATGCATCCCTAACGCATTATTACCACATCACCAGAACGCGCAGTTGCAAGCTAGACAAACCTCAAACACTGCATACACACCAGTTTCATCCCTTTGCCAACGTGCATCCCTAAGCATAATCACCACATTCACAACAGCGCCCAGCGGCACAATAAGCAAACATAAAAAACAGGGCGCACCTCAAACACAACGTGCATGCCTAAAGCTTATCAATTGTGTCCACAGCAGCGCCCAGTGGCACACTAAGCAAAAATCAAACACAAGGGACACTCCAACTGGGGCCTTTGGTCAACGTGCATCCCTGACGCGTAATGAGTAATAATTGTTTTCACCACAACGCGCAGTGGCATTCAAGGCACACATCAAACACTGGACACACCTCAAACTGGTCTTCTTGCCCACGTTGGAAGCACGTCCGCCCCCCCCCTTCCAGGCTCAGAGGCCCTGTGTCTTTCCCCTTCTCTCCATACATGGTGAGCGTGACCTTAGCGTTCGTTGAGGCCCCACTGACGTCACTGGTCTTCACAATGACCTGCAGTCCATACAGAACACAAACAACAGGGTGTCAGTTGACACCCGCTCAAATCACTTTCAGTCTACGCGATGATGTTCAGTTCATACAAGCATGGAACTAGTGCAGTGCGTCAGCTGAAGCCCCACTGACGCCACTGGTCTTCACAATGACCTGCAGTCCATACAGAACAAAACACATAGGATTGGCCAGAACCATACATATACAGTGTACATACGGCATTTTTGGCAGGGAAATCACCAAACAATCGGCCGCATTCCAATGAAAGGCATCACACAACGCAAACTCTTATGTTGCTGCAAAAGCATGTATTCGTAGCCTGTCTGGATTCCTATCATTTAATGGATGATACATGTTAGTTAAAGCTCAATCAATGCAGAAAGCACGGACACAGCTGCTCAGGCGTGTCAGACAAATTCATTCGCATTGCACGCCCACATTGCAGGCTAGTGACAAGCGGACCGCCACACATTGGGCAGGGTCTCACTACAACTGCTGCTCCTTTTGTAATCGTGGACGCATACATTGTGAGAGCCTCACCTCTCTAGCGCCTTGATTGATTCAGACATGCAACGACAATCTCAGCATCTCACCGAGTAGGTTATCACCCGCTTGGCCTCCACAGGTTTGAGAGAGGCACGAAGGGTGCGCTCAATGCATTTATCTCCATGAGAGCTGTCAAGCCACTGGTCGCACAGGAACCTATAAAATTGAGAGTCAGGTGTTTGAGAATTGCCAAGCCACTGCCCGTATAGGAATCCACGAAATTCAGAGTCGGGTGTTTTTTCAGATCGGGAACAGTCGGGAAGCTAGAAAATCGAGTGTTTTGTCTGATGCATGGCGTGTTACATGTGGGGGAGTAACATATGAGAGAGCAGAAACGAGTGAGATGTGCATCAGGTTGCTGAAGAGCAATGTAATTGAGGTATTAAAACGGAAAAGACGTTGCCAAAAGTGAGATTTACGTAAGGACAAACAGAGAGTACGTGTTGTTTGTTAAAAGGGAGTTCGTTTAAAGCAAACCAGATGTGGAGGCATATTAGGTCAGGGGGAGTTATGTGCTTCACATCTTGTGGGATTGTTGGTCTAATGCAATCCGGTGCGGAAAAAAGTCATGCATCTATATAAGGTGGCAGAAGAAAGCTGGGTAACATGTGCGTATGGAAATTGATTTCCCTTTGAATTTGTAGGTATAGGTATGTAGCATTTGTCTCAGCATGTTGTCAGTCCCACTTAGTCCACCTTTCAGAGGCCTCAAAACACACTGTACTAGAGCAACACACACACACACACACACACACACACACACACACACACACACACACACACAAACGAACATAACAACGACATATGCACTCGTACCAGTACGTGGTCTGCGTTGCTTCATCCACGATACTAGCTGCCTCCAGGAACCAATTGGGTGTGATGCCACTGTTGTCGTGGCCAATGAGCAGCTCTGTCAGAGGGCCAAGGCCCTTGCATACCACCTTGAACACGTCCGTCTGCACCAGTCAAGAGAGGCATGTACATACAGAGTGTTGCTGGGATTAGGGAGCACTTATGCACCGTGTTCGTATTTTGTTGGGCCCCTCAACTTCACGCCACAATAAACACGTCCGGCTGTACCAATCAAGAGAGGTATGCTTAAAGAGGTTGTTGCTGGGATTAGGGAGCATTTATGCACCGTGTTCGTGTTTCGCTGGGCCTTTCGACTTCACACGCAACATTCGGTGCGCACCCAATCCTTGACTACTTGACATCAATGGGAAGGAGTGAGCAAGGTGCTGTGATTAGAGCTTGGCCAGTCCAAACCGAGCAAGCATAATGTGGAGGGCAACAGGGTGAGCTTGGCGAGTTGCAGGATAGGTATACGTACAATCGTGCAAGAGGTCTAATTATAGCTTGAATGGGTCACGAAATAGGAAGCAATACCTAGCTCAAAGCCGATTGCAAAACATATTACAACATAACCTATAACCAAGCATCCTTCACATGTACATGCTTTATTTTCTGAGAATTCAGTCGAGGGTCCTTAGACCAAACCATCCTTGCGATCGAGGTGAAAACAAATTTAATTCATTTAATGCTGCACTCCTACAATGTCAGGGGGCATTGAACTCTACCTACTCACCTCCCCCCCACTACCTCCTAGCCAAACTCACCTG
>Ga0307948_1001102_pt1 | contig 18936 bp, 27 predicted proteins | sample OrgLakmetagen280_FD_201824 | JGI IMG/M metagenome (GOLD analysis project Ga0307948, IMG submission 201824) | Saline water microbial communities from Organic Lake, Antarctica - #280 | ecosystem: Environmental > Aquatic > Non-marine Saline and Alkaline > Saline | place: Antarctica: Organic Lake...
GCCCCCCCAAATGACAACCCACCAACCGACCTCTGAGAATCAATTTGTTTATATACCAATTGATAGCTTTTGACGTTAGGATTCCAAATATGTAATTTATATTTCAGTTGACACGTGACGTCAAAAAGTTATGACAACTACAGCCTCCTGCACAGCCGCACACAAAGCAGCTACCCACAGCTCCCCCAGCGGACCATTGTCAAACTCAAGCAAACGGCACCCGTGCTGTGCCTCACCTCATTATCAAATTTAAACAAGGGTGACTCAGCACCCATGAGCAGCAGGCCAGGGAAGGACTCAGGCCGAAGCTCAGGGGGCAGGTCAAGGTGGTTGTAGCCTAAGGCATCTAGGTTCTCTGCCACGGACTTGCTAGGATCCAGCACCTGTGAGTGATTGTAGAACAGTTTGGGTTGCTGAGTGAGGCGCAAAAAGCACAGAGGAAATGGATGGAAAAAGGCGCAGGTAGGCGTAGCCCAGGGCGCCTTGAAGTAGCTTTGTCACAGGCAGTTACGGCTGGGGTCCAGCACTTGTTTGAACATTACGCTTTCTACTTTGATGTTTCTAAACTAGAAAGACACGTTTTAGGCATACGAGCATGTGTTGTTCTTTGCTGAGCATCCACGTGACAGCACATAAACGGCAGGTCATGGTGGTGAAGAGGAGGGTTATTTAATGAAATATGATGCGCAGGTGCAACCATTTGGGCATCCCTCATCAGGTTGTGAGCAACAAAGATTCACCCTTCAAGAAAAATATTTTTTGTGTACAAGCCACAAAGATATAGTTGGTATACACAAGCCTCTTTCAAAGCTACAAACCGCACCTTGCTAGGGATCATGTCAGTGCGGTCATAGGGGTGGCCCCCCATACGGCGTGTGAGGGCCTTCATGCGCTGTTCGTCCTTTTTGATTTCACGGCTGATTTGCGCAAACTGGCTTTGGTCGTCTTCAGGGTGGACCGGCTCCTCGGGGGGCTGCGTGTCTTCATCCATGTGCCCCTCATTGATGACCTCCTCGTGCCTGTGTGCATGTGAGCGTGTGAGCGTACGAGTCCAAAAGAGTGTGCATGTATCGATTGTGTTCACGAGTGCGTAAAGCTAAGTGTGTACGTTTGCTTGTGGATGTCTGTTTACGTGTGTGGACTTGCTCAAGAGATGTGAGGGAGAGAATGAATGAATGAATGAATGAGAGAGAGAGAGAGAGAGAGAGAGAGAGAGAGAGGGAGAGAGAGAGAGAGAGAGAGGTGTAAGTGTGTCTGTGCACATGCGTTCTTTGTTGTGATATAGGAACCGCCAAGGAAATGTGGAGTCCATGCTTGGTAAATTTGACACACGGGGAGACAGGGGTCCTTGACCCTCTCAACAAGAGCTTGCATACCAGCCTTGTTCAATTTTACAACAAACGTCAGGAAGCACAACTTACCATTCGTCCATCAAGGGCGCATACGTACGATCATAATAAGACAGCTTGCTGTCCCAATCATTCCACTTCTCCTGCCACTCTGACTCAGCATCCCACTCACAGTGACCACCGCAGTGGTCACAATCTTGAGCATCAGCCTTTGCGAGGAGCCTGTGAAGGATGCACAGAGAGAGAGGCTGAAAGCCTGGGAACACAGCTAGTAGACTATTGGAACAAGGTGGCCTGTCTCCTGCATGGCAGACTTGGCAACAAGCTCGCTACATTGATTGGGCAGGTGACAGTCGCATGCAACCCAAGTTCCATCTGAGACAGGGCTACCATTTTGATTGTGCGTACCATGCCGAGTCATCGATGGCAGACAGGGGTGACTTTTGATTTGTAAAATAGTACGTGATGCTCATTGTTGAGCAGGTGAACACAACGCACGGGTTATGGGAATAAACAGCCGTACAAATCACCCTTGTATCGTGGACCTCCCTTTGGTTGTGTGCCCCATCACTCACCTGCCCACACCAGTCTGATCTTGCAAACGGAAGGTGTGTTTGTGGGCTTGCTTGACCTTGTAGCCGTGGCAGTGCGGACAGGTCAGAGTCCCTGCTCCGTTACAATGTTTGCACTGATGCATGAATATGGTCTTGTACGTGCGACCAAAGTGCTCCGCAAAGGTGAACCCCTCAGCCAGCTGCAAATTGTTATGAACTCAGTCGTCAGTGAAGGACTATGAGTGCAGCGTGTTAAATGGCTGGCTTGCAAGCTCAGGTCACACTGTTCGGCGTACCAGCACGCAGAGGTGCAGACGCTCACTCACCCAAATGACCTTCTGTATCCACCATGTGAGCTCCTTGTCTGGGAGGGCCCTCATGATGTCAATGTAGGGATCCCCATCAAAAGCGGTGCTTGCGAACTGTGTGTGCATGCGAGATGAGCTTTCACTTCAAGGATTCAGGTAAAACACAGTCCCTACAGGGTGCGTGGGGCAACGCTCACCTGTCCCATGAGCCTTGGCCAGTGGGCTGAAGACCAATTAACCCGTGTGTCTGGCCGTCAAGACTTCTATTCAGTTATTTCACTTGTACATCACTCCCATTGTTTTTACACAAAAGGAAAATTTGACACTTTATTTTTACCAGGGGAGATTTTTTCAGGGGCCTTCACAGTAATTTTAATACAATGTCTCTCCTCGCTACCAAATTCTCGTCGAGCGTGGGTTCCCGGCTGCCAGCCAAGCAGCCGCTTGCAGGGGCCGGAGCCGGGCAGCCCCGGAGCTCGTCTTTGGTTTGCCGCATGAAGAAGGGTGCGCGCGGTTCGGAGAATGGGAGGACGGCTTCCCCGTCCACTAGACTCATTGATGGGACACCACAAAAACGGACCCTCCGTCCGGTACCCCCGTCGCCAACTGTAATTGATAACAAACAGAGAGGGAATGCACACACACTCACACATACACACACTCACACACACAAACACATACGCACACACAGACACACACACACACACACACACACACTCACATTCGCACGCACACACGCACGCACGCCCTCGCACACACACACACCCTTGCACACGCGCACACACACATTTGTACACACACGCATGCACATGTACACGCAATCGTCACCCTCATACGCACCTCCACACACATCCACACATCCACACACACACACATACACATACACACGCACGCACGCATGCACTTACACGTACACATACTCACACGTACACACACGCACTCACGCACAAACACACACAGATATAAACACGTCCGTTCACACAACTACACACAGACAGACGCATGCACATGCTCACATACACACTAAAAGTTCACACATATACATGCGCATACACACATTCGTGCATGAAAGTACACACACTTAAACACATGCGTGCATGAAAGTACACACTTAAGCACACATCCCTACAGACACACACACTTACTCACACGCGAGCGCATTTTACTAGACGCACGTGCGTTCACATACGTGTTACATGCATGTACTCAAAAGTTGCATGACCAGCAAAAACTGTCGTACAGAACGGGATGTTGCCAACCACATTTATTTTGTGCTCATGCAGACACGCATCCTGAGTTTTTTGAAGAAGCACCTGTCGTCTGCAACGGGTGCGCATATATGTGCTGACATTGAGCTGTACAGCTTAGCAACGTCAAATAGGCAAATAAAACAGCACGTGCTCTTATGTGGGCACGTTCATGAATACATACAAGCACACACACACACGCATACACCTTAAATCACTTGATGCGATACTTGTGCGCACACACACAAACACAATGTACAATGCAGAGTGGAGGTTATGCGTCTGGGTGGCACGAAGCCCCAGTACAATGTAGATATTTACTCTGGCAACCACCCTTTCTACCTGGGCAACAGATCAACCATGATTATGGATGAGGGTCAGCTTAACAGGTAGACATGGTTGAGGCCAGCTTCAAATCTTTTGTATCTTTTGTGCGAGGGGGTTCCGCTTCTAGACGCCATGTGTCAATTCCAGTATGGGTAAATTGTATAATCTGATTTCTGACTTGGTTGTTATATGAGTCCGGTCAGAGATGGTGGGGATTGGCGGGTCCCTGAGGATTTGACTTGTTTCTCCCCACAAATTTGGAGCCAGAAATTAACTGGTTTACTTCCTCGCGTTGACATGTTTATATTCTTGAGCTTGGTAACTGTCGATTGAGACTGTTAGAAGGGAATTAAAAGTTCCACTGTCAAGGAATTAAATGGTGTATTGAGAGTTAATGCCTAATCGCATGGAAGTAGGCCAAGTGCTCAGGAATCGTCTAGCAGAAATCACATCAACTTACAGGGTAAACGCTCGGTTGATTGCAGGATTCTAAGCAGGAGGTTATAGACACGCATTTTATCTGGGGGGAAGGGGGAAGCAGAAGGGTCCATACACCCCGTTAGTTGTGATCCATCCACACATATACACACATGTGCGCACACACATACACACACATGTGCGCACACACATACACACGTGCATACACAAACACATCATTAACACATGCGCACATACACACAGGCATGCATGCATACCCAAAATAAATGCATGGTTTAATATACGGGGCTACCGTACTCACCCCTCCTCCCGTAAAGATAAATGTTTACAGCAATTGCCCCCCTGTTTTTTTGGGCCTCTTCTCACGATTCGCAAGAGCTGAGGAGGTATTTTCATGCATCCAGCATCTGCTGTCGCAGGCCTGTCCAAGTTGCTCCACACCCTGAACACCAAAGAAAACAATGAAGTTAGATAGAATTCTGTATTATGTCTTACACTGTATTGATCCAACCGTCCCCTCTGACAATTACATGTCTACCAGACGTGAAGAATATCACTGCCCCTGATTTTCGTTTTGGGGTGTGGCGGTGTCAGATGTTTCAGTTGTTTTACGTAATCGTCGACCTTGCAGGGATTTTACAGGGCTTGGGGGGTGGCGGTGATCAAAATGTTCTTGTAAATATCTATTTGGGGGGGGATACAGTATATCAAACAACTGTTTTGAGCACTTTGATCACCGCCCCCCCCCCAAATGTAAATTAGGGGTGGCGGTATAAGATATGTACGGCAGGCACATCTGTGCATACACGATGAATGGACAGTACCGTAGCTTTCCTATATCACCCCGGGTAAACAACGTTTTTTGCCATCCGGAATGATGCCAGTATCCTTTATTATACATTTATTGTGAGGCTCTGGGGTTGCCCAGGATAGCCAAAAATAAATTTGGGTGGGTGACCGAACAAGAGGAGGTGGCTCTTCCGCCGTCCCTGGCCCCCTCCCAATTCAGTTGGAGTTCTTGCTGCCCCTGCTACCACGACACATGCACACACGTGCACAATTCAGCAATACAGGAAACCACATGCATGCACTGGCACACAGGCACATACAGGCACGCACACATGCACAAGCTGACACGCGCGCTTGAATGTGCAACCGCAAGCGCGTGTCAGCTTGTGTATGTGCACACGCACGCTTGCACTACACACACGCAAACACGTGTATATGCGCACGCACGCGCATATGGACACGTATACTTACACACACGTGCAAGTGCTGGGCTAAACTCCCCACCGAATGATGGGGATATGGTTAAAATATCTGAAAGAGTTCTGGTGTTACTTTTATCATTTATGAATTCTGGGTTCTGGGGTGAAAACAGTAAAGTACGGTAGTAACCAGGATGTGTCGTACGGTCATTTTGGACGTTCAATACGGTAAAATACGCGTTCAACGCGTAATACGATCGTATTTTTCGGCAATTTTGGAAGTGCCGGTTTTTGACCCAAAATGGACCCGATTCGCCTAAAATCACCCAAAACGTTCCCAGTTCTTCTCCAATATATTACATGTTATTTGTATATTATATAATAGCATTGGAAGCTCACTGAAAGGCCGTTGCTAGCTAAAAAGGCAAAAAAACGGCAAAAAAACAAAATTTCTCAATCGTACAATACGGCCCAATTTGTTCAATGAGGTAAAATACACATTAAATACGATGCAGCGAATTATACAAATACGCCGTATGACACATCCCTGGTAGTAACAAACATGCACACGTCAACTCTCAAACAGATAAGCTGCACACAAACTGCTGTATCGGCATTTCTTAAATTATATTGTACACTTGTCTGTAAGTAATGCATAACAATGGAATAAAACTAACTACGCAGGCAGTGAAACCACTCCCCACATCAATTAAGGAAGAAAAACTACTTTGGTACCGAGTACCGTAAAACTCCTTTACCAGCAGACAAAAAAGGGCCTGTCAGAGAGGTAGGATTAACAGTACTAAAAGAAGTCACAAAGAGACTGGAGTACCAGGTTCACGTATACAATCTATACCAAAAAGGGAAGCGCCAGAGTAATTGGGATCAATCGCACGTGCGCAGAAATGCATGCTCATGCTTGTGACATGCACGTACACATAAATACATGTACACACGTGCATACACTCACGCATGAACACTGAAATCATGCATCCATCCGCACAGGTTCAAGAAGAGGTTCGCTGACCTGGGTGCTTTTGGAGAAGTGGGAGCAGCTGCCAGCATCCCTGGCAAAGCTGAAGACCCAGATGCTAAGCCAAAGCAGCAAGGGAAGGGCCCCCAGAAGGGCAAGAAGAAGTAAACCAGAAATGCTGCTCTTTCCCAGGCGAAACTAGAAAGCATGAGGAGGAGGACGTGTTTTTATGCGAATTTTGAATATCGTTTCAGAGTTCAAGACAGAGAGGAAGCTGTTCTAGCCGTTTTCTCACACAGAGTGACTAGCATTTTCAGAGTCTTAGCGAGTGTGCTCTTTGACAAAGGCCTTTAGCTGAGCGTTGTCTATTCGCACTTTGTTAAGTGAAAAGCTACTCCTTTCGTAAGAGTAATTATAGTCATGCGTTAATTTTATATCAAGAGCACCGAGATACCGAGATATACCTTTACAGGTTCTTTACAGGTCAAGCCATCAGTCAAAACGTGCGACTGCTAGGCTGCTTTGTAAAAATTGTGATAATTGTTGTTGTAGCACCAGAATTGTAGCAACTACAAAAAAAACCTTGAGAGGGAAAAAAGGCACAATGCTGTTTGTGACATTGCAGCATTAACTTTAATCAGTAGAAGTTAAAGTCTACGTTGAAAGTCACCAGCGTGCATCAAGGAAAGGCTCTCAACTAGTGCTCACACTAGCCAGAGCCCCACCAGAAACGAGAAAAAAGAGAAACAACAGAGACTAATGAGGATCCGGCGGGTTGTCAGGCATGCATTCCAGCCTGCGCCTAGCCCTCCTGAAGCCAGCCGCTCTACCAGTAACCCCCCAATCAGATCCCCCATTATCACTGTTGTTGTTAGGGCGTATTTAGTGTCTTGTTTTTGTTATCTTGTTCAAGCTTTTTATTGCATGGCAGTGCAGTTTAGTAACTAGTTGGTGCACTTTGTGCGTGGGGACGCCTAAGTTTAGTAAAGGAGTTATGGTGTACTGATTGTAGATTGTGCCCCCGACTCCAAGAAGTATAACATGAAGTGTGACTTGGTTGTTTCGAGAGATGCCTCGGAGGCTCCTTGTTCGTAGACGCTGGATAAGGGGTTGATGCTGGTTGTGCGCTTTTTCTAATGTCTGTTGCGGGTTTATGTCTGAGCAGAATTTGGATCCTACAAGATGTATGTCTCTGTCCTTTGGGGGGATCTGTTTGGGATCCAGATGTCTGCCTCTTCCCTCAATGGGCATAACTAACACGCCACCTGGACGGCTTTGATGTCTAGGAGGAAGGTTTTGTTGTGTTGGGAAAACCCAGTCAGGGATGTTTCTTTTAATGTCATCAGGGGGTTCATTATTAAGGTCAGATAACTTTTCACAGTTACAAGCATCCATTGTAACAATTGCTGAGCCCAGTTAGCCTTTGCTGATCTTTTCACCACAAAGGCTAACAGCGTGGTGGTGTCGGTTTATGTGCGTGCACTCTCTTCAGAGTATGGTTGTTGCACCTAAGAAGCTTCTTAAGTATGTGTGGAGCACAGTCTGATCCTCCGCACAAAGGGCAGGTGGCAGGACCTGTCGTATGGCTAAATCTTTATTTTGGTGTGTTTGTCTGTGTGTATCGTATCCGTCCTGTACTTAAGGACTTGTTCCTGTTCCTTAGAAGTCACATTTGGCATGGACCAAAACTTGTTATTACTGAATTGCGCATGCGCAAGGGGCTTTGCTGTAGCTTGCCGTGTGCGAGAGTCAGGCTGTGCTGCATTCTGAGGCGTATCATGCAATTTTTGCCAGAGCTTGTAAAGCAGTGTATTCGTGTAAGCTTCACCAAGGTAATGGTGGGCGTGTATGTGATGTTTTAGTTTCAGGTTAGTCAGAACCCGTAGTTCTTCTGCTGGGAGCCAACTTTGTTTGGAACAGGTCGTAGAAGGGGTCAGTAGCTGGTGGGAGGATAAGGGCACGTTTAAAGGTGTGCTCATTGTACGAAACGGTGCCTTCCAAGTCGTGAAAGAGGAAGGAAGTTTGTGATTCCTTTCCGTCCTTTCTCGTAATATATTTATTAGACCACCTAATGATTATCTGAATGATTGCCCTCAATGTCAGGCAACAATGAGTTTCCATCCAGGCAAAAATGAGTTTCCATCCATAGTGGAACGAACCAAGCGGAGAGCTGATGCTTGTGCATTACTTTGTTACCAGAGTCCGCTGGCTGTCATCAGACTGGTAAGGCTGGAGAATATTTCTGTGTCGCTATGGTCAAGCTATTATGCTGTCTTCTGTTGTATCCCAGACTAAAAGCAGTGTGCACATTTGTGATTGTCACCAGTGACTGTTTTTGCCTCTCTGCACTCAGGTGACCCGCACGCAATGGCAGTCTGCAGAAGACCTGCCCCCAAACTTCCTGGAAGACATTGTGTCAGGTAGTGGTCCGACCAAGCTCCTTGGCGACCACGGGTGGTGCCTGAACGGAGCTGCTGTGCGTGAGGATGCCCCCGGGGACCTGGTGCTGGAGCTCCTCACCTGTGCAAACGCAAAACAGAATGAACTCCAGGGCCAAGAAGAACAGGAAGGCAGCAGCGAAGATGCAAGCTCAGGGGCCCAGGGGACTCTTACTGCATGCCCTAACCTTATCAGTACCTGCTCCACGCCTGCTGCCATCAGGGCTTATCGCCACTTCATGAACCAGAGGGCAGGCAACTACTCTGTGCAAGCAGGTGAGGCGCAGTGCTGGTTGTGGTATCAATTTCATGATGTTTTTCGCTTTGCAGGGCACGCACTCACACATGAGTCGACTAAACACTTTCCCCCCACGCCGCAAACCATAGTTTTGCTTGCTGTTTTTGGCTGCAGAGAACTCAGATGGGTCTTTCAACCCCAGTAAGATCATGACTTGGGTTCACCAAGCAAGCCGCGCCAGAGCCAGGGCTGGCCAGCAGGTGCGAGGAGCATTTAGTGCACTTTTGCACTCACATTTGCCAAAATGTTGTGTGTATGGCAGGCATGAGTTAAGTGGATGTGGTGTCAGTGATACTCTGTACCAGATCGTGTGAAGGCAACTGCAGAAATGAGGGCGAAGTGTCTTGCCTTGGTTCGTAGCAGGTGTACTGATAGGTGTGCCTATTTCATTAGGATTCTTAGCTACCCTCTTGCAAAGTCCTCATACACACTCTTACAAACGCCACACACATGCTTGCTCTCTGCAGGTGCTCCTCCAGCAGGAAGCAGAACTGTACCTGATGCAGCACATATCTGCAGAAGAGCCATCTACTGCGGTCTCCCCCTTCAGCACCAACAATACTCTTGCTTGGACACACACGTGCGTTTTTAATAACACCATACATCACCAGCTACAAACATAGGAACGCCCAAGCGTGTTAAGTTGCACTTTTTAACCGTATCTAGCATGACACTAAAATGTTGCTTGTTCATACGCAGCATATAAGAGAGTAATTGTATATCGCAGAGATGGCTCTCATTGCACATACATCCATGCGCATGCAGGCGTCTAGACTCCTCGGTGCCCATGCCTGGCTTGCTTAACCTGGCAACTCAGCCTTGCCTCACGGGTGTGTCCCCTAGATGCATAGCCTCCAACGGCCTCTCCTCTCTGAAGATCAGCGTGTACGGCATGTATATCCAGGACGGTAAAATCACAGCACGGCACGGCGGGCGTTATCTACAAACCACGTGGGTGGTTGTGTTGCTGCAGTTAGCTTTGGCAGTCTTTTTGTTGTTTTGGCCAAGCACTGGTCAACGAGTTTCTAGTTTTTGAACAAAGTGTGTGTGTGTGTGTGTAGGTACTTACGTTGCTTTAGCGCTCCTTGCTTTTCGTCAGGTGAACGGGCATATGTACGTACGTACATAATGACCATAGGGTGCAAGACAGCCGAGTGCACCGTAAATTACAGGACTCGTAAATTACAGGACTCAAGGGACAAAGAGTGCGTTGGACCTCATGCCCTAATCCCCTTCTACCGTAGATTTCATTATTTCATGACTACTTCAAGGATTCCGTACACTGCACCATAATTGTGCCAAGCATCCCCTCACCCAAGTCATTACACAAACCTCCCACACATCGACCCTTCCACCCACCCATCCACACAAACGCCCACACATCCGATATGTCCATACACACAGGTGGAGCACGCACGAGAGCGTGCGTGTGACGTCACGCGCTCAGGTCGCACGATGGCATCGTGCACGTGTCATGGGTGTGGAGGACAGCTCTGATTCAGACCTGCACACTGAAATGGAGGCGGAGGTCACCATTGTCGACCCCCCTGCATGTGGGCTCATTGCCATCGAGTGCCGGCAGGTGATGCGGGTTCCGTGTTCCAAGTCGTGCTGGTTTTCTAGATTCCGTCTGTGACTGCTGTGCCCTGCCTAGATTGAGCGGTAATCAATGGTAGGGTTTTGTAGGTTCAGTCTGTGGCTGCTGCGCTCTGTCTGGATTGAGCTGTAACCATTAAAAGTTAATTCTGTGGCTGTTCCGCTCTGCCTGGGTTGAGTAGTAACCAATGCTAGGGTTCGTACAAGGTTGCAAAATGGAGTGTGTGTGTGTGCTCAGCTTCACTGGCTGTGGTTCCCAGTATAACCTTTACCTTTCTACTGCCAGAAGTAGACAAGAAATCTCCTGCAGCTGTTAAAAACCATGTCAGTGCACGCCAGTGATTTTATTAGTCGCCACACGTCGCCACTGTGTCGCATTTTGGCCATTTTAGGTAAGACACAGCGACGCCCGGGCGTTGCTGAGCACCCAGTGTAGCCAAATGTTGCACAGTGGCGACACCAAAAGTTCTTGTCGATCACCCAGTGTAGTCAATTACTTATCTGTTTTAATTCAGGGGGGGCCAGAAAATTTTGGATAGGCACGTATGATTTTGGGCTGGACCCCCCTGACCCCCCCCCCCTGACCCAATTTGCTAAAAAAGAGTGCCAATCGCCTGGGTTCGAGCTGAGGATTCCGCTGATATATTGAAAAATTCGTAGGAGTGGCCCAGTAAACTTTTGGAGTGGGGGCAGGGGGGGTCCAAAAACTCGAACCTCCCCCCGACCCTCCTCCCCTCTCCGATTGGACCCATACATATATCAATTGACAGCTCTCGACAAAAGGATTCCAAATATCTAATTCGTAATTGATTAGACACGTGCCGTCCAAAAGTTGTGCTTACTGGCGCTTCCTGTTGAATTAGTAAATTTGTCAAAATGAGTCAGAAATACTGGGGGTCGATGGGGATCCCGACATCGACAGCTGGTCAGAACTCCCAAGCCCCTGTCCCTCTCGACTCCAAACCCCTCCCACCCATGCCAGCAGCTTCAACAGCACAAGCAGCAGCAGCACCTGCATTTCCCCCCGGTGCTGCACCCCCCCCTGCATGACAAGCTACAATACCTGTTGCAGCACCTTCACCAGCAGCTGCAGCAATAGCACAAGCAGCAGCAGATGCAGCACCAGAAGCAGCAGAGGGGGCTAAGCGGCGGGCGCACATTTGGCACCCTCAGCAGCAGAGTTCCTGAGGACCACCACCAATACTGAAAAGAGAGGGAAGGGGGAACTGTGCTTGCCGTGCATGTGGCAAGCCCAAAGGCTTGAAAGTGCTCATCATGTTGGTCAAGAAAGAGAAAATTTGCACTTGAAGGTGCGCAAGAGCAAAAAGCAGGAAGACCATGATGAGGAGCAGCTGCTTAGTTGGGAAAAGCAGCAGGTCTGGTATGATGAGCTGCAGCAGCAAAGGGGTGAGAATGGCTTAGCCCTCCCACCACCACCACGACCCACGCCACCAGCAGCACCAATCTCACAGCACCACTGAAACGTGGACGCATGAGAAACGTGGAAGCAGAAGCAAGCACTACAGCAGGAGAGAGTGCCCAGCATAATCACGCTGTTGCACGCACAGCCGGTGCTCGCCTTCCTTAAGGGTTTAGGATAAGGATGAGAGGCGGAGCCGCTTTTACGTCACTTGGACATCCTTGTGCTTGCAATTCAGCGCATGTGGGGGGATAAGCAACTTCCCCTTCTTGCAAGGATGTGTCATACGGTCATTTGGGACGTTCAATACGGTAACATACGCGTTAAATACGGAATACAAGTATAATACGATCGCATTTTTAAGCAATTTCGGAAGTGCCGATTTTTGACCAAAAATGGACCTGATTCGCCCCAAAATCACCCAAAACGTTCCCAATTCTTTTCCAATATATTATATGTTATTGATATAGTATATAATAGCATTGGAAGCTTTCCGAAAGACCGTTGTTGGGGCGGAACTAAAACGGCAAAAAAACGGCAAAAAAGGGCAAACTTTGCAATCGTAGAATACGGCCCGATTTGTTCAATACGGTAAAATACGTGTTGAATACGATACGGTGTATTATACGAATACGCCATATGAAACATCCCTGCCTTCGTACAAACAAAAGTGGTTTGAAGCAAAACAGCGGCAAACAGGAACACATGCACAGCAGCGGCAGCAGGAGCCAGAGTTGATGGGGTTTAGTGATGAGAGCGAGGACGCAGGAAAGAGATACCGAGGGACAGGGAAGGGGGGCAAAGGGCGAAAGGGTGGATTGAATTAACATACAGGCGAACTGGATATTGTAAACAAAACTTATTAAACAATCATTCCTCGCATCTCTTTGCCAAACTTTTTTAAGTGGCTACACACACTTTTTCAGCAAAAGCACTTTGGCTACACACCCAAAAACCTTAAAGAAATCACTGGTGCACATGATAGTACACCATTGCATTTGCTCACGTTCATTGCTGAATGAACAAATAGGGCTGTTGTACACGCACCAGGGCTACTGCATGAGCAAGCTCTCATTAATGTGTGCTGTGGGTGTGGATGTGGGTGTGGGTGTGGGTGTGGGTGCAGGTGCGGGTGCGGGTGCGGGTGCGGGTGCGGCTGCGGGTGCGGGTGTGGGCGTGGGTGTGGGTGTGGGTGTGGGTGTGGGTGTGGGTGTGGGTGCTGGCAGCGCCTACCGCTCAGAGCCTGGCACTTAAAACGCGACATTAGCGCGCATCAACTTACTGCTGTGCAATCATGCACGTCCCATTCACGCAGGGCTACCTTACGAGCAAGCCCACGTACCTGATCACAGTGCCTGCAACTCAGAACCTGGCACGTGAGCTCACCTCAGGCCTGGCTTGCCCACTTGCGCCCTTGGGCATCATCTCTCGGTCCTCCACTCACAAGCTCTTGGACCCAGACAAAAAGGATCCAAAGAGTGACGAGGTGCGTGCGGCATGGGTCGAGATAGTGCCACCAATGCACTTGAGGGGATGTGGAGCAAATGAAGGCAGGCCTTTTGTTTAGAGGGTGACAATTCAGCCGTGAATGACAGGAATCTGAGGGGGGGCTGTTGTGCAAACTGCATGCACATGTCGTGTCATTGGTTTGCCAGTCTCAAGGCAGATCGCACATGAATGTGGTTGCTCACTTGTGCTTAAACAATGCCTGCACTGAAGCACAGTGATTGGCCCTGGTACATGGCGTCCTCCCCTTGATTGTGCTGTGTAACCACCATGTCACTGTGACACAAAAAGCTGTGTCGTCTATGAATCCATAAGCTGCCATATTTGCACGGCAGGATCTGAGCCGCATGAAGGCTGACAGCAGGGAACTTCAGCAGGCAAATCGCCCTGACTCAAAGGAGCAACAACTGAAGTTTAACTACGAGCGAGTTCAGGCTAAGAACCTAGAGATTGCCAAAGACAGCGTAGCCCGAGACCTGGGGTCGTGGTTACAGGTGTGTTTGTGTGCATATTAGCTGAAACTGTTGTGTGAACATGTAGCTATTACATACGTCTTGCAAGGGAGGAGAGCAATGCTGCTTTCTGCTTGGGGTGGACTGCATACTTTCCTTCTAGTTTCAATTGACGACCTTTGCTTTCTCCTCCGCCCGTATGGGCCACCAAGCGCACAACTACTTCAGTCAGAAACAGATACAAGAAACCCAGTGCCCGTTGTACGCTTCACTTTCTTGTAAGCATGGAAGCTGTGGGAATGTGTGCAATGCCCTCTTTACATGACTTAACCTCATATCTCATAACCCAAAGCAGCAATACGGCTCATGGCAAGATCACGATGCCTGGCAACGTCACGTCCAAACACGACTGTCTGCATGGTGTTACACCCCCCCATCAGAGGGCAACCGGACGCAAGTCACCTCTTCAAGATGCATAGCCGCACAGCATTACATGCACCCCACCACAGGCCCACGAGACGCGACCCACAGCTTAACTGTTCACTTCCCTCCCCCCTTTCTTGCACTGCAGTTCATGGCTCTCAAAAAAGCGTACACAGGGCCTTGGTCCCCCGATATGAAGTACAGTCGACCTGCCTGCCAGGCAGACTCCTCTTTCTGGCAGAGCCTGCAACAACAAGAGCATGGGGTGTGTATAGTGTGTACAGATGTTTGATCCATTCCTAGAGGACAAGGTCATACCGTGCACCTACACCGTGTTGGACCATACAAATTTTAAGCTTTTGCTCACCTTACTGAGTACACACGGTGAGTTACATGGGTCTGGCAAATCCTAGGAACATGTTAGTACCTGCATCACATTGCGCGCACACACACACACACACACACACACACACACACACACACACACAAACGCACACACTCACACACTCACACACGGCAGTACACCTCGCATGTAACAGACCCCCTCACGAGACGAAACATTCAGGTGTGCTTGCACACAGTCAGACGAGGGGTGTGATAGCATGTCTGGATAACAGGCAGGGGCACGAAGCCTTGTGCTTCACACAATCAAAGCTGGAGAGGCTGAGTTTCTTTTAAGGGCGCAAGGATGGGCTGTGCGCGTTGGCCAGGTCGGATAATTCCTTTATTGCCCAAAGGGCCATGTCATGGAGCCCTTTTGCAAGGAAAGCCTCTGTATCAATGTATACACACGTAAACAGGACACAATTCTCAACCTCCAGGACTGCACGTACAAATGCTTGCACACATAGACACACAAAATCACACGGCATCACATAAACGTGCACACGCAAACATGCACACACAGACACGAGCATGCACGCTTGCACCCTCTTGATGCTGCAGACCCAAGGACCCGGGGGAAGGCGCAACAGCATGATGAGCGTGTGGTTGCCCAGCATGGATTGCCCACATTTGTCTGCCCAGTCTCAGGTGAGAACAGAGGTAGTGGGTGGAACAAGGAGGAACCGTTCATTTGTAGTGTTTAAGTGCCTGCTACCTCCTGGATTTCAGGCGTGCGAGTTTGCAAACATCAATGTCTCCTGTATAATGCTAGCCTGAGAAAAGGTCAGACTGGCACAGGCAGTGGACCACTTGTCGTCGTCAAAGGGGGCAGTGGCATGCACCGTTGTGTGTGTGCCTATTTACGGGGTACCAATGCTTTTGCTGTTATTGGGAAGCTTTGTTCTATTCAGGGTTGTTGAGATACGCCGTACTTCAGCTTTCTTGACCGTAATTACGGTACCATACCGTAAATACGCTGTACAATACGGTGCAAGTCCGGTCTACTTGAAATTACGGTGTCCGACCGTACAGTACGGTGCCACCGTACAGTACATTTTGACTGTAGGTAGGCCGTTTGGCTCCAATTCCGGCCCAAAACATTTCTTTTCCTTTTGCAACAAGTATATATGAATAGAACACAAAATATTAACCAGGGATCAGGTACCGCGTCCGACTTTGAGTTTCCATGCAAGCTCCTGCTGGGCCCTTTCCCCGAGCTGATGCAGCCCCAAACCAGCCTCAGGGTCGTTCAGGGAAGCATTGTGTGGCGTCAGCACATAAGAGGAGCATGCTGGAGGTGGAAATGGGAGGTGTTTGGGGCGGAGAGGCCTTTCTGAGGCCAATCTTGCACTAGCAGTGCCAGCTTGGAACCGTACCTTACACCGTACCGTATTTTACCGTTTTTATGGTAAAATACGGTGTGACAATTACGGTAGTACGCCGTATTTCAACAAATATGGTTCGTATCGTACAAACTGTTATTGTACCGTACCGCATTACTTAACAAGCCTGGTTCTATTGTACATAATAAAACGGCTGAGGGCTGGGGCACAGGAAAAACATCTGCTGTGTTGCCTGTTTTTTCCCAGGCATCTTTTTGGCTGCTATTATCTAGTCGGATGAGGTGTAAGGACACCAGAGCAACCATAGTTTGTAACAACGGTGATATTTATACCACTATCCTTGGGTCCAACTCTCACTTTATTCATGACATTGACGTGCAAGCCTTCTTTTTATGGGCTCACAAGCTTGCCCTCAATAGCGATCATTAGCGGCTCTGTAATCACGTCACAATGTACCACACAGGCAGCTCATACGCGCGCACACACACATACTCTCACAAACTCACACACACTCGCACTCACACACACTTACGCAAAAACTCTCTCACACACACACGCACACACTCGCAAACGCACACGCACTCACATACGCACGCTCCAGAATTTGGACCTGACAAAGCAGCTGAGCAGTGTGGCAGTGAGCAGCCAGGTGCAGAAAGCTAACATGATCTCCCTGGGAATAAGACTGCTGCAGCTCGCATGCGAAACAGCCTGGCCGTCTACAGCACGAGCTCTTCTTATGGTGCGTTTGTTTTCGATAAACAAAAATTGTGTAACAACTGTGTCTCTTCTATACAAATTCGACCTGTTACCCACGGCTCTACAGCACGAGACTAAATGGGGACTATGAAAACACCAGGAGCTGCAGTTGAGGGTTCTCAGAGTTCAGAACCGTAGTATCTGTGTTGAGCACATTGTACAAAGCGCACTCCTAAAGGGATGTGTCTGTAATGCCCCTTTGCCAGGAATGGGCTTGACAGCTAGAGCGTGCATGGGTGCGTGTATATGTGTGTGTAAGTGTGTGTGTGCGTGTGCGTGTGTACATGTCATTTCTGCTGTAGCATAAGAGCATGCTTGCATCCCTGTCTCAACTTCATTGTTGCAACCACAGAATGCAATGCCGACTACACATTCCTGCAACTAAGGCCTGCTTGGCTGCCTCTAGTTTTTCACTCTTCCGTCTCTTGCTCGGCCTGGACCGCTCTAGCCTGCTGCATGCAGACGAGGTCGGCTGCCTGCTGCTGCTCCTGCAGGCAAGCCGACCTCGCAGGGGCCAGTGGAGCGGGGGGGGCTCCCTGACGCTGCTCAATATTATACATTGTACGCTACTGTCTCTGAACCGCCACCATTAAAAATGAACAAATAATTTACCACAGTTTTCACAGTAGCCCCCCACTGCCACCTCAAATAAACGTCCTTTAGGGGCGGTGATGTAATTTATGTATACGGTAATACAGGAGCACATTCTTGCAAACTCGGGAGTGCCGATTCTTGTGTCAACACAGGCCCAACCTGCCCCAAAATTTAAACTTCAATTCTGTTCAAATAATCAATGAATAATCAGGTTGTCGCCAAAAATTGGTAAAAATACTGTAAAAATACAATTGTACGATTCGGATCAATTCAATTAATACGGCAAAATCTGTGATTGTAATATAACAATACTGTGAACGTATTGCATGACACATCTCTGATAAGCAAACCACTCCAGCATTGAGAACTTACGCTTTGGCACGTGTCGGAATCCATGGAACACACAAAATGAACGTCGTGTCTGTCTCACTCCCTTCACATTTTACATCCTTGCTAGGTTTGAACTGCCTTGCAACTTGTGTTGCAGCGCATCTAGAAAATGCTACAAACTGGTGGCAGATCACACGCTGGGCCTCACCAAGCGTTTGGCAATGGATCATCATCACAGGAAACGGCGTACAGGATGATGTAAGGGCATAAGCACCAGCACGTGCATAATGGGACGCCTGACAAACGTCATAAAGGCCACAAGCACAGAAATGCCAGCGTGTTGGTGATGGTGGTCACGTGCAGGGTCTCATGGACCTTGGCCTAAGCTATCAAGACATTGAGACACAGGCCTCCCATGACGGCATGTCTTTCCTCCACTGTGCTGTTCGCTCACGGAATGCAGGCATGGTGAGTGGTTGTGGTGTGGTGTGGGCGTCTTGTGGAAGATGCAGGCATGGTGAGTGCTTGAACTGTGGTGTGGGTGTCACTATAGTAATGCAGGCATGGTGAATGGTCGTGGGGTGGTGTGGTGTGGGCATCTCCATAAGGTGTGTGAGCGTTCTTCATAAAGTCTGCTTTAGTGCGCGCGCTTTCAAGGGAAGGAATCGTGGCTCTGTGGCTCTGTACCTGTTCCCAACTTGTGTTCAAAGCAGTCACAGGTGGGTGCCCTGAAATGGAAAGCGTGGACACACCTGTTTTTACTATCACCCATAAAGGTGTACAAGGGGGGGGACGTATGATGTATGTGGTTCATTCTCCCGAGGAAGCTGCGCACGCTTGTAGTCTGAAGCTTTTGTCATGATACCATTACTGAGTTTCAACATAACACATCCCTCGTGTCGCTTCATCAAGTGTGTAGGTGGCAGAGGTAGTGGCCTGGATAAAAGCATCTGAACGAGACCTGGATTGGGGTGTGGTAGACAATGAAG
>Ga0307948_1001107_pt1 | contig 18904 bp, 23 predicted proteins | sample OrgLakmetagen280_FD_201824 | JGI IMG/M metagenome (GOLD analysis project Ga0307948, IMG submission 201824) | Saline water microbial communities from Organic Lake, Antarctica - #280 | ecosystem: Environmental > Aquatic > Non-marine Saline and Alkaline > Saline | place: Antarctica: Organic Lake...
ACGTAGTGGGAGCATCTTGCTCCCGTGGAGGACTGGTGGATGCGCTTGTTGCTGCGTTTCGGTCCTCGCGAGCTGGAAGCTCCCGCTACTTTGTCTGAACGTAGTGGGAGCATCTTGCTCCCGTGGAGGACTGGAGGATGCGCTTGTTGCTGCATTTCGGTCCTCGCGAGCTGGAAGCTCCCGCTACTGTGTTCGAACCTAGAATCGGCAGTCGATGACTACGACGTAGCGGAGATGCTGTATAGTCCCGCCGAAGGGCAGCGAACGAAGAGAGTCGGGGGCGAAGCGAAAGCGATAAAATTCTCGAAATGATAGAGTTATGAGTATTTCGCCTTTGCCAATTCGGCGGACAGATTACCTGCATGTATCATGCTGGTTTCGCGACATTTAGCGATTTTCGTGGTGGCCAATTAACGAATTCAGGTTCAATCGTTTCACCATGAGCACGCTGTTTGAAAAAATCATCGCCCGCGAAATTCCCGCCAAGATCGAGCACGAGGATGAGCATTGCATTGTCATTCACGATATCGACCCCCAGGCTCCGGTGCACGTCTTGGTTATTCCCAAGAAGCCGATTCCGCGAGTCGGGGAGGCCGCCCTCGAGAATCAGCCCGTGCTGGGGCACCTGCTCTTAACGGCTGGCTCAGTTGCTCAGAAGCTAGAGCTAGAGAAGGGCTTCCGCATCGTTATCAACAACGGTAAGGAAGGCGGCGAGGCCGTGCCGCACCTGCATGTCCACCTGCTCGGAGGTCGTCAGATGAATTGGCCTCCGGGTTGATGAATGATGGCAGATGAATGATGGCAGATGAATGATGACAGATGAATGATGACAGATGAATGATGACAGATGAATGATGACAGATGAATGATGGCAGATGAATGATGGCAGGTATCCGTTATCATTCTTCATTCATTCGCCATCCGATCGCCATCCGATCGCCATCCCATCTACGCCCGCCCGGCGTAGGATCGATCTGCGGTATTCACCTTGATGGTTTCGCCTTCCTTGATGAAGAGGGGCACTTGCACCGTCAGCCCCGTTTCCAGCGTGGCGGGTTTTTGGACATTACTTGCGGTGTCACCTTTTACGCCTTCGGCTGACTCGGTGACTGTCATCTCAATGGATGCCGGTAAGTCGATAGAGATCGGCCGGCCATCCACATGCAGGATGCTGTAAGCCTGAGTCTCTACCAGAAAGTCCTTCGCGTCTTCGACGAGGGATTCTTCAAGAATAATATCCTCAAAGCTCTCAGGGTCCATAAAGTGGTAGCCGTCACCATCGACGTAGCTGAACTCCAGTTTGACCATGTCTGTGTGCATGATTTCGACGTTGTCGGTCGTGCGAATCTTCGTGTTCGTGCTAGCACCTGTGCTCAAGTTACGCATGGTAACTTGCATGAATCCGGCTTGCCGGCCCTGCGTGCGGTGTAGCACGTCGAGCACGAGATGTGGATTGCCTTGGTAGTTGAGGACTTTGCCCTTACGAACGTCAGTAGGAGATGCCATAGATAGAATATGTTAAAAGGCAAAGAATTGGCAGTCGCCTGCGTGACTGTCAAGGGCTGGCGCGTATGAGGATGCTGTCGGGTAATAGCCGTGCATGTATTACATGGTAGCGGCACGCGTCCCCGCGGGCCATTGGCATCTTGCTCAGTGTTTCATGCCTATCGATGGCTGGCGAGGTCGCCATCCGCTACCCAATTTATATACTTTATCCTCGTAGTTTAAGTGACACCCGCATTGCTGCTGAAATATTGGTCTAACGCGTATAATTTTTTACTCGAAAGTGTAACGTTAGTTCTATTAGCTACGCGTTTTCCTAATAACAACAAACGAAAGTCAAATCATGTCTGAAGAAAACGCTCCTCAAGAAACAGCTGCACCAGTTGGTAAACCAGCCGGTGCAGAGAAGAAAATCGCTGCCGGCATCTGCGGCATCCTGCTTGGATTTCTCGGAATCCACAAATTCGTATTAGGCTACACAAAAGAAGGAGTTATCATGCTGCTTCTAGGCACTGTAGGTATACTCCTCATGGGTTTTGGTCCAATTATTGCCGGCATCATCGGCCTCATTGAAGGTATCATGTATCTGACCAAGTCCGACGAAGATTTCGTTGCCACTTACGTAAACGGCAAAAAAGGCTGGTTCTAGATCCTATTGATTCTATTGACCTCCCATTTTTATCTTTCCAGCCGCCCATCCGGGCGGCTTTTTTATTTATGATGACGAAGACCGAACGAGCTGCCTATGCGTTGAAGCGATTATCCGAGCTGTATCCGGATCCACCGATCCCACTCGATCATAAAGACCCTTATACGCTGTTAATTGCGGTGCTCCTCTCGGCGCAGTGCACGGACGTGCGGGTGAATAAGGTGACGCCACTTCTGTTCGCGCGAGCCGATAATCCAGTGGATATGGTCAAGCTCTCAGTCGACGAGATCAAAGCAATCATTCGCCCCTGTGGGCTATCGCCCATGAAGTCGAAGGGGATCGCCGGGCTTTCGCGAATCCTGATCGACGAGCACGGTGGCGAAGTGCCGGCTGATATGAAAGCCCTGGAGGCACTGCCGGCGGTGGGGCACAAGACAGCCTCTGTCGTGATGAGTCAGGCCTTCGGTCTGCCGGCCTTCCCGGTGGATACGCATATTCACCGCCTGGCTCAGCGCTGGGGGCTGACCTCAGGCAAAAACGTCGTGCAAACCGAGCGCGATCTAAAGCGTCTCTTCCCTGAAGAGAGCTGGAATGACCTGCATTTACAAATTATCTACTACGGCCGGGAGCATTGCTCAGCACGGGCCTGCGATGGCACTGTCTGCGAGATTTGCCGGGCGCTTTATCCGAATCGGAAGCGGGCGAAGCGGACAAAAAAGGCGTAGGGCGCACGGCACTGATACAAAATCTCATGCTTCAATATGTGAAATTTTACTCATCCTCCTATCTGTAGGGGCTTTCCTGGTCACCGACCATGAGCCTAGTCGAATGGGGAAGCCCGCGAAGGTTCGTGAGGTATCGAGTCTTGTTTGAGGCTCGCCAGGTTCGCGGGTGTCCCCGTTCGACATGCTCACGGCCTTCGGCAAGGAACACCCCTACATTCCATCAGTATGTTCACTGGGCCATGGAGGGACAAGCCTCCTGAAGCGCACTCAGGAGTTATCCGCTTGCAGGCGAAGCGGCATTAATAAGTAAAAAAGAAGCCGCTAGGTGCTGCCTGGCCGTCGCCAAAGCTGGATTCACTAAATTTGGATTCTATTTGTGGTTCTCCTTTTTCTGCCACTGGGGCACCACCTTTTAGCAACTGAGTGCCTTTATCTGCAGATTGGAGGCTGGTGATCTCCGTTTGGAATTCGCTCAGTTTCGGTTTTGGACTAGGTGCGGGCTTAGTTTTGGCCGATTTGCTTTTAATGTCTGATAAAGAGACGGCAATACGCCCGGCTACAGCCTTTTCAGGCGCTGTCGCACTGAAATCGAACAAGAAATAGCTGCCTTGCTGGTATCCGGCCAGAGACTGACCAAGAAAAAAGGTAATCAGAGAAACACAGCTCAAACGCCCTATCTGTGCCTTAAAAAAAATGATCATGGCTACTTGTTAGCGTATGCTCATTGATGTGTCTAGTATTAAGGTAGGCGCCTATTATAGTGCTGCTTTTTTCCAATTGTAGCTTGCATGGCCAAGGGGCGCTCATAAGTTCTGCCGTTCGAGCAATTTGTCTCAACCACAACCGGCACCTAATGAACCAGCAAACAGTAGCATATGATAGCAAAGTAGAGGGCGAAGTAATCGTCACTCAGGCGGATGCTGTCATTAATTGGATTCGCAAGCATTCGGTCTGGCCTATGCCTATGGGGCTGGCTTGCTGTGCGATCGAGCTGATGGCTGCCGGCGGGTCGCGTTTTGACATGTCCCGCTTCGGGATGGAGGTCATGCGCTTTTCTCCGCGTCAGGCGGACTGCATGATTGTTGCTGGCACCGTTACTTACAAGATGGCCGAGGTGGTGCGCCGTATTTACGAGCAAATGGCTGAGCCCAAATGGGTCGTTGCGATGGGTGCCTGCGCAAGCACGGGCGGCATGTATCGCTCCTATGCCACGCTTCAGGGTGTGGATCGAATTGTGCCTGTAGATGTTTACGTGAGCGGCTGTCCGCCACGTCCCGAAGCTCTCCTGGATGCAATGATTAAACTGCAGGATAAGATTGGCCGCGAGAGCGCGTTCAAGAACTTGACTGCCCGAAAGGCCTCTGGTGCTGCCCCAGCTCCTGAGATGGCCGGAGCCGGAAAGGTTAGCTGAGATGGCCGAACTGGCTGCGAGCGAACTAGCTCTACTTCAAGAGCGCTTCGACTGCCTAACCGAGAGGGAGTCTGCCGATCATCTCGCGGTGAATTGTCCGGCGGCTAAGCTCGTCGAGTTCTGCACCGCACTGCGCGATAACTTCGGCTATGACATGCTTGTCGACGTAACCGCTGTAGATTGGGATGCGCAGAGCCCGCGCTTTACTGGTATTTACCATTTCCTTTCGCTTTCCAAGCATGAGTATCTGCGAGTTGCAGTCGATTGCGCAGACGACATTAATCCGACCCTGCCTTCACTGTGTGATCTTTATGCGGCAGCGAATTGGCACGAGCGCGAAACTTACGACTTGATGGGTATTCGCTACGAAGGCCACCCCGATCTACGCCGTATCCTCATGTGGGATGCGTATCCTTACCACCCGCTTCGGAAGGATTTCCCGCTTGCGGGTATTGAGACGCCGCTACCCGCGGCCGACGTGGCCGCGCAAACCGGGGCCTCTGTGCTTCCTGCGCCGATGATGGGCGGTCCATTCGTCTCATCCGGCGATGGGCCGATGAGTCAAACCGAGCCACGCGCCCGTGACGAGAGCTGGACCGAAAAGAAGGAGAAACCAACCGACTAATCGTATGGCTACCACGACTAAAGAATTCTCCATTGCGGACGCCAACGCGCGGGCCGCGGAAATAGAAAGCGACGTTCCCGGCGAGACTATGGCCATCAATGTCGGCCCATCCCACCCGACCACTCACGGTGTGCTCCGCCTCATGATGGAACTCGACGGCGATGTGATCAAAAAGTGCGATCCGGTGCTCGGTTACCTTCATCGCGGTGATGAGAAAATCGCAGAGAACATGACCTATAACCAGTTCGTGCCCTATACGGATCGGCTGGACTACCTCGCGCCCCTGGCCAACAACGTGGCGTATGCGATGGCGGTTGAGAAACTTGCTAATCTTGAATTGCCCGAGCGCTGTGAAGCCATTCGCGTGCTGTGCTGTGAGCTGGCTCGCATCTCTTCTCACCTTCTCGGCATCGGAGTTTACGGCATGGATGCCGGCGCATGGACGGTCTTCATGTATACTTTTACTGAGCGTGAAAAACTCTACACGCTTTTTGAAGAGCTGACCGGCGCGCGCTTCACCACAAGCTTTACGCGAATCGGAGGTGTGGCCCGCGACATTCCGGACGGCTGGCTCGGCCGTGTGCTAGAGTTTTGTGATGGGGTCCTTCCAGTCCTGGATAAAGTCGACAAGCTCCTGACTCGTAATCGCATCTTTATGGATCGCACCGTGGGCGTCGGCGTCATCTCTAAGGAAGATGCGATCGCTTATGGTATCACTGGTCCTAATCTTCGCGCGGCTGGTGTCGACCTCGACCTTCGTAAGGACAAGCCTTACCTTGGATACGACAAATACGATTTTGAAGTGCCAGTTGGCACGACGGGCGACTGCTATGATCGCTACTTGATGCGCGCCGAAGAAGTTCGTCAGAGTGTGTCCATCGTTCGTCAGGTCATCGATAACTTTCCTGAAGGCCCATACTACGCGGAAGAAGCGAAGCAGATTTTTGCTCCGCCAAAGGCTAAGGTGCTCACTAGTATGGAAGAGCTCATCCAGAACTTCATGATCGTGACTGAAGGTCCGCAAATTCCTGCTGGCGAGGTGTATTTCGAAGCTGAGAACCCGAAGGGAGCACTTGGGTTCTATATTGTCTCCAAAGGTGGGGGAGTGCCATACCGCCTAAAAATTCGCGGCCCGTCATTTTGTAACCTCAGCATCCTTGATAAACTCATTCCCGGCCACTACCTGACCGATATCACGGTGATCCTCGGCTCGCTCGACTTCGTGATGGGCGAGTGCGACCGGTGATCTAGAAGCCAGAAGCCAGAATTCAGAATTTAGAAGACTACATGATAACTAGAAACCGCATTACTTTAGCAGAGCATTTTCATCTGGCCTCTGTTATCTGACCTCTGTCCTCTTTCTGCAATGAACCTTAAACCAGAAACCATCGAAAAGATCGACAAGCTCGTGCCGCGCTATCCGACGAAGCGCAGCTCGGCGTTGCCGCTGTGCCACCTCGTGCAAGAGGATCAGGGCTATCTTTCAAATGAAGCGATGGAGTGGATCGCCGAGCGCCTCGAGCTTGAACCGATCAACATAAAAGAGATCGTTACATTTTACCCAATGCTGCGCACCGAGCCGACTGGTAAATACCATGTTCGCGTTTGCCGCACCTTGCCCTGCGCACTCGCCGGTGCCTACAAGACCTGCCAACGCCTTGAAAAAGAGCTTGATGTAAAGGTCGGCCATACCCGCGAAGACGGCCTTGTTACGCTCGAATTCGTCGAGTGCCACGCTGACTGCGGACGCGCACCGGTTGTCATGGTTGGCGAAGAAGAATATACCGATATTGACCCAGACAAAGCTGCCGAAATGGCCGCTAAAATGAAGTCCGGCGAACTCTCTAACGGACTGCCCCACTAATTAAATTTTAATTTTTAACTCTTAATTACAACCACGATGGCACACGAAGAAACAAGGCTCATAATGAAGCATGCGGATGAGCCCGGCTACACCAACGACATCGACTGCTATATAAAATATGGTGGTTACGATGAGTTGAAGAAGGCCGTTACCATGAAGCCGGAGGATATCTGTGCTGAGGTCATGGAGTCCGGCGTGCGTGGCCGTGGCGGTGCGGGTTTCCCTGCCGGGATGAAGTGGAAGTTTCTCGACCGTAAATCAGGCAAACCGATCTACTTAGTTTGCAATGCTGACGAGTCTGAGCCCGGCACCTTCAAAGATCGTCAGATCATTCATAAGGATCCGCATCAACTGATCGAAGGCATGATGATCTCGGCTTTCGCGATTCAGGCGGAGCTGGCCTTCATTTATATCCGCGGCGAATTCTTCCAAGGCTATCGCATTCTTGAAAGAGCAATCGAAGAAGCCCGGGAGAAGAATCTACTCGGCGATAACATTCTCGGTTCCGGTTACTCGTGCGACATCATCGTCCACCGTGGCGCGGGCGCTTACATCTGCGGCGAAGAGACGGGCCTGATCGAATCTCTCGAAGGCAATCGTGCAAACCCGCGCATCAAGCCACCCTATTTCCCTGCTGCGCTAGGCCTTTATCAGTGCCCAACCATCGTCAACAATGTCGAGACGCTGTGCGACGTGAAACATATCATTGGTATGGGTGGCAAAGAGTTTGCCCAGATCGGCACGCCCGGTAACACCGGCACCCGCACTTGGTGCGTCTCAGGCCACGTGATGAAGCCCGGCTATTACGAGTTTGCCTGTGCGGATATTACGCTTGGCGAGCTCATCTATGACGTTTGCGGTGGTCTTCGACCGGGCCGAAAGCTGAAAGCCGTCATTCCCGGTGGTTCCTCTGCCAAGGTGCTTCGCGGGGACGAGCGCTTTACCGGGAAGCTCAAGGATGGCACTGAATTTGACTGGGGAATCGAAGATATCCCCATGGATTTTGATAGTCTGATGGCGGCCGGATCGATGTCCGGTTCTGGCGGCGTCATCATCATGGATGATAGCACTGACATCGTCGAAGCGCTGGCCAATATTAATTACTTCTACGCCCACGAAAGCTGTGGCCAATGCACACCCTGTCGCGAAGGGGTGCCATGGATGCGAAAGATCACCCAGCGCATGGTTGATGGCGAAGCGCGTGAGGAAGACGCGGACCTACTCAACAACATTGCCGACCAGATTGCCGGCCGCACGATCTGCGCCTTCGGCGAAGCGGCCTCATGGCCGGTGCAAAGCTTTATTGCCAAATTCAAGGACGAGTTTGTAGAAAAAGCCCGTGAACAAGCTGCCCGCCGCAAAGAAGGCAAAGCGGCAGCCAAGGAGACCACACTTATTTAAGGATGAGCGAGAACGCTACCAGTGATTTAATCACCATCAATATCGATGGAAAAGACGTCGAAGTCCCCAAGGGTATCAACGTCATTGAAGCCGTGAAGATGGCAGGCAAGGGTAAGGAAGTTCCACACTATTGCTACCACCCGAAGCTATCCATCGCAGGTAACTGCCGCATGTGTTTGGTGGAAATGGGTATGCCGATGCGCGACCGTGCCACCGGCGAAGCCGTGCTTGACGAAAATGGCTCACAGAAGGTCGGCTGGATGCCGAAGCCGACCATTGGCTGCGCGACGAATGCCGCTCCTGGCATGCACATCAAGACCGGTTCGCCCATGGTCAAAGAGTCGCGCAACGGTGTGACTGAGTTTCTTTTGATTAATCACCCGCTCGATTGCCCAATTTGTGATCAGGCCGGGGAGTGCCGCTTGCAGGAATTCTCCGCAGAGCATGGCCGCGGCTACAGCCGCTTCATTGAGGAAAAGAATGTGAAGCCCAAGCGCACGCGTCTCGGGCCGAGAGTCACGCTCGATGATGAACGCTGTATCCTTTGCTCGCGTTGCGTCCGCTTTAGTAAGGAAGTTGCGGACGATGATGTGCTCGGCTTCGTGGATCGCGGCACTTATTCCACATTGACCTGCTATCCCGGCAAAGAGTTAGAGAATAACTACTCGCTCAATACGGTTGATATTTGCCCGGTCGGTGCGCTCACCAGCACAGACTTCCGCTTTAAAATGCGCGTTTGGTTTCTTAAACGCACCAACAGTATCTGCACTGAAAGCAGTGTCGGTTCGAACACTGAAATCTGGAGCCGCGAGGGTAAGATCTACCGCGTTACGCCGCGCCGTAACGACGCAGTCAACGATACATGGATGACCGATTCGGGTCGCGCACTTTATAAGGAAGTCGAGTCTGAGGACCGACTGACGCACTACACCATCGGCGGTGTTCACAAGACTGCCGACGAGGTGGCTGCCGGAGCCGTTGAATTACTTCAACAAGGTGACGTCGCTATTGTCGGGTCGGCTCATAGTTCGGTCGAAGAACAATTTTACTACAAGTCGATTGCGGACAGCAGCGGCGCAAAAGTTTCACTCGTCAGCCACTATGCTGAGGGTGATGGTCTCCTTCAATCCGAAGACCGCACACCGAATCTACGGGGCGCGCTTATGACCGGACTGATCGATCAGCTCCCGGATGCGGATCTTGGCTCGCTCGCTCGTGATATTGACTCCGGCGCGATCAAGACACTGCTCGTTGTCAATGAAGACGTGGCCGCGCTTGGTATCGCTCCTGACTTGCTGGCAAAAATTAAGGTCATCTATGTCGGAACCCAGACCAATGATACAGCCAAGGATGCGGACCTCGTCATTCCATCGCTGATGGTTTTTGAGAAGGATGGTTCGTTCATCAACCAAAGCTTCCGCCTACAAAAATTTAAGTCAGCCGTTCCCGGTCCTGCCGGCATCCAGCCGGATGTTATGGTGCTGGAGAAAATCGCCGCATCGCTTAGCGGCGAACAACCGGCAGCCGTCAACCTTGATCAGCTTTGGCAGCGCATCGCTACGAAAATTGACGCTGTTCCCGAGGCGCAAACTTGGCGCGGCATTCCCGATGAGGGCCTAGCCCTCGAGCCGGGAACACTAGTGGATCTATCTTTCGTTGAAACGAAGAATCTGAAATATGATCCTGTCGCGTTTAAGGAGGCGCAAGCAGCACCCGCAGGTGCGTAATTGCCCATAATGGAACTCTTCGCCGCATCGCTTCCTTTTGCTCTTCCAGTCGCTTACGCGTTGGGGATGATCACGGTCTTCATGACGCTTTGTGCCTACTCGGTTCTAGCGGAGCGTAAAGTTTCCAGTTGGATTCAAGGCCGCATTGGCCCGAATCGCACACGTATTCCCTTGGTCGGCCATATTCCGATCATCGGTAACCTTATTACCGGTTTCGGGCTCTTTCAGCCTGCTGCAGACGGCCTAAAGTTCCTCTTCAAAGAAGAGATCACGCCCGGCCACGTGAAGGTCGGCTATTATTACTTGGCACCAATCGTCGCCTTGGCTCCTGCTCTGACTACGATGGTGGTGGTGCCATTCGGCCGCTACGTGGATGCCGATGGTATCACTCAGCCGCTGGTGCTCGCGAATACCGATCTGGGCATGCTTTTCATTTTGGCGATCTCCTCGCTCGGTGTGTATGGCATCGTGCTCGCAGGTTGGGCCTCAAATTCCAAGTATCCATTCCTTGGTGCCATCCGCGCCTCGGCGCAGATGATCTCCTACGAGTTGGCGATGGGCCTTTCCCTTTTGCCAGTCTTCTTGTGGGCCGCTGCTCCCGGCTCCGACTATGGCATGAGTCTCTTCGGTGTGGTGCAGTCGCAGCAAAGCGCATGGCTTATTTTTACACAGCCGCTGTCGGCATTGATCTTCCTGGTCGCGCTTTTTGCGGAGACGAATCGTCTGCCCTTCGATATGGCCGAGTCGGAGACTGACCTCGTCGGTGGTTTTCATACGGAATACGGCTGCTTCAAATTTGGTATCTTTTTTGTCGCCGAATACGGCCACATCATTATTGGCTCGGCTGTCTTTGTGCTGCTCTTCCTCGGCGGCTGGAATTTCCTTCCTACGTTTGGCCTAGGCTTTCTCGGTTGGGCGACTGACCCATGGTCCGACGGCATCACCGGCACACTGCTTTCAGTGGGCTGGTTCATGGCTAAGGTCTTCTTTATGATCTTCTTCTTCATCTGGGTTCGTTGGACGCTGCCTCGCTTCCGTTACGACCAGGTGATGTCACTCGGATGGAAGATTTTGCTTCCTCTCGCGGTCGCGAACCTCGTGTTCAACACCTTGATTATCGCGATTTACGATAGTCTCACTCGCTGAGCCTTTGATGCTGAAAAAAGAGACAGTTTATCTGGAAACCACTATCCCGAGCTATTTGGCTTCTCAGCCATCGAAGGACTTGGTTTTGGCGGGTGAGCAGTTGCTGACGCACGAATGGTGGGAGCGGCGTCGGACTGACTTTGAGTTGTTCGTGTCCGGGTATGTTTTGGATGAAGCCCAGCGTGGGGACAAAGATGCCGCGCAACGGCGTCTGGATTTGATCGGATCGCTTAAATTGTTGGAGATATCCCAGGCTTCCATCGATTTGACCCAAACTATTATTGCCTCACCAGTTTTTCCAGCGAAAGCAAAAGTCGATGCAGCTCACATTGCCTTGTGCTGTGTTCACGAGGTAGACTTCTTGTTGACTTGGAATTGTCGACATATTGCCAATGCTCAGATTTTAAGGTCTTTGGGTAAAGTTATTGAGAATAGTGGTTACATTTTGCCGACAATCTGCACACCTATTGAACTAATGGAAGGGGGCGTCGATGGAAGATAACGAGATAATCAAGGAGATCCGAAAGGTTCGCGAAGAGATGTTGCATGCGCACGAAGGCGATATTCAAAAATTGGCTGAATCGCTTATGGAAAGCCAGAAGCTGCGCTCTAACGTGGTCAGTCTAGCGGCTAAAGATCAGGTTCTCGGTGAAGATAAGCCCACACAACCGTACAACCGGAAAAAATAGCTATGGCCAAAACGAAAGTAATCGAACGTAAGCCCCTGACCTTTGCGGAGAAGACCTTCATCCCGCAAATTCTTGGTGGCTTGAAGACGACCTTCGGCACCATGCTGGAGAAGCCCATCACACTGCAGTATCCGGAAGAGCGTCCGAACATTCCGGACAACTACCGCGGTGTGCCCACTTTGGTGAAAGATCCCAATGGTCGTGAGAAGTGCGTCTCCTGTCAGCTCTGTGAATTCGTCTGCCCACCCAAGGCGATTCGCATCACGCCGGGAGAGATTGATGCGGAGGAAGAACCGGATCGTGCGCACGTCGAGAAGGCACCCAAGGAATTCGATATTAACATGCTGCGCTGCATCTATTGCGGGCTTTGTGAGGAAGTTTGCCCGGAAGAAGCTATATTCCTGCAGGATGTCTTTTCACTCTCCGGCTATAGCCGCGAGGAGATGGTTAATAATAAGCAAAAGCTCTATGAGCTCGGTGGCACGCTTCCGGATAAACACTACAAGTGGGACAAGAAAAAGTCCGCTGAAGAGGAGGGGAACCCACATCATTAGGTCCTATGCTTGACGTCCTCTTTTATATTTTTGCAGCTATTACGCTGATCTCTGCGCTCCTCATGGTGCTGAGTCCGAATGCGGTGAACGGCGCGATCTGCATGATCGTTTCTTTCGTCGGCACCGCTGCGATCTTTGTCCTCCTGGAGGCCTACTTCCTAGCGGTCATACAGATTTTGGTCTATGCGGGCGCGGTCATGGTGCTCTTTCTTTTCATCATTATGCTACTCGATGTTGATAATGAAGATAACACCTACCTCAAAGATAAGATGACCTTGGTGGCTTCGATTGTGGGGTTTTCCCTGTTGGTTGTCTTGATCGTCTCGGCCTTTGCAGGAGCAAATCACTTGCCTGAGACTGCACTGCTCCCAGTCGACGCGAATCCAAGCGGGGAGGGAGTGGGTATGCCATTCACCACTTCCGCAAAGTCTTTCGGCTACAGCTTATTTACTAAATATATGCTGCCATTCCAAGTCACCGGATTTCTCCTACTCGCTGCCATGATCGGCGTGATCGTTGTATCCAAAAAACATCAGGAGGTTGAGAAATGACGGTCGGACTGAACGCAATTATTTTGGTCAGCGGTCTGCTTTTCGCCATCGGCATGCTGGGCGTGCTGTTGCGCAAGAACACGTTGGTCATCTACATGTCGCTCGAGCTCATGCTCAACGCCGTCAATCTCGCGCTGGTCGCCTTCTCCCGTTACAACGGCACGATGGATGGCAACCTCTTCGTCTTTTTCATTATCACGGTGGCTGCTGCTGAAGTGGCTGTCGGCCTCGCCATTATCGTCGCGCTCTACCGGAAGCGCCAGTCGGTCATGGTGGATAACCTAAACGCAATGAGCCGATGACTGCGACGCAATCACTTCTATTTGTCCTGCTCGCGCCCTTATGCTCGGCTGCGGTGATCGCGCTTTTTCTGCGCCGTTTCGGCAAACTCGCCTCTTATGTCTCGGTGGCCACGGCTGGCTTGATTTTCGTTGCCGCGCTCAATGCCCTGCATGCCGCTGGGGGTGAGACCATTCACGACTCATGGTTATGGCTCTCCTTCGGTGACTTTCATGTCTCAATGGGAGTCTTCCTTGATGACGTGTCGGCGACCATGCTATTGATGGTCACCTTTGTGGGCTTCCTGATTCACGTCTTCAGCCTCGGCTATATGGCTGACGACTCATCGCCCGCTCGCTATTTCGGGGGCCTGTCGATCTTCATGTTCTCCATGCTAGGCATCGTGCTGGCGGATAATTTGATCATGATATTTGTTTTCTGGGAGCTGGTCGGCTTCAGCTCCTACATGTTGATCGGGCACTACATGAGTAAGCCTGCTGCGGCAGCCGCTCAGAAGAAGGCTTTCATCGTCAACCGAATCGGCGACCTGGGTTTCGTTGTCGGTATCGCCTACGCCTACTGGCACCTCGGCACGACCGATCTCGAAGCCATGGGGAATATCATCGGTGCTGACTCCAGCTTGATCAGTGCGGGTATCGCGGCGCTTCTCATGTGCGGTTTTATCGGAAAGTCGGCTCAGTTCCCGCTCCACGTTTGGCTGCCGGATGCGATGGCAGGCCCGACTCCGGTATCTGCGTTGATTCACGCGGCAACCATGGTTGCCGCTGGTGGTTACTTTCTGATTCGAATTGTCTATCTGTTTCCTCCGGAAGTGCTTTCGATTATTACCTGGCTCGGTGTCTTCGGCGCGGTTTACGCAGGCTTCTGCGCGTATGCCCGGAAGGATATTAAGCAGATCCTTGCCTACTCCACGCTTTCGCAGCTCGGCTACATTGGTGCAGCCTTTGGCCTCGGCTATCCGGGGATCGCACTTTTCCACTTGATCACGCACGCCTTCTTTAAGGCTCTCCTTTTTCTCGGTGCGGGTTCGGTCATCCGTGGCTGCCATCACGAGCAGAATATTTTCAAGATGGGTGGTCTCTGGAAGAAGATGCCGATCACGGCGTTCACATTCTTGATCGGCATACTCGCACTCTGTGGAGTTTACGGCCTCTCCGGCTACTTTTCGAAGGATGCGATCTTGATCGCAGCCGGTTTCGAAAATGCGCCGGTGTCCTACTTGCTCACATTTGGTGCGCTGCTCACTGCCGGTTATATGGGCCGACTCTTTTGGGTGGTTTTCCTCGGTAAGCCAAATTCCGAGGCGGCCTCGCATGCTAAGGAAAGCCCAATTACCATGGTGGTTCCGCTTATCGTTCTTGCCGTGCTCTCTGTCGTCGGTGGCTGGCTCGGTTACTGGCCGGACGTCATCGGAGGATCGATTCGAGCCGATAAGGCTGAGCTGCATCACTTGGCTGGCTACGATGCGATGCACAACAAGATCGTCATTCTTGGGACCTTAGCATGGGTCATCGGCCTGGTCGCTTCCTTCTTCTTCTATGGTAGAGGCGCGAAGGAGGACAGGCTGGAGAAGATGGCTGCTCCGGTTTACGGCTTCCTCAAGAATCGCCTCTGGTTCGACGAGATTTATGATTTCTACGTGGCTAAGATTCAGCAACGCGTTGCGGTTGCCTTTAGCTTTATCGACAATTTTATCATTAAAGGAGTCCTGGTGCGCGGCAGCGCAGGTGTGGTCGCCGTCGTTGGCATGTGCTCTCGCTCGCTCCACGTGGGCGGCATTCACACTTATGTGTATTGGTTCCTTGGTGGGATGATACTTCTCTGGGCCCTGGGAGCCGGACTCATTGGCTAAGGGCGGCATGACCGAAATGAACGAACCTATTTCATATTTTTTACTCGCAGCGATACTTCTGCCCATGTTGGCAGGAGGGGTCTTGCTCTTCGGTGCCCGTTTTACAGGTGCGACGCGCAAAGCAATCGGAGCGCTTGGTTTTGGCCTACCTCTTATCGTCGGCTTAGTGCTTTACTGGCTGTTTGATCCAAGTCTGGCGGGTGGGTATAATTTTGAGCTTCGCTTGCCGACTGGTCTGGAAAGCATCGGAATCTACCTGCACCTTGGCCTGAATGGCATTTCCATGCCACTGTTTTTACTGGCTGGAATCGTCGGTCTAGCTGCCGGACTGTATGCGATGTATTCGAATGCGGAGCGCCCGCACCTCTACCTGGCGCTGCTGCTCTTCATGCTGAGTGGTTTGATGGGCACCTTCGCTTCGATTGACGTTTTCTTTTTTTACTTTTTCCACGAGTTTGCCCTGATCCCGACCTTCATCATGATCGGCATCTGGGGTGGAGTGGGGCGCCGCGGAGCTGCCATTGAGATGACGATTTACTTGACGGTTGGCGCGCTGCTTTCACTCGTGGGGTTGATCGCACTGTATGTGCAGAGTGGGGTCGATTCTTTCTCGCTGATCGAGCTGCGTGATTACCTCGCATCGCAACCGCTGAGTGAGACGGTTCAGAATAATATCTACGCACTTCTACTCTTTGGATTCGGTATTCTTGTATCGCTTTTCCCTTTCCATAGTTGGGCGCCTAAGGGGTATGCCGTGGCGCCAACGGGTGCAGCGATGCTCCATGCGGGTGTACTTAAGAAATTTGGTTTATACGGCCTGCTGCAAATAGCGGGCCCGCTTCTGCCTGCCGGTGCTGCTCATTGGTTTCCGTGGATTGTTTGGCTGGCTCTCGGTAACATTATTTTGATTGGCCTCGTGACCATGGCTCAAAAGGATCTAAAGATGATGCTTGGTTACAGCTCCGTCATGCACATGGGTTATGCTTTCCTCGGCCTGGCTTGCTTCTCGGCTGCCGGCGCGGGCGGTGCCTTGCTCATGATGGTGGCACACGGACTTTCGGTGGCCTTGCTCTTCATGCTCTCCACTTGTATCTATCACCGCAGTCAGACCTTTGACATGACAGCGATGGGCGGACTCGTGACTAAGGCCCCTGTGCTCGCCGCGTTCTTCGTAGCCGGTAGCATGGCAAGTATTGGCCTGCCGGGCTTTGGCAACTTCTGGGGAGAGTTCACAATCTTTGTCGCTCTGGCGGAGAACGAGCTGACCCGCTGGTTAGTGGCACCTGCTGCAGTAGGAATCATTATTTCTGCCATCTATGGCCTGCGTGCGGTTGCTAAGATTTTCTTCGGCCCGCCCAGCGATGCCTTTGCGGATCGGATGGGCAGCGGTGCGGTTGAAGATCTTAAGCCTTTTGAAAAGCTGCCTGCGTGTATCCTCGTTGTAGGTTTACTCTTCACCGGTATTTTTCCGCGCATTTTTTCAGATGCAGCCGATGCCGAACTCGCTCAACTGTATCCGCAAAGCGAATCCCAGTTGCCGGTTCACTCGCAGATTGTAGAACCTGAGGTCAATACGCATGAGGAGGGCTCGCACTAATGAACGAAGTTCTTAAACAATTCCTTCTCGGCTATACCGAAACCAATGATTGGGGCGTCGTCATGCCCGAAATCCTGTTGGCATTGCTAGCACTCAGTCTGCTCGTCGTTGAGATGTTTGCGCCGAAGGCTAAGCATGACTTGATGCCACGCATCGCGATATGGGGGCAGGTCCTGATAGGAGCCTACACCTTCACTTGCATCAGCGGATGTTCGCTCATCTCCGGTAGTTATTTTAGTGGTATGATTCAGCAGACGGATGTCACGCAGATGATGCGGGGCTTCTTCCTCCTGAGCTCGATATTCGTTTGCTATCTCGGGCACATTTATTTGTCGAAGCAGTCACTCGCCCGCACAGAGTTCTACCATTTGGTCATCATCATCGCGGCTGCCATGATGCTCCTCGTGCAAAGTTCTAATTTTGTGATGCTTTTTGTTGCGCTTGAGACGGTGACGGTGGCCTTCTACGTGCTGGTCGCTTACTGCAGGAACAGCCCATTCTCTTTGGAGGGTGGCTTGAAGTATCTAATTCTTGGTGCGCTTAGTTCGTCAATTCTGCTTTTCGGAATCGTCCTGCTTTATGGGGTTGCCGGTAATCCTGACTTGCCGGGATACACTCGCGACTCGCTCAACTTTCTAGAGCTGGGCAGGTTTATTGATGTAAACACGCAAGCAGGTGGAAACCTGATTGTGAATATCGGTGCGCTCCTTGTCATTGCAGGGGTCTGTTTTAAAATAGGTGCAGTGCCCTTTCAAATCTGGGTGCCGGATGTGTATCAAGGCGCGCCGACTCCGGTTACCGCGTATCTGGCTGTTGCCTCCAAAGCCGCTGGTTTCATTGTCTTGATTGTTCTTGTTCAGGGGCCGTTCGCACCGCTTGAAGACTTATTGATTCCCGTGCTGTCCGTTATTGCTGCGGCGACAATTTTATTTGGTAACGTGGCTGCGGTGACTCAGCGAAACGTCAAGCGCCTCATGGGCCTGTCTGGAATCGCCCACGCGGGTTATCTACTCATCGGTGTGATCGCGGCAATGAAGGGTGTTGATTGGGCGGTTTATGCAGTCGTCTTCTATTTAGTGACTTACCTGCTCGCTTCTTTTGCTGTATTTGGAGTCATGGCTGTTGTCGCCGGCTCTGATGATGCGAATCAGGAGCTTGATGATTACGCCGACTTTTCACGCAAGCGTCCGTTCCTTAGTGGAGTTTTGGCTGTCGGGTTGGGTTCACTGGCTGGCATTCCCCCGCTTGGTGGGTTTATTGGAAAGCTCTTTCTCTTTGTCGCCGCTTATCAGGCGGGACTGTTTGGCTTAATCGGTATAGCTGTCCTAGGTGTGGTGATTTCGATCTACTATTACTTCGGCTGGGTCAGGGAGTGCTATTTTAATGCATCCAGTCCCGAGTCAGTTGAATCCGATGAAGCCTCAACCAGCGCGGAAAATCGCTTCATCTTTGGCTTACTCGCACTCGCGAGTGTCTGCGTCGGTCTCTTTCCTGCCTTGCTGCCGATCATGCTTTAATCGAGAGGATTTTTTATCCGTTTTGGGTGAGCCGGAAAGTTTGGCCGGTATGCGGAGGTATGCGAAACATTTGGAACTTCTGGAGGAGGGCGATCCGAAGCAGCGTGATGCCTTAACCAAGCGCTATTGCAGGGGTTGGTTTATCGGAGCGAAGGAAGAAAAAAAAGCATTGGAAAAAGACCTGCGTGAGCGGCATCCGGATGTCGTCTGGGCGGGCAATGAGCTGAAGGAACTTAACGAGGCGATGTGGGAGGGCTTGGTGGAAAACGCACTTGTTGCCGCCAACAAGTCGGAGACCGACGTGCAGACGGAAGCAAAGGGTGCGATCTGGAAAGCAGCGATCGCCCGGAAGCTTCGCATCCAGACCACTGCGGGAAATCCTTGGATTGCCAAGCGCTTGAATATGGGGCATCCCTCCCGTGTAACCAATCTAATACGGCAAGCCGTGACGAATAAATAGTTTAAATATTTATATTCTACGTTTAACCCCTGCTATGGGACCGTTGTCCACCCGGATAATATTGGGCAAGCCATGATAGCGCATCAGCTTCTTACAGCTTCTTAGTGTCGTATTGAACTGCTGGTTAAACTGTCCCTTGCAACCTACCACATAGCGACTGAAACGATCACAGACCGTCAACGGCTCACAGCGCACTCCGTCGCCCACCGTGAACCAACCTTTGAAGTCAAAGGTCCAGACCTCGTTCGGACGTGTCGGCTCGGTCAAATGCTCTGGCCGGACTCGATGTAACCCAGCACGCCGCTTGCGCTTCTTCGTCATTCCATGGCGGCA
>Ga0307948_1001112_pt1 | contig 18870 bp, 28 predicted proteins | sample OrgLakmetagen280_FD_201824 | JGI IMG/M metagenome (GOLD analysis project Ga0307948, IMG submission 201824) | Saline water microbial communities from Organic Lake, Antarctica - #280 | ecosystem: Environmental > Aquatic > Non-marine Saline and Alkaline > Saline | place: Antarctica: Organic Lake...
GAGCAGCAGCTGCAGCAGCAGCAACAACTGCAGCAGCAGGAGGAGCAGCAGCAGCAGGAGGAGGAGGAGCCACGAGGGCATGAGCAGGTAATAAGCGGGTGGCTTCCTTTCATGGAAATTTCAGACGCAGCAGCACTCTGCAGCATTCCTCATTCCATTTGCTGTTAATATTTGCAGAGTGGAACGAGTTCCCCTATATCATTCCATATATTATTTTTTGTTTTGAGCTCAAGTCTTATTGATTGCAAGCTTCCCCAGGCCATTCCAGTGAGGGCAGCAGCAGAGAATCATGGAGCGCAACTCCTCTTCCTGCTTCTGTTTGAACGCAGGAGAAAGCTTTCCCAGGTCATTCAAGCGAGGGCAACAGCAGAGAAATTGGTAGCGAAACCTTTCTTTTTGCTTCTGTTTGATTTCAGGATCAAACTCCTCCTCGCGGTTTCAGCAAGTGCAGCAGCAGAGGACATTGGAGCTCAAGTCTTATTATTGATTGCAAGCTCCCCCATGCCAGTTCAGCAAGGGCAACAGCAGAAAATTTGGCAGCAAAACTCTTCTTTTTGCTCCTACTTGACTTCAGGATCAAGCCTGATTTGCTTCTGTTTGAACGCAGGATCAAGCCTGATTTGCTTCTGTTTGAACGCAGGATCAAGCCTGAATTGCTTCTACTTGATTTCAAGATCAAGCCTGATTTGCTTCTGTTAGAACGCAGGATCAAGCCTGATTTGCTTCTGTTTGAACGCAGGATCAAGCCTGAATTGCTTCTACTTGATTTCAAGATCAAGCCTGAATTGCTTCTGTTTGAACGCAGGATCAAGCCTGATTTGCTTCTGTTTGAACACAGGATCAAGCCTGATTTGCTCCTGTTTGAACGCAGGATCAAGCCTGTTTTGCTTCTGTTTGAACGCAGGGTCATGCTCCCCCAGGCCAGTCCAGTGAGGGCAACAGCAGCCACTATGGGAGTGGCATGTGCAGCTACATCAGCAGGCTGCCACGTAAGGTTGCGGCTGCCATGCAAGCGTTGGATGGGCGTTTCCAATTTCTGTGGGGGATCTACAGGTGAGTGCGCTGGTGATGTAGTAAAGGAGTCTAAAAAAACAATAACATCAGGAAGAGATTTGAGAGTACAAAGATACATAAATATCTGGGGATTTGAAGGATCTACAGGTGTGAATGTTTACAAACAACATAATCATCTGGAGAAAATTAGGAGTACAAAACCAATACCTGTGGGGGATTTACAGGCAAGTGCGCTGGTCATATGGTAAAAGGAGTTTAAAAGGACAATACCATCAGGAGAAGAAGAAAGTGATATTTCACCGCAAAAAGGTTGTTGATAACTAGCTGATGTGCCGTAGATTTTCGTGTGCGTAGCCAGCAGATGTGTTTGTAGGCTGTGTGTAGGTTAAGGTCCCACGTCCATTTGTGTGCTAATCGGATAAAAAGGGTTGGTGCGTTATTGCATACATATACAGGGCATGTTGCTTGTGTGCTTGATATGTAGCACCCAATCGCACATGCGCGAATTTACATGCACAAGCGCAAATGTATATGCACACGCAAACACACACACAATTACACGCACGCACGGACATTCAAACACACAGGCATGCGCACGCAAACACATACACACAGGGCACACAGCCGCAGTGAAGATGAGATTGTGTTCCCTGCCCTTGAGAGCAAGCAAGCCCTCCGTAACGTGAGCCACGCGTACACACTGGACCATCAAGAGGAAGAGAAGCAGTTCATTGACCTGGAACAGGTGTGTGTGTGTGTGTGTGTGTGTATGTGCGCGCGCGCGTGTGTGTGTATGTGTGTAGATATGTGCGTGCTTTTGTGTGCTTGTGTTTTGTTGATACACGGCAGCCTCTTTAAAGCAGACATGTAAGCGCAGAACTTCTGTAATAATGTCTGAATGTGGTTGACTGAATTTATTATTTGCATCCAGCAGATTACTTCCCGGCAAATATTTCATGCAGGATTAACATCGCCTGGTACACATGCACACGTGCACGCACGCACACCCAGTCACAGACACACACACACACATACACGTAAACGCACAAACACCCAATCTCACACTGACACTTACACACACACACACATATACACGAACATGCACACATACACACACACACACACACTCACACTCATATACAGGTCATGGCTGCGCTGCGTGACAGCCCTGACGTTGCCACCGCGCGTGGCTCTGTTCTTGCTGCACGTCGCATGTGTGCTGCGGTGCGCGCGTCCCTTGAGATCCACATCCGCGCAGAGGAAGCTGAGCTGTGGCCGCTGTTTACGGAGCACTTTACAACAGAGGAGCAGCAGTACTTGGTGCGTGTGCGTGTCTGTGTATTTGGGGAGGGTGAAGGGAACCTTTGTGGGTATGTGTAGTATTATCAACAGGGCTGTGCAATGATACCGTCATAGCAATTTTGCACCCTAATTATGGTACGGTTGACGGTCCGTACCGTCAGAAAGTCAAAATGACGGTGTTTCAGAAATGACGGGGTCAACCGTCCAGACGGTCGAGGAGACTGTCCACCGCAATTATTTTGTAAACCCACCGTCAAATGCATTTGCTGTGAAAAGTTCAGACCAGGATTTGAATCCTGGTTAAGACAGAAACTTTTTCCTTTGCTTTTCCTTTATCAATGCACCACCTTTTTTGTTTATACAAATAATACACATTCAATATTTAGAAATAAGGAGAAGACCACAATGGCCATTTTTGGGTCAAAATGCCATTTTTTGGCCTTTTTGCGAATTTAGGACCATACTGTCAACCGTACCGTCATGCACCGTCATGACAGTCCCCAAATTCCGAAATGACAGTCTGACACCATCGTTTACAGTGTCAACCGTCAGACCGTATTTTGACGGACCGTACCGTCACACCGTCATTGCACAGCCCTGATTATTAAGCATCAAGAGGATGGAAGGGAGTTGGGCTGATCTATGTGTGTATATGCATGTGTCTGTATCTTTGGTTTGGGGCAAATTGGATGGGGAAAGATAATTGGATCACACCCTTATATTTCAGCTTTATATCCTAAGCTTGTATGATTTAGACCTGCAGCTGCCCACAATGGGTCCGGATCCTTTTGCATTGGACAGCGAAATCCTGGGTTCACTTTGGCCTGCAAGGTGTCGCGTGCAGTCATGTGATGGATGATTTCCTGATGGAAGAGGAGCGCACGGCAGCTGTGGGTGCACGTGTGCTTCAGCTCGTGTGCTTCTGGTCGTCCTTAACAATTGTGCAGATAGCAGTCCCTGCTTTCACATACACACACACTCTCTCTTTTTCTCTCCTTTTCTATCTATCTATCAATTTATCTATCCCTCTCTTCCTATCTCTTCATATCCCTCTCTCTCTTTTTCTCTCTCTCTCTCTTTTTCTCTCTCTTTCTCTCTCCCTCTCTCTCTCTCTCTCTCTCTCTCTCTCTCTCTCTCTCTCTCTCTCACACACACACACACACACACACACACACATGTAATCATTTACAAAAACTCATTCGCACAACAGATAGTCACGAGCATCGCACGCACAGGAGCTCAAGCCCTGCATGCACAAAACACATGTACGCACAAACCCATACACATGCACTCAATCTCAAACAAGCGAACATATGTAAAAGGTGGACGCCATCATTGGATGCACAGGAGCCCAAGCCCTGTATGCACAAAATGCGTGTACGCACACACACACACACTCACACACACGTATACACATGCTTTGAAACAAACAAACATGCGTGACAGGTGGGCGTCATCATCGGACGCACAGGAGCCCAGGTCCTTCAGACCCTGCTCCCTTGGATTTCAGCCTCCTTCTCCCTAGAAGACAAGGTAAGGCGTGCACACACGCTTTCTGTGCCACCTAGCTTTCCACATTGTCCTGCAGTTAAGAGGGGACACAGAAAAGGGGACACAGTGTTTAATCAGTGGCTGGCCACTCAGCTTGTGCGCAACTACAAACGCTTGCAGGAGATGATGATGAGCAGCCTGCGCCAGGCCACCAAAAACACAATGTTTGACCAGTGGCTGGATGCAGTGACCACCGGCAGTCCTGGAGCAACCGCCAACGGCGCATCGGTGAGCTAGTTATTGACGTGACTTCTCCTTGAACATTGCACTCCATGAGATTGAGGCAATGATTGTATAGTTAATACGGTGAGCTAGTTATCAACGTGACTTTTTCTGGAACATTACACTCCATTTGATCAAGGCAATGATTAAATAACTGCGGTGAGCTAGTTATCAATGTGTCTTTTTGCTGGAACATCATACCACTCGTAATTGAGGAATAACTTGGTTATAATCCAGCATCGAGAAATATAATGAACTGAGGCAGTGGTCAATCCAAATCCGCCTAATTCTAGCAAATTAAGGTGGTAGTCTAGCAAACAACCCTTTTCCTTATACGCACACTGTATACGCACACTGTATATGACCGTACATATGGAGTTTTTCCTGCTAAAGACCCCGTATATACACCGTGAATACGTACCTATGTATGGTTTTGGCCAACCCTACAAAATTGGGGTGTGCAGTTGGCAAACATTGTTGGAATGGTGTCTTGCCCCAGGCCGTGATAGGCAGCAGCAGCGACAAGTGTAAAAGGGGAAAGTGGCAGTGCTGTGCTGAGAAACACACTATGTTAGGACACTGGTGCCTGCAGCAGCAGCGACAGGTGTAAAAGGAAACAGTGGCAGTGCTGTACTGAGAAACACACTAAGGAAACAGTGGCAGTGCTGTGCTGTGCTGAGAAACACACCACTTTTGTACACAAGTGCCTCGTTCGTTCGTTAACATAACAAGCGGCACCAGGCGCAGATGATGGCCGCGTTTTGCTGGAAGAAACGTAGGCACGGTTGATAATGAATAAAAAGGGTGCCTTGCTCCTGACCACAACAGGCGGCGGCATGCGCAGATGGCGGCGGTGGCGGCAGTGCTGTGCTGGAGCACCCCACCCCACGCAGGCACCAAGAGGACACGATCGACCCTGACCTGGCACGGTACCTGAGCATCAGCCCTGCCCCAGGCAAAGGTGGGGGACGTGTGTGTGCATGCGTGCGTGTGTGAGAGTTTCGTTGTTGTGATGGTGACGTGTGTGTAAGTTTCGATGTTGTGATGGTGGCGTGTGTGTGTGTGTGTGTGGAAGTTTTGTTGTGATGGTGACGTGTGTGTGTGTGTGTGTCCTGTGTTTGTTGCCAAATTATGTATTGCAGCAGATGGACAAAATCGACCCTGGTCTGGCAAAGTACCTCTGCCAGACAAAGAGCGCCAGGCAATTGCGGGGAGTTGTATTTTGCTTGGTGTTGTGTATACCTCGAACGCCTGTTGGTGTTGTGTGTGCACCTCGAACGCCTGTTGCTTATATCAAGGCTGTCACGCTTGTTGCATCATACTCGTCGTGGTTGAGAGAGATGCTCGTCACATATGCACGTCACACATGTACACACATGCACTCACATATGCCCGTGTAATGAAGAAAAGTGTACTCCCGCCCAACATATATGCACTCACATATGCCCGTTCAATGAACCACCAAGTGTACACATATGACACTCAGTGCGCGATAGTCACACAAAGCAGCCCCGTTCTATGTAGCTTCCGTTGTGTAGCGTCGCCGTTTTATGTACCAGTACACACTATTCTTGCACAAGAGTGTGTGTGTATATATATATATATATATATGTAGAGAGGGGTGGCCGCAGCTGCGCAGGCCCGTGTCAATTTGCGGTGGTGCCGCTGGTGCGAAAGGCTGTGTGATGGGTGGCCCTGTGAAGGCACACTCCTGTGTTTGACTCTTGACACTCGGGTTGTATGCACACACACGCACACACACACACACACACACACACACACACACACACACACACACACACACACGCACACACACACACACACACAACACACGCCCTCACACACACACACACACACACACACGCACACACGCCCTCACACACACACACGCACACACACACACACGCACACACACACACACACACACACGCATCTGCAGAGAAGAGCGGCCGCAACAGCACTGGTCCCTCTACCAGCGGCGGCGCCGGCAGCGTAAAAGGCCGAGACGGCCCTGCGGAGGAGTTGCCGGTAGAGAGCAGCACGTTCAGGCCTGGCTGGGAGGACATTTTTCGTATGAACCAGAAGCAGCTGGAGGCAGCGGTGATGCGGGTGCGTGTGTGTGTGTGCGTGCGTGTGTGTGCGTGTGTGTGTATGTGCGTGTGTGTGTATGTGCATGTGTGTGTGTGTGTGTGGGTGTGCGTGTGGATGGTTTCCATGAATGTGTGGAGGGTCTGCTTTCTGCTGGGGTGCTTGTTTGTGTGCATGCGTGTGTGTGTGTGTGTGTGTGCGCGCGCACGTGTGTGTGCGTGCGTGTGTGTGGATGGTGGGACAGTAGAACTATGTGACAAAGGGAGGACCTTTCCTGCATTAACCAGCAGCAGCTGGGGGCAATGGTGACGTGCTTGTGTGTGCATGTGTGTGTATGTGGGTGTTCTTATGCATTTGCGTGTGAAGCAGGACAGCAGGTGCGTGTGCAGGAGGAAGACAGGCAAGGAGTGGAGGCAGCAGAAATGCAGGTTGAGGCTTGCCCAGGTTACATTCTTAATTTAGCTCTGGTTCTTTAAAACAAGACCACATTAGACAGTTAAAGTGCACTTGCTCCATGCACGCATACTCACACATGCACGCATACTCACACACACACACATACACACACACACGCACACACACACCAAAACACACACACACGCACAGTTCAAGTGCACTTGCTACATGCACGCATACTCACACACACCCCACTATACAACACACACACCACTATACAACACACACACACACACGCGCACGCACACACACGCTCGCTCCCACACACGCTCACACACACGCACACAGACACATATGCATACGCACACGCGCACGCACACACACAAATGCCCAGGTGTCTGCTGACCCTCATTTGGAGCCTGGCCGCAAAGCTTACCTCATCCAGAACATCATGGTCTCTAAGTACATCGTGGCGCAGCAGCGGCGCATGGAGCTGGAGCAGAAGGATGAAGGCAAGGCAAAAGGGGCCGAGGACAATGCAGGTGTGCCTTGTGGTTATGCTCCATGTGCATTGTGGGTGGGTGGGTGGGTTGGTGTGAGGGTGTGGGTGTCTGCGTGTGAATGGGTGGGTGGGCGTGATTGTGTGTTTGCAAGCGTGCGTGCATGTGTATGTGTGTGTGCTACCCATGCTACATTATTAGAAGCAATTTGGCAAGTTGTAAAAAGTGTGTGTTAGCATGTGTGTTCCACAACAGACAAAAGCTCACACGATGGAGGTGCTGCTAGGAATGACCCTTTGCGATACGAATGCCATAAGCAATTTGGCATGCAACTGGTACTTGTGTGTGTGTGTGTACTATCGCAAACAGAAGCACACACGATGGAGGTGCTGCTGCTGGAACCCACCCATGCGCTTGTATACCACTCAAGCACTTTGACAAGTACCCAGTACGTTTGTGCTATCGCAGACGGAAGCGCACACGATGGAGGCGCTGCTGCTGGAACTGACCCTGTGCGCTATCAAGGCCGGGCCCCTAGGCGCACATACCACGATGCTGCACAGGCAAGCGTGTGTGTGCGTGCGTGTGTGTGTGTGCGGGTGTGTGTGTGCAGGTGTGTGAGGTTGCGTGCATGTGTATGTAAGTACTTGCTGCATGTAAATAACCATTTATTGCGTATGTAAGTACGTGTTGCATGTGTGTGTATACAACCATTTATTGTTAAATCAGGACAAATTGTCAAGTCAGGCCAAGTCGCCTAAAGCGGATTGTCCTGCTGTCGTAGTATCTTGCTTACTCCTCCCTTGTTCTATAAACCAGACACACATGCGCACAAGCACATTCCTAGTTCATTGCTCCCACCATGAAGCAAGTCCATTTGCTCCCCCCAAAATGCACATTCAAGGTCACACACGCGCACACACACACTCACACACACACACACATGCACACACACTGACAGGGTGTGCTGGGCTGCAAGCACTACAAGCGGCGCACGCAGCTTGTGGCTCCTTGCTGCGACCAAGTGTTCACATGCAGGTGCGTGTGTTTGTCTGTGTTTGTGTGCGCATGTGTGTGTGAGTGTGTGCGTATGTGTGTGTGAGTGTGTGCGTATGTGTGTGTGAGTGTGTGTGTATGTGTGTGCATGTGTGTGTGTGAGTACGTGTGTGTGGGTATGTGTGTGTGTGTTTGCGTGAATCCTGACACTTATGCCGAAAGCAAGTGCTTGCAGGTAGCATATTAATTCAATTTGTCGGTGTGTGTCGAGGAGAATCGTACGCTTCTGCCACAGTAATGCACAAAGCTGGTAAGTGCCAGCGACACTACCAACCGTGCACGCAAGCACGTAGGGTTGGCCATATCCGTATATGAACGCCGTATATGACCGTATATTGGGTAAAGTCTCTGACAAAAATACCAAATACACACCGTGTATATATCTATGGCCAACCCTGCACATACTTATAAGCTGCTCACAGCAAGGCCGCACCCACCCATGATGCTATGCAGCACTGCCAGCAGTTGCTGTGCATGTAAGTTCACACAAGCACTCGTGCGCACACACACACACACACACACACACGCACGCACACGCACACACATACTTACACACACACACACACACACTCGTAGGTTGTGCCACGATGAAGCCATGCCCACCCACCGCATGGACCGCAATGCTGTCAGCGAAATGGTGTGCATGGAGTGTGGCACACGTCAGCCCGTCGGCTCTCACTGCACGCACTGTGCCACCCAAATGGCCCGCTACTACTGCAACATATGTCATCTTTTTGACGACCAGGAGGGCAGGGACATATACCACTGCCCGTTCTGCAACGTGTGCAGGTGCGGGGATGGGGGGAGTGTGGGTTGCTTGTATGTTAATGTGTGTGCGTTTGTGTGTATGTTTGTGTGCTTGTGTGTGCGTGCTTTTGTGACCAGGATTTTGGAACTGCCACTTGTTGATGGCCAAGAGGGCAGAGCCGTCTACCGCTGCCCGTTCTGCGACGTGTGCAGGCATGATGTGCAATTGAAGACGGTGCGTGTCTGTAGTCCTGCGTTTTCGCTCACCCTGATGTATTTTCATCGTTTTATTTCCTTGTAAATAATTCCAACGCCATCTCACGATGCAAACGGAATAGAACCAAAAAAGACTAGGTTGTGAATTGTAGCACATGAGTCAGGACGTAAGAGCCGCGGTATTTTAGATTGATCTGCATGTTTCCTGCCAGTTTCTGACTGTCCCCAGTATGGCCAATATGCCGGTAACTCCCACGATATTAGAATGCTAGCGCGTCCACGGATTTCATTCAAGTTTCCTTTCGCTATTTCAACAAAGGAGGGCAACCTCCTTCTCCTGCCGTTCCTCCAGCAGATCCTCCAGCAGATCTGACGCAGGTCCTCCTCTGGATCATGTACTGGATGCAAAGTTTGTCTGAATCAAGCAACCCAGGGTCCGTCATGCCAACCCCTATCCAGTTTCATACTGCAATGGGAAGTCTATGCCGGTTCAGGGTGTGTATTCGGGAATGTCCGCCCCTGAGATCGACTTTATGACTGTCATCGAAATTCCGCCCCCTGATATACAACTTTATGACTGTCATCGAAATTCCGCCCCCTGAAATACAACTTTATGACAATCAACAAAAGAGAGTCTGGCCCCTGAGGTCAAACTCTTGTGACGACCAACAAAACAGAGTCCGCCCACTGAAATATAAATTTATGACAATCAACAAAACAGAGTCCGCCCCCTGAAATACAACTTTATGACAATCAACAAAAGAGAGTCCGTCCCCTGAGGTCAAATCCTTATGACGACCAACAAAACAGAGTCCGCCCACTGAAATCGAATCTGTGAATGACAGGGCAAAATATGTCATTGGTTATCAACAAAAGGATATGCAGGCGTCCATGATCACATTCACACACACACACACACACATCTGCACACACATACACACATACACACACGCAGACGTGGGCGGGGTCTGGGCATTGATTTCTTCCACTGCATGAGCTGCAACGCGTGCATGAGCCTCTCCCTGTTCAAGGTCCACAACTGTCCATTATCACATTCACACACACACATATGCACACAAATACACACACACACACGCACACACACACACACACACACACACATGTGCACACACATACACACCCGCAGATGTGGGCAGGGTCTGGGCATTGATTTCTTCCACTGCTTGAGCTGCAACGCGTGCATGAGCCTCTCCCTGTTCAAGGTCCACAACTGTCCATGATCACATTCACACATACACACACACGCACACACACACACACGCACACACACACACACATGTGCACACACATACACACACGCAGATGTGGGCGGGGTCTGGGCATTGATTTCTTCCACTGCATGAGCTGCAACGCGTGCATGAGCCTCTCCCTGTTCAAGGTCCACAACTGTCCATTATCACATTCACACATACACACACACGCACACACACACGCACACACACACACTTACACACACACATGTGCACACACATACACACACGCAGATGTGGGCAGGGTCTGGGCATTGATTTCTTCCACTGCATGAGCTGCAACGCGTGCATGAGCCTCTCCCTGTTCAAGGTCCACAACTGTCCATTATCACATTCACACATACACACACACGCACACACGCACACACACACGCACACACACACACACATGTGCACACACATACACACACGCAGACGTGGGCGGGGTCTGGGCATCGATTTCTTCCACTGCATGAGCCTATCCCTGTTCAAGGTCCACAACTGTCCATTATCACATTCACACATACACACACACGCACACACACACACACACACATGTGCACACACATACACACACGCAGACGTGGGCGGGGTCTGGGCATCGATTTCTTCCACTGCATGAGCTGCAACGCGTGCATGAGCCTATCCCTGTTCAAGGTCCACAACTGCAGAGAGAAGGCCATGGAACAAAACTGCCCGGTGTGCAGCGAGTTCCTGTTTGACAGCGCAGACTCAATCAAGGTATGTGTTGGGTTTGCGTGTTTGTGTATGTGTTTGTGTATGTGTTTGTGTGGGTGTTTGTGTAGGTGGGTGTGGGTGTGGGTGTGGGTGTAGGTGTGTTGAGTTTGCGTGTGTGGGAGGTTAAGTGGGTGTTTGTGTGGGCGAGTGGGTGTGTGAGTGTGGGTGTATTGAGTTTGCGTGTGTGGGTGTGTTCAGTTTGTGAGCGTGAGTGGGAGTGAGAGACCAAAATGAATTACGTGTGCGCCTGAACACGGATTAAAATACGTGTCCGTCACACATTGAAAGCATCTTCAATCTCTCACCTCCTACAGCAGTTGCCTACCTCAAAACTACCTATTTTGCATGCTACGTTTCAGGAGCTGCCCGGTGGCCACCTATTTTTTGTTCAAAAGACAATGTTAAGTGCTGTCCCTTCAATCTCTCACCTCCTGCAGCAGTATCAAGCTCACTATGTTGCGTGCTGCCTGTAAACCCTGCAGCATCAGCAGGATCAAGCTCACTTTGTCAGCAGTATCACTTTGTCAGCATCAGCAGGATTAAGCAGTTGCAGCAGCAGGGTCAAGCTCACTCTGTTGCAAGCTACCTGTAAATCCTGCAGCAATATCGAGCTCACTTTGTTGCATGCTGCACTGCAGGAGCTGCCCTGTGGCCACCTATTCTTTGTCCAAAGGACGATGTTAAATTGCACCGCTCACTTTGTTGCATACTGCACTCCAGGAGCTGCCCTGTGGCCACTTCATGCACACACGCTGCTTCGCGGAGTACACCCGCTACAACTACACCTGCCCCATTTGCTCAAAGTAGGTGTAAAGTATGTGCCCACAGAGTCGTGGCTGTCAGTAAGTGCGTATGTTCCCCGTTTGCTTTAAGTAAGTGTGTGTGTGTGTGTGTGTGTGCCCGCAGAGTCGTGGCTGTCAGTAAGTGTTTATGCTCCCCATTCGCTCAGACTAAGTATGTGTGTGTATGTGTGTGTGTGTGTGCCCACAGAGTCGTGGTTGTCAGTGAGTGCGTGGGCGAATGAGGCTTGTACGTCTGGGTTTGTAAGCACAGAGATGCCTGCTATGCTATATCGTGTACATATAGGCATCTACGTGTTTGTTGCGCACATGCTCATGTGTGTATGTGTGAGAGTATGTTGAACCTGGTTGTGACCGGCATTCGATTAACTCACACTCAGTGTACTACGTCTGTGCTGACTCAGGTCCGTGGGAGACATGCACGTGTACTTCCAAATGTTGGACTCCCTGCTGGCCTCAGAACACCTGCCGGGGGACTATGCAGGCCGCATGCAGCAGGTGCGGGTTAATGCAAGGGCGTCTGCGTGACCTGCCCGATCAGAGTGCAATTGTGCAATGGTCGTGCTAGAATGCTCCTAGGAGTAGGTAACAAGAGGCGGTGTGCTGTTGCTACTAGAAGATATGGGTAAAGGGGGGCTCAGGTTTGCGTGTGGTAGTCAGTCAGGTGTGGTAGTCAGTGAGCTGATTTTTTCATTGTTGCGTGTGGTAGTCAGTCAGGTGTGGTATTTAGTGAGCTGTATTATTCATTGGTTGTGATTTTGCTCCTGTCCGCAATTGCCCTATTATATTCTTGCCACCTAAGCCAACCAGGGTGCTTGTAGGAGTAATAGTACACAGCGATCTGCTAAGGGAGGTGGTAAAGTGTGCAACGTTTGCATCTGTGATCAAGGGTGAGGGAAATGCTGTTGCCAGGATGTTGCCAGGATGTATTACGACGGGTGCACCTACGTTTGCGCACGCACGCACGCACGCACGCACACACACATTCGCACTCACACACACACACGCACACACACTCACACACACACTTACGCTCACACACACACACACAAGCGCGCACCCACACACCCACACACACTCACACTCATACACACACGCAGGTTCTGTGCAACGACTGTGAGAAAACTGGGTTCACAAAGTTCCATTTTGCGTACCATTCCTGCCCACACTGCCGGTCTTACAACACCCGCCTCTTGTAAATCTTCGACTCGTGCCTTCAGTGGTAGGACCTCATCCCGACTTATTGTTTTTGATCTTGCATGCTTCGCCATGGGCTGCAATGTTTGTTCATGCAGGAGGGAACTGCGTGTCAGCTAGCTGTTTTTATGTATGTTATCTAATGCATTGAAGAGGTTGCCGAGTTTAGCATATGCACCTAGGAGTGTGTCTTGTTGTGTCGCGCAGGATGCCCATCTCCTTGTCAATCGTCTTTTGCGACGCTACATATTAAAACTCTTTGTTGCAAGGGTGAATTGGTGGGTGTCAAGGAAGACCGCAGTTCTGAGTGTACAGTAGAAAGGTGTGCATGATTTTCAGTGGCAATGCAACCTCACCTCCCTTGCGTCTTGCGTGTAAGCCTTTGTGGGTTGAGAATGCCCCTACTTTCTGGATGAGTGTGTACTCTACTATTCGTTGAAGACCATTGCAAGCCATTCGGTGTTCGGTGCTCTGTCTGTAACGTCAAAGTTGTTTTTTCGTGATGGTGGTTGCTTTTTGTGTCCTTAGGTACTACGGCGTTGCTTTTCTGACTGCCTGTCTATCGTTAAGCATGATTTTGTCCTTTCTCGCTGCATTGCGCTACCTGACAAGCTTGTCCACAGCACTGGAGCATGGGCTCCCAATTTTTGCTATAATGATTTTTGTAACGATTGTTTTTACATAATGGGGTCCCTAGTAAACTTTAATTCTTTTGTCTGCAAAGAATCTCCAGGTGGGATGCTGTGCGGCTCTATATCCTTTGGGTGGTGCAGAACACAAAAGTCCTTTACTCTACCATACAGAGTTTGCAGAGTTTACTCAACCATACCGGGGGTTGTCGTCACACTACCTGCAAAAATTACAGCACCCCTTAAGAGTTTACAGTATAAAGCCATCAGTCAAGACGTGCGACTGCTAGGCTGCACAAAGAAGGTCAGGCTGCTGAGAGGTCTTCAAAACAGGTGCAAATGATAGGAGCAATATTTCCTTAGCTTCACAACCGTGACGACAAAACGGCTGAGATCAATGGGTTCACAGCTTTGCAGCATTTGTTTGAAGATTTACGATTATGTCAGACCATCCATGGCAGAAAGAATATGGGCTGACCAGCAATCATTGGAATGTGTACTCAGCTGCATGTCAGCATGTAAGACGTTTTCATTGTGTAGCTGTTGGATTAAGTCAAAGAATTGTACAGCCGCTTTGCCGCGCGAAACCAATTGAACTGTAGGTTTACCAATAAACACTCTCGCATGACACACAGTGTGGTGTCTCTGACTCCGCCCCAACATCCTTTTCAAATTTTACAAGGTTAACAAAGAAAGGCCTTCAGTCAAGAAGTGCGGGTGCTAGCCTGCTCATAAAACGCAATTAGTTGGAGGAAAAGATATAGCTTGTTATCGTTCTGGCTTACTAAGAAAGTAAACACGTCGTGGACTCCTGTTGGGGGAAACATATTTCCTGCGGAGAGAAATCACGTGGGGATTGGCGCAGTGGAAAAGAACATGCTGCTCATCTTGGACATCATCGCTCAGTATCGCACAGGTCACAAGTGGGGGAGTTACTTTGATGTCGCTGTCTCAAAACGTAGGGTGTGAACACGAAGTCTGAGACAAGCTGTACTACGGATGACATCATGAGGCAGGTAGAGAAACATGTATTTGGGAAGGATGTAAGGTGAAGGAGTGACATCCTTTTCAACACTGCCAACTGAAGAGGACTGTCCATCTCTTTGCCAAGTAAGGAGTGGTTACAGGCTTTTTTCCAAGCTTCCGCTCAGATGCCCACCAGAGGCATATATAGCGATGTAACCGTACCTTACCTTACCTTACCTTAAGTAAGGAGTGGCCCTAATCTGATTCGCTTACATACCAGCCGGAATATCGTTTGTCTTGAGAAGCCATATGTACGCGTGTAACCTGTTAGAAAGGTTATGTTCTGGACAAATTTCTTTAGACTTTGAACGTGCTTGCCGTGAATGGGCGAAGTGTTGCGTCAGCCGCGGTGTTCAGATTGATCTGCTTGTCGCACACCATGCCCAAATATTTGAATGAGTTTGTGTAGGGGAGCAGTACACCGTCAAAGTACAGAGGGGGCAGGTTTTCAGAGTTGGAGTTCACAGTACCTCTGACTTCTGTGTGTTACAACCTTGTCAGATCAAATTACGGTCACTGCAAAGTACAAGATTCAGCACATCTACTGATGGTTGCGCCTTCGGATTAAGAAAGGCCTCCAAGGTGGAAAAACCATCCAGCAGAGGAGTGAAAAATTGGTTTAGCATTGAAATGTAAAATGAGGTAGGTATTCCAAGCATCTGTAGACACAGGGGATGGACAGGTTGTCTTTCTTTGTTTCAGCATGTCGTAAATAGCTGGATCCGATTACTTAATCGTTAATATAAACGATCCGATCGTTTATATTAACGATATCCGATTTCTTAATCGTTAATATAAACGAACGAACAAATAGAATCGGAGACCTTACACGGCACAGGGTCTCTTGAGGATCCCCTCTAATGGTACCTCTTAGAGTTCACATGTTGTCAATTGATTACCAAAACTATCAAATCCAGAAGATAAAGGTCATCAATAAGACTGGCCATCCAGCTTATTGAACAAGACATAAAGAAACTCTCAACTATCATCCAATTAACTGCTCCGTCACACGATTCGTCGCTGCCAACGATTGGGCGTGACAACCTTTTATAAAGCAAGATTCAAAAGAAGGCGAGACGCGCCATACCTGTTCAGGCAAGGCCCAGGTCTGCAGCAGCAACCTGAAACTTTGTGATACCCATTCTAGTCAGTTCATTTCAGTAGTTCAAGACATATGATCACATGATCAAATGACACACATTATTTCCTACTTCCATGCTTATTCCAGTAGGTCAAGACGTTTGATATATGATCAAGTGATGTCCATTCTAGTCAGTTCATCCCAGTAAATGAACGACATATGATCAAGTGACACACATTATTTCCTGCTACCGTGCTTATTTCAGCATAACGGCGCATGATTGTTTTATAACCTCCGTGCTTATTCCAATAGGTCAAGACGTTTGATATATGATCAAGTGATACCCATTCTAGTCAGTTTATCTCAGTAGGTCAAGACATATGATCATATGATCAAATGACACACATTATTTCCTACTTCCATGCTTATTTCAGTAGGTTAAGACATTTGATATATGATCAAGTGATATCCATTCTAGTCAGTTCATCCCAATAGGTCAAGACATTTGATCATATGATCAAATGACACACATTATTTCCTGCTACCATGCTTATTCAAGTAGGTCAAGACGTTTGATATATGATCAAGTGATATCCATTCTAGTCAGTTCATCCCAGTAAATGAACGACATATGATCATATGATCAAGTGACACATTATTTCCTGCTTCCGTGCTTATTTCAGCATAACGGCGTATGATTGTTTTATAACTTCCGTGCTTATTCCAGTAGGTTAAGACATTTGATATACCTAAGTGATACCCATTCTAGTCAGTTCATCCCAGTAGGTCAAGACACATGATCATATGGGCAAATGACACACATTATTTCCTACTTCCATGCTTATTTCAGTAGGTCAAGACACATGATTAAGTGATACCCATTCTAGTCAGTTCATCCCAGCAGGTCAAGACACAGTCCACACAACCCTACCAGCTTATCCCAGTAGATCAGCGCAATGTACTTGACCCACCTGCAAACAATGGTGAGCGGGAGCATCATAAAGCGTCATTTTCATGCGGGAGCATCATAAAGCGTCATTTTCATGCGGGAACATCATGTCAAACAGGTATTGGCCTGCACGTTGTGTGCATATGCATGTAGGAAAACATTGGAGCTGTAAAATCCCATTGAGTACATGGCCTCTTTCCTTCTGAGTGACATTCTGTGTGCGTTGTATGTCACAGACATCTACACGAGTGCAGTCACAGACATCTGTCGCAGATAGCTCAGTCACAGACACCTCAATCACAGACAGCTCAGTCACAGACATCTACACGAGCGTTGTACGTCACAGACACCTACACGAGTGCAACAAAAAGGTCAAGCAACGTCAAACGCAACCAGTAAGCAGCATCTGGCTTGCTCATGGGTGATTGTGGCATGATTGAATGGGCGACTCTAACAAAAGAAATGCTTCCTTGAATGTCTACAATGCCTACGATCCTCGGTTCCAAAGTTGCTCCTTTCCCTTAAATTAATGAGGGGAGTGGTTTTCACTGCCTGCGAGTATCTCTTTCCTACAAGGTATGATTTGCAGCGGGTATGAACTGCATTCCTATGTCAAGAGCGGGTATGATTTAAAGTGCAGCGAGTATGAAGTGCAATTATATGTCAAGATCAGGTACGGTTTGCAATCCTTTCCATGTGGAAAAAGTACTGGACTTGCGTAATCTGTTGTTTCAAGGGTTGGCCAGAACCGTATATACACACCGCATATGACGCAAATTTGGTGTTTTTCCTGCCAAAACCGTATATAACCGTATATATATGGTTCTGGCCAACCCTAGTTGTTTCTGTAACAACCGTAAAAATAGGATGCTGTCACTGTGCCTTTCCTAGCCTAGCAGCCGCACTCTTTGACTGATGGCTTAATCTGTAACATCTGTAAAACTAGGATTCCCCTCACATTGCCTCCACCGTGTCTATTGCCATGTCGACCGTGATCATGTCATCTTTGCTGGCGCCGTACAGCCCTTGCGTCCTTCCCAAATGCCTGCAAGGAACGGCAAAGCAGGTTCAAACCTGTATGTATGTCAATAGTTCGAGTCAATATGGTAAATGTCCTCAAGCAGCGGCGAGGAATTGAGAAACACATGACCACACTCATTGTTGCTGTCAACTTTGATGGCACTGTGCAGCCCTTGACTTTAGTGTCCTCCCAAGTGCCTGCAAAGGAGTTTCTGGGCAGCATTTTCAACTTCATGTTGACCATGAGCTGCCCTTTCTTGCTGCCAAAGTACTAGCCTTTGTCTTTGCCTAAATGTCTAGCAACCGTTCATTTTTGCTCTGAAGGCATACTATATAAGTAAAGATTCTAGACTAGTATTTACTCTGACAAGTTTTTCACGCAGGCGAGGAATAAGAGAGGTCAAAGCAGCGTTACCTGACAAAGAAAAAACGACGACTCGTGGTTATTTTGTCAAAACCGGCAAAGTAAGAATGTCTGTTTAGACTAGAGGCTTCTGCCCGAAATCACAGGCTCTCCAACCACATGCAGTCTTCTAGAAGAGAGATTTTAGGACATAATTAGGATTAATAAAAAATCAAGGATGGAAAAAAACTCCATTTTAATCAGGCATGCCCTTACATCAGCACACAAGTGTGACAATGATCAGAAAAGGCGCCAGCAGAGATAGGGTGAGTTCATTCTGCTGCACCCACCTGTGCTAATGCATCATTGCTCATCACATGCACCACATACAAGGGTACGCCAAGGCTATGGCCCTGCCTGTGGCCTCCCCCTCAACGTAAGGCGGCCTGGAGAAGGAATGGCCTTCATATTTGATCCTAAAACTAGTTATAACCTGTTTGTGTTCTCCTAGAAGATAAACTAGTGTGCCCTGTTCAAACACACACAGACACACACGCACACACACAGAGACAAACACACGCACACACACAGGAAATCCTGTAAGAGAAGAGTTCTCCGACTTCATGGTTTTTCTCTCTCCTTTTCATTTTCTGCAAAATGGAATGATGGATGATGGATGCATTTTGAACCGATGCCAAAATCGGAGACAGTACAACTCCAAGCATCCTGGTAGGTGTCTAGGTAT
>Ga0307948_1001124_pt1 | contig 18764 bp, 19 predicted proteins | sample OrgLakmetagen280_FD_201824 | JGI IMG/M metagenome (GOLD analysis project Ga0307948, IMG submission 201824) | Saline water microbial communities from Organic Lake, Antarctica - #280 | ecosystem: Environmental > Aquatic > Non-marine Saline and Alkaline > Saline | place: Antarctica: Organic Lake...
GTACTCCCTGTGATGAAGGCTTGTCGGTCGCCGTGACCTCCGCCCAGGAGGCCATGGGGCTCGAGGGTCTTGGTCGCTTGACTCCAGGGCGATGTTAAATTCTGTGATTTCCTAATTTTTTAATTTTCCTTATTATTATAATACCCAGCTACCATCAGTGCAAGCGCTCGGTAGCTTGCCGCAGGCTTTTTAACATTCTTAGTGAGAGTAACTGACGAGCTGACGCGCACTGACGCACTGACGAACGGCTTGCACGGACGGTAGCTTACACTGACGAACACAGTATCCCACTAAGGCTTTCTATCATTCCGACGGCTTACACAGACTCCCAAACTGTTCTCTCTCTCTCTCTCTCACCACTCTCGCTACAAACACACTGACATACACTGTACCATACACGCTGGCTGGCCGTTGCGCCTATCTTGCTTAAGGCTTTTAATTTACTCGACTATTTGGAAGGGCACTGGGAACTATAGATATTGCAATATTAGCACCAAGTTTTTATACCTTCAACAAACTGGCCCCCAGTTTGTTGACCAACATCCTGGGCCGGCAAATCATCCTCGAATGAAGCCGGACAGTCACACTGCCACCAAATAGGTGTGACATGGCGTAATATCTTGTTCCTGACCGTTGGTGTCAAAGCAATTGAGCCTATGCAGAAAAGGGGATACCACACCATTCTTGCTTGTGAGAAAAGGCCACCAGCATGGCGTAACAGCATGAGCTCAGCTTTAAAAATTGTGATATCCAATAGTAAGACCATATTAAAAACCACATCTTTTGCCAACACTATTAGCAGTGCTACCAATCAAATATTGAAAGGGTGCGCAATGTGATTTGAAGCCATACGTGAGAAATTTAAAAGTACGCCATCATGGTGAAAGGATGCCTGTAATCTTATCGCGCATGGTGTTAGCAGGTACTGTTAAATAGGTATCTGTTGCAAAATGTACATCCTACGCAAATACACAAATACAGGGAAGCAATGTAACGTTCAAGACATCATTTCCCAGGAAAACACACAAAAAGAACCATCATGGCTGCCCAAGGAGACCCACTGCTTTCTCCTCCATGCTGATGCTATTTATTTTGTCATCAATCATTTAAATGCCCTCGCCTCGTTCAGACGCAACATTCCCCCAAGCGATAGGAGCCTTGCGGGGCGTCTCTTGATCCAGCTCTTCTTGAGGGGCCCCTCCCTGCTGCTGCTGCTGCTGTTGCTGCACTTCACCAGCCCCCTTGGTTGCTGCGCTAAGAATGTCTCCGGTTCCAATCGGTTGATTTGCTGACAAGGTGAGGGATCCTGTGGCCCAAGCGTTTAGGGTATCCAATGATTTGTTTCGCGAAGGGTCTCATTGCTTGTGTGCGAAGCTTTACTTTGTCGCAAATTATGAGCAATGGCTTTGGACGTGTCTACAATTTAAGAGCGTGCACAATAGTGTGGAAGTCGACTGAGATCAATAGATGCAACCCTCAGCATTATACTAGATCACAGCGGCTGGATTACTTAAGTTAATTCCCGAAGGCAGTTCTTGATTCGACTAATAACTAGGGTTGGTCAAAACCATAAACATATACACATAATATACGTTGTATATATAGTAATTTTGGCAGGGTAATTACTAAACATACGGTCACATACGGTGTACATGCGCGGTTCTGACCAACCGTATAAGTACAGATAATCACCAACCTGCTGCCTTAATTGTGACCTATGTCATTGCAAGTATGTTTACTCTGCGCACCATTTGAAGACTGTTACAAATACAGGCCCATAACCAAGGGGGGCCTGTGAAAACAAAAGTGATTATTATAAGGGTTTAAATCTACAGAGTTTGTGCAGCCTCCCTCTCTTACGCACCTTGCTGAGCCGCCAGGAGTCTGTTCGGGTCCGCTTGCTGCATAACTCCATTCAGCGCAGTGCTCGCAGCCGCAGGCAAGCTGCTACTCGTCATGTCATAGCTGCTGTTCCCTCTAAAACTTCCGTTCGCCTCCATACTCCAATCCCTGCTGCTGCTGCTGCTGCTGCTGCTGCTGTTGAAGCCGGTGCTGAGACTGCTGGCGTCATCTATGCGGCCTCTACTATCATTGACATTATTCCCAGTGCCGCAGCAGTCCTGCTCTCCACGCATCAGCTCCTCCATCATTTCTGACCTGCTCATCCCACTCATACTTCTGTCTCCGTCACCGGTCCCGTTGCCAGCATTTGAAGACCCGCCCTCTGTTTTGCCCTCACTGGCAGGCAGGGGAGGCTGAGGTGTGCTTGTGGGGGGCGACTGTGAGGTGCCGGGAGAGGCACTTACTGCGTTAGCTCCGCTGATGCTTGTGTTGCTGTGCTCATCGTTCCAGCGCTGCTCCATTGTTTTGGCAGGGACGCCAGCAACCTGCGTGCGTATTTTTTATTATGTGTACGTGGTGAAGATGAGTGTTGTTATATTTGTACTTGTGAGTCACGGTTCAGCGCACGAACACAATTACAATGGATTGCACAGTGATTCATTTCACAACTTTGTAGTTTAATGCCCGTTCAAGGTCCACTGAACCTCTCTAAGCCTGAAGTCCATTTCCTCTCTGTAAGCACAGCAATTGGCTCAGATGGCGTAGGGTTGGCCAGAACCATATAAATATAAATATAAACACATTTATATATACGGTGTATACACGGTATTTTTGGCAGGGAAACCACCAAATATACGGTCATATATCACAATGTATATATATACGGTTCTGGCCAACCCTACGTAAACACACAGGTGGCTAAACCGGCTCCTTCTTCCTCACCGGTTATGTTTTGCCTGACAAGGAAACCTGGAAATCATGATTGTACAATGTGCATAAAACTAGTGCTTAACCTGGCGTGACTGATCAAATGCAGCAACCTAATAAAGCACAACAATTCAAACGCATGAACGCACATACACATACATTCTGCACCTGGTACTTAAGACCGACATGCGTAGATGATTTAGCACCTGGCAAATAAGATACTTAAGATCAGGTCAGCCATTCCTGCTAAAGGTTTTGCCCCAAAGCCAAAAACTACATTTAAGTATGCAGGACCCTTAATCAGGTTGGTGCCAACAACTTACCAGGGGTGTTTGCAATAATATTGGGGACATTGTGAGGGTGGTCCGGGGGGATGGGGCGGGGGTCCGATTTTGACCCCGGTTTTGGCAGGGAAATGGCACTTTGAATCGAGAGTCTGTACACTGGCAGAAACTCCAGCCGATTTGTGCAGCTACGATGAAATATGAATTAAACAATTATGGTGCGCTGGCATCTTTTTGCTTGCACGGAGTTGGGAGAACCAGATGTCGTTTGGGACAGATGAGGCTCGAACAGAGCACTCAGGAACCAGGTGAGCTTTCAGCGCACTAATTCAAGCAAATTGGTCATAGCTCAATGCTTGCTGGGTGCATGATGGTAGAGCAGAGCAGGGAAAGTTTAAACATTTTGACAGCTGTCGCTGCCCACCACGGCCCAACCCCAGTATTCCAGACCATAATACTTGACAGGGCATGCCTAGGGATCATACTGAAGGACTCCTGACACTCAGGTGATGGCCAGAAAGCTTGTTTCCAGGGTTTCCAGAAATGCACCATTTTTGCTCGGCAAACAGGCCCACGCACAAGTCCTTTAGGGGCAAATTTTCAACCCCCCCTTTTTTTGCTACAAATCCAGCCCCCCACTCTCACCCTTGACCCCAAACTCATTAATTTTTAGGCAGAAGTGTGACATTTATGTATATAAAACATTGGGTGACCTCAGATATGCAAATCAGAAAAAGGGCATTAATTCCGCCTTTTTGGGTGGGGCTTGGCTGGGCTGACTTAAGACGACATAGCTCCTTTTCCTTATTTACGTAGGGAGGGGAGGAGTTTCACTGCCTGTGTGTCTTTTCCTTTTACAATGCCTGTATTGCAAAAGCGTCTTCCTCGCAGAAGAGCTCGTATGGGTGTCTATTAAACTCTGCATCAGGACCACTTGGCGCAGGCTCCACGAGTCTTCCTTCTTGCAATGTTTTTTATCATTTATTTTATCCTTTTTTCTTTTAATTTAGGGAGGGTGCCTTTAGCCTCCTTTGCAGGGAGCCCGTGTATTGTTTCTATTAACTCCTTTTTCCTTCTCTCCTTTTTTTTCTTCTTGTTAATAACACACCTTGCCAACCTCCTTTGCAGGGGATCCCGCCACCATGGCGCGAGGGGCAACAGGCTTCAGCACCAAAGACCCTGCACCAATCATAGAGCCACTGCCAATGGTGATGTTGCCCAGTACCTGCATCCACACATACACACACAAACGCGTGTGATGGTCATGCATAAACACATGGTGGTGTTGCCCAGTACCTGCATGCACACACACCCATACAAGCGCGTGTGATGGCCAGGCATTGACACATGGTGCATGGCACGCGCGTGTAGGGATGGCCAGAACCGTGAACATGTGTTTTGGCAGAGTATCCTACTCGACATGTTGACTTATACAAAGACATGGTCAGCCCCAGCCATCTTGATTTTCAAAACGAGATGTTCAGGCAGCACAGGATATCACAGATACCTCCCTGTAGTACTGCATGCCGCAGGGAGTTTCTGATCACATGGTAAGCCAACTTCTTGTACCAAGCAACAGCATTGCTCTTAACGTATAATGTATAATGTATAAGAATGTGAGATACATGCACACTGTGGCACTGGCCCTGCTGAGCATTTCGTTCCCAGTGCGTAACACCACGTGCGGTGTGCAGTGTGCTAGAGTGTGTGATGTGTGCGTGACAAGTGCACCATGGCACTGACACGCACAAACACAACGGTCCCAGTGCATACATCATGTGTATTGAAACATGAGAGGTGTAGCGTATTATGCATTGTCTACCTAAGAGTGCTTACCGTAGCGCTGGCCCCAATGAGCACATTGTTCCCAATTTTAGGATGCCTGTCTCCTGTCTCCTTGCCGGTGCCTCCCAGGGTAACGTTCTGCACAGCATACGCAAAACACGACGAGGTGATGTTTTGTGCAAGACGCAAGAAGGCAAATTTCTGCACAGCATACGCAAGACACGACAAGTTACGTCCTGCATGGTGTTTATGCAAGACACGACAAGGCAACTCGCTGCACAGCGTACGCGCAAAAAGATGACGCTCTGCTTGCATCCGCAAGACACAACAAGATGGCATTTGCTTGCATAAACATACGCAAGGCACAACAAGGTAGGTCAAAATGATTCATAACAACTTAAGTATAGCACAAGTACACCGTTCATGAGCTTTGGATCTCAACTCTTTGTATGCATGTTGGCAGGAAATACAATACGTAGTGTGAGACATCATTGAAGTCCCTGCATCAATTACATCCTAAATTACACGATGCACAACTCTCACAAATGCATGGTGTGCTAGAGCAAGTGGTTTAGCAAGAGCTTGAGCAGAATGTTTTGCTATGAACAACTCACGTTCTTGATTTGTTTAGGGCCCTTGCAAATGTTGGGGAGAGGCCTAGTGACAAAGCGACAATTCTTAACAGGACGTTCAGACATCTCTTCGTTCCTTCGACTTGTGCACACGACTAATGCATTGTGCATTCCGTGCATTCCGTGCATTCCGTTCCAAGCCTCCTGATTCTAGTGATTCCGTTCCAAACCTCCTGACTCTTAACACCAGCTGCACGTTTGCACATCTGATACACAGGGAGCACCTTGGTGACACACAGGAGGGCGGCAAGCGGACACACACACACAAACACACACATACATGCACACGCAACACACGCGCTCACACCTGCAGCATGGAGCAGTTGTCTCCAATGACAGCGGTCTCCCCAATGACCACTCCTGTGCCATGATCCAAGAGGATGCCCTTCCCTGCAACGTGTTGACAGTCGCATGTGAGCATGTGAATTGTGGTGGTCCCGGTCCCCCACCCACGCCCACACACGTGCGCACAGATGCGCGCACATATACACACAGGCAGAAACAGATGAATAAACAGAGAAACATACTTGCACACAAGTTCACCCACTTCAACAGCCTACCCCACCCCCACTCAGCACATCATACTCCCTTATTAAGTGAAAGCCCACTGCTGGTGCTTATTTTGGCGAGATGAATCAGATTTGCAAGGACTAGTTTCTACCCTTTACCCCAGAGCAAGTGGTAGGTATGCCTTCCTAGCATTTCCTATCCACCCATTCTCCAGTCTCTCGGCCCGTTTCCCTCAGATTCCTCAATACACCACGGCAAACCGCGCTGCCCATATCTGACATAGAACCATAAAAGACATTGTGCCTACATCTACCAAGGGAACTGACAAAGCCAACAGATGTACAGCTTAGCTCTATGAGAACCTGCTTAATTGTCGCTGCAGCATCTCAATTGTTTACAGCAAAGCTCATGCTTATGTCATAGCGACCAGAAAAGGCCGGCAAATGTAGACTTATTCAATCGCTCGGCAATGCCAGCCCTGTGACATGCTTGCCTTCTAATCGACCGTGACACCCTCCTGTGCCTGCAATCGGGTGGGTGTCAACTGCAAGCACTTCAGAGGCCCTGTTGTACAACCCCAGTGCTGTGACGCACTAGCCTCGTACATTATTTTGGCGCCTGTGGAAAACCCACCTATGCGTGCACCCGGATGGATGTCGACCGCAAACACTTCAGAGGCCCTGCTCTGCAACGCCAGTGCCATGACACGCTTGCCACGAATCCACAGGGAATGAGCGACTCGGTGGGTCTGGATGGCCTGGAAAAGGAAGGGCCACAGGGTCAGGGACAAAGTGTAGTGCTCGGTGCTCAATCACTGGTCGGTTAAAAAAGGGAGGCACTGCAATCGTCTGTTTTGGGTGCAAACACCAACAAAGCGGGGCAACCAGCATCATATCGTCTTTCAAAAGCCGATTTACTGCACCAGATGTCGCAGCATGAGGGTGATCTTGATTTGAATGAAAACATTTAATAAAGCAGGTTGCACATGAAGAGCTGCCAACAATTCGTCATTTCAACGTCAGCGGAAGCTGCAAGGACAAAGACTTCACACGTATAAATATTACGCACAGAATCGCGCAGCTGGCCGACTGAGTACCCTTACATACAATGATGTAATGAAGTATCAGTCATTCAGGCAACTTTTTTCCAGCATCCTCTACATTGAGACATCTACTCAGGTCACTTGATGGAAAGAACGTAGCAATCCTCTACTTTACCTGGAATCCCTTGCAGTTCAGGATGACTTGCACCATGCTGATGCATGCAGGGTCCTACAAAGGCAGTTATGACAGCAGGGGTCAGCGGCAGCAGCAGCAGCAGCAGTAGGTGCATCATTGGTTGTGACGGCAGAAGCAATAGCTATAGAAGCAATACCAATAGCGATTGCAGTAGCGGCACTTATAGCTGGCCGCAGAAGAAGCAGTGGCATCTGCCACAGATCTAACGGCTGTGGCAGCCCCTCGAGGATCAGTAGGAAGAGAAAGTGGCTTCCTCCATCAAGATGTAGTGCACGCATTACAGGAGGCTCAAGATTTCCTGTGTAGGTAAGTGGGAATAGAGCAGCCAAACGCCCACATCCACATCCATACCCAAACCCACACTTACATTAACATCCACATCTACATCCACAGTCAAACCTACACCTACACCTACACCCACACCCACGTCCACGCCCACGCCCACACGCACGCCCACGCCCACGTTCACGCCCACGCCCACGCCCACGCCCACACCCACGCCTAAGTCCGCAACCGCACCGACATCCACCCTCATTACCCGCTCAATGCCGGCCTCCACGTCAGCCAAAGCTCCGCAGCGCATGTCATCATCAAGGCTCAGTACCTGGTGTAGGGACACAAGCATCAAGGTTATTCCTAGGCTTGCGCTCCAAGCCATCACCGAGGCCAGTCTGGGTAATTTGGGACGGACAATGTGTCTGGATAAAACTTGGGCATCTGGTATTAAGCTTGACTTGTAAGTGTAAAAGAGCAGCAGTTTACGCGAAAACAAGCTGGTGAAGTGCGCACCCAAAGAATTTCTATGACTGAACACATTGGACTGGCCATTGTTTAAAGCCATCAAAAAGCATTTAAGCCCATCTCGAGAGGGCACTGCTTGACAATTAATGACTTTCATAGCAGCTTAATTTTTGGATCCGCACTACGCATACAATCGTAAATCTTGAAAAGTGCGGCCAAATCCCTATCAAGCAACACCTCCCTTGAGTCCACTCACGTCCACAAAGATCTCAAACAGCTGGGTGGGCAACAGGGTTGTGTCTGCCAGGCGGTTTGCAAGCACAAACGCCAATGCTTTCTCAAAGCTGCAAACAGAAGGAATTGAGAGAAAAAGGGGGGAATGAGTTGTGCGGCTGGAAAAAAGTTACCTCTGATTGACTTTAAAATGGGTCTTGGTGGTTTTAGTTTCGGTCAGTTCTGAAAGGTGCCTTAAACTGCCCCAATTTGCCTCTGAGTGGGCAAGCAGGGAGAGCGCATGATATCCTTTTTGCTTCGCTTTGGTGTTCTTGCTTCACAATTGCTACAGCAGCAATTTCAGTGGAATGGTCGCGGTTTTGAGGCCACCTCAAGCTCAGATCTACTGGCATGGGTGGCGTTGATTGTCCTGGCTCACGAATAGCTGGTGCATCATACTCACACGCTGATTGACAACACACTTGCCTGTCATGGGCTAGGATGGACGCGTATAGAAAGGAGGACAGCAGCGGCTCAGAGGCAGCATCTGCAGCGGCCTCTTGCCTGCGCAGGAAGGGGAAATGATGCAGCAGTACGAGCGCAACGTTGGTTTTCACCACTGGTGTATGCTTTACGGCAACTAATGCCAGCTTAATTTTGGTGTTTCAAGTGCTACGTCAGAGTGTTAATCACATAATTTGCGCGTGTGCACGCGTGTGTGCACGTAGATTACACCCCCAATGAGCCCCCCCTTCGTGCAAACTTACTCAAACAGATGGCTCTTAGTTCAATTATGTGTTATGATGTACCTGATCCTCTGCCAAATGGCGTCCTCCCTCTTCCACTTGGCTTTGGTGCCCGCGCCGGGACGTGTGGAGGAGGGGTCCAGGCCCTCCTGACAGGGGAAAGGTCGGCCTGTGAGGCTCACCAGGTAGGAGGGGAACGCAGAGCTTCCCCAATCCAAGTTCTCTTGGGAGCCCGCAGTATTCTGCCCCCTGAAGCTCCCCTTCACTCCCTCACTGCTGCTTGATTTACATGACACATTGCGTGAAGAAGGAGCAGAGTCCATGAATGAGTGGCGGGGATGAACGCATCCTGCCACGGCTCTCTGTTTTGGTGTGCAAGGTGAAGAGAGAAGCGGAACTCCTTGTTTGGCTCCCAGCATGTTTTTCAAGAATAAATTAATAAAAAGTTGCCCTTTCCTTGCAAAAGCCCTAGTCCCAAGTGATCAGAATACCTGTATTCTTTCACGAATTTAAATGTTTTCTCTTATTAATGTTGCGTATGCTTACCATGCAAGCTGTGGTATGGTAACAGGGCGGATGTAACTCAGGTGTACTGCTCTTACTGTTTCCCATGGATCTCCAGATTCCTCTCCTCGGTGAGTACCTACTCATGCCCGTTGTGACAACTCATAGGCTAAACATGTCAACAAAGGACTCATGCGTAAAGAAAGGAAGCGATTTAGTTGCACGTGACCTGTCAAGCACACCCTTGCGCTGAGGAAGTACTCTTCATTAAACAGCAACAGGGATGGGAGAAATAGGGGCCATCATCAGTGAACAAGATGTTCTTACGCTTGCACACCTGCAAGCTTGAGACCTTTGTACCTTCAACAATTTCTTGTGCGCCTACCTTTTGCTTGAAACCTTTCTATACATCTTGTGACCAGCAAATATCTAATTCAAGGGATGCACCTGTTTGACGATCTTAAACATGCAGGAGATGAAGCGCAAAGTCAGACTCCTGTGCCTTCATCTGACGGGGGTAGGGCTTCTGTGTTCAGCAAGCTTCTGTTGTCCTGGCTCTCCCCTGTGCTGACCGGTGCAAGGAGACACGCGCTGGACAGGAGCTCTTTAATCACCTTGGACCCAACCCTGACCCCTCGAGTGTGTGGTGGAGAACTTGGTTGTGCGTGGAAACAGGTACACTGCAACTCTCCTCCTCACCCATGCAGATCTTTCATCGCAGCTGGGATAATCGTACCTGGCACTCTTCAAACAAAAAAGCACGCTGAAGCTGCTGCACAGACACAGAGGATGATCTGAGATGCCGTACGACCTACAATGTGCGTACGTATCCCTGCTCCTCTTCAGGAGCAAGAGCACGCAGCGGCCGAGCCTCGCCCCCCATCTTTATTGAGAGCGGTGGCACTGCTGTACATGAGTGAGAATTGCGTTTTGTGTGTTATAAAGGTGAGCTGCAGGCATGTGCAAGAACTTATTCATATGCATTAAGGTGTATATACTAAGCCATCTTTTGTGACTGACAAAGACGTACATGGCAAGGGATATAACACAGATTCCGTTTTCTCTCCAATCCATAAGTGCCTGAGAGTTAAAGTTTGCACGATATGTGCTAATTGGAGGTGCTCTTTTAATCTTTTGCCTACACACTATGTGCTTACACGTTTGCGCACACAGTTGTTCCACGATGGGCTCGGCTTCCTTGTCCCTTTGATTTTGAAATCACTGGTCAATTGGCTTGCCTCTCCCCCTCTCTCTCCTTCCCCTTCATCTCCTCCTCCCGTCCCACCCAGCTATGGAGAAGGTGTTGCATTTGAAACCGATGGAGCTTCAGAGGGACCAGAATTGGCAACCTGGTTCTGGCATGCTCGCGAGGTCGTGTGGGAGGTTCTGCAGGTGTGTGAAAAACGCTGAAAATATTGTGTAAGCTATAAGGTGTGCAGTGTTTTGGTAAGGCTCTGGCAAGTTTGTGCATTGGTTGAGAGCTGCTCTTTATGCATGCCGATCATAATCAGAGCAGACGTCTAATTGAACCTCAAGTTGAAGTATATGAAGTGGATCTGCGTGAGTAACGGCAAAAAAAATTTCTTTGTAGTGTGTGTACGTGTTTCAAGCCTCTCAGCTGTAAGGTGTGCAAAATGGATTGCCCTAAAGTTGTAAGCAAGGAGAGTAAAGAAAGAACTTGTCATTGGCAGGAAGGTACAGTTTGCCTTGTTTTGCCTTGTTTCTCCTTGAAATCGCGTCTGTATTGCCCTAAGATTTCCATACCCTTTCCACCTTGTCTGAATGCACACAGGATCTTGGCCCCCAAGGCCGCCTGTTTGGCATTTCATGTGCTATGGGGTTGGCGCTGGTTGGCATTGTACGCGCTGTTTTGTCAGGATTGCTGAACTGGAAGCTGGTGGGTGCAGCTAGGCAGTGCGTGCTTTGCTTTGCAGGCACCTTGTGGTTGCGGCTCTATGGTTTTGCAAGTTCATGTTTAGTCATTAAAATTTGGCACAGATGCCTAATGTTACACTGCTGACATTGATCAGCAGTGATAACATTAGGTTATCACTAGTCATATAATTTGGCACAGATGCCTGATGTTATCACTGGTACAGGGAAGGTGGAAAGAAGTTGTTGATAATTTTCAATCTGTCTTTTTGCACAGTTATTTCTACGTACGCACATTGCTACATACGCACATGCTACGTACGCACATAATGCTTATATATACTCAGAGAGGCTCCCTTGCGAGTATTATGTGATGCACCAGCAATACATAACAACGATTCTTCACCTCTTTTCTTTGCTATTGCTTATTGCGTTTCCCTCCTGCATGTATGGGCATTGGGCATGCATTGATTAGACAGAAGTCAGTATTGCGTTTTCCTCCTGCATGTATGGGCATTGGGCATGCATTGATCAGACAGAAGTCAGTGCTTGTATCATGTTCATGCATGCCATTGACTTACAGCAAGCTCACATATATTGTATGATCAGACAGAAGTCAGTGCTTGTATCATGATCATGTATGCCATTGACTTACAGCAAGCTCACATGTATTGTACTATCAGACAGAAGTCAGTGCTTGTATCATGTTTATGCATGCCATTGACTTACAGCAAGCTCACATGTATAGTATCTACCCTGATCCTGTACCTTCTTTGGCATGTCAGCATCCTTCCAACCTTTCTTACAAGAACCTTGTTAGGAATTGAACTAGAAAATGTCTGTTTATCTTTTGACTCTACCATTTATACCTTTCAGCTTTCTGGCATGTCTTAGTAACTTTCTGTACAAAAACACTCTCTTCCCTGTGCTGTCTAACCGCTCACTCGCAGAGCCGACTACAGTGCCGTTTACGTGCCGCCCTTACGGTGTGCCTTTACGACAAAGCCCTAACAGTGAAGCAAGGGAGCACATCCTCTGCCACCAGTACACACTCCACGCAGCTGCAGCAGCAGCAGAAGCAAGCCCAGCAGCAGCATGCACAGACGCCACCAGACCTGAGCACTCTCGTGGGTGTGGATGCCTCTGCCGCTACCAACATTTTGATCTCTGTCCAAGAGCTCTGGTCCCTTCCCTGCCAGCTTGCACTCGCTCTTTACCTATTGTACGCACAGGTGCGCGGTCTCATGGTCACTTGCAAGCTTAGCTGAATGTATGCCCGCGCTGATGTGCATCCATTGCCCTTCTTTTTTTAAATCAGGCATGCTGTTTTTTGTACGCACGGGTTTGCAGTCATGTGCTGAGGTGCATTCATTGCCCTTGCTTTATAAGATCAGTCACTCTTCCGTTTGTACGCGCAGGGCTCAGTCACGTGCATGCTCAGCTGAAATCATGCAAATTGCTAGGAAGGTGCCTGTGCACTTACTTTCCTCCTTTCCTTAATCAGATGCTTCCATCTGGGTCCTTAAGCCAGAAATGTATTTGCTTTTGTGGGCATCCTTTCAATGTATTGCTGCCCATAACAAATGTCGTTCCTATCGTGGTTGTCACACTTCAGGTGCGCTTTGCCTTTGTGGCAGGCTTGGCGGTCGCTCTTCTGCTGTTTCCTGTAAACCAGATGATTAGTAAAGGGATTCAACGAGCGAGCGTCCAATTGATGAAAGCCAAGGATGCGCGTGTGGGAGGTGGGAGGCAGAGGGGGAGGGAAAGAGAGAGAAAAAGAGAGAGAGAGCGAGAGGAGATGGTGTGCAAATCCATACTAATTTTTTAATGCAGCCAGAAGTCGAGCGCAGCCTTTTGATGCTGTTCCAAATGCAAGCGTGTTACTGCTTACAAGTTATTAGTGCTACTGTTTCTGTTACTTACAAGCTTATACGTCTTAGGCTGCATGATGCAATGTTGATCAAAGTTTTTGCCTTTCTCGTATAGAAGACGCTGTGAAGGCAGAGGTGATGACGCAATTCAGGAAGTTGGAGCTGATGCGTGTGTTCAATCAATATCACATGTGTGTGACTAGTATCACATGTGTGTAACCCTAATATCACATGTGTGTAACTATTATCACATGTGTGTGACCCTAATAAAACATGTGTGTAACCCTAATAACACGCAGCAACGGGAGAATTGCTTCGTGGGGCAAGGGCCATCAAGATGCTGTGCTGGGAGGGGGTCCTTGCTCATCGAGTGAGTGCGTATGTGTGTGTATGTGTAAGTATGTGTTTGTATGTGCCTGCCTGCCTGCCTGCCTGTGTGGTGGGGAAGGGCAAAGTTTGCAGCTTAGAACAAATCACCCTACCTGAGCAGCATTACACACGGGTTCATATTTCATTAGTAACCTTTTAACTAAGGAGTTGCTTTTAAATGAGAAAATGTACAAATAATGAGCTGCTTTAACAATTGAGAGGCCATACTACAACCCTCTATGCACCTTGTCAGGACCAAGGTAATGTAAGATACTTCTTCCCATAATCATCACATCTCCAAAGCATCCAAGCATACTACAACCCTCTGTCTACCTTGTCAGGACCAAGGTAGTGTAAGATACTTCTTCACATAATCATCACATCTCCAAAACATCCAAGCATACTACAACCCTGTGTCTACCTTGTCAGGATCAAGGTAATGTAAGGTACTTCTTCCCTTAAACTCCACGTGTCCAAATCATATAAGGGCCCAACTACGCACTACAATGCCGCAAGACATGGCTTGACTGGGTTGCACACAAAAACCTGTTTTCTTCAGATCACCAAAGCACGCAAGGAGGAAATGTCTGCCCTGGCCACACGCAAATACCTGGATGCGCTCTGCGTGTTTTTTTGGGCCACCACCTCTTTGCTGTTCACGTGAGTAGTTTCCACCATCTTGCAGCTGCTTCTTAAGCTGTTGTTTACTGTAGCTCAGAAGGTCTTATCATAGCATTCAAAACTGTGATGTTTGTTTTTAACAGAGTAATATAATGAAATGAGTCAGATTGCATTATCTGGCTTGCACCGTCAACCATGCGCACCTTGCAATTGCTTGCTAGCCCTGTCTACCGCGCAGGAACTCACGCGACCAATGAATTTTATAAATAGCGAATTGTAGGCTTTTATCACCACTTACCTTGGTTTATATCTTTTTCATTCTTCCAGGTGCCATTTTGCTTTACTACAGGCTCTATTGACAGCGACAGAACCACGAACTGTAAAGTTCTCTGACCTTTGCTTGTGCCATGTACGTTGTTACAGGTGCCTGACCTTTGGCTTGGTCGCTGTTCTCCGGATCCCTTTGTCAGTGGGGTCAGCTTTTGCCACGATTGCTTTGTTCCAGGTGACCAAACCACAGCATCAACGGAGAAATCCATCATACCATGTGGTTCTACAGGCTGTGTGCATGTCTTTTTGCGGCAACCTGAACAGTGTTGAGGTTTCTTGGCTGTGCTGCTTGTACTGTTGTGTAGCCGTGTTACATTTTGATTGCACTTTTTGTGAACACAGCCTTCATATTGCAGTACTGATTACTTGCCCACACTCGCGTCTCTAGGCATGTTTGTGCTTATCTTTTGCATATTCAATTGTAAAGCCTGTCTAGTTATTTGCCCGCACTTGCGTCTCTAGGCATGTTTGTGCTTATCTTTTGCATATTACAATTGTAAAGCCTGTCTAGTTATTTGCCCGCACTCGCAATTCTAGGCATGTCTGTGCTTATTCTTTTGCATATAACAATCGTAAGGCCTGTCTAGTTATTTGCCCGCACTCGCAATTTTACGCATGTCTGTGCTTATTCTTTTGCATACAACAATCGTAGAGCCTCTCTACAGAGAGTCTGCACCGGCTGGCTTGCTTTAAGTCACATACGCTGAAGCAATCAGCCAGGCCAGAGTGACACTTCCCTGCCCCATATTATCTTATAAGTAGGGTTGGCCAGAACCATATATATACGGTGTATGTACGGTATTTTTGGCAGGAAATTCACCAAATATACGGTCATATACGGTGTATATATACGGTTCTGGCCAACCCTACATAGAAGCACAGTATAGGCTGTGTGCATGTCTTTGTATCAGGTGACCAAACCACAGCATCAACGGAGAAATCCATCATACCATGTGGTTCTACAGGCTGTGTGCATGTATTTGTGCGGCAACCTGGACTCTATTGAGGTTTCTTGGTTGTGCTGCTTGTAATATCGTGTAGGCTACACGGTGTGCGCATTAACAAAGGTCGCACCGTAACCATTACCTCTCATTCACACACACCTTTTGTGTGGCCCTCTTCATTTCCTCCTCACAGTTGCTCATTATGCCTCTAAACGCGCTACCCCCCGTCATCAATGGAGTCCTCGAAGCCATGGTCTCGTTCAACCGCCTGTGCAGCTACCTCTCACTGCCAGAGCACAGCCCTGTGTCTGGCACTGACACACTCAATACAAGGCCGGCAGCAACACCAGCAGCAGCTCCTGGCAGCAGTGCTTCCTGCGTAATAGCCCCACCAGCTGTGGGGGGTAATGTGGCAGCCATGTCCCAGCAAGCCATCAGCGCCTCAAATGTGCCTCCAACACCACTGCTCCACCAGCCTCCGCCGCAGCAGCAGTTGTCGTTGCCTGATCAGGGGTTAGTTAAAGGCGGCGTGGGCCATGGTTCGGAAGCAGCTATGGTCAACGCTTCGTTTTCTTGGTCCAGATTTAGCAGCATATGTGAGAGACCTCCACAACAGGTGCAGCAGGCACAGCGGCGGCAGGAGCAGCAGAGACATGCGTGGTACAGCAGCCTGTGCTTGCACGACATCTCCCTTGACATTCCGCGTGGCAAGCTGACAGTCATCGTGGGCGATGTGAGTGCTGTTGCTGCTGCTGTTGTTGTTGTTGTTGTTGTTGTTGTTGTTGTTGTTGTTGTCGGGCTGGCCTGCTACAGGCAATTTGTATGTTGCGCTTGTACTAAGTTTCCCGGGTAAAGTTGTACTAAATTCCTTTTTGGCAGAGCAGTACTCATCCACACTTTATTTTTATCAGGACACAGGCCCAGCGCAGTTCTCTGCGACGAATTGGAAAACAGAATGAGTTTAGGCCGCAAAAGCGCTTTTTATGTATATCAAGTTGATTGAATCAACGAAAGGGGCTGCTTTTGGTTATAAGTACCATAGATTTCCTTAACCATAGCAGGCAAAGTAGACTCAACAAGAGAAGAAATAGAGGGTCTGACAGAATAGGCTCCTGCATCTCTAACTGCATAACACACATAGCCTGGTCTACCGACGCAGGTTGGCTCCGGGAAATCCTCCCTCCTTGCAGCGCTCCGTCGTGAAACGCATCTGGTGGGTGGCTCACTGAGCACCTCTGACTCCCTGAATGGTCTGTGTCAGGGTGGCGTGGCTTACTTGAGTCAGAGCCCTTGGGTCTTCAGTGGTACCATCAGAGACAACATCTTGCTCGGCAAGCCCATGGTACCAACACGGTATTTGGAGGTAGGAATTGCGGTCGTGTGTGTGTTATGTGTGTGTGAGTGTGTGCGTGAGTATGTGTGTGTGTATGTGTGTGTGTGTGTGTGCATGTCAGGTTGAGGCGGCAGGTGCGCAGATTTGTTCTAGGGGCTGCTGATTTTTGCATGAGTGATTGAAATTATATTTTAAGGGCTTTAGCACACCCTTTGCAAGTAATCTCAGAGGTGCATCTTTGTACATTGCAGGGTGCTGTTCATAAAAGACACCTTACTGCAATTCCGAAGCGTGTCCAACACGCTTTCATGCTCAGTACCCTACCCAAGTGACTCCTTTTTTTGCAAATTCCTACAAACTCCTACATATGTCAAAGGTGGTGTTCTCTGTTTTTCATCTTTTACCTATGCAGATCCTGGATGCCTGTGCCCTGTGGCCAGATCTGCAAGCCATGCCCCTGCAGGATAACACCCCAGTCGCTGCAAGGGGCACCTCACTGTCAGGCGGCCAGCGTGCAAGGTGAAGGCTTGAGCTCGGCTGGAGGGTGTGTCCTGTTGATTCAGTTTTTCCCCTAGCTGGTAACCAAATTTGAATTTTTGGCCTGAACCAAGTAGGTCAGAACTGTACAAGCTCAGTACAATGTTTTGCCACAGCATTCGCTACAGAAAAATGCACCCAGCCAACTTACTTCAGCTGCTTCTCGAAATTGTTACACATTCCATGCGTTAACTGCCTTCACGTATTCGCGTTGTTACCAATTTGCAGGCTTGCGCTGGCACGAGCGCTTTACCAACAATGCAGCGTGTTTCTGCTGGGTGAGTGGATTGCGGATCCTGGTCGATCACAAGATTTTTTGGAACCTAGAAAGAAGAATCAATTTTGCCTGTGTGGGCTTAGATCCACCTGGTAATGTGAGATCATTGCTCAGCAGTAACGTCTTTGCATTCCTAATCAATGCCGGGGATGAAATATCTGTATACGTACAAATAGTTTTGCTTACAATCAAAACTGTGCGCAGTTTCGGGAACGTGTCATGTTGTGCGCTTCAACGACCCACACACATTTCATACGCATAGTCTTTCCTGCTTCACTTGTTTAAAGCGCACCATCACGCTCACCCTTTTTCCTATCAAACCTGCGCAGATGATGTCCTATCCGCCCTGGACACACGCACAGCAGCGCACATCACGGACAAGGTTCTGGTTGGGCGGAAAGGGAGGGCAACAGCAGCAGCAGCCCTCCCTTCCACAAGTAACGGAGCACCAGGCATTGGCCGGTAGGTTAGATAAGTCTGCCTCGTTTGGTTGGATGAATTGGTATGCTTCACGTGACTATAATGGGTTGGTCTGCTTTGTCACTAAATTAAATTGGTCTGCTTCATGTGGTTAGGTTGGTTTGGTGTGCTTCATGTAAGTATGATGGGTTGGTTTGCTGTTCGTGAGTGAAAGCATGCCTTGTTTTACTAGGTGGGCCTGAGTGCATCAGATCTGTGCAATAACTGTGCATAGGATTGTGAGACAGTTCCAGTTAGGGAAATAAAGCTGTGTACAAACAAATCAAAACAGTGGCTACTGTGATATTCTGGTTCTGCAGGCACATTGCAGGTTCTAAGGAAGCTGCAGCAGAGTCAGCCGCACAAACTGGCACACTTCCAGAAAATGTAGTCGCACAGCAGCTTATTCCTGAAGAATCAGCAGCTGGACCAGCTGCAGGCGCGTCTGCAGGCTCACGGCTGTTTACGGAGTCTTATCCACCTCTTCTGTCGGGCACCACCATCGTCCTTGTTACCCAGTCTTTTAGGCAAGTATGCTGGATTTTTTTCTGGAGCAGCAGTGAGACTGGGGAGGAAGCGGAGAGGAAGAGAGGGCGAGAAATAGAGAGGGATAGGAATACAGAGAGGGGTGGAGAGAGCGAGCGAGAGAGAGAGAGAGAGAGAGAGAGAGAGAGAGAGAGAGAGAGAGAGAGAAAGAGAGAGAGAGAGAGTGAGAGAGAGAGAGATTGG
>Ga0307948_1001126_pt1 | contig 18751 bp, 14 predicted proteins | sample OrgLakmetagen280_FD_201824 | JGI IMG/M metagenome (GOLD analysis project Ga0307948, IMG submission 201824) | Saline water microbial communities from Organic Lake, Antarctica - #280 | ecosystem: Environmental > Aquatic > Non-marine Saline and Alkaline > Saline | place: Antarctica: Organic Lake...
TGCACACACACACACACACACACACACACACACACACACATGCACACATGCACACACACACGCACACACACACATGCACACACGCACACACACGCACACATGCACACACACACGTACACACACACAATCACACACATGTGCGCACACGCGCGCGCACACACCCGCACACGCACACACGCGCACACACACATACACAAATGCACGCACACGCAAATGCAAACTTCAACCCCCCCACACACACACATACACACACACACACGCAAACGCAAACGCACACACATACACACACGCACGCACGCACGCAAATGCACACACGTCTACATGCAAGCAAAAGTTGTCTCTCCTGTGAGGAATCTCCTCGCATCGCTTTCGTCCTCGCTGTTATCCTTGCCATTTAATTGCTGAAGAAGCTTGGTAGCTAGGCGTTTTCATTTTGTATAACTCGTCCTCAGTACCCCTTTGCTTGCAGGCAATGGATTTTTACACGGGAGTGCAAGGCCTGGAGCCAAGTCGCAACGCTGCTATGATCAGAATGACATAGTACAAGAGCTGGAAGGTAAAATATAAGCAAAGGAAAGTGGTTTATAAAAAAGCACACACGGCAGCTACGTGGCCTGACACTGGATGAAACCGCAAAGAAGTATGAGCTGCCCGCACTATTGCTTGGTGATCTTTATTTGAAATAAAGATGCGCTTTTGGTAGGACAAAAGGGTTTTAATTATAAATGGTTTAAGATTTTTGCTATCATTATTTTCTGGTTTGCACATACACAGTTCAGGAGTTTGCAGACTTTGCTTTATCAAAGGAAATCAAGCACGTTGTTGGGCTCCTGAACGAAAGTGAGCTGGCAACCTATGCGATCCACCCTTCGATCACACTCACGTGAGTTGAAGCAGAAAGTCTGTTTGTTTTGCCATTTTAAATGATATCTTATGCCTTCAGATCCTCACTTGATTGGTGCCTTGGTAGGTTTACATGCACGTAAATATACGTGTCAATTGCACTCGCAACTTGTTCTACAACATTTCCTTCAAATTCCATTATTCCCCCAATACGACCAAAGATGCAGATGGTTTATGGGTCTTTCTCTCTCCTTCTTCGTTGCTGTTGCAGGCAAAAGGGCTTGCGTGCCTCAAATTATGATCCAAAAAACTTTGGAAATGAGCAGGAGCTGCTGCGCACTGTGTTTGAGGCAGTTCACGAGGGTGTTGAAGCGGCGGAGAAGGTGGGTTGTTCTGTTGCTTGTTTTTTGCATGCACATCGCGCAATTCCTGACGGTTGTTCTCACCAGTGTTGGAGAAGCTGAGGATGGAACACAAACAATAATTGAATCAGGAACACATATGATACCTGAATCAGAATACTACGTAGGCATTAGGCACTGAGGGCCATCAACCCACATTAATTAAAGAAATGAATTGCTAAATATCTCCAGCATGGTTCATGTGAAATGAAAAAGAGTACTAACAACTTCCTTATTAGTTCATGAGGGTTGTTTGGTATGGCAAATGCTCAGAAAGTCGAAGAGATCACCAACTGAACTTCATGCTCTTAGCCATGCATTGGAATCTCTTGAATTTACTACTAGTAGCTTTTTCCTGTTTGCGTCAAGGAGAAGGGCGTAGGTTTGTGTATGGTTGGCAGGCTATGCAGCACTTTTGTCAACTGAAGCCGAGCTGAGGGGTTTTCAAGGCACTGGCAAACCTTTTTGTTTGTAGGGCTTAGCAAGGACTTAATTAGGCCCGTCTTTAATGCAGCTAATTCGATTCATTTGAAACTTCCGCTCTCTAACGTACTCTGCATCGACCCTTGCGAGCAGACGCTCATCTATTGCTGGGGCGGTGGGAGCCGGTCAGCTCGGTTTCTTGCTACGTATGTGTGATGACTCAATTAATTTCACCTCAGGACGCAATTGATGCTGTCTGCAATGTGCCAGGGACAAATCGGAAGGTTACAGATAAGCAATTGATGGAGTGCCTATCTGGTCCTCAGCCTTGAAAAAAAGTCGAGGTTTGAGTCTACGCTGACAAGGATCAGCGTGCTTGCAGGGAAATAAGGATTCGTGCTCACAGCTTTGCCTGCATGAAGGTGCTTGAGCTCCTCAGCAAATAAAATTCACCTTACTTTTAGGCCAAACTTTCTGCCTCTTTTAGTACTCTGCTGATCCTTCCTCTCTGACAGGGCCTTTTTTGTCTGCTTGTAATGAAGTTTTACGGTACTCGGTAACAAAGTGGCTTTCTTTTCCTGAATCAATGTGGGGTGTCACGACGAATCAAGGTACCAGCTTAAGCATGGATTGCAAGTGTATGGGCCATAGTCCGCCAGGCCCCCCCATAAAGGTGTGTTTAACGTCTCCTCCCTCTCCACGCGAGAAGGAAGTGACGGCTCAAGCAACGCACCAAGGTGATGATCAGTCTGAGATAGAGCGAGTTTGCTACAAGAGGACCATTTTAACTGCCAAACAACCAAATGACCGTAAAACCGTTGCTTACATTGTACATCCCAGGGGATATCACACGATCCGTCCATGCCACTGATTTAGCATGACAATCATTTGTTAATGTCAAGGGGTTGAGCATTGTTTGAACGTGGTTGGTATTACTGCAGGTTGTTTAACAATCATCAGGCTCAAGGTCCTGGCGCAGCTCATTTGCTTTTTGGGCAATAAACAATAAAGCTGCCTTGATTCCTACAACCTATCCGTTTTGTAGCGTCAACCCATGTTTAATTTCGGCACTTACAACGTGCTGCACATACATTTAAACCCAATGGGTCACCTGTGGTTGCACCTGCTTTCACTGGTTTTAAGCAAGCCTATCACCATTCCAAGGAATGCGTGGGCTGTTTTTACGAAGGCACCAAAGTATGCAGGCTTTCATCCTTCTTTTTCCCGTGCTTGATCTTCTCGTATGCATTTTGCCCTTCTTTACATCTCCTCTAGCCTGCCTTTCTTGCTCCCTTTTTATTTATCAACTTTTAGTTCGTTTAAACCTCGTAGTAAGGAGTTTGCTATTTCCCCTTGACCTTTGTATTTATACGCCAATTACACAATTATACTGGGCTGTATAAAATTTGATGTCCTTTGTATTCTTTTGCAAGCCAGTAAATGCTGTAGATAAATTTCCCTCAGGGCAGGCTCCTAAGGTTCCAAGGGATGCATGTGTGTGCGTGCGTGTGCGTGCGTGCGTGTGCGTGTGTGTGCGTGCGTGCGTGCGTGTGTGTGTATGTGTGTGCGTGCGTGTGTGTGCGTGCGTGTGTGCGTGCGTGTGCGTGCGTGTGTGTGCGTGCGTGCGTGTGTGTGTATGTGTGTACAGCATGCACAGAATGGTGACCAGTTTTCGCTCACGCAGCTCCGATGGACGCGTCACACACACCCTCTACCGTGTTTTCGACCCCCAGGAATGTGTGTGTGGGGTCTGTTTTGGCCGTTCTCGCACCTGTAGTGCTCGCAACGGACACTTTTTGTCTGTGCTTGCATCGCAAGGACCTTTAAATTGTCCATACTGGCACCTCCCAACCGCCCTGGGCTATGTTTTTGACTCCCAGGAACACACACACCGCGCTGGTTTTGCTCCATTTGGACTGTGTATCTGTTTTCACGATTTTGTCAATTTGCAGCACGCACAGCATGGTGCTCGTTCTTGCCTACACAGACGCAGTGGACGATTAGCACACATGTTACCCCACGTTTTCGACCCCCAGAAATATGTGTGTGTGATCTATATCGGCTGGTTTTACCACTGAATGCTATTTTTGCACCCAGCTTGCACCCCAGGAGATCAGCTCTTTCCCAGGAGCATCAGCAGAAACTCAGGAGCGACATGGTCTCTTTTGTTGAAATTTATAACCTCTCATTATGCTGCTTTGTAAAACGGGGTCTGTTCTTGGGAGATAATCAGCATTATACCTGACGTAGAACCTCGCTTCTTCAACAGGCACAGGGCGGGATGCACTATGGAAACACCTTAGGCGTACTCGCATGCCTGCGCCTTTGTTATCTGTGATTCACGACATGTACGACCGTGACGAGTAAGTTTAAAAGGATGGTGATAATACTGCTCGTGTGCATCCAATTCATGAGGTAATACAAGGTTGCCCCCCCCTGTCCCCCCTGCTTTCGTCCCCTTACATAAACGATATTAACGACACTGCTGAGGGGGTATCAGAGGCGGAATTGCGGGTGTGCATGTCTCACACATGTTGTATATTGATGTTCTGACTTTATTGACTAATGAGCCCCGTGATATGCAAATCATGCTGAGTCGGTTGGCTGTGTTTGCCAGGAATAAACATCTAATTGTCAACACTTCCAAGTCCGAGGTTGTGCACTTCAACTCTGTGGGTGAAAATGTTCCTGTTTTTGATGTTGGTGCCACTATTCATCACAAAGATTCTGTTAGGTTTCTGGGCATGGTTTTCTACAGGACCTAAACATGGCTAAATCTGCTAAGCACGCATCCCGTCCTATTCTTGCCTCTGCCTATAGGGTACGTAGATTTGTGCATGAACACGCTTTGGCAGACAGGCCGCACACTTCTTTGTGGCTCGCTAAGACCTATGTTATTCCTGCTGGCATGTAAAGTAGTCAAGTATGGGGTACTGTTTTTTTGCAGGCAGACAGGGAGTTCTCTAGCTCGCTGTCTACGCTTCGTTTGCATTTCTGAAGGGCACGTTAGGTGTGAAGCGGTCTACCAATAACTGGGTTGCACCCGAGAATGTGGACATGAACCATTGCAGTTCTACTGGTTTCGGTCAGCTGTCAAGCTTTTCAATAGAATATAGAATGCTTTATACCAATAGTGTCACTTTGCGGAGGGTGGCCCAGGCTGATCTCAATTTACAGCCTCATTCAAGTGCCTGCTGGACTGCTCAATTGCTGAGCGCTTTTGGAGGGGGCTTTGGACTGTTCTGGGCTAGGAAACCACACTACCCAAGCAGGTCCGAGAAGGGGTCAGCATTTGCTTTCTGCGAAGCCCCATGCTTGTTAGGCACCATTGAAGGCCCTGGCCCTTTGCTAACGCCTTGCTGCCCAACTGGCTTCTTGTCCCTTCCACTCATCCCTGCATCCATACTGCTTGAACCCAAACCTCCTCCGAGACTAAACCCTGCACTGAGGCCATACTGCCCAAGCTGCTGCTGCTGCTGCTGCTGCTGCTGCTGTGGATGATGAGTGGCAAAATCAGCACCGCTGCCCGCACCAAAATGCTGCGGCTGGTCATTAAACATCATGGGCAAGGGCTGACCTTGCTGCTGTGGCATTGACGCTGCTGCTAAGTGAGGAGCTGGCGGTGAAAGGGCAGGAGAAACAAGAGATGGTTGGGCAGGGCCTAGCAGTTGTGTGGGACCTAGGTCCATGAGCATGTCTACTGACGAAGAGGGATGGGGCGCTTGCTGTGAGTTGGAGGTGGGAGGGGGAGGGCCGTCGTCGTCCAGCTGCATTAGCAGGTCAGGGGCTTGTCGCTTTTGCTGCCCCTGCTGCTGCTGCTTTGGATCTGCACTGGCAGTGGCGGCATCGAGTAGACCAGACAGTAAGTCCACCCCCCCCGCTGCTGTGCCGCTAGCTTGTACACCGGGGCCCCCAGCAGCAGTAGCAGCACTACCACTGGTGTTGTACTGCACGGGTCCCCATCTCGGGGCATTACTGCCTCCTCTGGCTGTGCCGCCACGCAGGTGGGGCTCACCTGAAGAACGTGTTAGCCAAGATTGTGTTTAGTTTGGATGAAAAGACGTTCAGGTCCTGGGATGGCGGCTAAGTCTGAAAGCTGTGTAAGCAAGATGGAGGACGTGGAGGTAGTATGACGTGCGATTGGCCGCGGTTGCTTAGCATGTGCTGCAGTTCTCATCCTCATTTGGCTGCAAGCGACGTCTCAAATGTCAAAGGCGTTATATTCTCGCAGCACACAGTTTGAGGAAGAACGCAGAGGTTACAATGCGTAGTTGATTGCAATTTGCGCGCAAGGGCAAAAACCACGGAAGCATTTTAGCTTGAGGACACAACAGGGCAAATGCAAGTACAAGTGGTGTTGCACATATTTGTGGCTAGTGCGCACATGCTGCGCGTAGTAGCACACCTTTGGACACCAACTCATGTGTCATGCAGTTGGATGATGTGAAAAGTGACTTGAGCCATAACCAGTGTGCCTATCTTGTTTTAGGCAGGTTAACCATATGATCACGTCTGGTGTTCAATTTAGGACCTTGCCAGATTGTGGAAAACAAACAGTGGCACGTAATTGTGAGTGGTTTTCAAATGTTGTGCACATTAGGTACATTTTTACATTTGAAGATAATGAGGAGCACACACACACACTTGTGTTGTATGTGTGTGTATGTGTACGCACACGCGTGTGTATATGTGCGTGTGCGTGCTTGTGTGTGTGTATGTGTGCGTGTGTGTATGAGTATGTGTGCGTGTGTGTGTGTGTGTACGCAAACTTCACTCCTCAAAATCGAGACTTGGCACTGCTTGATTTTGTGCCAGTTGACACGGTTGTAACATCTAACACCGCTAGCGCTCTCTTTTCAAGGAAACGCCAATACTTTGGGGGAAATTTGTCAATTTCCCACACAAAGGCAAAAACTGCACTCCCAACTGTACTGCCATACGCCCTTGGCACCTGGCACTTAATTTCACTCAACTCCCAAACACACAAACACACACACACATACACACACAGACACACATATACACATCCACACACATGCCAATTCTGCAACATAACCCACACTCACACTGCAATATACAACTACGCCCACACCCACAAACTTGCCTGAACCGCTAGCATTTTGGCTATAGTCTTTGGCACCCCCAGCAGCTGCTGCCACTGACGGGATACGTGCAGGCTGCATATGGCTGAAAGAATTCACAACGCCCTTTGACAAAGATGCAGAGGAGGGGCGGGCGGCACCAGTACTGAAAGGGGCAGGCTCATAGGCCTCAAAGCGTAGCCCGCCTGTGCGTGTTTTGTGTATTTTGTGTGTATATGGTTATGCGTGCGTATCAGGCCTGTGCACTTACGCCGTAAAGTTGAATTTTGGACCGTAATTGCCCCGTACAGCACGGTTCAAATTACAATCGGCCAAAATCATGGTGGCAGACCGTACAAGACGGTGCCACCGTACTGTACAACTTTGACCGTAATTTGGCCGTGTGGCTCCAATTTCGGCCCAAAACCATTCATTTCTTTTTGCAACAATTGTTAATGAATAAAACATGAATTGTTGAGTTTGCTTGCAAACCACTGCTGGGCCCTTCCCCGAGCTGATGTAGCCTCATCCCAGCCTCAGGGTTGTTCAGGGAAGCATTATGTGGCATCAAAACATGAGAGGAGCATGCGGGAGGTGGAAATGCGAGGTGTTGGGGCAAAGAGGCCTTTCTGAGACATTTCTGCACTGGCAGTGCCAGCCCTCGAGCTGATGTAGCCCCAACCCAGCCTCAGTGTCGTTCAGGGAAGCATTGTGTGGCGTCAGCACATAAGAGGAGCACACTGGGGAGTGAAAATGGAAGATTTTGGGGTGGAGAGGCCTTTCTGAGGTCATTTTTGCTCTGGCAGTGCCAGCTTGGCACCGTACTGTACACAGTACAGTAATTTACCGTAATTACGGTAAGCTACGGCCCTCAAAATCGTGAATACGCCGCAACTTACAAAATTACGGTACGTACAGTGAGAAGCGTACCGTAACGTATACCATACAGTGCACAGGCCTGGTTTGTATGCGTGTGGGCGTGTGGGTATATATATGTGTGTGTGAGAGTATGTGTGTGCGTGCTTGGGTACGTATGTATGTGTGTATGTGTGCGTGCACATGTGTGTGTACTTGCAAGCCAGTGAGATGCTGCAATATGAAGTACTTTCTACACAGTTCAGTAAGCAGCAGCCAAGGGTGAGGCTCATAATTTTAACATGCTAACTTAATTGGTGCTTCAACTCCTTTGTATACATGGCCTAGCTCAGATTGTAGCGGGGACGATCTACAGCCAGCCAATGGAAACAAGGATTGTCCGTATGTCAAAAAACGTCGGAAACACAGGCCCCCACCTTTTGCGGAGGCTTCCCCATGCAAAGGTGCAGCAGTGGTGTCCTCTCGCGCCTCAGGGGGAACGTACGGTGCGCTGCCATTCTGTAGAGCCTCGTTCACGTACCTAAAAGGGCCATTGTCATCGTCAGTGGGCAGTAAACACTAGCAGCAGGAATTGTTGTACTTGATGCGTGGCAGTTTGTGCAGATGTGCGTTTGTATGTATTGTGAAGGTGTATGCGATCGCGTGTGCGCGTGTTTGCAAGTGTGTGTGTTTGAGTATATGTGTACACATTCGCGTGTATGCCTAGTGACGACGGCAATCATAGTAAAAGCCTCTTGTGCAAAGTGCTAAAGATATCCCACGCTCCACGGTCGTTCAGACCATGCTCAAGCCATAACAAGGGCTCACCAGTTTAAAAAGGTGAGCTCAGTCAGCGCAGCGTGCTCATCCTCCGTGATGTCCAGCTTGGACTGACCGTGCGGCAGGGCAGCGGTTTGGACCTGCGCACAGTCGCAAGTGTGGCACGAATTACACTTTGCAAGCACTGCCTGCTTTGCACAGGAAATGCTTTGTGAAGCCTGGGTCTCTGGTTGACAAGCCAGCACACAAACAAGATACACACACACACACCGCTCAAACCCTTGAGGCATGGTGCATGGCGCCTGCAGCTCGTTCCTACAGCTCACCACACACATACACACATAGGCAAAGACAAGAGGAGGCATCAACACGCACAGCTCGCACCTCCCGAGGCGCAGTAAGCAGTGCCTGCAGCTCATAGGCACGCTGCTGCAGCTCCACGTCACTGCTGCAGCTTGCCACGGACACGTACGCCTCCGCGTCTGGGGGCAAAGTGCAGCCACCCTGCACGTACAAATTCAGTCAGGCAGACACGTTACAATGGATTGACGCATACGTAGGGTCGGCCAGAACCATATATATACGGTGTATATACGGTATTTTTGGCAGGAAAATAACCAAATATACAGTCGTATACGGTGTGTATATGCGGTTCTGGCCAACCCTACACATACATAAGCCTCTGTGCATGGAGGCAAAGTGCAGCCACTCTGCGCCGAGGAACATTGACACAGCCAACTCTGTTTGGACGCTGCAATTGAAAAGCAAGAAACACGCAAGCACCTCGTTCTCTAGTGATTACCCCCAGTCCAGTCCTGTCCCACTCAGGGGCTGATGCACAAAACAATAGTGCCCTCACAGAGCAATGCACCAGAGGAAGGATTGGGATATTAGGATGCTAGTCTGATCCTTGGCAGAAAAAAGAGCGGAACGTGCCTTGGGACACGAGATAGTTGCGGCTGGCATTCATCTGCACATCTTGACACACGACCTTTCTAACGGAAGACGTGCTATTAAAGACTTGGCCTCTTGCACATCTTGAAGCAGCAGCAGCTGTGGCAGTCAAAGTACAAAAGATCAGCCTGCAGCGGACCAAAACACAGCTCTAGAATCCTAAGTATTAAAAATAGGCCAAAAAGATCATTAATAGACTTAAATTCAAAGCCACAGCAAACGACACACGTCAGAGCATGCTAAGCATTTCATGTGGCGCACCTGAACACAAAGCTTTCCTAGTGCAGGTAGGAGCAAGGCGCGCGTAAGTTGCCCAGCCTTTTGCCGATTCAGCAGGCCTACCATCTTTGTCATGATCTGAGTGGTACAGGATTGGTGGACAAGGCAAGCACCTTTTAGACACGGCGCGCCAGTAGAGGGAAATCCATGTGCTATGCAATGAAACTATTCGGCAAACTATTTGTCACTTCTGAACACCGTGACCCCACTCTACCCTTTCCCTAATTTAACGTAGGAAGTATCAATGTAAGAAGTGAACAGTATTGCCTGTAAATTGCCTTTTTTCCACTCGATTGCTTACAATTTTGCAGCATTTTATAAATATGATTCGCTTACTTCAGCAAAGAAACGATGGAGTTCCTTGCCACTGATCTACCTTCTTTATTGACGATGACTAGGGTTGGCCAGAACCACATATACACGGAGTATATATGGTGTTTTAGGCAGGGAAATCACCAAATATACAATCACATACGGTGTGGTGTATATATGGTTCTGGCCAACCCTGATGTTGACCCATATTGGATTGATTGTGATCCAACCGACTTGCTAATTGTTAGAAGCGACTCAGTCAGGGATGCGTGCAGATTGCACCAGCTCATTTGTGAAGGGCTGCACAACGACTCTCTGGAATTTGCTGGAGTGCACTCTCTTTCTATACTGGGAAGAAGACATGGCGGGCTGCATGATTGCACCCCTTTTACACTGCGGTTGCTTTGGAAAAAGTGGCACAGATTATTTTTATGTCCGCACGCATGTGTAGGGACGCATGCATGAGATTTGCGTAAATTTTATTCTTACCGTATTACGTTATCGAATCACCTTCTTACCTCGGCTTTTATTACATTGTCCACACACCCACTTGAGGGAATGAGATTGTGTATGGCTTTCCCTTATGACTTATGAGTTGTCCACGCATTCGCGCATGGCTTCCCCTATTTTGACATCGTCCATGCACTCACTTGTGTGGGTGACATTGCTCGGGGCCCAGAGCTGGCAGCTGCCAAATAACCAAACTCTCCCAGCACCCAGACAATCACCTGCACCGCAAGAGACGTATATACATGCGCCGTGACAAGTTCTGTCAATTAATTCATTCAAGATGGGGTTACTTTTTAAAGGATTGTGAGCATGGGAATATGGGCAAGCTTTCCTCTTGGGTGACTGCGCGAGGTGCCGTGCAATAGAGCGTGCAGCACAACAGAGTGTACAATAGAGTGTGCAATGCAGAATGCAGTGCAAAGTTCAAACTGTGAAGCGCTTGAGGTTGTATTGCAATGGAGTGCGCTGTGTGATGGAGTGACGAGTGCGAGATGCAGCATGCAGTGCACTGTGTAATGCGTGAGGTGCAGTGTGTTGTGTGCTGTGTGTGACGTGCTGAAGAAAGAATAAGGTGCAGTGCAACGTGCAATGTGCGTAGCACAGGCCGAGTAAAGATGCTGTGCAGTGCATTCAAAGGTTTGATTTGCAGCGTGCAGTACAAAGCCAACCCTTCACCTGCAAAAGCACTTCAGGCATCTTGGTGGTGGGGGCATCCAGGAGTCGTGTGTATATGTCAACTGCTGAGCAGTGTAGCTCTTTGTCCTGTGTGGTTATAGCATGGTCAAGCAGTTAGGACGTCCAGCACGTGACTTGCGTACATGACAGGATAACGATGCTGCAAGTGTCAAAGGCTTGGCCTGGAATACCGTACCAAAATTATATCACCCCGCAAAAATAATGTTTTTGAGGGGTGCGGCTAAGTGCGGACAGAAAATTAAATGAATTTTAGGCCTGCGGATTGGTGAAAATGGCCTAAATTGGTGAGTGGCTTAAAAATGGCCTGCGGATTGGATTATAATAAATATTGAAGGGGGTGCGGATTGCTTGCGGATTTGCAAAACTAAATATTTTTTTTGGGGTGCGGGATGATTAAATTTTGGTACGGTACTTAATATCGCTTACGATCATAAGTTGCTCTGTGCAAGTACCTAAAGGGCAAAGACAGCTTACAAAAAGCTGCACAAACTCCAAGCAGCATTGACTTGAATTGGAAGGGCAGAAGGCAGAATGCTTGCTACCTGCCACTTCGAGCAGCAATAAAATTTCAGACCTACGTACTTGAATTGCTGCCTTACCAACTTACAATGCAGTGTTGCATGGGTGTACAATATCTCATATACGCAATTAAGGGCTTACACCTAGAATTGACACCAGATTTGAGATTGCCCAACCGGTTTACATACAGGGATCTGTGAAACTCTTAGGAACAGGCACACAAAAGGTGCGTTAGGATATGGGCTTAGTAAGTGACACATACTCAACACACCCTTACACACACCTGCTCAGCAATCAGCTTCATGAGAGAGTGCGCCACTGATGAGTCCAAGTGGTTTCCTCCAAGCTCTAGTACCTGTATTTGTGAGTTGTAATGTTGTGGTTTGGGTTCTAGGTGTGCGCCTGTGTATATGTTTGTGCGTCTATTTGTGTGTCGTGTGTGTTTTGTGTGTTAGTGTGTCAAATGTGTGTGCGCGGTCACTTGCTTAAGCATACATAATTTGCAAGGAGCATGCAACACCTCACGTACCTCACTGACTACATTGATGAACCAAGCAGGGGAGGGGGCATAACGCTCTGCAAGCTCTGACACCTGTTGGACATGAGCACACCCCACGCAGTGAAACGGAAGACAGTACCTCACACCGGGCTGTTAGCACTTTTTCCGCTCAATATGAAATGTAGTGCATCCCTTTTGACATATTACAAGACGTTTTGCTCCTGACAGTTTGCACAACATCAATCATTGCGGGGGCAAGAAGCAGACAGTGAGTGTACGTATAAAAATGTACGCAATGGCAAGAGAGAAACTAATGCCAGTTTTGCCATTGCCATTTCACGAATGAGAACTACTCTGCCGAAAACGGTAGTCCTCTCTATTCATAGAAAAAGCCCTGGATTTTAACACAAAGCGTCTCGCAGAGAATAGGATCACATGCTTGCTAAGCATCTCAGTCCAATGCCTTTTGACCTGTCTTCCTCCGCTCTCCTTCTACGCACACAACTGTGGCAAAGTGAAAACACTGACCTTGCGAGAGATGTCTCTGCGGATGTGTTCATCAATGGAGGTGCGGAGGTAGCCCATCATTCGCTGTACAATGACCTGAGTAGCGTGCGAAGTGTGCTCATCTCTCAAACCTCGCTCAGTGGCCTTGCTGAGGGGAATCAAAAGTATCAAAGATTGCTTCATAACCACTGATGGTTGCACATAGTCTGGCGTTGCAGCAGGCAGCAACGTGCAAAAGACATGCATATATCGTGTCTGACAAGGATCCACAACAAGCCAAAAGGCAATACTGCTGCTGCATAAAGGAGTACACATCCTGTCCATTGCCACCAAGATCACGTTAAAGCAAAAGCCACAGTGCAGCTACAATCTATCAGATGATGCTGACATGATAAAAAGATTTCAACACCTCTTGTGCACAACCGAGTAATTATTCTTTTGATTAAATACGACTGCTCGCACTTAATGTCTGATCATCAGTGTACCCTTGCACAAACACGTACTTCCACGTTATTGGCACGCGTCATCTTGTACAGCAACTCCAATGTCTTCAGCTTCAGCGTATCATCAGGGTCCTCCAAACAGTTCACGACTGCCAGCTGGTGCTCCTACGCAGGGTGGTGAGAGAACACAGGCTGGGTTGCACAATCAGCCACCAGGTAAAGCCATCAAGCTTAAGAGAGGCTAAGTGGGAAAGTGTGAGGTAAGAAGGAAATGGTGGACAGGGGGATAGGTCGGCAGGGTGAGGGAGCACTGGTTGCCATTGAGGCTATTTCTTGCTGGCCATGAGCAAGCAAGCGTTTGACTAAGGCACATGCCAGGTGGGGGAGTTGTGCTGAAACGCCTGTGCACGTTTAAAGCAAGAAGTCGGTCAGGAAGCGGCTGTGTGTAAGTAGGCATGAGGTTGCTGTGGAGCATCAGTTGCTTGCTCGTGTGGGCCGCGGCCTGTTTTGAGCTGCAATTCCTGTATTCCATGCCACATAATGAAACAACCTCGACCACTCACGTGTGCATGCTGAGGGTTGATCTTGACGATGCCTGCTAGGGCGTCGATGCCGACGTAGCGGAGATTGTGGCTAGGTGATTTCAGCAGCTTTGCCACCGCATCAGCAGCTGGGATTAGGCAGAGGCAGCAGTGCAGATTTGTCAGTAGGTGAAAGCAAAAAATGCACCATCAAGTGTCGATTTCAATTGCTTTTCAGCACTACACACGTGCTGGACCCAACAATAGCCCCTACAGGCTGGATTGCGAAAACGACATTTGACTGGACAATTTTTATTCCTTCAGCAACCTTTTTGTCATACTTGTGCACCTGTCCTTCCACAGCAGAAGGGAACATACGCTTGCAAGCAACAAATGAATGCTCACAAAATTTTCCAATGCACGAGAAGTGATCGGCAGACGTAATAAGGAGGTCTGTAGTTACTAGACGTGAGTTCTTTGCTTGTGCAGCGTGTTAAAAATATTCACACTTGCCAGCCCAATCAACTGCTGAATTAAACCAAACAGGAGTCCATCTTAATAGGGCTGATGCTTCCTTTCTGAACACATGCAATTAAGCTCTCTTTCCAAGGACCCTTTCAAGAGATCCACAGCACTTATTGTCACCTACCAAATAAAAACCCAATTTGTAACTGCCTAAAACAATTTGAGCCAACCACCACCATGCACGGCAGAAATAGGTGGAAGGAAGTCAAACACACAGGTAAACACACAGGTAAACACACAGAAAATAAATGGCATAATGCCACAATCATCAACACATACCTGCAGCCAAGAGAGGGGGATTGGGATAAATTGTTGTAGCTGTGCGCACGCACTCGTATATGATAGCGTGACCGATGGTGTGGTTGGTTTCGGTGCGACGCATGACCTGCAAGCCCAGGAGAGATGAGCACACATCAGGGGAGGCTAAAGTGAAGGGCAAAGCTTAGCGAGAGCAAATGAGACAAGCAGGATGGTGCGAGCTTCATGTCAACACACACGCTTGCACAAGCTTGCACACGCATACAAAGACAAAAATATACCGTACAGTATGGTAACGAATGCGAGTTTGAAAGAACTCATTAAAAAAAAACCAATGTGAGCAACGCGTGGGGGGCAACACATTTATTAAATGTAAGGCAGCCTTTTGCCCCTTTCCTGATTAAGCAAGGCCATTATGCATTTAAACCATAAGTTAAGGCAAAAGCAAAAAAATTGCATCGAAACGCGGGAAAAGGCAGGGAATCGCGTATTTGGGACAATAAGATTTTTTGATACTTTGACCCGAATTCAAACCTAGGACCTCTAAAATACCTGTGATTTTGCACTGTGCAAACTTGGCAAGGCGTTTGAAGTATATTTTTTATTTTGATTGTGACACATCCCAAGGGGGTCTAAAACGTTCTTGATACGCGGTGAGCGGTGAGTACAGAAAATATATACATAACCCCCACTTCCAACCCCACCCACGCACACTTGTAGCATACCTGATGGACCACCGCGTACATATTTCCACTGGACACCCTGTCTCCTGCACCCAAAAGGGCTAACACCTTCAGCAGCTTGATCTGCACGCATGTACATTGGTAGCACGTTTTGACTAAATTACCACGTAAAATATTTCCACGTGCAGCATTTTCTTGTTACAGAATTGTGTCTGTACAATTTTTACAATTTTGTATTGCAGCCCAGGGTCTCAAAGCAAAGTTGAAGATTTTGTATTGCAGCCCATGGTCTCAAAGCAAAGTTAACGTGTGGGCTATTATCCCGACTATGCATGACCCTCTCCTTCCCCATCTTCTTTATACACATGCCCTGACACGCTAAAGTTCTCATTACGAGAAGGTGGACGCAGAATGAGGACAAATTACCATGAAAGGCTCACAAAAAACACGAGTACGTCACGGAGTTCTGTCACAAGATGAAGAAAGCAAATCAAGCAGTGAGGACAGGAGGAGGGACCCTTAACACCACAGGGGCAAGCTCCAACAACTAAAGTTGCGTGCTCCTAGACAAAAAGGTGCGTGCTTGCCTGGATGAAGGGCGCCGCGTAACGATGGTAGTCAAAGGCCTTTGGCAGCCGGTGGTCAGACACCTGCGAAACAAATTCTTACATAAGGGAAATAAGGGGGGGAGAAGGCACACCGTCAAAGGGACGTCAGTATCCAGTTTTGTCGTACATGGGGCCTGCACCAAGACCGTGCTTTTGCACCGTACGTGTGGAGCATTTCCTGCTGATCAGTTGTGCAGACACTGTACGTACAAAGGCTCCGGCCAACTCTAGTCACATACCAAGAAGAGAGAAGGAAAGCAGGAGGTACAGGTGGGGCAGGGCTTAAAGAGCCTTTAAGCAGAAAAGAAATGTAGCAGCTGGCTGAAGATGAGGCAGAGGATCAGCAGGTGTCTAAATCAACGCGTTTGTATGCAATCAGGTGATGCCTGCTTATTATTTGTTTGTTTTTTATATTATAAAGGAAGCAAAATATCTAGGGATCGGCGTATAGCGCTATATGAGGCATTTCTATAGCGCTATATAGCGATATAGCGCTATATTGTGCTATATTTCAGCCGCTATATCTGCCAGAACTCCCCCTTGCCGAAGGAATTTCGGCATCGGATTTGGAAGGCATGCAGGGTACCGTGCACAATGCTCCCTGGCAAAAAAATAATTCGGAAATTTGGTTCTGTCGGGCTCTGGCGGTATTTAGGTCCAAAATATAGCGCTATACCTGTGGTTCTGTGCCACACACACATGTGGACACAGGCCTGTAGAACAGCATGTCCCCTGGCCAAAGTGTTGGACCAAGACTGAGCTGAGCATGCAAGCTTATGTGCGTGTGTACGTGCGTGCCTAGGCCTGTGTGCGCGTGCATGCTTGCGTGTAATTGTGTGTGTGTGTGTGTGTGTGTGTGTGTGTGTGTGTGTGTGTGGTGTGGTGTGTGTGTGTGTGCGTGTGTGTGTGTATGTGTGTGTGTGTGTGTGTGTGTGTGCGTGCGCCCGCGCGTGCATGCGTGTGTGTTTGTGTGCGTATGTGTGGTGTGTGTGTGTGTGTGTGCGTGTGCGTGTGCATGTGTGCGTGTGCATGCATGCGTGTGTGTGTATGTGTGTGCGCGCGTGCGTGTGCGTGCGTGCAAGCACTGCAGGTGTGTATGTTAGCACTTGTGTGCAAGTGCAGGCATTGTGCATTGTGCATTTGTTCCTTGTGGTGCTCAAGATGTCTTGGATGGTACAATACTGGTGCTCATGATCCCCTGTGGTAGTCCTCCCATGATATGTGGTGCCTACAGCACTCCATAGGGTACGTGTTTGTGTTCTATTGACGACCAAGAACGAATTTGAGCCGAGTTCGAAGCGTGGGCATGAGCCGTATTGAAGCGATTCGGATATTTCAATTTTGACACGCGCTATATTTGAAAAATATTATAGCGCTATATAGCGCTATACGCTATATAGCGCTATAAGCAAACGCCGATTCCTAAACATATTACATTACACACACGCCAAAATTTTGGGCGTTTTTGGGGGCAAAGGCTTGCGCTACATACTTTTTTGGCTAGAGCACCCTGCGTAGCAATAATGACTTAGAATGCTACACGTCCCAAAATCTTATAATGTAAAATATTGCAGAGGTGTAGCTGAGGGTCAAACAAAATACCGGTTGCGTGGAAAATTTCAGCCTAAATATGTATTCCTCGGCCAGCCTGCACTAGCTGCCTGCTGCTGCAAATGACCTGCTTTGCCTTCTCTACGAAATATTCAATCAGTGTTATGTATGAAAAGAGGACCAGTTTGACAGCTACCGTACTGCACTTATATCACCGCGCCACGCGAACTTTTTTGACCCCCTCGCGGTGTGTCGCGAACAATTTACATATCTAAGTCAAAGGGCGTCGCGAAGCTTGCATTGTACTTAATTACTTGATTTTAAGCATGAACGGGGACAGGATGGGAAAGCCTCCCAAGCCGCCCCTCAAGGCCCCCAAGGGGGACATACAGGTTGGGAGGCTGACCCTCTCTTGGGGAGAAAGGACACCAAGAGGAAGGGTGCCTTCATTCCCTTCACATGTGCACGCACGCACACGTACCCGCGTGCACAGACACATACACACACACCTACATGCATGCACACATGTACGTGCATGCACACACGTATGCGCATGCACACACGTACGCGCACACACAGGTACACAACGCACGCACACACACGTACGCAACTGTGTACACACGCATGCACGTACACAACTCACGCACACACACATACGTGTATGCACACAAACAAACACGCACGTAAGCGCACGCACACACACGTACGCACACGCACACACACGTACCTGCATGCACACACACACAAACACACACATGCATGGGACATGTATCATATGTATACACACGCTTACGTACACAAGTATGCGCGCACACACACACGCACACACACATACACACACGCACGTACACAACGCACGCTCACACATACGCGCACGCACACACACACAAACACACACACACATACGCACACAAATACGCACGTACGCGCACGCACACACACATGCACACGCACGCATACGTACACGCGCACACGCACACATACGTACGCGTGCACACGCACGTGCATACGCATGTAGGTGCAGCTCATAGGGCCAGAAGGCCCTCGCATAGGTTTGCATTGTGTTTATTAATTACGTGTTGCCCCCCTCGCATTGGGGTTTATTCAAACCTCGCATTGTTACGGTACAGTACGGTAACAAACAGTTCCAAAATTGGTACAGGAATCTTAGGTAGGGTAAAGTTACATCTCTATCTATGCCTCAAAGGGCATCTCAGCGGAAGCTTGGCAAAAGCCTGAATCCACACCTGGCTCAACAAAAGAAACAGGAGCTAGAGGAAATATGAAACAGATGTTTGTAGAAGAGAAAGTGTATAGAGAAAGAGAACTTCACTTTTGAAGAAACGTGAAAAGAAGGCATCAAAGAATACGAGAAAAAGCAGGAATCTTATCCTTAGATCAGGAGGGAGGAATTTGTGTAACTTTTGGACAGCACCTATGTCCCAATAAAAACATCAAGAGCTATCAATTGGTATATGTATGGGTCCGATCGGGGAGGGGGGG
>Ga0307948_1001127_pt1 | contig 18737 bp, 14 predicted proteins | sample OrgLakmetagen280_FD_201824 | JGI IMG/M metagenome (GOLD analysis project Ga0307948, IMG submission 201824) | Saline water microbial communities from Organic Lake, Antarctica - #280 | ecosystem: Environmental > Aquatic > Non-marine Saline and Alkaline > Saline | place: Antarctica: Organic Lake...
ATCGAGTGTGCACGTGTGCATGTGAGTGTGTGTGTGAGTGTGCTTGTGTCTGTGCAAATTGACAGATCAAGTGTACACGTGTGCATGTGAGTGTGTGTGTGAGTGTGCTTGTGTCTGTGCAACTTGACAGATCAAGTGTGCACATGAGCATGTGAGTGTGTGTGTGTGAGTGTGCTTGTGTCTGTGCAACTTGACAGATCAAGTGTGCACGTGTGCATGTGAGTGTGTGTGTGAGTGTGCTTGTGTCTGTGCAAATTGACAGATCAAGTGTGCACTTCTGCATGTGCTTCTGCAGGCCTGCGCCACACATCCTCATCTTCTTCGACCTCTGTTCCTTCAAGTGCTGCCCAAAACGATGACCAAAGTAAGCCAGAAGATGAGGCCTCAACTTCGCGACTTGTGAGTCCAGACATGATGTACCTGAAGGCTCATGGCATGCCCCCTGTGGATCCTCGCCTCATGGCAGGCCTGAGGGTGATGCTCCTAGGTAAGTGTCTGCTCTGTGCATGTGCCATTCGTGGGTGCTGGTTTGGCGCTTTTGAGTTAGTAACCAGGGTTGGCCAGAACCATATATTTATAGGCATGTACGGTGAACATACGGTATTTTTAGCTGGGAAATCAACATACATACGGTCATATACGGTGCAGATGTACGGTTCTGGCCAACCCTATTAATGACAATTACATATCAGTGTCAGCCAGCAAGAGCCCAGACCTAGTATGCTCGTTGCATGCCCCCCGTGAATCCCCGCCTCATGCATCATGACATGCCTGAGGGTGATGCTTCTAGGTAAGACTTTGCTCTGTGCGGGTGCTTTCAGTGGAAACTGGGTAGGCGCTCATGGTTTAGTTTTGTGAATATTGGCATGTAACTGTTGCTGATAGTCAAAAGTGCGAGCTCATGGTTTTGTGAATATTGGCATTAACTGTTGCTGATAGTCAAAAGTACGAGCTCATGGTTCTGTGAATATTGGCATGTAACTGTTGCTGATAGTCAAAAGTACGAGCTCAGACCTGGTATGCTCATGACATGCCTTTTGTGGATCCTCACTTTGGGGTCTCTGGGTGCTGGGCTTTTGAGCTCGTAAATGTTGTGTCATTTATCAGTGTAAATATTGTGTCATTCATCAGTACGTTAATGTTGTGTCATTCATCAGTTTGTAAATGTTGTGTCATTCATCAGTATGTAAATGTTGTGTCATTCATCAGTATGTAAATGTTGTTTCATTCATCAGTATGTAAATATTCTGTCATTCATCAGTATGTAAATATTGTGTCATTCATCGGTACGTAATCATTGTGTCATTCATCAGTAAGTAAATATTGTGTCATTCATCAGTATGTAAATATTGTGTCATTCATCAGTATGTAATATTGTGTCATTAATGAGCCTAGACCTGGTATGGCTCAGGCCTCGTGGCATGCTACCTGGCATTCCTTGTCTCAACAGGCCTGGTGGCAATAATCCTGAGTTGTTGATGCAAGAACTGTAGTGGGTGCCTTTTTGACACCTGAAATGTCCACACGTCCACAGCCAGTGATCTCAGCGCCTTACGCATCTCACGCAAGTAAGAAACGTGCTCTAATCATGACGATGCAATGAAGTTGGTCAAGCACCATCGCCACAGAACGACGAAGCTTGTGACATTAAAAGTGATTGCAGGCGCATGTAAATTGAATTTGCATGTCTCACATTAACCACATTAAACATTGGCACTTCACACGCTGAGCTTCACACTAATGCTTTTATAAAGGCTAAATGTGTGACCACCTAAGTTATTATATTGAGATACAATCAACCTTTTAAATGTATAAGTGGCGACACACTGTTTCTTAATAGAAATACTGCTTCACACGCAGTTTAAGGTAGTGGGGTACACTGTGTCGTGGAGAATACGGCCTGCCTTGCACACCTGCCACCTGCGACACAAACTGCACGCAGGTGAGGATGATAAGTACCTCATCCAACTCATGCCACCCGAAAACTGGGGGCGCTGGAGAGCTCCAATCAGTCAAGAAAACGAGGTGGGCCGGTCTTAGTGTTTCCTCATAGGCTGGGCTCAGACTGGCAGGGATTGGCCTGGATCCATTCATTCATGCTAATGTTAATTTGTTTGATTTTGATACGCACTTAATGACACAGACCTTTTCCAATATTGAAACTAAGCTTAACATGTGGGGCTCTGGCTGGTGATGAGATTGACGTTGTGCAAGCTGAAATGTAGAAGGGGTTTAAAGCAAGGGGTGTGGAAGGGATTTGCACCCCTTGCCTCAAAAGTAGGGTTGGCCAGAACCGTATATATACACTGTATATGACCGTATATTTCGTAATTTCCCTGCCAAAAGTACCGTATATACACCGTATATATATGGTTCTGGCCAATTATACTCAAAAGGGTATGTTGTAACTTGACTAGGTGCAGGTTATCTGCTTGCGGTTCTGTTTGAGATCCAAGGTTGCTGCTGTGTTGATGATAAGGAATGGATAGCAAGTAGAGTGGAGACCCAACACTCAGTGGTTGGAAGCAATAGAAAAATAGCAGCAAAGAGTGCGTCAAGGCAAGCCAGCATGTATGTGGACCATTAAGCCATCCATTTGGAGGGAAAAAAGTGACTCTGGCACCGACACTGTCAAACTTGCTGCACTTTAGTGGCTCGTTCCCTTTATGTGGAGAGAAGTTTCTGGGTGTGGTGTTTACTGCCTGCGTGTTTTTTCTTTTCCTCCTGTTCCTCCTATAGTTATTATTATGTTTGCATAGTACAGGAAATAAAAGATGTCAGTGTGGGAGTATAAGGTTCACAAGTCTTTGAAGAGATTGCTGATGCAGCATTGCGCTTTTGTAGGAATAGGCCATTGTCAGAGCAGTGCCTAGAAGAGAGTGAGGGGGAAGCTGTGTGGCAGGGGAAAGCTGTGTGAGGGCGTACGGGGTTTGAAGCCACTCTTTGCTCTGAAACGCATTGAAATGCTTACAGCGAGTGCCTTGCGCTCGCTAGTTCTAGTAAGATGGAGATTGTTTGAAGCTGTTGCTTTTTTGCCAAAAGAGGCCTCCTCCTTAGTTTTTGAGGCCCCCGCCTTGAGGCCTCCTCAATTTTTTCTGAGGCTATTTGCTTTGCTGCGGATCGAGTCCCAAAACTTCCCTCTTCGTCTCTTGCTTTGTTATCATCATTACAATTAATAAGCTCTCCTGTCATTTTGTTTGTTCTTCGTCGTTATCTGCCGCGGTATCACACTTTCATCCAAATTCATTCGACTCTTCCGCCGCCTTCTTACCTGCTCCTCATTGATATGTCTGCTTTACAGATTTTACAGAGTTTACAGATAAAGCCATCAGTCAAAACGTCTGTCTGCTTTGCTACTGCAGGTCAAGGTTTTGAAGGGTCTCTCCTCCATCATCACTGCTTTCTACAGAGAGAGCTTCCCCACTACAATCCAGGTGACTTGCTGCCCGTTTCTCTTTCAATTGCTAGCAGCATACCTGTGCATAAATAATATGATTAACGACAGAGCAATAGTTATCTACTTATTGCCCACCTAACCCGTTACATTATTGCAGTATTGCAAGTCCTTTTTATATATTTCTCCAAGGCTCGCTTGCGCACTTCATCGTCGCCGGAGCATACTTTCCTCGGCAAAAAATTCCTTGGAGAACGCCGTCACATCTTTGCAGCCGATTCCAATTTGCCAAAATGCAACAGATATTTATGGACATGGGAAAAGCAGGACTGAAAAATTCACACTTTGAATGTCTTGGTACTGAAATTGTGCGAAACAGCAATTGGTTTTGATAGGACAGCGCGAGCTGCGGTGCACTCATTGCTTTCTTTTTAATGCTTGGCAAAGGGGTATACAACTAGTAACCGACAGCGGTTAAATTCACACGCCATTTACCACGGCGGCAGCATTGTAGGGAAATAAATGATTTCTAGCAATCAGTGTTATGTGCTCCGTACATTTTAGTGGTGTTGGCGTTCAGGAAAGTAGCCACTCACTATTGAACAAGGTAGCATGTGCCTTTGGGCGGAACACATAAAAATACCTAGTCAATAGGAGGATGATCTCAGTAGTCAATAGGAGGATGATCTCAGTAGTCAATAGGAGGATGATCTCAGTAAAATCACCAGCTAGCTAGCTGTTTCGACTTCACTTGTCTTGGCTTTTATGGCAATAAACATATACTTTTGCATGAGGACAAGCGTTTACTAGCCGGACTACAAATTTCCCGCACTTGATCTGAACATGTTTCTGCAGGAGGATAAGCGTTTGCTAGCCGGACTGCAACAAATGTCCAGCGCCTCAGGACAACCAGAAATCCAGGTCAGTAACAATTACTCAAGAGCGCACTCCCAACTCCCAACGTAAATACCAGGGGCTACTTGAATGAAAGCAAAGCCCTGCCAGATGCTGGAATGATTCAGCAGGCATGAAGGGGATTCTCGTTAAGCTAAAAACGAATGCTTTCTGAGCAGAACCACGGACTGCTTGTTGAGGTCGATGCGTGCTGGTAGCTTTGTGCATGATCTCTTCTCGCACAAAAAAGAGCAGCCGAATCCGACCGGGGTCCTTTGCTGCCCATGCATCGCAGCGTACACAACGAATCATTCTATGCACAAGCTTGAACAAAGTTCCTGTCAACGTCCATCGTGACCCATGGGTCGTCCCTTTCTCCCTCATGCAAACACTGTTGTGTCAAATAAGTAAATAAGGAAAAAATAAGTATACTATGCAGGCAATAAAAGCCTGTCCCCTCTTGAATTAAGGGCGTGCGTGACGTTTATGTCCCTTTGCAACCACACCCAGGCGGCTCCTTTTCAGCCCCCGGGCAACGTCCCAGTCTATGGTTTAGCCCTACAGTATCGACTGGGATTGAAGCAGTCGCTTGAAAGGTCACTCATTAATGTCCGGAGCAGGTTAAAAGGTAAGCTGCTGATCTGGGCAGTGTGCATGCATGGATGTACCTATTTGTGTGAATATGCTATTGAAATCAATATCTGGAGCAGGGTTAGCTGAGATGCCAAATCACCGGGCAGTGTGTGAAGTGTAATGTACGTGTGAGCTTTAATGTGGACTTTTTATTTAATAGCTGCCAACTATGCGGGTTGTAGGGGGGGGGGGGGTTGTGCGCATGTGTGAGTGTTTAGGTTAAGCTGGCTCGGATGACATACGTATGCTACGATTACACAGCATGATGTCCCCAAATCTTCGAGTACATTTTGTATCCATAATTATTCTGGGCAATCCTGTTACGAGCGTGTTGCCTTCAAAAGCCTGTCACACATTGTCTGCAAAGCTAGCCGTTCTGGTCCCGGCTACTGTAAAGTCGCATGGCCTTGCTTCAAATCTGGCCGTGTGTCATGGCCGTATCTTTTTAATAACACTATTGCTACTGCATCCCTTGTGGCCACACATCACACATTGTCTGCTTTTGTCATCAACGGTGAATACTCTATTGCTCATGTATTGCATGGTCGAATATGTCCCAGCGTCCGTACCACACATGCGCATGATTGCTACAAATGATTCTTTTACTTTCTTTTACTTGCAGAGATTGGAAGCTAACAGAGGAATGCTGTCAGGCTTCAATGGAACGCACTGGAATGAATCACTGCTAGGCTGTATTGTATAATTGTTGAGCGAGTTAAGATGACAGCGTGCCTCTCTGATCACTTTCTCCTGTGTTGATGTCTTGGCTTTCACAGTGATTTCCTAACCCGTCTAATTTCTTACATGGTGTTTTAGCTCGTATTTTACGACATGAAGTCTTTACCATGTGTCATTGTAATTATGACAACTAAATACGAAGCTGGGATCTTTGTTCAGGAGGATCTATTTAAAGAGCATTTCAAGCACATGTGCAAGTTGCTGGCACCGTGCCATGTTACTGGAGTCAAGCACATGTCCTGGCGGGTAAATGGAAGGCTGCTGCCCTTGCTGCACCTGCAAGTACAGAGCAAATCCACGCGAGTCAAACCCCAGTAAGACAGGTGCAAGCAAGAGCGAGTATGCCTGTTACAGTACAGGAACAACAAACAACAAACTTGCTTGAAATGACAGCACAGCCACCAAATTGAAGGGAGGGGGAAGTGTACTATGAGTGCGCACGATTGTACAATAATACTTAGGGTGCGATGAGAAAAGATTGTAGCGCGTGCCTAGTACATGAGACAAAGCCTCAGCAGGGAAACATGCAGAGGCCTTATTTGTAAACCTTGCAAATTCTAAGTGGTCCCATTAGAGGACCTCAAGAGACCCTGTACCGTGTAAGGTCTCTGGATTGATTGGTTGAAGCTAGCAGTCGCACTTCTTGACTGAAGACTTTTTTTTGTAAACCTTGAAACATGCAGAGCTAACATGATGCTGAATGAGCGTTTGTGCACGAGGAGAAACTCTGCAGTTTACACTACCATTGCTTTAAGTTTTAGCTGCAAGTGAATTTTGATGTTTGGTCTGTCAGATCAAATTACGGTCACTGCAAAGTATGAGACTCAGCACATCTACTGATATCGAGAGGTCCGTCTGAGTCATGGGTCCCAGCTCCGGAGAAGGAGCAGTAGTGTGGCAACCACGCTAAGCTGAGTAGACTCAGAGTAGTAGACACACATACATGTGTGCAGAGAGCGCACAAGGGCATGGGCCAGAGAACTGGTAGAAGCATTAGGGTCCAGCGATGCAAAGAACTCACTCCTCTGCTGGATGGTTTTTCCACCTTGGAGGCCTTTCTTGGTCTGAAGGCGCAACCATTATCAATAAGACTGGCCATCCAGCTTATTGAACAAGACATAAAAAAACTCTCAACTGCCAACCAACTTAACTGCTCTGTCACACGATTTGTCGCTGCCAACGATTGGGCGTGACAGGTCACCATTGTTTAACGCTGCAGCTTGATATTGTCGAAACGGGATTCCTTGAGAGTAATGAGCTTTAATGGCTTGTGACGCCAATCAATATACAGCCAGCATAACAAAGTAAGGGAAAACAGGAGCCTTTGTTCCCTTACCTGTTGAAGTAAGCTCTGTGCTTCTCCTTGCAACGCTTTTTGTCGCTCTGCTTCTTTAGCCCCATGCTCCATGGCAGAGGAGGCGTCGGCGACTTTTAGCAGAGACGCCACCACATCCAAACACTGCAGCAGGACAACAAAGAAAAAGTAAGTACTCTGCTGGTAGTGGTGACACAGCCAGCATGATGAAGGGACAACATAGAGCAGCACAGTTATGTTTCAGAATTGAAGTGCAGCACATTGCAACAGTTTAAGTGCAACATTGCGACAATTCAAGTGCAGCACATTGCGACAGTTTGCTGTCGAACACATTGCGACAAATTAATTGCAGCACATTGCAACAAATTAAATGCAGCACATTGCAACAATTTAAGTGCAGCACATTGCGACAGTTTAAGTGCAGCATTGCGACAATTTGCTGTCGAACACATTGCGACAGTTTAAGACAGCACATTGCGCCAAATTTGTGCAGAACATTGCGACAATTTAAGTGCAGCACATTGCGACAGTTTAAGTGCAGCATTGCGACAGTTTAAGTGCGGCACATTGCGACAATTTAAGTGCAGCACATTGCGACAATTTAAGTGCAGCACATTGCGACAGTTTAAGTGCAGCACATTGCGACAATTTAAGTGCAGCACATTGCAACAATTAAAGTGCAGCACATTGCGACAATTTAAGTGCAGCACATTGCGACAATTTAAGTGCAGCACATTGCGACAGTTTGCTGTCGAACACATTGCAACAATTTAAGTGCAGCACATTGCGACAATTTAAGTGCAGCACATTGCGGCAGTTTAAGTGCGGCACATTGCGGCAGTTTAAGAAAGCACATTGCGACAACAGTTTAAGAACTGTGGCAAGAGAAAACAGGGGTTGGCATCGGCAGTATCAAGGGCTAAATGTTGTAATGGCCTCACCCAAGACTGTGGCAGGACATGGCTTGGGCTGAAAAAGATATGAATACAGGAAGCGTAAAAGGAGTCACCCGGACACACATGTTGCAGCAAGGCAGCGCAGCGCAGGGTGGGAGAGACTATTATAAATAGGGTTGGCCAGAACCATATATATATACGGTGTAAATACGGTATTTCTGGCAGGGAGATCACCAAATGTACGGTCATATACGTGTATAAATCCGGTTCTGACCAACCCTAACCATAAAGAATAGTAATTGCGTCACCTTGCTGGCGTACGCATCAGCTAGCTGCTGCCTGTGCTCAGCTGTTGCTGCCCCTTTATTTCGTGCTGCTGCTGCTGCTGCTGCTGCTGCTGGGCTTTCTGGTACTGCTGTTCTACTTGTTGCGGCGGCTGGGCATTCTGTTCCTACTACACTCTTTGTTGCTGCTGCTGGGTTTTCTGCCGCCGCTGCACTCTCTGTTGCTGCTGCTGGGCTTTCTTTCGCTGCTGCTGGACTTTCTGCTGCAGCAGCTGCTGATGCCATGAGGCGTCGACGCACTGACAGGCCATGGTTGTAGGCCTGGAGGGCAGACTCCAGGTCCTAAGAAGAACATGGTGGTTGAACAAAACCTAGTGTGTTAAATGTTTAATTGTGTGTTCACTGGAATAGAGAAGTGCTTGCCAGTTAGTACGTGAGCAAAGCTCTAGTCTTGCATGTACGCGTGTTCGAATCCCGTTACGTTTGCATAAAGGTTTCAATGTGAGTTTGGTGGCGGACGATGGCGGGCAAAAAAACATCCCAGACCCGGTTTCAGGCCCAGTTTGCCATTTTCTTCCCAGATCTTGATTGGTTTCCTTGCCTTTTTTATGGTCTGGGAGTTCTACGATGCCCAAGGTCTTTATGGTTCCTTTCACCCACATGCAACGCAACAGGAAGGCTTGTCAAACACTGAGACTCATCACCACATTTGCAGGAAAAGAACAAAACATCCAGGTTGCCCAGAACCATACGTAGTGTGTTACTGTATATCCCTGTGCATCACAGCACTTTCCTGTGGAAAGCACACACACACACAAACACACACACAAGCACACATATACACACACACAAATACACACGCACATGTGCATATGTGTACACACTAACACACACACACACTCACAGCTTGCCTATGAGCTGAGAATAGCAGGTGAGCACACTGTTTCGCACCTGGCTAATGAACTGCAGGTCTCCCAACTTGTTGAAGGAAACAGACAACGCATGGGCGGCCTGCGACGCAAAAGTTGGTGGTGATTCATTGCAAGTGCTTCTGATGAAGGAAACAGACAACGCATGGGCGGCCTGCGACGCAGAAGTTAATGATGATTCACTGCAAGTGCTTCTGATGATGGCACGTGAGTAGGGTTGGCCGAAACCGTACATATACGCTGTATATTGCAGAAAATTCCTGTGGTGAAGACCGTATATACGGCGTATGTATACGGTTCCAGCCAACCCTACAGGTGAGTTGAAGAGTTTGTGGCCAAGCCTTTGACGGATGACGAGGCTAGCGACGTGCAAGGAAACGCAAGCGATTCTGATGAAGGTCCAGCGACTCAGACGTGTGTGACTAACAGACGTGTGTGACTAACAGACGTGTGTGATTAACAGACGTGTGTGACTAACAGACGTGTGTGATTAACAGACGTGTGTGACAGTACTAAGTTGACTAAGGTGACAGTAGCAGCGTTTGAACAGCCCGTAGCCTGAAGAGCGTGAAGAACACACCACACTGCTGAATAACACTGAGTCTGTGAGCAATTGAGGGCACAGACAACGCAGCTACATCCCACACCACACTGCTGAGTGACACTGAGTCTGTGAGCAATTGAGGACACAGACACAGACAACGCAGCTACATCCCACACCACACTGCTGAATAACACTGAGCCCGTGAGCAATTGAGGACACAGACAAAGCAGCTGCATCCCACACTTGGAAAGACCCTGAACTAGCGCCCACACTCACCCCACCAGACAAACATTTCTTTTATTACTGTTTTCCAACTAGTGCCCGCACTCACCCCACCAGACAAAAATTATTTTTCTTACTGTTTTCCAACAGCTGCGCGTAGTAAGATGGCCCTGTACCTGTACCTCCGTGACTCCCTCCTCTACCGTATGTGTCGAGCATTGCACGCTGCCCTCAGCTATATGTTTTCCCGCGGCCATATCAGACGCTACAATAAATAAATAACAGACGCTACAATAAATAAATAACAGACGTTACAATTAATAAATAACAGACGCTACAATAACCGGACTAACCGGACTAACCGGACTAACCGTTCCATACACATTAATCGTTCTTTATTCCTTATAGATAACCAAGTAGCATCTTCCTTTCCCACTTTCCATGCCGAGCACCAATTTCTGGCCTTTAAGTTAGGTAGCGGCTGTGTTGCAGTTCTGGTGACGATAAGCATGTGAAAATTAAAGAGGGTGAGCCAGAACCATATATAAATACGTATACACGGTGTACATACGGTATTTTTAGCAGGGAAATCACCATACACACAGTCATGTACGGTGTGTATATACGGTTCTGGCCCACCCTAATAATAAACCTGTGACAGCTTCTTACCTCTGCATCTCCCTCTTCTGCTGCAGGCGATAAGCACTGAATGCTGCCTTAATTATGGTAAACGTACTCCTGAAAAAAAACTGCTACAGCCTCTTACCTCTGCATCTCCCTCCTCTGCCGCATGCGATAAGCACTGGATGCTAGCCTCATACATGGCAGCTGCCTGTGAGATGTCTCCCAGTCGCTTGCAGCAGTCCCCCTGCACAGTGAGAGTGGGGAAGAGAATGGTGCTCTGCAAATTCTCTTTTCAACCTCAAGTGTGCCGCCTGTGCATGTGTGCAGCAATGTAACACCCCCAACCAAAAGAAGTGTGCTGCCTGTGCATGTGTGCACCAATGTTGTTCCCATGCCAACACTTCAGGCCTGCTGGTCCAAAGTTTGGTTGCGTACACACACAACCACACACATACACAACCACACACAACCACACACACACACACACACACGCACACACACACACACACACACACACACACACACACACTCACACACACACACACACACACACACACACACACACACACACACACACACACACACACACACACACACGCGCACACACACACACACCACACACGCACACATTTTGTAACATGCATTGTTGAATTCAACCTCCAGCATGCTGCCTATGCATGTGTGCATCTAAAACACCCCTGACCAAAAAGAGTGTGCTGCATGTGCATGTGTGCACTTAAAACACCCCTGACCAAAAAAGTGTGCTGCATGTGCATGTGTGCATCCAAAACACCCCTGACCAAAAAGAGTGTGCTGCATGTGCATGTGTGCAGCAATGTTGTTCACACGCCAGAAGTTAAGCCTCTTAGAGCTAAACCCTAATCCCTAAGTATAACCCTAAACCCTAAGCCTCTTGAAGCTAAACCCTTATCCCTAAGTGTAACCCTAAACCCTAAGCCTCTTAAAGCTAAACCCTAATCCCTAAGTGTAACCCTAAACCCCAAGCCTCTTAAAGCTAAACCCTAATCCCTAAGTGTAACCCTAAACCCTAAGCCTCTTAAAGCTAAACCCTAAACCCTAAGTGTAACCCTAAACCCTAAGCCTCTTAAAGCTAAACCCTAAGTGTAAGGCCAATGCACGCACAGCGATTCGTGACAGCAGCTGGAGGGAGACTGCATGCATATGCTCAGCAGTCATCCTGGACAAAGCAGCGCACCATACAGTACCGTAACGAATGCGAGATTCAAAGAAACCCAATCAATATACCCCAATGCGAGCAATACAAGGGGGGCAACACTTCATTATTAAACAGAATGCGAGCATATGCAAGGACTTTTGACCCTCTGAGCCGGTAATCACAGACTGCAAGATGGTACTCAGTAATGGTACCATATGGGTACCATGACGGTACTCAGTAACAGTTAGAAGGCCGTATTCTTGGTGACAGGTCCGACTAAAGTCTGTCGACAGAATACAAGGTTATACTCATTAATGTATGTTAGGAGAGTTGTTGGTGACATATTGAAAGAGCGATGTTTTGTGACAGGACAGACGGCCGCGTCGTTAGCTCAACAGCATTTCACACAATAAACCTGGTTTGTGGAAGTGAGGTCTTCGGTTAAACAGCAATTCACGGATTGGATCTGATTTGTGGAAGTAAGCTCTTTGGCTTGACAGCATTTCACGGATTAAATCTTGCTTGTGAAAGAGAACTCTTGGGCTTAACATCATTTCATGGATTGGATCTTGCTAATGGAATAGTGCATCTGATTTGTGAGAGTTAGAATGCGTGAAACTTTAAATGTCGAGTTGCTGACTCTATATATGGCTTGCTACTCTCGCCTTACTTGCTTATATTTGTATATTTGCAAAACCCTTTCCATCCCCCTTTTGTTCGACCCCCAGACTGTCCTTAGCTGAACAAGGCCAGGTCGCTTGGCAGCCTGTGAAATCCTACCGCAACCCCCGGATCGCTCCTATCTGAATTAGGCTAGTAAAATGGGCAGCCTCCAACACACACACCTGCGACCCCCAGACCGCCCCTAGCTGGCAGGCTAGGTCGCTGGGCACATGCTCAGCTTGAGCTTGGAATCTAGCAAAATCCATGCCGTGGCTTGGCCGCTCTTGCTGCTCCTGCTGCTGCTGCTGCTGCTGCTGCTGTTGTGCGTGTGGTGTTGGAGTTGGTGCATATTCATTTTGGGGTTGCTCTCGTGCATGTGGTGCTGCTACGTCTGTGCTTGGAGGTTGCTGTTGTGTGTGTGGCGCTGGTGTGTGGGTTCTCGGAGATTGCTGGACTGAAGAATAGAATGGACAGCGTTGCTCTTGCTGCGCTTGCTGCGGCTGCTCCTGCTCCTCTTGCACCTGCCGCGACAACTCTGGGGCGATTACGCCCTGAAGCTGACGCTCAATGGACATGTGCAACTCGCGCTTACAGAGCTCAAGCCTGGAAGGAGGAGGAGGACAGGAACAAGCAGAGCTGTCTGATTACGATGATGTGCAATGATGGCAAAGTAGGACAGACATCGCACACGCGGCTCACGTTTGCAGGAATCAGATCCGGGAGGAGTGGTACAGACGCAAATTGAGAGAGCATGCGCGATGTGAGGTGGACAAGTGTGGTAGGGACAGAGAAAAGGGATACGCAGACATGTGCAGCTCACATTTGCAATACAAAGTTCAAGCCTAAAGAAAAGGGGCGTAAGGTAGGTATGAGAGGTGGTTCCTCAGCGAGTGCATCCCTTAAGTGCCACGTGTACATTGCAGCTGCATAGGATTGCCAAAATCAGTTGGCCAAGATTGTGCTGCAGCTACGTAGAGGTGCATGTAGGGGTGCACACAACTGCAGCTGCATAGGGCTGCCAAAACCAGTTGGTCAAGATTGTGCTGCAGCTACGTAGAGGTGCATGTTAGGGGTGCACACAACTGCAGCTGCATAGGGTTGCCAAAACCAGTTGGCCACGATTGTGCTGCAGCTACGCAGAGGTGCATGTAGGGGTGCACAAAACTGCAGCTGCATAGGGTTGCCAAAACCAGTTGGCCAAAACAACAGATAGACATCGTGTATGATTATATACACTTGGAGTGCCAAGAGCACCGTACACCAAACTGTATGGTTTTGGCCATCCATATGGTCCTGTATGCTTCTAACCGACCCACTAATGCATGGATCTTGCCACCTACCAATGACGTTAATGTATTACTACTTGCTTGTGGTCGACTCATTTGAGATCATTTGAGTTTCGTCTGTTAGAGATGTCAGGCACTAATACCTATGAAGAGCTGCTTCCAGGTTACCACCCGCCATTGCTTGCAGTCCTAAGCGGTAAAAAAAGATGGAGGTGGACGTGCAGGAGCTGCCCACGATCGCGGAAAGCTGCTGCAGATCCTGCAAGATTGCAAGGGGAGAAAGGGAAGTGTCGGCACAATCCTACATGCACTTGTTGACAAACAATGGGCATAACTAACATACATCTGCATGCACAGGCAAATGGACAGACTAACACGCTGCAGTACGCATGCACACACATACACACTAACATGCATACACACGCACACACGCATGCACATACACACATGCACACCCACCCACCCACCCACACACACCTTTGGTTCCAGCATGCCTGCACCATCAGACGCGTGCGCAGCAAGAAAACGATCCACTAAACCTGTAAAAGCAAGAGGAGCAAAGTCATAGCACTAAACCCAGGAGCCAAGTAAAGTAGGGTTAGCCAGAACCATATATACGGCATTTTTGGCAGGGAAACCACCATATATACGGTCATGTACGGTGTTTATATACGCTTCTGGCCAACCCCAGGTATGTGTCATACGTTCATTTTGAACGTTCATACGGTAAAATAGGCGTATAACACAATACGCCGTATGACACATCTGCGGTAAATATCAAAGGTGAATGTGTGTACTTTGTGAGGGGATCTGCTGATCTTAAGTTTGTCCTACCTACTAACCACTTGCTTTTCAGGCAGACAGATATAATATTTAAACCAATTTTTAAGAGAGCAAACCCAAGGTAGCTGTGATGGAAAGGAAGATCGTTTGACTTCAAGTTTGTCTGTCTGAAGCCTGTGACCAAATAGGAAACCAAGTCTGACTTCACATTTGCACGCGCTTTTCTTCTGGTACACAACTTTCCTTCTCCTTAGTACAAAATTTCAAGTATGACATACAAGGTTTGCGTATATGTATATATATTTTATATATAACGTAGATAGGGTTGGCCAGAACCATATATATACGGTGTATATACGGTATTTCTGGCTGGGAAATCACCAAATATACGGTCATATACGGTGTATATATACGGTCCTGGCCAACCCTAAACGTAGAATATGCAATACAGCATACGTTACATGTCAGGGCACAGCTACTACCAGAATGCACTTGTTACGCAAAAAGCCTAGCTACGATTTAATAACACATATGCGGAAAGAGCTAAGTTTGTATAAATGTGAGGCGGCTATTATGCTGGAAATGCTGGCTTCGCCCCGGAAGTGCTATTAAAATGGATGGACTGATTTGTTTCTTCGCCCCGGAAGTGCTTTTATTAAGGACATACTGTTTGTTTTGTACAGCAATTGTTACGACTTCATCGGCATTGCCATTAAAGGCCAGCGCTTCGAATACGGCCAGCCGGCCGAATAACAAGCCCTTATGTGCTTGATTGACGCCCGAGGGACCTTCCCCCAAAGTGACTCGCTGACATGTTATGTGAACAAGCAAAAACTTTCCTTGTATTGAACCTCCTTAATCAATCTTACATGTTATATGAACAAGCAAAAACTTTCCATCTATTGAACCTCCTTAATCAACCCTACATGTTACATGAACAAGCAAAAACTTCCCATGCCATGTATTGAACCTCCTTAATCAATCCTACATATTATATGAACAAGCAAGAACTTTTCATCTAATGAATCTCCCTAATCGATTGTACATGCTATATTTACAAGCAAAAATTTTCCATCTATTGAGCCTCCTTATTAATGAAGGGGGTGGTTTTCACTGCCTATGTATCAATTTCCCCCCAACTCTTTCATGTCAGTATTTGGCCTCCTATATTACAATGAACCTTGCCTCACAGCTAGGGTTGGCAAAAACCATACATAAACGTTGTACATATGTTTTTTGGCTTGGAACTTACCATACGTTTATATACGATTCTGGCCAACCCTACTCACAGCCGAGTCTCAACCCACCCAGTCTGGGCAAAGGAATTGTTCGACCAAACAGAGCTTGATCAAACGACACACCCTGGGAGGCTTTGTTGTGCCTTCCTGCATACAACAATGAGTGTCTTATCCTAACACGGAAGAAACCCACGTACTTACTGCCTGCATCAGCAGCAGCACGCGCCTCCCGTTTCTTTTGAGTCCTCATCTGCCTAATCAAACAACGCACCCTGGGAGGCTTCGTCTGGTTGAAATCCCTCAATATCTTGACCACAGACCGGGCAGTCCCTTAGCTTGGACACACAAAATTTGCAAAACACGTGCGTGCACCTGTGAGTCCACAGAGGGGCGAAACGTGAGATCAGCTTGGGCACACAGAACTTGCAAAACATGTGCGTGCACCTGTACACCGAAGGAGGGGCGGCGGCACATGTGACGTGCAGTATACATGGAGGAATTACGCGTATGATCTCACACATGTACATCTTTGCATTCACTGCACACACTTGCTGCAGGACACGTGAAGGCTACTGCACGCAAGAAGACGTAGCGCATTTGTGTTTACTGTTCTGCTGTTACGAGAAGGTAAGCACGGCAGTCAGTGGCTCTGTGAGTGTGGACACGAGCCGTACGTAGGAGTGTTTCCTTATAACGGTCAGGTAGGTACAGCGTTCGTTAACACTAGCAGCATGAGACAAGAAGGCCGAGTTGCAGCGACAAACTTTGGCTTTCTAAAAGGCACATCTTCAGAGCTTCCGTCTAAATCACAGGGGCATCATTATGTGCGGGTTCTAAGCCATGCTATTTTTAAATCGTTGCAGTGTGCAAGCGTGTAGTTGTGCAGCACACACGAAAAGGAACAGGGTGGTAGAAGGTTGACAGGTACGGCATTTTTGTAGGCTGAGTGACCAGTACTGCAGTGCTTGTGCACAATCTAGTTGGTAGTTAGCTTGATTCAGCACACTGCACACTTACGGAACGCAGCGGACAGGCTGGTGCATGAAGGTTTTGCAGCAGCAGCAGTGCATGTTGGTCATCTTGGGGCCTGTGTGTGTGTGTGTGTGTGTGCATGTATGTATGCGTGTGTGTATATGTCTGTACGTATGTATATATATTTGTGTGTGCTTGCATGCGTGTGCTCATATATGTGTGTGTGTCTGTGTGCGCGCAAGCGTGTCCTTGTTTGTGTCTCTCTGTGTGTGTTTGCATGTGTGTGTGTGTGTGTGTGTGTGTGTGTGTGTGTGTGTGTGTGTGTGTGTGTGTGTGTGTGTGTGTGTGTGTGTGTGTGTGTGTGTGTGTGTGTGTGTGCGCGCAAGCGTGTCCTTGTTTGTGTCTCTCTGTGTGTGTGTTTGCATGTGTGTTGTGTGTGTGTGTGTGTGTGTGTGTTTGTGCACTGTGTTGTGTCGTTTACCTGCTGATGCTGCAGAACCATAACCTAGAGGGCAAACGGTTTGGCTTTCTTTCGGAGTTACGTTTGCAGTATCCTCAGCACCTGCGCATTGCACAAAGGATTAGAGAAATGCAATACACTAACAGTGAAGCAAGACAGGGAACAGTGGAGGGGGACGCACTCGTAGCAGACTTGAACCCCAGAGGGCATGAGGACGTCCCTTCAGACTTGGAGATGTTTTCCAGGAATGGGCAGGCCATTTTCCAGGAATGGGCAGGCTTCTGAACCCTATCTTTTAAGATTTCAAAAGGTGTTTGAACCCTAGTTAGCAAACGGCACAGAAAAGGCGGTTTATTATTTTTTACATTAATTTACGCAACATGAAGCTAGACGTCAACATCCTGAGATACCTTTCCAAGGATGACTTCAGGGTCCTCACAGCCGTGGAGATGGGTCAAAAGAATGTGAGTGCACAGTTGTATGGACCCCAGCTTGGATTGAACAGCAAATGGTATGCATGCTGCGTAACTGATAAAATTCAGCATGCAAGCCGTCTCACGTGCTCTTGCTCTCACTGACATGCTGTACTCTCTCTCTCTCTCTCTCTCTCTTGCTCCCATTGCAGCACCAAATTGTGCCGCTGCCGCTCATTGACAGCATTTCCGGCCTCAAGTGAGTGCTTTTTTTAGCGTCTTCAGAGGCGAACGAGCATGCTGCTTGTGTGCAAGTTGAGGGGCGTGCGCATTACCATGCTGCGTAATATAACTTGATACTACAAGCAGAGGGGGCATGGTTTCAGCTGCATGACATGTAGCTCCGGCGCATTCCTGGTTGCGCCCCGTTCAAGCACACTTTGCCGCACCATACCTGCCAAAGAGAAGCAAGGAGGCGAGCTGCGTAAGTTTGTGCTTCTCTTTCTGTGTGCAGGCATGGAGGGGCATACAAATGCTTAAGGGAACTTTTGAAACACAAGCTCGTGCACCACGATGGCTCAAGGTTGGTACCTAAAGCAAATAGGCATGAGTGCCTGAGTAATTAGGCCCGTGAGCATCACAATCACAACCCATTCCTGCATTCTACATTTCGTGTGAGCACACACACAGATCTGGCCAAACAAACAGCAGCGCCACGTTGTCAGCAGCACAGGGTAATGAAACATCAATCCTTGAGGGTAATTTCCTTTTAAAACCAACTGTGTAGCACTAACGCTGACGAGTAGCTCTTACTCATAAAGTAACACAGATCAAGGCAATGGCATGCGTACTTCTCCTGACACATTTTAATGGTGTTGGGTGGTCACGGTCCATGTTTGTATGCAGCTACGACGGCTACCGGCTCACCTACATGGGCTACGACTTCCTAGCACTGCGCGTGCTGCTGAACAGAGGGCACATCACAGGCGTGGGCCGCATGATTGGCATGGGCAAGGAGTCTGACATTTACGAGGTAGGTGGGCAGAAGAAAACTTGAGGTTGGCTGGGTCGAAGGAGAGTGTGTATATCTAGGGTTGGCCAGAACCGTAAAAGTATACACCGTATATAGATATACGGTGTATATACGGTATTTTTGGCAGGGAAATCACCAAATATACGGTCATGTACGGTGTATATATACGGTTCTGGTTAACCCTATGTGCACCTGTGGCCGACCCTATGTACACCCTATGTACACATGTGGCCAACCCT
>Ga0307948_1001129_pt1:0-7500 | contig 18737 bp, 19 predicted proteins | sample OrgLakmetagen280_FD_201824 | JGI IMG/M metagenome (GOLD analysis project Ga0307948, IMG submission 201824) | Saline water microbial communities from Organic Lake, Antarctica - #280 | ecosystem: Environmental > Aquatic > Non-marine Saline and Alkaline > Saline | place: Antarctica: Organic...
TGTGTGTGTGTGTGCGTGCGAGTGTGAGTGCGTGTGTGTGTGTGTGTGTGTGTGTGTGTGTGTGTGTGTGTGTGTGTGTGTGTGTGTGTGTGTGTGTGTGTGTGTGTCATGGGGACTCAGGGAAGCCACGAATCCCACAATAACCCATTTAAACAATCACCTTCAGAACCTGTTTAGAACCTGGTTTGCTGTTCATGACCTACTTTTCGAAGGGTGTGCTGTTGACACAGAGGGAAGTCCAACCGCCTGCTTGCTGCTGGGTTGCTGCTTGGTGCTTTGGTTATTTGCAGATTTTCTCAGCCCAGGGACACGCGCGCCGGAGGCAGTTGGCTTCGACTCCCTGAAGCTTCCGCCGCTTGTAATAGGCGCCATTGAATAATTGTTAAAAATGTTTGTAGGGACTGACATTCAATTGATATATATTGATTGACAAGGGGCCAAAATTTGCCAAACTAAACTCCACTGGCAGCAGACGTGCCAGTGAGTGCATTAAAAAGATTGAGTAGGTCTCACAAGTCTGAGCGCAACTTGTACATTTCGGGGGCCAAGGCTACTACAATTCGATCCATCGCAGTAGTTAATGTTTCTAAGGAGGCTGCGTAGGATATCCGGATGCATGTCTCTGCACCAAACGCTTCTCCCGGAACCACAGCAACCTGCACACCAAAGTCAGTGACAAAAGTAAATCATGCTGAGCAAGACAAGTCACAGCAAAGTGGAGGCGCGCCAAACAACAACTGATGGCAGATCCGCAATGAGCCAGTCTTCTTTTGGTCTAAGGATAACCAGCCAGTCGTCCCGCTTGCCAGCAGTAGTGTTGTTATACTCACATTGGCCTTTTCTATCAAGTACCGGCAAAAGGCATCTGAGTCCGGTACAGGCCCCCATCCTAATGCCTCTGCCCCTGCACGACAAAAAGCAAAAGGGCGGCTATACTTTTTGCGTTCAGCATGAGCAAGGTTTTTGCTCGAAACCATAGCAAGAAATTCAAGTGCGCAACTGCAAGACTAAGTGCCTTAGGGGGCAGTTACACGCAAATGTTTTCGTATTTTTCTTCGACAAATATAAACTGTTAAAAATAGTCAGCGGTCACACAGGAGCCTGTAAGATCATAACTTTTTGACATCACGTGTCAAATGAGTTATAGATTACATATTCGGAATTCTGACGTTAAAAGCCATCAATGGGTATAAAATGAGTTGATTCTGAGGGGGTCGAGGGGGAGTGGGGAATTTGGGGGGGGGTCTCCAGAATTTTACTGGGCCACTTTCACGAATTCTTAAAATATATTTCTGGATTCCTCAGCTTGAGCACATTTGGTTGGCAACCTTGTTGGGTGATTTTAATTAAAGGGAGGGGTCTGGCCACAGAAATGCATGGAAAGCCTCAAGGTAGGCCGCGGGGGTAGTGTGTCAAGGCAAATTACCAGCAATTGATTCCAAACTTGCAGTTCACGTATTGCATCATACAGAAGTTGCATGAATGAAGTAAAAAATTGCTTTGGCAAAGGTTTCGGCTGGATTTGAGCACTAAACAAGCGGTCAGTGCAAGAGCGTGCGCATATCAGTTTTTGCTCTTCAGAGCTTTTAATTTATTCGGCAAGAGAACTGTGCAGGCAGATGGCTGCTTACATTCTGAGCAGATTGACACCCTTTTTATCAGTGTGGGGGGTCAGGAAGGGGTTAAGGGGGGGGGGTGTTGTTTTGGGCTGGAGGGCCAAAAGTTTCCAGCGGTCACACACAAATGAACAAAACATTCCACATTTTTTTCACGTTTACCCTCTGTGAGAGGCCCTTCGCTTTGGCGCCCCAAATGTCATATGCCGTAATTCTTGGTGCTTGGCTGGCCATGATACCACAGCTTATGCCTCAACAGAAAACAGAATGATTAAATTGGACATGTCGACACTTCTGCCAACAGCTGTCACCCTGGTCTTAGAGGGGGACAACTCAATTGCCCAACTCGGGGCTTGCCTTGCCCTGGTGCATGCCCAAGGGCATGAGGGGAAAGACAGGAAGCCAAGGGGCTTCGGGATTGTTCGGAAAGTAAGAGGCCCGTTTCCTGTCTGCAGCATCAAGCGCACACGTGACATGCTTCTCTGATTTCTCACCTCTCCCCTCTTTCCACCTCCTCAAGGAGCCCATCCTATGGATTATGGGAAAAGCAAGTGTTGGGTGACTGGGCACGCATTGGGCGAACACAGGGAGGTTGTCCAGACAGGCCCTTCGCATCAAAGAGCCAGCCTGGCTCTGCGCAGCCTGCCTGCCCTCTACCACAGTATCAGAGAGCCCCAACCCTCTGAATGATAGAGGTGCTTTTGTGCATTGAGCAGCACCTGTTCCTGCATTGACTCCTCTCTGCTTGCGTTTAGACTTGGCAGGAGCCTAGGAGGGGTCCCCTTAGAGCCCTTGGAAAACATCACCACCCTGACTTAAAAGATTATACGCAAGGGGTGATAACAGCACAAGCATGGATTAAGGTAGGAGACGGATCTGTCGGACAGCGAAGTACTCACGCTACCAGGTTGATTCAAACCCGCGACCCCAAAGAGTCTGGCCTGACCACGGGCCACTAGGTTTTCAGGGCAGCTACCCTCTACGACAACAACACAAAATTCAGAAGTTTAACTGATAATAAAATAATTTTGTATGCATCAGGACACGTGGAAACATGTGGGGCCAGTTTCCACTTTTGGGGGGCAGTTCACAAACAAAAAAAATTACTGAAAGCCGGTCCCACCCTGTTTCTGGCATGTGGCGAAATTTGTTTTGGCGAAGCCCCCATCATGGGGGCGTGACCCCCTAGCGTTGACTTCTTCCCACCACTCTTCACACAAGCCTCCCCAGGCTCACCCAGGCCACCCCACGGGCTGAAACTCGACATGGGCTCCTAACCAAAACTTATACCGCACCAGAGGAAATCTGGGACCCTGGGGTGCGGTGTGTGAAGATGTTGCAACATTCTGATTTTGGGGGGTCCAGACCTCCTCCCCAAGCCCATCCATGGCACCTTCTGGGCTGAGACTCAACATAGGCTCCTAAAAAATCTTTGTACCGTGTCAGATGAATTCTGGGACCCTGGGGTGCTGTGTAAAGTTTTAGAGACAAGTTTTTATGTTTGGAAGCTCCAGGAAGCAGCCCAGGATTTTTCAGCCAGGCCCCCGGACCACTCACCACTGATGCAGCACCCATCAGCACACTTTCACGGCTGCGGATGCTGCGTCAGGGGCCCGGGAGTATTCTGGCTGCAAAGTTCACGGTTGACCATGGAAGCAAAATTGAGCAATACTAATTTCAATGGGCTATATCATTTTAGTTAAGTCAGTTGTTCATGACGCGCGGAAGTTTGCTTGGACGGGACCTTTCAGGAACGCAGTACGTGTCGGCTTGGACTGCTCGCGGGGCATGGAGCGCACGGTGTGTTGAAGCAGAATTTAGACATCGTGGCCCGGGCACTGAGCTCGCACCTGACCTCTTGACAGACAGAGAACAGCACTGCTGCTGGCAGCAGCAGTACATCCTCCCGCCTGCTTCAGCAGGGCTGCCCCAGCACAGCGTCATGCAAACCACTGCAGCATCTGTGGGGCAGTAGGGCACACACACAGGCACACACACATACACTTACACGGATACGCATGCGCACACACATACAAACACAAACGCGCAAGCAAATTCACACAGGTGTGCACACACACATACACATGCGCATGCACAAACACACAGGCACACACTCACGCACACACACACGTGCACGCATACACGCGCGCACACACACACACACACACATGCATATGCACGCACACGTTGCGCCCGTGATGGGCATCGCCAAATTTTCAGCGTCGCTAGCGACACTCCCACACTTGTCATGAATTGATTTTGGGAACCAGCGTGTGACCGCAAATTTTTTTGTCAGAAGTGAAAATGTTTTTCACCCTTGAAGAAAAAGGTACGAGAATTTTTACGTGTAACCGCCCCCTTGGCGGAGCAGCTTTTCCTGAAAATTAAGCTGCGCCAAGTTGACATGACTTAAATCACCTGGTCCAAAAAAGGCGCTCATCTCTGGCAGCACGTAAAAGGCGCCTTTTGGCTCAGCTAGATTTACACCGGGAATGGTGCGTAATTTGGCTACGATCATGTCCTGCAAGTAATTTTTACACAGATTCATCTTATATCCAATTAGCTTAGGTATGTGGGAACTCTTGAATTTGGCGCAGGTTGAGGGACAACCCTGAACTAATTCTAGAAAGCTACTCGTGCCCAATTTGTTACTTTGTTAAATTTCAAGTGTGGTCATGTCAACTCTGGACAGAGCACGCACAGCCAGGTCAAACATGCGTGCGACCATGTGTGTTCCATTTGCCGCAGCAACACTACAAAGCCCTCTCAGAACTGCATCCATCCCAAACCCACCTTTCGTTCTCTAAATGCTTGAACCATTGCTGCGACAGGCACTCCCCCTTGGGGTCCCAGGTTTAGCGCTGCTAGTGCTGCATGCTGCGCGATACTTGAGGCCCCGCTTGTGCTCTGGCTTTGGATTGTGGAGGCTGCCTTGACAAAATGACGGGGACCTGCTAGGTAGCCTAAACGCCAGCCTGGGGACAATGAGGAAAGCAATTGTTTGTGAAGCCAATCCTTTTGAATTGGCCTTTGAGCGTAGCGATGGTGGCCTGCTGGTAGTCTAGGTGCCACCTTGAGGGCAGGAGAGGAGCATTAAAGATTGGAGTCGTTTTCTGAGGCTGTGACTTGGCTGCTTATGACTCAATTAATTGCTTGCCTGACGCTGTCTGGAGGACTATTGACACAATGCACTTGCAAACCTGTTAGACCTATAATTGCAGTAGGTCAAGCAGCACTAGGACAAGGTGGGTTTGGTAGCGCACTACATAAATTGCAGGTCACTAGCCTTGAATGCTGTAGAAAATTTTTGTAACCAGAAACACACAGATATCACACTGCTTATCTGTGCTTAAAATAGAGCACAAAACTGATTGCTTTAACGCTTATGGCTACATATCCACGTTTGCAGGCTACCTTAATAGCTGCGGTACAAGCCTTTCTCTGTCAGTGTGTTTCTGGACTTGCAGTACAAGCTTTGCTACTCAGGTCCATATCTGGAGATGCAGTATTTACTTTCTATTTGTCTGCTCTAGATGGAGTTGTGAAGCAAAGACAGAGCAACTAGGAACAAGCTACAGCGCTCCACCTCCTCCTGGAAAAATCACTTGCCGCCCAACTATCGTTCAAGCACAGCACCAATTGGACAATTAATGGCACTTCAGCACTACGCCTTCTGATTATGCTTATAGCGTAATAAAAATAATTGAACGAAAGCCAGAGCGGCACAGAGCGACCTCACCTGTCATTGCATAGGCTTTAGAGAAGCCATTCACCGTGAGGGTCCTCTCCCACATCCCAGGCAGCGTGCCAAAAGAGTGGTGCTGGGCAGGCCTGCAGTACAGAGTGCAGCAGTTAAAGGTACATTTGCAAATCCAAAATGCAAATGGTGTTATTTATTACTGCAGCAGCTAAAGGAAAGGAGGCCTGAAGAGTGGGAGCAAGAGTGGAGCGTCAACAAGCTAGCAAACCAGCGATTTAGCGGCAAAACATCAAACAGGTGCTGAATCATAAGCTTAAAACTCATAATTTTATATCCTTTAATGCACAATCAGGCGGCCTTGCTGACACTCTGTACTCACGCATATCAGGCGTCCTTGCTGACACTCTGTACTCACGCATAAGTGATGTACTCATAGATCTCATCACTGAGAACCAGCAGCCGTGGATGGTCCCTCACCACATTGGCTAAGGCCTCAAGCAGCTCCCTGTGTGTCATATGGTGTGCGCAAAGCAGTTGTGGTTCCAATGGATGCAAGGTTACACGGCTCAAACAAGTTGACAGCAATGCAGCACTTTCCTTCTAACGTTAGCCTTTACCCACTGTAGGAGCACGCGAATGCATACCACATTCAAGGGAACATGGTACAATTGAAAATCAAGAGACAGGGCAGGAGGCTGTTAAAACTTTTTTCCGGACTGTCACACGTAATTTTGAGCCTCCGGCCCAAAATGACACCCCCCCCCTCCAAACCCCCTTCCTGACCCCCCACACTAATAAAAAGGGTGCCAGCCTGCTCAGAATGTAAGCAGCCATCTGCCTGCACAGTTCTGTTGCCAAATAAAATAACACCTGAAGAGTTATAGGGCAAAAACTGATACGCGCACGCTCTTGCACTGACCACCTGTTTAGTGCAAAATCCAGCCAAGACCTTTGCCAAAGCACTTTTTTACTTAATTCATGCAACTTCTGTATAATGCAATACGTTAATTGCAAGTTTGGAATCAATTGCTGGTAATTGCCTTGACACACCCCCGCGGCCTACTTGGGGGCTTTCCATACATTTATGTGGCCAGGCACCCAGGCCCCCTTCTTAAATCAAATCACCCAACAAGGGTGCCAATCGAACCGGCTTAAGCTAAGGAATTCAAACATAAATATAATATTTTGAGAAAGTGGCCCAGTAAAATTCTGGAGCACCCCCCAGAAACCCTCCCCGACCCCCTCAGGATCGACTCATTTATATACCAATTGATAGCTTTTAACGTCAGAACTCCAAATATGTAATTCATATTTCTATCGACACGTGACGCCAAAAAGTTATGATAACTACAGCCTCCTGGACAGGGAGTTTATAGCCTATATTTGTAAAATTAGATTTAGGTAGAGATCAGAGAAAGCTCCTGAAAGGTTCGAACTCTCACAATGTTCCCCTGACAGGTGCTTATCCTACAGCACACAGGCCACACCCCTTTACCTTGACTGCAGCACATACTCCTTCAAGACTTGTGTGGATTCAAGCGCTCCTGTCTCAACATATAATGACTTGTTACCATGACATCTTGCCACCTGGACCCCCCCTCCCCTTCTGTAGCTCTCCCTCAGCTTACCGAGGGTACACAGCGCCCGTGGGGTTTGAGGGTGTGCACAGGATGAGCAGGCGTGAGCGCGGAGTGATAGCCGCCTGCAACTTCTCTGCACTCATAAGGAAGCCCTCCTGTGTGAGGCAAACGTTAAGATGTTGGATAGATCTCTCTATGTCCGGGTTTTGTCTTTGTTTTGTTGATGTGGGGAATGGTTTCCATTGCTTGCACAGTTGCACTTTTACCTTTTCTTCAGAAGGGTGCCAGTTTTAGTGAAACGGTGTATTGCGGTTGAAGATTAAGGATGGTAATACATCCTTCCCTTCGTACAGGTCATATTGTGTGTAATAAGGCGCCTTTGCGAGAGAGAGAGAGAGAGAGAGAGAGAGAGAGAGAGAGAGAACCAATTTTTTAGCTTCTTGCCAGCATCCTCTCAGTTTCATGCTGATGCACTTGAGGGGTGGGCTTGGTGAGCAGAAGCTTTGAACATTCATGCATTAGAACAGGCAGCTTCATGCAATCATTGCAATGATAAGGCTCATTCCAAACCATCAATCCTTACATCCTTACCCATCGACGCTAA
>Ga0307948_1001129_pt1:12500-18737 | contig 18737 bp, 19 predicted proteins | sample OrgLakmetagen280_FD_201824 | JGI IMG/M metagenome (GOLD analysis project Ga0307948, IMG submission 201824) | Saline water microbial communities from Organic Lake, Antarctica - #280 | ecosystem: Environmental > Aquatic > Non-marine Saline and Alkaline > Saline | place: Antarctica...
TTGGTTGTGTTGTGGCCATAGCCGTGTCCTTGCATCCACAGTCGTCTCTTCTTGCTGACTTGCAGTCAAGATGTAGGTGCTCGTTTCTTCTCCTCTGCAAGTCTTGAAATTGTGCTTGTTCTAATTCAGTGCTGCAGTGCACACTACAGAACTCGAAACGTAGGCTCGACAGGCTTGATGAGCTTGCCTTGTGCTGCGTTGCTACCTTGGTTGCTAGATTTATGTAGACATTTGCAAATTTAGATGATCAGGTCCTCGGCAACACACATACACACACACTCAGGTCCCCACGCAATCCCTTGTCGCTAGTGCACCCACCTGGGTCCGCGCAGCGTACTTCCTTGCACTTACATGCTGCCCAGCGGACTCCCCTCCTGCAAGCCCTGCCCTGTCGCACACACCTGTAGCCACCCCTTCTCCCTCTCCCCTTGGCTGTGCCCTGCACCTGAGCGACCACACTCCTGCCCAGGTAGTGCGCGTGTATGTGTGTGTATGTGTGTATGACTATATATGTCTGTGTGCTCGTATGTGTGCATCTGTGTGTATTTATGTATCGTCGCTGCTCAGCTGCAAGCACAGTTTTGTGCAGTTTTTCGGGGAGGTTGAGCATTGAGAATTGAGAGATGTACACATGTACACATGTGCAATATGTTACAGGCAAGGTGAGAGTGTTTCAGTAAAAGCTAAGGCTGCTGCTGCTGCTGCAAAAGGGTGCGTTGGAAGCTTTGTGGTTGAATCGGTGCAACTTATTTTTAAACATGAACCTCCATGTTCTTCTTTTCAATCTGCAGCCCCAAAGACTGCGGCTGCAAGAGGGTGCGTTGGGAGCTTCTCCCCCAGCCACCGCTAGTGGAGCGTCAGGATTAGGGTTTGCCTCAGGTACTCCAGCCCAGGCGGTGTCAGTGGGTATGTTGTATGTTGCCTGGTGGCCTGCAGCTCCCCCCTCTTCCTGCGTGCTTATTGTCTACGGACAAAGCCTTCTCACACCATCTATTCTCCTGCACCTCGTGAGCAAAGAGGCTGCAAATGTCCTGCTGGGCAGCTTGCTCACATCATGCGTGTCCATGAGTGCTGTTGTGATCATCTGTGCTACAGGTGTGTGTGGTGTGTGATCATCTGTGTGATCATCTGTGTGTGTGGTGTGTGACCATCTTTGCTACAGCTACAGCTAGCACACACCAAGCATGTCATCCATGAGTGCTGTTGTAATCATCTGTGCTACAGCTACAGCTAGCACATCTGTGCTACAAAGTGCCAGGAGCTAGCACATCTGTGCTACAGCTACAGCTAGCACACACCAAGCATGTCATCCATGGGCATTGTCGTGATGACGATGTCTGCTTACAAAAACGCTGTTCGCACCTGACGCCTCCTTTCTCCTTGTTCCTTGCAGCTGATGTGCGTGAGGCAACACCATGCACGCCTGGAGCTGCTCAGGTAAAAGGCACACATAGACGCACTGACATACACACATACACACATACACACATACATATACACACTAGCACGGCTATGACGACACGTTTCACACATGAAACCACAGTCATGACGCAGCATGTGTGGGCTATATCCAGGCAGCGCCCACAGGCTGCATGACGTGGTGTATTAAGCATTGTAAACGGCATCCTGTGCTGTGGCATGAAAATAGGGGTGTCGATAAGATGGTCCAGCCTCGGTCACGACGGAAACCGCAGCATTCCTTCTTCTTGACACCGTTTCCTCTGCTTGTCTGCTGCTTAATGCGCCTAGAACATACTACTCTGCATACTCCAGTGCACTGAGGGGTCGTGACAGCGGCGTGAAATCACGATGCTGTTACAAAGATTGCAAAGCAAAGAGGGCTCATTTTACCACTGTGCTAAAGCGAATACCACCCGCAGGTGCCATCAATTGCCGGCAGAGACACAGCGCAGCACAGAATTGTGGCGAGCCTGAGAGATGCTGCACTGGCGGTGGTTAGAGCTGGGGCCAAAGTTTATGTTCCTTTGACAGGTACAGGGTTTGTTTTAGCTAAAATGAGTGGTGTAGGAGATAATTTATGAATATTTGCAACGATGATTGGCACGCACAGGCGATGAAAACATGAGTAGCCACCCTAACATGCTACAGAAGTAGTCAAGTAGCACATGAGGGCGCGTGACACATGTATTTACAAGAAGCTTGAAGTGCCTGGTGCTCACTCTTTTATCTTTGCCCTGATATCAAAGATTTTGCGGTCAAGATGGTGCTGCGCAAGCCTCAACGTCATGACAGCTCCCAGAAATGGCTAAATCAGAGGAAGCTGCTGGAAGCCATCAAATTATCTGATTCCAACGCACAGCCAACTCACCAGCATTTGTTTATGTCTTATGGCTCAACAGGCGGCAATGAGGCCGATTGATGTATTAGTTTAGTTTAGTTTGGATTACAAAGGCATTCAACCTGGAATGGCTGCTCAACCTATGAGAACGAGGAAAACCTCAAAACAAATTGATGTATAAACCAGCCACTGCCGTTGCTTCCACAGGTGGCAGTAGTGATGACAAAACGGGTGAGGGAAGCAGGGGACCCTCACAGGCAAAGGGCCAGGGCGACAGGGCAAACCGTGTGGTGATGCAACTTGTGCAGGGTAGGTGCTGCATGCACATGTCTTTGAAGCAAGTGTCATGGCAGTGCTTTTGTTTGCAGTGCAGTGTATTGCTTTTGCACATCAGGATGACGGAGCTGTATGGTGATGATGCACACAACTGTGAGTGTGTGTGTACGTAATAGCTACTGCATACGTGAGTCTGTGTGTGTCGGACCTATTCACGACCTGGTAGTAAGGACACGTTTACAATGATCACTCATGAATCCATTTAAGACTTACCATCACGGCAACCCGTCGCACTTTAATCAATGCTCGTACTACCTAGCCGGCACATAGTTATACCAAACGGGCTTTGCATCGTGAAGAAATTTAACAAAAAGTTTGATAACGGCTCACGCTTACCCTCAGATCTGAAAGATGGCGGCCTCATGCGCATCATGGAAGCAGCTCTGAGGGGTGGGGCAGGGCTAGGCCAATCCACTAGCATACCCAAACAGCAGCAGCAGCAGCAGCAGCAGAAACTGCAGCAACATCACCTGGAGCATGCAGCAGTGTGCGCTGCTCGTTGCTGGTGCGTATCTCTGTGCAGCTCGCACGCCCTTTAATTTAATGAGTGAATGCCTGCCTGTGCTTACGTGCTGCTCACGCGTGGTGCTGATCGCGTGAACGCCTGCGTGTTGTCGACACATAAGACTACCTCATCATACACCATACACTGCACGTGCTCATAACAAGTTGTTGACACCTTGTAATTCACACACAGGGGCGAGGCAACAGGGCTGCTAGGCACGACATTCCTCAAGGCACCAGGACTGGGGCAGGCCATGCTGAATGTGAGAAGCGTGTGGAGACAATGTCACGTTCTCGTTCACTCACACACCCTCATTCACTCAAACAGCGTAAGCGTGTGGAGACAGTGTCACACCCACATGCACTCGACCACTCATTCTCTCAAACAGCTTGTTTCTTACGTAGCGCGACATAGTGGATTTGCAGTCTGTGTGTGCTGCCTGTGCTTGTTACTGCCTGGCAGTGCAACGTAAGCCAGCTTTTTGTGCTGCTTGTCCACGCACTTGCACAGCTGTACACAGCAGCAATGAGCTACGTGAGGGAAAGTATGAATCACGGCCCAAAATTTGTTTGTGCACACACTGATGACCATGCATGCTACTTTGTCTGATTGCAGGTGATACGTTGTGGCTACATGTGCAAATGGAGTGTATGTGTGGTGCCGTGTGCTGCGTTTGAGGCGTGGGCCAAACTGATGGACAACATGGCGGCCACCAGCCCAGACAAGCTGCACAAGTAAGCATGATATTGAGGGAATTACATAGAAGCAGCAGAACAAAGAACAGGTCAGCTTGGACATGCTGCACAAGAAAGCACATCACGAAGGAATCAAAGCAAAGCAAAGAGAAGGTCAGCTTTGGCATTCTGCAAGCAGGCTTCTTGCTGCATGTCTCATACAATTTAGTGTGCAAAGAAAAAAGAAAAAAGTGATAGCTTGCTGAATGCATGGTACTGCAATGCTTGGATGACCTGGCTGCCACCAGCCCGGAAAATGAATGAGAGGAGAAAAGGTACACGGGAAAAGAAACCACCCCTGCTCAAATGAAGAGGGGGACTGTAATGATACTGGGTACTGTAAAGCTTAACGTTGCATAAAGAAATATAGAAAGACAAAATGTGGGGACTTATACAAGCCGGACAAGTGAGCTGGGGCTGACAAAAGTAAAAAAACTGTTTGGGTCAGTCTTAACAAAATGGGTTCTTCAGCAGCCTCAAAGTCATTCCTCAATTTGCCTTGCACAGCCATGAAGCAATTGACCCCCGCTGCCGGCACTACACAGTGTTTTGATGAGGCACAGGACAGTGTCATGGTTTAATAGCTACTGCTTGGTTAGCAGCAACTTTGTATGATGGTGCCTTTACAACGGGTGGAGTAATGGATGAACGAAAAAATGAAATTGCAATAATTCACTTTTGCATTTACAACGAGTGGAACAATGGCTGGATTAATCAATCGTTTTCAATAATCCAGGATGGGGAGGATTGATTAAGGATTAATAACATGAAGTGGCGTTAACCAAATGCAAAACGCCCTTTGGTCTTAACCAAGTCTGAACTACAGGGCCCTGGAATTTCTATGTTTGATAATGCAGTAAGAAAGTATGAACATGTTTTTAAGTGATGCAAACGATCTCCCAGTTATTCACGTCTTACGCATCTCATTTTGCAATGTCACGTGACCGCAATGTTTGTTACCTTGCCTCTTACCTGTATGCATCACACATGCGATACTCAACTGATCGACCCTTGCACAATCTAACCCAAACCCTCCTTACACGCACACTACAAACATACATCACATACGCAAACGTTTGCTCACACACAACCACACGCACACACACAACCACACGCACACACACACACACGCACACATCTGCAGGCTGTCTAAATTGCTGATGACACCCATCACTCGAGTCTTCCTTGATGTGCAGCCTGACTCTAGCTCCAGCTCAAAGCGACCCTCAGTGCCCAAACCTACCCAATACCCCCCTGCAGTTTGTCAGGTGCGCGTTCACTAGCAAATTTATAAAGGATGCTTTGTTGTTGCTTCTGTTTGTATGTGTCTATAAGTGTGTATGTATGTATGTGTGTGTATGTGTGTGTGTGTTCTGCATTGTACTGCAAAATCAAGATGATATTGGCGACCGCTCTTATTCTCATCAGCAGCAAGACGTCTGTGCATGTGCGCTGCAGTTTTTGTAGTGCATCCTATTGTGCACATTCTCCCATTATTTGTATTGTTTCTGCTAGGCTGATGCCAGAGCTATTCTGCTTGTGTGCATGCCAAAAACATCGCTACTCAAAATATGTTGAACAATTCACATGTAGCGGATATTCCTGCCTGCCAAATATCAGTCTGCCGTCCCTACCTCCGAGTTGTTTAACACGCACAGGCAGCGCAAGCTTGTCTTAAGCACTACCAAGGTCTACTGGACAGCAGCAGAGGGAAAGAGCTGGAGTGTAGGGCGCCAAATGCCCAACATAGTGTGCAGCGGCATGAGCATGATGGAGGCGTTAAGGAGCAACAACCGCATCAGAGTGCAAAGGGCTGTGAAGGGCGGGAGGGACGGTCGTGTGAGGCAGGACAGCAGCTAGGTCAGCAAGAGCAGCAGCAAGGAGTTCAGCAGCAGCGGCAGCAAGGAGATCAGCAGCAGCAAGAACAACCGCAAGAGCAACAGCAGCAACAGCGAAGTATGCAGCTATCAGAGCAGCAGCAGCAACCGCCAGAGCAGATTGATCAGCAGCTACAAGGCCAGCCATCGCAGCAACAGCAGCAGCAGCAGCCAGACCAGCTTAAACAGCAGCCCAAGCCCACTGCTGCACCTGGCTCTCTGAGTGACAGTGAGGGCAGTGAGCCCCCCCCTCGAGTCAGAGCATCTGCCGTGACAGCAGAGCGACGTGCACGCCAACGAGCACGGGAGGGGCTGCCCACACATCACAGGCTCAGCAGTGCCGTCACCAGTATGGGGCAACGCAGTCCTCAGGGAGGTCGAGACCAGCAAGCTCTTCTTGGCCTGCGAGGAGATCAAAGCACAGGCCCAGGCCTGCAACACAGTGCCAGCCACAGCAAGCACAGTGCAGCATAGCTGCCGCTGGGG
>Ga0307948_1001130_pt1:0-17500 | contig 18735 bp, 12 predicted proteins | sample OrgLakmetagen280_FD_201824 | JGI IMG/M metagenome (GOLD analysis project Ga0307948, IMG submission 201824) | Saline water microbial communities from Organic Lake, Antarctica - #280 | ecosystem: Environmental > Aquatic > Non-marine Saline and Alkaline > Saline | place: Antarctica: Organic...
TGTGTGTGTGTGTGTGTGTGTGTGTGTGTGATTGTGATTGTGTGTGTTTGTGTGTGTGTGTGTGTGTGTGTGTGTGTGTGTGTGTGTGTGTGTGTGTGCGCGCGTATGTGTGTGCATGCGAGCAAGTGTATGCAACTTTGTATAATTCTACTAGTCTACCTTCTTTTTGTAAGACTCCTGAGCACTTGGATCCCTAAGCTTGTGTTTGCAGGAGCGTGGACGGCCGTGTTGAAAAAGAATAATATTAATAATTGATTTATCGTGCATTGGTACATCATTCGAATTACAAACTCACAAAATTTGACCACCGTCAAAAGGACAGGCAGGCAGGATTCTTCATGGTGAGTGCTTGGCTTAAGTTATATTTAAGTACACATACACACACGCACACACACACATACACACGCATGCACACGCACACACACGTGCACACACACACACAAACTTACACACACACACCACACACACTCACACACACACACACACATACACACGCACACACACTCACACACACACACATACACACACATACACACGCACACGCACACACGCATGCACACGCACACACACGTGTGCACACACACACACACACAAACGTACACACACACACACACACACGCACACACACACACGCATAAACACATACACACATACACCCACGCACACACGCACGCACACACACACACACACGCGCACACACACACACCACGCATGCACAAGAACACACACACAAAGCATGCACAAGAAGCTCTTTTCAAGAACACACTTACTTGTAAATGTGCATACACGCAGGATTGGAGCAATGTGAGCACATTAGAACTGGTGGAAGCCATCAGGGATGCCTCCAGCTGGGGCACTCCACGGTGAGTTGAGCCAATCATAGTGGGTTGTCTCTCTTTCACACACAAATGTCAGGTTCAAGCTTCAGATTCATCTTATTGTCTCATCTTGTCATGCTAGCTTCCTCCTACGTGCTGTTTTGCATACCTGCATTCACATGCACGTAATTTTTAATTGGAACAGATCTTTGCGTGACTTCTTTGGCAAGTTCTCATTGCCTCGAGACGTACCCAAGTGGATTGCAAGATCAAAAGCCAACGTGAGTCAAGGATTGCTTCAAGTAGGAGCCAGCCTTTCGAGCTATGCTGTCTGTGAAAGTGTAGCTGGCTTCTTTCCAATCATTTCTCATGTAACAAGTGCGCACGCACGTGTACCTTCATACACACACGCACACACAGACACACACACACACACACACACTCACACGTGCACACTCATGCGCACATACGTATGTACTCACAACTCACACACATACACACATACACACATACACACCTACACACATACTCACGCGCAGATGACGCAGTGAGCACAGAAGCACACTCACACGTCCCCCCTTCCATTGTACCTGCTTTACAGGCCTTCTATTACCGGGCCAACTACATCATCCTCCTTGTCCTGTGTGCAACAGTGATGTTCCTGCGTAATGTGTCCTCCCTACTTGCCTTGACGCTGTGTACCTTAGCGGGCTTGTGCTGCAACGACAGCTTTGCTGGCGCCCTGAACGACAGACTGCTGCGGCTCGTGAGGAGAATACACCCGTCCTCTGCCTTAAAGCTGCGGGCACGTGCTAGTGCAGCCCAGCCAGAGGGCAGCTTAGGGTGGGTTTGGGGTGTAGGGCGGACGAGGTGGCTCCCTTTCCTTAATGAACGAATTGTGTCGTGGTTGCTGTGTTCTTTTCCAACAGAGGCCCCAAACCCATCCTGTTTCCCTCTGTTGGAAACAGGATGGGTTTGGGGTTACGAGACGACACTTTCTCGGGAGAGTTCAATCGAGGATGTGTGGGCTGCGAGTGGTTTTTGTTGAGGGCAACCAAGGGGTCACAGGAGGGAGTAGCTTGGATGCACAAATCACTGATTTGACCATAGGAACGAAGGTAGAACAAAAGCTAGGGGTGTACATCGGCTGTTAGATGAGACAAAGTTGGGACCTTTGAGTGTTGCACATTGGGCTGGGCTGCGGCAAGCAACAGGCTCTGAGATCGGAAGCTCATGAGACAGTTGTAAACAGTTGTGCCATGTACTTGTGTGTGTGTGTGCGTGTGATTAATGTTTTGCCATTTTTCCTGCAGGAGTTTAAAAGGGCGAGGCAAGAAGAGGCAGTTCATACTCATGGTGCCGCGTTGGGTGGCTGCTCTCGGGATGCTTTTGTTAGGAGCCTTCTTGCTCAATCTGACCTGGCCTTTACTAGCACAGGTAGGTGGTGTGTGCATACATGTGTGTTTGTGTGTATATGTGTGTGTACACAAGCGTGTGTGCATGGTTGGTTTAATGCATGTGCTGTATGTGTGTACGTGCGTGTGTGCATGTGTGTGCGCAGATTTGCATGCATTCGTTATTCTTTAAGTCTGTGTTGTGCACTTTGAAATTGAAGCTGTGGATGGCTACTTGGAAATATGTTGTGTATGCACGGCGTGTGTGTGTGTGTGTGTGCGCGCGCATGTGTGTACGCAGGCACCGGCTTTTTAAGTTTTTCTATCTTGCTTCTTAGAAACTAGCCTGTGGCGCAGCTGCTCTCGGATACCTTAATTCGTACACAAAACTGTGCTTACGCCAAGATCTTTCAACCGCCAGTTTGATACACCAATATACTGACAAGCACACTACTTGCTGGTTTCAATCTCAGCATTGTTATGCAGCTCTAATTTTAAGGATTTAAAAGCAATTAGGCTTGATGGAGGAAGTTTTAAAGCACCCTTGGCTAGCTAGAACACCAGACTGCTTTGCCTTTTGGTGTCCTGGACAAAAACAACCGACCAAGATAATAATAGTACAGTGAATATACCCAGTCGTCGGTGAGGTCTTAAAAGTTTTACCCATAATCCTTACAGAAATCAGCGAATGAAATGCCAAAATGGGTGGAAATGCAACCCTTTCCATAATCTAGTTAAACATCAGCTGTTGTTTCACGTCGTTAACCTGACACACGGGTGGACTTTTTGGATTAAAATGGATCTGATTGGGGCGTGGTGGCTCAATGCAAGTGCGATTTGTGCTTACAGAGGGCAAGCTCAGCACTCGTCCAGGCCAGCAGGGTCCTCCAATTCAGCCAAAACTTAGTCTGGATGCGAAATTTTGCATCAACTTACATTAAAGCACATTCCCCAGACACCCCCCTCTGATATTATGTGTCTCTTTAATGTTAGAACTACGTCTAGAAAGTTTACGGGTCCTGAACATGTTGTCCCCATTTCCAAACTCTGCACTCTCTGTTTGCATTGCCGTTAAACATCTGTGCACAACTTAGGCACGACTGACTGTGCAAAACAGGCAAAGCGCCTGGCGCTGGTGTGGTGCCTACTTGCTCTACACATGGCATTTCGATTACCAAACCTCAAAGCCCGCTTCACCAGTGCACGGGACGAGTTCCAGGTACGGAGCCACGACTAGCTCGGTCAAGGTATTAAGCTGAGTGTGTCTGATTTGTCCTAACGCTCAAACACAAGCTGCTTTATGTGTTGTCATGCTTGAGGTCCGGTTGCATTTACAATTTGAGAGTTCAGACCCTCCTGCTGGCTGAGTGTGTTTAAGCTCTGAGCTTTAAAGGTCAGACGTAAATTTAATAATTTCTGACTAGTTGGGCTCTCTTGGGCTCAAAGATGAGCCCACACGTATCACATATTTGGAAACAGTCAGCCCGGCAAGGTCTGCAGTCGTGAATTGCAAATCAATGTTCCTTTGTGTACGACACAGAGACGTAAGAGGCTCAGTCAAAAATTACAGAGGAGATTTCTTGTGGAGGAGTGTGGCTCACTCCTGCTGTGCGTCCTTTTGCTGTTTGGCAAAGCTCCCCTCGTGGGGGTGTAAGCCCCTAGCCTTGATGGTTTCCCACCAAACCTTCACACAAGCCTCCCCAGGCTCACCCAGGGCACCTCCCAGGCTGGAACTCAGCATGGGTTCCTAACCATAAACTTGACCGTGCCAGAAAAGTTTGGGGGCCCTGGGGTGTTGTGTGTAAAGTTTTAGGGGTAAGTTTTATGTTTGGGCTGTCCAGACCTCCTCCCCAGACCCACCCACGGCACCTCCAAGACTAAAACTTGACGTAGGCCCCCAACCAAAGTTTCTACTGAGCCAGAAAACTTTGTGGGCCCTGGGGTGCAGTGTAAAAAGTTTCAGAGAAAAATGTTTTGTTTGGAAGCTGCAGGATGCAGGAAGCTGCCCAGGATTCCTCAGCCAGGCCCCCAGACCACTTCCTGCTGGTGCAGTATCTATCAGCATACTTCCCTGGCTGCGTTTGCTGTGTCAGGGGCCTGGGTGTTTTCCGGCTGCAAAATTCACGGTTGACCATGCAAGCATGAATTTCTTAGCTCGGATTCAATTATTGCTAATTACGATGGGCTTTGTAATATTAGTTTAGTCGGATGTTCATGATGCGCGTAAGTTTGCCATGCGACCCTTGAGGAACGCAGTTTGTGTGAGACATTGTGGCCAGCCAAGGCACAATGCTCGCACCTGCCCTGTACTTTTAGCAGACAGGGAAAAGCAGCAGCAGCACACCCTCACGCCTGCTTCAGCAAAACCTGTCCCAGCACAGCGCCATGCACACCACTGCAGCGTATGGAGGGCAAAGAGGCAACACACAGGCGAGCACGCACACACGCGCACACACACGTGCACACACACACACACACACACACATACACACACCTGTGCACGCGCACACGCACACACACGTACACGAAGACACACATACACACATGTGCACACACACATATATGTGTTGCGTGCGTGATGGGCTTTGCCAACTTTCGCTGGCAATGCTCTTCCACTTGTCTGCATTGCAATGAAGTCAAGCCTGTACACGGCTCTACACGTGCTTGACAAAATACCCTACCTTGCCAAACTTGCGTCTTGTAAGTTCTACAACTGGTTTTATATTCATTCCTTTACCTGTAGAGGCGGGCTCTTTTTTTTGCTTCGTGATAGGCAATTTTTCAATGATGATTGCCACAGTAGCTTAAGCCCTGTGGTCATAATGAGGGGCATTCATGGGCAAGTGTTTTGAACTCAAAAGCTTGCGCTTCCTTCCGAATCACTCTTGCTTGAGAATACAAACTAATGGCAACTTATCTTCTTGGCTACATGTAAAAAATGAGTCATAAGTCACCAGTTATGAACCCTGGATGCACCTTTTAACAACATCAACCCTCGCTGGTTTTCTGGTGTCCCACTTACCCAGCCTGCTTGCTTGTCTGTGTCACAACACGCAGCACACACTCCCTAAATAAAGAAAAATTCCTTCAGAGGACACATAGTCTTGCTTTCCTTTGGTTTATTGTTTGACGTGGGCACCTGTGCAGCCTGATCGTGCTGGCTGTGATGTCACTAACACTCAAGTCAGCCTTATTAAGTTTTATGGTCTGGAATGCTGGGGGTGGGCGGTGGGGGCAGCGACAGCTGGGACTTTTTTAAGAGTACTTGCACACCTTTTGAAGCTCAATTCTGACACCACAAGTTCAGCTTGTCATACACCTCCTGAAATGCTGTGAGTGGTCAGCCCGCAGCTTGAAAGGGCCCAACGGATAGGCTCATAAAAATTTTCCATGTAATTTATCGCAAATACCGATTTAGGCCAACTTTGCTAGGTTTAAATGATTCCCCTGCCAAAAGTGGGGTCAAAGGGGGTCCAAGGATTGGGCCCCACTCCGAAACTTTGCCAAAATATTGAGAACATTGTTATAACAACCTTGCTTTTTTTTGGTGCCCGGGAGGACCTTTTGTAAAACGACTTTCTGGTAGGGGTTCCTCTTCTGCACACCTGGGCACCAACTGTAACAAAGTGTGCAGGTGTGCTTAGCTAGGCCCGACTAAGGCTCCTGACCACCCTAAAAACATGTTTGGGCAGCAATTCTGGCTGATAACACAACCTAACTAACAGCTTGTAATCGTTTTTATGCCACCACACAGGCTGTGTGGAGGGATTATCAGACAAAGATGGCTGGTGGAGGGATGGGTGGTGGCATGCCACCAACTGGCGCAGGGGGTTTTGATGTAAGCCAGGCCGCAGGCATGCCATACCAAACTGGGATGTATGACACCCAGGAAACACGCTATACACGCTAGTGTTCTGTGTGTGTTTGTGTGTGATCAAGGATAGCGTAGGTGTTTTTTTATTACTGTTGACAAGCACTGCAAACTATCATGATTACAGCCGCAAATTCCAAAATTCCAACCGTAGCATTTGTTCAACTTTAAAGCTTAATGTGCTATAATTCAACTTCAAAGCTAAATGTACTTATCAAGTAGTACTGCAGGCTCTCCAGAGCTACTTCACTGCCAAAAAAGTAGGGCACGAACAGTCAATATGGTAAGGAGGGTTGTGTGCAGGCTTGGCGTGAACCGTCATGACCAGCAGCTGTATCGGTCAAAGTACAAGACAGATAGCGCCACCAATTGAAGGATTGCGTGTCGATGCGTGAGCGGCTCTCAGCAAGGACAGCGTAACGAGCTGTGCACAGGAATACCGTATTGACTGTGACAGTCAACTCAACCTCTTGTGATGGTGGAGCCCTACGTGCTTTTGCTTACCCTTCCTAAAACACTAACAAACGCTGACATAACTACACAAACACTGCTAGACAGGCTGCCGCGCCTTTGCCTCCCCAGAGCTAGGGGAAACTACTCAGACATGCTGTCTGAGCACATACAATTACACTGAGAGGGGGTATTCGGTTGTTCTTCTTGTCCAATATCAAGTCCAGAAGCTGGCAATAACAACAACTGGCTACGCCAGTAGAAATGACGGAAAAGTATCCAATTGTTAACCGACCAAACTACCCTGAACCAAACACATGCCAGACTTAAGGCGTGACAGCTGTCATGACCAGCAGCCAGGTGTTTCAGTCCGAGTACAAGACAGATAGCGCCACCAATACCCTCCTGATTCTTAAGTTGATAAAGTACGCAAAAATCAATCCCTACAAGCGCTAGATGGCTAGTACTTTATTCTACCCTTTCTCATCTCAGACATTATGGTGTGTCTCTTGGATCCAGAAAACGGAAGGAGCATGTGGTGTTTCTGCTTCTGCCACCAAATCAGGCGAACGGAAGGAGGGAAACTTTTTTAAACCTTCAACCTCACAACTAGCTTGCTGTGTTCCTCTTGGGTAGCTGCATCAAACTGGATGCACAAACAAAGCCACAAGTGCCTATATGCTAGCTTTGCACGTGCTCCGTCCACGTGGAGAAGGAACATTGTGATACTACCCGGCTGCACATCATCAGTCAGTTCTTCCTCAATCAAGCAGGCATAAGTCTATTCCTAATCTCTACAGCGCTGAAATCCATGCTGCCGCCATCTTCAAATTTCATGCGAAAACACTTGAGCCCAACTTGATCTCCCAGATGGCGCACTTTGCCCAGCCTAGACACTGCTTCGCCGCTGACTCTGGTCTTGTGGGCAATTACGTGGCCATGGCAGGCCCGCAGCTCCTGCCTGCGCCTCCTAAGGCTGGTATGGCGACGGCTTCTATGTGCTTGGTGAAGTGCTCCACCTGCACCATGACATACTTATTGCCAGCTGAGCTCGTGGGGTTCATTGGGCCTGCCAGGTCCACACCCCACCTATAAAAGAGCTACATAATTGGCAGAGGTGTAAGTTTCTTGGGAGCAGCATCGAACGTGGTAATAACATGGTCGCAAAGTTCACACTTGCTAATAAATTGCCTTGGCCATGCTGCTCATGCATGCGCTTTATTATCTCTTCCCGCCAATGTGAGGCTGGCACTTCCTTACAAATGCCACCTTCAAACACTCTGTCCACTTTCCCATCTTTGTGCACAAATGACTTTGCCCTTCTGGTAACGCGTCGCAATTCATGAGCAGGTATCCCTGTCTCAGTACTCCCTTTGTAGTAAACTCCATGACAGGGTTGTCCTTTCAGACATCAGAAGGCCCATTGTACTTCTCGTGCATGTCTGCTCTCTGAGCTTCCTGCTGCATCAAGAACTCTGCGGGTGGTTTGGTGGTGTTTGCAGCAAACAACACTGCAATTAAATGCGGAACTGCACCCCCCTTGCTGCCGACATCATCATCCACACGCATGTTATTGTGCAGCAAAGTAGGCGCATGAGGTGCTGCCACAAAGCAGTTCATCTGCGAATCAGGTGCAATTGGTTGATCAAGACAGTGAGTGACCATATCAGTTCCAGATGGTGCAAAGGTGTCAGAGAATGGTGCAAGATGATGCATGTCATAAAGCATCCCTAGATCCTGATTTTCACCAGCAGCTAGCACAGCAGCTTGGTTCTGGTTGTGCTGCCTTTGCTGTGTGAGGTGACAAGCAACGGGAAGTGCTAATCTGCTTTTATCTGACTTCAATTTTGATCGTTATACATAATTTTACGGTCTTAGCCAGGCAAGTGTTGGTTCCGAGCTCATCTAGCAGCAGGGCTCGCAGCAAAAGAGTGATGAACTAGACCTTGATTGATGTACCAGACCCTCTCGTTGCTCATGTGCTGCTCCTCACACATGAATTATGTATGATTATATTTGCCTCCCTAATTATTGGTATCCTCAGTGTGACAGTAGTTTTCACGTGCCCCCAAAATATACAGAATAATGTTCCCTCTTTGATGTTATGCAGTCGGTTGGTCCTGGAAGACGCTTGATTGATTTTACTGGTTTTATTTAGTGCTGCAGTGTCACATACAGTGTTGTGCCTTTTTCCCCTTTTATTATTGTAGGTGCTGCAAGTCTGGTGCTATAGCAAACACAATGTTTTACAATGCTTTACATACGCAGCCTAGCAGTTGTAAATAATGACTGATGGCTTTATCTGTAAACTCTGTAAAAAATGACTGATGGCTTTATCTGTAAACTCTGATAGCCACCCTAGAGAGCGCAACAGCAAAACGCTTAGGTGCTTATCACCAGTGGTGCGCAATGCCTGCGCAAAGAGCTATGGTTACCCATCCTCCCTATAGGCTTCCCAGGTACATGCTTCTTGACCTTCCTCGAGATGTTATCCGCAGTGTGGCTCGTTTCAGACTTCGCGTCCGCACCCTTTGCGTTGAAACCGCAACTTGGAATTCTACCTCTTCCCTACTTGCGACTTATGTGAGGCTGATGATAGTGTCCAGGATGAAAAGCATGTTCTCTTTCACTGCATGCACCCTAAGATGATTTCTCTCCGCAGGAAGTACGGGTTCTTACTTTCACAGACAAGACAGGATGTGTCTGCTTTTCTACACCAGGAAAACAACAAACTCCTTTTTTCATTCATGAACTTAGTTTACTTTATGAACAGGCGAGCAGTCATACTTCTTGACTGAAGGCCTTTTTTCTTGTAATCTTGTAATTGTATGAAAAAAGTGCAGATGACAGCCATAGGCCAATGGACAGGAAAACGCTGACATGAAGCTTGATGGTGCAGAGATATTTCTTCTAAACTCTCGGGTATGTAGATGTTTCTGGAGTCTAATGTTCTCACAGTGCTCAGCATCAATGTGTTTACATGTACGAGTTTAGAGGTGTTTTGCGGGTTCCTCAGCTTTAAATGGCAAAAAATAAAGCAGCCGGGCTTAGATAAAATATTAATATTAAAAATTGTTGTTCACTGTCCTGGCAGTTTTTAGAACCGAAAATTGTAGAGCACACATGAACAATCAAATTTAGTTAGCAAGCCCAGCGCTATAGAGTTTCTAGAGTTTCAGGTATTCAACTTGGCACAGTTTCCACAGTTCACAGTACGCAGCAATACCTAACCAGTAATGTGAATGAATTGACCGCTTAACTTAAACTCCTAAGGACGGCCGCTGGTGCAGTTCAAACAGAATTGTTAGGTACAATTTATGTCAATTGTACCTTGAACAATAAGGAAATACAGAACAACGAGGAAAAGAGGTGTTTAACACAGAAGCAAAACTGTACAGAGGTGTACGTACGGCAATTTCCTTCAAGTGAGTGCTGATATCTCACAATACCCCTAGCATGATTAGCAAGCCAGTGAGCCTACTGTACATATTCACAAAATTGTACAGCCTATTAAGGAAAGAGCGCTTTCAAACAAGGAGCAAATGTGGTAACAAAGTGACACACAAAATTTTTGCGGCTTGAATCAAACGGCTGCTTAAACCAGATGGACTCTGTCTAAGCAAAAGTATATTTCCTCATTAGCCCAAGGTAAACCCCTGCATGATGAATGAGGAAAGGTATGTTTCAGTCACTTGGTCTTCAAGCGAGTAGCTGGACCAGCAAACCAAGGTACAAGCTGCCCACCTGAACTCAACAGTGTCCAAGTCCCTCACACTGTTTCCACCACAGCCCTTAAACCACTTGGGGTCGTTCAGCACGGTGTCTACCGGCGATCCTTCCTCAAAGGCTGGCAAGTATGCACGGTATGCCCACCTGAATATGTAGAACAGCATATAACAAAAAATCTGCTGCAGGCAAGGCGAGAGTGGTCAAGTGGTAGCAGTAATAATAGAGTGCAACTCAAAATGCCCAAAGCCACATACCAATAGTCTGTGCATAAGGGCTTGCAGTTGGGCTGGAACATAAAGGGCTTCATACTAACCACTCTGACTGGACTGCAGTCACCCTGCTTGCTTGACAGGTGTAGCAATGTATTTCAGAACAAAGTAGGTGGACTAATTTCCAGGGTGTTCACAGTTTAAAGGGAGATATCGTAGTACATGAAGAACAATAGAAGCTAGAAAGAGGGGAAAAGGTGGACGAGGTGGAATATGACAGTTGAGCAAGTAAAACCAAGACAAGTATCAACTACTACCATGGAAACGAGCCAAAACAAACTAAAACACAGACCTCAGCAGCTGGTTTTTGCTCTTTGACCCAACGCACCTTTTTCCCTGAGATTGAGACCTGGATGTCAGGAATGTTTGCTCCGTACCCTCCAGACTGCACCTCACCCACATATGCCCAAAATTCAAGGGCTACAACGTTTTCAAAGATACCATTCCATGCTTTGAGCGCAAAGGCACCCTGAACAGTGGAGGAAACATGGCGCAAGGGAAAATGTGACTTATTGAGTTCCAATGGTTGCTGTTTTGCGGTACACCATTTTTAGAGAATCCAGCAGCTTACCCCCTTTTGCACTGTAGCACACATCCCAGGCCCTCCTAGCATGCCATTCTGCTTTGTTTCGGACAGGGGCTGCATCCAGGCACTCGAAGAAACCTCTTTGAACTCATTCTGGATCCAGCCGTCATTGAAAATGATGCGTGGGACAATCTCCTTGCTGCGCTTTTCTGGCCAGTCACGGGTACGGCGCTTGGCATCTGGAAAATACAAGAGTGAGCTATAATCTCAAGCAAAAAGCAGGTTCAATAGATCCGCGTACATTTTGCATTGCAATAAACAGCCTCTTCTACGCAAAAAAGTAGGACTCACCTTTGGGGGGGTATTCTGGAATGCCCTTGGATGGGTTGCTAATCGAAGCCTCCTTGTCAGGCTTATGGTCACATGGAACAGCGCGGTATTCCAGTTTTGCCACCCCCCATTTCAGTGCCGTAAGCTTTTCAAACGCCCTGGTTGTTGCAATAGCATGCACAAAAACAAATGAATGACTGTGTGATAGGCGTCTGTGAAGCACGTTATGCCTCTCTACAATTTCTTGCTCATACTTACTTCATGTAAGAGGCCTTGCCACTTTGCTGTTGACTGACTCAGCAGAAAACAAAATACTGCACGCTAAGGAACAGGTGCAACTTACCATTTGGACAGATCTAAGTGGTCGACATCTCCACAGCACCAGCGCTTGTCTGCAAGTTTAGAAGGAAATGTAGAGTTGCCATTCGACTCCTTCTTTGCTTGGGTGTAGCGTGCAGCCAGCAGTCTTCAATGTCTATTAAGCCCAAACTGTAGCATTTTGTACTTGCCGAAATACTGCAAACAAGAAAATATTGCAAATGACAGGTGCAGGCTGAAAAGAGATGTGGCTACTGGCACCGATAGCTTTTTTGGCAAGAATGGTGTGTTTTACTTTTCCTGCGATTGAGGCCAAGATTTTTATACATTGATAATCGTCAGGGGTGCTTTTGTCGAGGAAATCTGAAAGTTACTGCTTTGAAAAGCTTGTGTCCAACGAATTTCTGTCTTGCTTGCGCCTGAAACCAAAGCTCAAAATGTGCGCCTTGGTAAAGATACAAATTACGCCTGGACAGATTTGACTAAGGCAAGCAACTACACACCCTTTGCACACTCATTTGTGTACAGGACATTCGAACAAGACCACTGTGTTCCCACCTAAATGAGAGCTTGGGTACTTGCTTTCAAAATTTGAGTGTAAGCGCAAATTCTATTTGGACCTCTACATGGCGATGCTACCACCAGCTAGACCATGAGACTCAAACGTCCATTATCATTCAGCAGCAACATTTATTTATAACTTATCAATATACTAGGCTTCTATAAATTGATGTGCAGGAAACAGAGATCAGTATTCTGTGTGTACGCCTGTCTTAGTATCAGTACAATCTTTTTTAGAACCTAACGATTATGTGGCAGCAGCAACACCTCTATGTAACACACATGCTCTTGTCAGGATCTTGGCACTTTAGGAAAGTGTATTGATCTAGCCTTGCGGCTTATACTTATAGTATGAAGCATCTAAGCAAAACAATAAAAACAGGCAGCTCTCTTTTCACTTACTTGAGTACTCATTGGCCGGGTAGACGCATTGGCATGTGTCCACAGAGCGTACAATGACTGATGCAGACTCGTCATAACAAGAGCGTCGGTCAAACCATTCTCCATAGAAATCCTGCAGTGATTGTTTAGGGTATACTCTTTAAAATGGGGACCTGGATGAGGTTATGGTAGACCAAGGTGCAAATGCAATCGGGGTGCGCTTTCCACCTTAATTTTTCCATTCTTGCATCTGACTTCCCAGCAGCTCCTGCAGGCAAAAGAAATAAGTTTGGGTGAACAGGCGGCGATATCGCTCAAAATGCGCTTAAATACGCAACCATACAGAGATTTAAACACCAGCACTTCTCGTAATAAGAGAGCTTACAGCCCACAAAAGCAACAGAAATATCACATAGAGGCCCCCATAATTTAAAAGCATTTCCAACTGTGAGTTTCCCTATCCTAAGCTCGTTTGCGTGGGGAACAAGTTACCAGATTGTACAGCTCATTGCCCTGTAGGCGTTCTAGTTTTAAGATCGTGCTTTGTGACGGCCTCCCATTGCCTGCCCCACTCACCCGCAGCTTCCAACGTACTCAGGGTGGACATCAGGCAATGCTGAAATGATTAGAAAGAATGAAAGTCAGTGCGGTAGCCTTTGAAAACAGAAAACTTAGATGTCAATATCACACAGGGAAATGAAACAAACGCCTAGCTCGATAATTTGTCAAGCCTTCTTTTTCTTAGTAAGTAGTTAGCTCAACGGGCAAACATCGGTTCCAGGATCCTTAGCCTGCACCTACCAACGACATCGTAACCAGTTCCCTCGTCCTTCCACAAATAATCATAATCGCAACCACCAATATGGATTGGCCAGTCTGGAAAGAAGGAACAAGGGGAGGATGAAGTTGATGCATTGCACATGATGAGAGTGATTGCAATATTTTAAATGGTAGGTGTACAAGCAAGATACATCTCTGAGGGCGGCACATTACATCTACAACTTTAAGAGGATGTACAGCACGAACGCCAACTACACGTGTGTAGAACAAAAATAAGTCCGCAGTACTAGCTTTAGCGCAGCAGCCTCGTACTCACCTCCATCTCCAAACCATGAATCACGGCCCTATATTGTACCATTAGAGGGGAAATAAAGGATGTGACCCAGGGTAGAGCGTGCGTGGAACATTTTGTCTTCCACGGCGGCTTGACCAGGTTTTCAAGGTCAATTGTTCCAAAGGTGCTCGGGGCCTAGAGATTTTTATGTTTGGTGCTACCATCCATAATGTATTGCTTATGATTTATGTATGCCTTGCGTGAAAGAGTGGCGTCTTTTGTGGTGAATGGAGCTGATGGGAAGCAGGCAGCAACTTGCAGGGTCAACATGCAAGCTTGTAGGTCGTGCAAGCCAAGGCAGAAACCATTTTATCTGAAAATCCATACAAGCATTGATGAAATTGCTAGTCTCACCTCCTTCCATTCCCAGCTGAAGTTAACACGCAGCAACGTTGCTGCGGTGAGCTCCGACAGGGCCGTGCTGCTGGCCTTGCGCGATGTTCGTGCAGAGCAGGATGATGGCCATATGGAGCATCGCAGAGAATATATGTGACGAACGCGGAGGAGAGGGCATGGCACCCGCGGCTACGGGCCAGAGTTCTCGAGACTCGGGTCGATTTATTTTTATGGCGAGTTGCAATTTCAATCGCCAAAAATATTTTTCTGCCCCAAACCGGAAAAACCGGAAAAATAACCGGCAAAACCGAGCCAAAACCGGATAAAACATTTTAAAACCAAAAAAAACTAAGGCTCCTTGTCGGGATGCGGACTAGGGGCGTGCAGCTGAATGCAGCCGTGATGGCGCAGGAGCGCGGTGCCTCCTCCTCCTCCCGCATGCGCGCCAGGTCACCTTCCCCTCCCGCCATACCATCATCCAGCACCAGCACAGACCCTGACGAAGAGGAGGAGGAGGAGGAGGAGGTGAGTGATGAGCTGCTGCCCGAGGAGCAAGACGAGGTGTTTGACAGCCAAGGCCACAGCAGCCATGGCCGCTGGCGCTGCCCTGAGCCTGGCTTCGAAGTACTGCTGGGTGCCAACTCTGTGCAAGCAAATGGGGTCCACATGCAAATGGGGCAAATGGGTGCCAATGCTGTGCAAGCAAATGGGGCAACTGAGCGCCAATGCTGTGCAAGCAAACGGGGCAAATGGGTGCCAATGCTGTGCAAGCAAATGGGGTGCAGGAGGCTCCCACAATCCTCTCCACTGTCCGCTTGCAGGGCTGACCTCCTAACTCTGTGGCAATGTTGCTGCAGCCTTTCACTACATACAAGAATACAATGCGCTCTCTAAGATGCTTGGAGTAGGGACGGTGCACAGGCACCAGGAGGTACCAGGAGGTCATCCATGCTCCTTCTCCTCCCCCACTCTTTGTTTGACTTATTTGACTAAATTATAGGTTTTCCCGGTTTTCCGGTTTTTGAAGAAAAGTTTTCCGGTTTGGGGGTCGCGACATTGAAATTGCAACTCGCCATATTATATATATGTTTAATAACACCATAATAAATTTTTTTTGGTAAATTTGTGTACCTTTGCGGTTGAAGGAGTGGACACGGCGATCTCCCCTTTCTTCCCTTTATTTTCTCCCCCAACCTTCATAGACAGCTTTGACAACCATTTAAACACTTTGCAATGATTAATTCACAAAAACAGAGGGCGTACGGCTCGTGCTCCATCAGTTCATGAACTAATCATATCGCTACTGCAATCCATGATTTTGAAAACTTCGCTGCCTACGTGATTTAAATATATCACTCTTTATAACCAGGCTCCGAGGGATCGTACGTTGCAGAGATACACTCAGGAGGTGAAGTTCCCTTTGGCATAAACACATCTGGGTATTCGCTTGGCTCGTGCTTGATTTCTTATTGGGGCAAAGGATCTCACAAGAGAGTGTGGTGCCAGAATCAGATCGTTTAATCACAAAAGATTTTGAAAGCCCCTGCCGCTTAGGTTTATTAAGCTGGACAGCATTCAGCAATAACGTGTGCACTGAATGCTGAATAGAGGTGGTCTGTTTGTAATTGGAAATCACCGACCTTGCTTATATAAAGAGCAGGTCTGAGACTAAAACTCAAGATTGCCTTGCTCTTGCGGAGCCACATATCTTCAACAATCACGTCAAATTGCTGCGCCGTGTCTAGGATGAAGCAATCAATTTCACTGACATGTCCTTAAGTTCTATTCCGGCTCGGCTCCACCGAATGTAGGAAGGGAATATACGCAAGGCCAACCATCCAGACTCAAAAACACTGCCCAAAAAACTGAGCGGAGAAAGCTGCCTGAAAAACTGAGACATTGAACTGGCTAAAAGAGCCCTCCTAGGAGAGAAACAAGAAAGTTAGCATCTGGGCCGTTCACACCCATACCTGCCAACAAAAACAGCAAGAGCGTTGACAGCGAGCCAAAGAAAGGAGGAAACTGAACCTATGCTCTGACTAAAGACCAGGTGTAAAAAGGATGGTTCCTACAGCGCAAGCTGAGGCAAGACGGTTCCAACTGACATTCAGTTGCACTCGCCCCCAAGAAAGTGAGTACTTCTGCAGCAGGCTGCAGAGTACTCTGCAGTTTTTATTCGGACATAACATTTAGTTGAAAATGAGGCCTGCTGAACATCAGCTAAGGTATCTAATGATTTTGAAGGACGATGGGCAAAACCGTGCGTCAGTGCAAATACAGCATCTAAAAAGCAATATGAAGCTCCACCTCCATTTTTGAAAACGAAGGGTTATTAGCCTGGACCAAAACACTCAGCCTCGTAGGAGCAGAGGAGTTAGGCTTTACAAAGCAAGAAATGCTGCACTGAACGTTGAAAATGGGAGGAAGCAGGGGTGGTTAACAACACATCTTGTCCAGAAATGTCTGTGGCTAGAAGGTCACCCAAACTGACGGGAGTAAAGGGCACGTCTGGAAAACAAGGACGCAAACGAACAAAACCACACGCATTCAGAACCTCAGAAACGCAAAAGTTGGCACTGTCAAATAAAAACCGCACAGGTTAAGGGGGTTATGATATGCTCACTAGGACGCAAGCACTTGAGGGTGGGGCGAATGTAACATGCACAATTACTTATCGCACTATCTCCAGCCCGGGGTTAACCACCTTGGCCTTTGACCAATCCTTCCTTTTCTGCTGCAATGATTCTGATAGGACACCTCAAAAATCGTGCGTACTGTGATCAGGGACAATATCTGCTCAAACGTTGGATCTATGCCATATCCAATAAGACACATGCGCCCCTACATGCAGATTAAGGTAACCCTTAGAAAGCGGCATTTAACCTTGATACTGGAAGTCAAGGAACACGACCATCTTCGGACGTCCTTCGCCCCCCTTTGCATTTTTTTTAAGTGAAGAATTCATAAGATTCTAAAGTAGCTTGGGAAACACGTTATTGTGAAGTTTGCAAAAATGCATGCGTCATCAGGATCTATTTTGGGGCAAACACGGCAAGTCAAACGTGGCTTATGTACAGGTTTATCATGCAGTACACGTTTTAAAAGTTAAAAGAAAAGGGCTTGCTGATAGTTGTTCAAGTGTCATTGTTTTAAACTGTGTTAAACTTATTATTCACGACTCAGACGCGCTGATTCATTGGGAAAATAAGTGATGATGAAAACCTACAAGAATGGGTGCAGGTAGATGTGCCCATCTGGCCATATTGGCCACCTAGTCGTGATCACTGGGCTGTCCATTTGCCGAAGCACTTAGATCTGTGGGTTTCAGGGACATGTTTTTTTTGGTCTTGGACATCAGGTACGTGCCTGTACACAATGGAGTTTTCTCTCATCCCTCTCTTTT
>Ga0307948_1001134_pt1 | contig 18707 bp, 7 predicted proteins | sample OrgLakmetagen280_FD_201824 | JGI IMG/M metagenome (GOLD analysis project Ga0307948, IMG submission 201824) | Saline water microbial communities from Organic Lake, Antarctica - #280 | ecosystem: Environmental > Aquatic > Non-marine Saline and Alkaline > Saline | place: Antarctica: Organic Lake...
CATAGTGTCTATTTTTTTATACTCAGTCTATGATAGTGGGCTTCCTTTTCCTTGCATCCAGAACAAGCAGTTCAGCTTATTCTTTTCTTGCTAATTAGGAAGTTTGAGCTACGGCATTCAATGTAGGACCTGCTCATGCAATTACCTCGAGTCAAGACGTGACGAATTATGAAATCAGCAGGCACTCACCATCATGCCTGGCGCGTGGCAGCCATCACCTGTAGCTGCCTTTTCCTTGCAATCTGTGTTTTGGTCGTAGCACCTGCCTGCCTTTTGTATCGGGTCATAGGTACCTTCGAAGCAAAACAGAGGAAGAAAGAAGGTGAGCTAACTCAAGCAACGTTCATTACTAGATGTGGTAAGCAGAGAAGGAACCCCATTTCTGACCTCACCTTGTGGATGATTGTGAATCCACTTTGTGGCTGTCCACTTTGTGCCGTGAAGGGTAGGGCATGAGGCATGCAGAGCTCTCCGATCTCCTTTGGAACCGGCAATGTCCATGTCAAAAAACAGAAGGGCAGCACCTGCACGGTAGGAAGCAGAGTATGAACTAATTGCCTTATCATCTCCTGCTTGAATTAGGATTTGAAGCTTTGAATTCAAAATGTGGCGCAAAGACGAGCTTTAGACTCCGTTGCATAATTACAGCATGCACTTAAGCTAAGGGGCTACAAGGGGCTACAAGCACAAGACTACAGCTCCCACCTTTTTGGGGCTTGATGGCAATACCCATTTTGGAGGCACACTGGGAGGCATTTTGAAGGTGTTGGGCACCATCAATGGCCGATGCTAAAGGCAGGGTAGTCTCACCGCCTTCTTCAACCTCTGAATGTGCCATTCGCAACAAGCTACGACCCTAGAACAGCTGCTTGCTTTAAACAGCAAAACGTAAAGCAAGATTTTGGGAGTGTCTGTTTCCCGATTTTTTTTTACCGTGCATACCTGAAAGATACAGGAGCACTGTTGCATATCTGTTGTCTGATCCTGGCGCCCTGCATCACGTATTCAGCACAGGCCTCGTATCTTTAGCAAGCTTCTCAAAAGACGGGTTGCAGGTGGTTATCCAGGGAGAGCATGCAATACAGGGTTGAGGCTGTACCGCAGAATTTCACTTGCACTTAGTTTAGGAGCAACCAGGTAAACATGCAATTAAAGGCTGCTGGTTCCTTTGTTTGGGACTCAGGGCAACCAAGACTCAGGCTTACAAGAAACGTGACGCCTTACGTGTGCGACTTTAGAGCTGGTGTGCTTTTAAATTTACTTGTCAGCATTGTCCACATATGTTAAGGAGCTTGTAATGCTGCTCAAGCTGCCAGGTGTTTAGCAGGAGTGAAGCAGTGTTTAAACAAGGTACTTTCTGCCTAGCATGACAGTGTGACAAAAACCTTTCTGCAGCAGTTTATGTTAAGCCTTTTTGTTGGCCTCCGTCCAAAGCTGGGCACTCGGTTACAAATGTGAGCCTGTTTCGAATTGCAATGATCAGCATGAGCTGTGCTAGGCGCAAGGAGGATAGGCAAGAAAGCCAATTCCTTTTTAAATAGCCTGACAGCATTGCCTGGCATACTTAATTGTTTGCATGAAATCACTCACTGTTTATGCCTGACGTCATCAAACCTGTACGCGTAAGTGTGTGTGTATGCGTGTGTCTTAACGTAGTTGAGTTTTTAGTACTAGTGCTGCAGCAAGCTTTTCCACATACAGGTGGCCATGACACCTTGAATGTGCATGCAAGGCTGCTCAATGATCCCCTAATTAAGGGATCCTTTTCGCATTGTTAAAATTACAGGCACATGGAATTGTTAAAATAAAGGAACATGGCATTGTTTGAATACAGGCACATGGCATTGTTAGAATACAGGCACTAGGCTTGAGTGTCAAAAAAGTACTCACCAGTCCCAATGGGCATCATACTTTTGACCATTCATGTACCGTAGAATCTGCATTTAACAGGATATATATAAAATCTTTCAGCACACAAGCTTTAAAAAAATCCCACCACTGCTTCTCCAATGTGTGCAAAGAGTGTCTGCATCTGCCATCACCTTGATTTATGCTGGGATGGCTTTGGTGTACTTTTCTGCACAAATCGACTCCAGCCTCTTCTGTGCCTTGTCAATGCAAGTTTGTTGCCTAGCAATGTAAAGCAGCCCCACCCTTTCGAATCTGCAGGCGTGCCAAAAACACGAAGCAATCCCAACCCCCTGACCTGTAATGCTTCTCCATGACTCGGCGGCACATGGGTCCACTCGGCAATACGATTTTCAATCCCAGCAATCACAGGCGTCTCTCCACGACTGCTCCGACAACAAAGCAACGGAAAATAATTAAAGAATGGAATGGTTGATGAATGAAACAAGCTGCGTATCTGGTTAACTTTTGCATGCATGCTCGCTCGAAAAGTCCAATGGACTTTGCTGGATACTTGTGGCAGAATGTTTACAGTGTAGCGTCAGTAGCTCAGACTCCTATTTTGCCAACAATTCTTTTCTTACATCCTCTCTCTCTCTCTCTCTCTCTCCCTCTCCCTCTCCCTCTCCCCCTCCCCCTCCCCCTCCCTCCCTCTCTCTCTCTCTCCCTCCCTCCCTCCCTCTCTCTCTCTCCCTCCCTCCCTCCCTCCCTCCCTCCCTCTCTCTCTCTCTCTCTCTCTCTCTCTCTCTCTCTCTCTCTCTCCCTCCCTCTCTCTCTCAGACACCGTTCCACTCAAGGTCAAGGCACCCTTATTCTAGGACGACATGGAAGTTTGATCAGGCCGGACATCACTGGTATACCACGTATCGCCTTGTTGCTAGGTTGGCCCAAACCATAAATATACGGTGTATATACGATATTTTTGGCAGGGGAACCACCAAATATATGGTCATATATGGGGCATATGAATACGGTTCTGGCCAACCCTACATATTGCACGTTTTGATTCTAAGATGGAGGCGGCAGGGTTCAGGATGTAGGCACTTGACGTCTCAGAGGGACCACTGGCGTTTAGCCAATAGAGAAGTGTGAGACAACAACAGGTCTGTGATGCCCTTACATGTCTTGGGCCGCACGCGCGCGCTGCACTGAAGCATTGAAAAAGCTGCTCTTTTCACCTGTGCGTGTGCCCCCGACCACAGCCTGAAACAGTTGAGGCACCGTCACTCCTGACGTGCCTCGTTTGTAGCGCGAGCCGTACTCGTACTCAGCTAGATATGCTGGCAGGTACAGCAGCTCAGCGGTGCGGGAGTGGATCTGCAAAGATGGTGGCAGCAGGCGAAAATGGTGGTAGCTGGCAAATATGGTAGTAGCAGGCGAGGGGAAGCAGGCAGGTACAGCAGCTCAGTGGTGCGGGAGTGGATCTGCAAAGATGGTGGCAGCAGGCGAAAATGGTGGTAGCTGGCGAATATGGTAGTAGCAGGCGAGGGTACAGCAGCTCACCCGTGCGGGAGTGGATCTGCAGACGTGGTGGCCGGTTTGAAGATTCCTAGGTCAGTTTGGTCGGTTTGAAGGTTACTAGGTCAGTTTGGTCGGTTTGAAGGTTCCTAGGTCAGTTTGGTCGGTTTGAAGGTTACTAGGTCAGTTTGGTCGGTTTTAAAGTTACTAGGTCAGTTAGGTCGGTTTAAAGGTTCCTAGGTCAGTTTGGTCGGTTTGAAAGTTACTAGGTCAGTTTGGTCGGTTTGAAGGTTCCTAGGTCAGTTTGGTCGGTTTAAAGGTTCCTAGGTCAGTTTGGTCGGTTTGAAAGTTACTAGGTCAGTTTGGTCGGTTTTAAAGTTACTAGGTCAGTTTGGTCGGTTTGAAGGTTACTAGGTCAGTTTGGTCGGTTTGAAGGTTCCTAGGTCAGTTTGGTCGGTTTGAAGATTACTAGGTCAGTTTGGTCGGTTTAAAGGTTCCTAGGTCAGTTTGGTCGGTTTGAAAGTTACTAGGTCAGTTTGGTCGGTTTGAAGGTTCCTAGGTCAGTTTGGTCGGTTTGAAGGTTCCTAGGTCAGTTTGGTCGGTTTGAAGATTACTAGGTCAGTTTGGTCGGTTTGAAGGTTACTAGGTGGGCAGGACAGCTGCTCAGCAGTGTGGGATGTGGAAGTGGCTGTGCAATATAAAGATGAAGCTCATTTGGAGGGTCACTTGGTAGGCAGGTATAACAGTTCAGCAACGTGGGAGTGCATTTGTAAGGCAAAAATGGTGGTGGCCAATTTGAGGTCACTAGGCAAGTACAGCAACTAATCTGCAATGTGGGAGCAATCCTGCAGAAGGAGTGACAGCTTTGAAGATTGTGAGGCAGGCTTTGACAGTTTGGCAGTGCGGAAACAATGTGACCTCATGACCGTCCGTTTTGATTAGCAACCACGCTGTAGTGGTGGTATTAGCAGATACACCTGCTGCATGGTCGTAACTGACGCGTGATGGTCAAGCTTATTATAATTAGTATTTAGCTGTAGTGGTGAATAACAGATAGACCTGCTGCAGATAGACCTGCTGTGGTCGCAACTGACGCGTGATGAATACGAGGGGCCTGATATTTCTCAAGTATCTGTAAGAGATAAGAAAAAGAAAAAACCTACGCAGGCAGTGAAAAGCCACTCCCCACTGTAAACATTACAAGCTGAACCAGGTAAAAAGTAGAATACATGATCTTCTCACCTCTTCTTGCATTAGCCACATGCAATCCCACTAACCCCACACCACCTCAACGCACGCCCCCTCACTCTGATCAATCCCAGTTACAAATTTTACACTCCAGTGCAACTCACCTCGCACGCGCACACACACACACACACTCACACACACACACATTCACACACACACACATTCACACACACACACCTGCTGCGTATGTATGCCCTTATCCTGTTTCCTGTCTTTCACCGTCCCCTTTTCCACCCCACACATACTTGCAGCGTATTATACATGCATGCCCCCAATCTTAGCTGCCCCTTGCTCCTCTTTGGCATACCCTATTTCAACCTCCCAAACACCCCTGCAGCGTAACATGCATGCCCATATCTCACCTGCCCTGCTCTCCTCTTTGACGTACATACCCCCAAACAGGTACACTGGCACGTCACACCCACACCCAAACAGGTACACTGGCACGTCAGTCACACCCATACCCAAACACGTACACTGGCACGTCAGTCACACCCATACCCAAACACGTACACTGGCACGTCAGTCACACCCATACCCAAACACGTACACTGGTACGTCACACCTGCACCAAAACAGGAACACTGGCACATCACACCCACACCCCTTTTCGACCTCCCATACACACCTGCAGCGTAACATGCATGCCCCTAATCTCAGCTGCCCTGCTCTCCTCTTTGACTTTGGCCGTGGCCTCAGCAACCTTGGCATGCATGAGTCCGCGGTAGGCCAGCTGCCAAGCTATGTGCTGACGCATGTCCGGGGGGCTCAATGCAACTTTCTGCGGGGGCATAGTGTGCAACGAGTGTGATCTTTCTAGGGTTGGCCAGAACCGTATATATCAGAACCATACATATATACGGTGTATATACGGTATTTTTGGCAGGGAAATCACCAAATATACGGTCATATACGGTGTATACATACAGTACTGGCCAAACCTACGTATATATACACCCCTGTATATGACCGTATATTTGGTGTTTTCCCTGCCAGCAATACCGTATGTACATAGGGTTGGCCAGAACCATACATATATAAGGTGTATATACGGTATTTTTAGCAGGGAAATCACCATACATACGGTCATATACGGTGCAGATATACGGTTCTGGCCAAACCTACGTATATATACACCCCTGTATATGACCGTATATTTGGTGAATTCCCTGCCAGCAATACCGTATGTACATAGGGTTGGCCAGAACCATACATATATAAGGTGTATATACGGTATTTTTAGCAGGGAAATCACCATACATACGGTCATATACGGTGCAGATACACGGTTCTGGCCAACCCTACATGTACGTACGGTTCTGGCCAGCCCTAGATATATCGTGATGGATGTATGCAGACATGACAGGGCAGCTGGCGAGCACTGAGCTGGCGCTGGTTAGGGGTGCGAATGCCACAATCCACTGAGTGTGTGAGAGGCAATGAGCAGCGTGTGCATAACAACTAGGGTTGATCCCCGGGGCTGCTGTGTTAGGGCAAACCAGCTGCCACAAAATGTACGTGTACGTGTATGTTACGGAGTGTGTGTGTGTATGTGTGTATGAGCGTTTGCGAGTTGATGTGTGATTGTGTGTGTGCATGTGTGTCTGCATCGCAGCAGCCTTCGCGCAGATGCAGTGTGTGTTGTTAAGGTAAATCATGTGCATGACTAAACAGGCCAGCTGCTGCAGCGTGCAGCTTTGAGGCAGGCACAATTAAGTGTCAAAGTGCTAAGCATTTTGAGTCAGACTGTGAGTGATTTGCAGGAAATAGTGTGGATTGATCGCGGCAAGCCTTGAGGTGTGTGATTAAGTGTGGGGCTGCAAGACAAGCCCTTTTGTGCGGGTCAGTCACGATGCTTTTGATAAGATTTTTATGAGGCATGCAGCGATGAAGTGTAGTACGAGGCATGCGTTGAAAGGAATCGATTATGCAGTGCATCCTCAAAACCAGCTGAAGAGGTGCTTCCTGGTAAGTGAGCAGGTTATGCAACCCTCTCAGTAAAATTGAGGCTTTGCTCTTGCAGGAATGCAATACCAATACCTTAGCATCGATGCTTTTACGAGCCCCAGTCACAGAAGCAGTGGGAGGCGATGAGTGAAAACAGCCAGCTCCTGTCTCCCCTAATCTGCAAACAATTTGGGCGAGTCTGCAAGATTTATGTTGTATGTTGTGACTGTTGTGCAGCTGACCTGACCCTAGACACTTTTGTTTTATGTTGTGGTTGTGTTATGTTGTGATTATGTTTTATGTTGTGATCATGTTTTATGTTGTGTTTATGTTTTATGTTGTGATCGTTGTGCAGCTGACCTGACCCTAGACACTCGAGCAGTTGTTGGGGCCTGACCCTTTGCTGTGCTTGAAAAAATAAAGATGTAGAAAGGCCGGAAGCAAGGCTAACAATAACAATTCACAATTCACCTACACCTACAGCTTGAAACTGGCAATGCCTTGTTTCTTGTTTTTGTTGCACACAGTCATCGAAGCAAATACCTGGCTATGGGAGGCATTCAGTCACACATACACACACGCGCACACATACACGCACACACACACCACACAAACACACACACACATACACGTGCACACACACACACCTGGCTTCATCCCCAGTTATCGACCGGCAGACCCCAAAGCTCTGTGGGTCTCTGAGCTTTGCTCCCTCAGCAAGAACACGCTCCAAGGCGTACGACGCATACACCTGGGCAGGAAATTAGAAATGTATAAATTTGATCGCATGGAGTAGAATGTATACAAGACCCTGGGTCTTACCAACGAGGGCCGTGCCAGGATAAGGACAAAAACATGTATGCAAGGCAGCTCTGGGTGCCCAAACTGGAACATAAGTGCAATTGGTAGCTGTTTACAAAACATGTAGGGTTGGCCAAAACCATATATATACGGTGTATGTACGGTTAATTTGGCAGGGAAATCACCATATATACGTCATATACAGTGTTTGCATATGGTTCTGGCCAACCCTACATATCATGCTCACACTCCAGCGCTCCCAGCTCTCAAATTGCACCCAACAAAAAGAACGTGTACTCACCGCAAAGTGAAAACACACACGCACACACACATACAAACACACCTGCGATGCAGGGAGCTGCTTGAAGTTGATCTCCTCTCGAGTGGCGAGCGTCGTCCAATCCTCCATGTCCTTCCAGATCATGTCCCCAGAACTGCATGACGCATTAAAAATAAGGAGGTTGCTGGCTGCCACAAAAGTGGTGGTGTTTTTACAGGATCATTGGCCCTCTTAAAATCCACAACCACAGACACAGACACACACACACAAACACACACGCACACGCACACGCACACACACACTTTTACATACACAAAGCACAATAGAGTACACATGCAAACTTCAACTAGTGCTGTGCGTGCTTCATTAGTACACAGCAGCAAAAAGAGCTGTTGGCCACTGACAGCACACGTGTAGGGTTGGCCAAACCATACATTCATAGGTATATTTAGGGTTGGCCAGCACCATATATATACGGTGTACATACGGTATTTTTGGCTTGGAAATCACCAAATATACGGTGTATTCATACGTATATATACGGTTCTGGCCAACCCTAGGTATATACGGTGTATACACGGTATTTTTGGCAGGGAAATCACCATACGTTCGGTCGTATATGGTGCAGATATACGGTTCTGGCCAACCCTACACACGTGTGACATCACAGTGCCTACAGGGTACACAACGTTTACCTGAAAGTGAAAGTGTCGTGCAACTACTGACTAACTGGACTAACTGCAACTACTGACTAACTGGAGTCTCATGAAGTTAAGTGCAGCGCTGGTCGTGCAAGCACCTGGAGTCTTTGAAGCCTAGAGTGCCCTTACACTCTGACGTCACTGAGCAGCTGAACGCCCAAAAAGGGAGGTACGTGGACGTCACTTTTGCCTTATCCGCGTGCAGCAGGTTGCTGGCTTGCATGCCCCTGCAGGCCGCTTCCTAGTGTGTGTGTGTGTGTATGTGTGTGTATGTTTTACAAGTGTTTTGTGTATGTGTTGTGTGTATGTGCGTATGTTTTTAAGCGTGCACACAAATGTGCGCTTGAGCGTGTGTGCGTGTGCTTGTGCTTGTGCTTGTGCATGTGCGTGCATATGTATTTGTGTATACGTGTGCATGTATTTCGCTGCGTGTGTATTTGTGGATATGTGTGAGCGTGAGAGCATGCGTTTTAGTGTGTCTGTTTCGTTTTTTTTAGCGTGAGAGCGCGTGTTTTAGCGTGTTTGTTCCATGCAATAAGCCTCACCTGGTACTGCTGGAACCGAGCAGCTGCTGTCGCCTCATCAATCTCAAATTCTACAAGGCTGGCCTTGATTCTCTTGGCAATAGCTGCAGATGGTCAGATGCGATGTTTGTAAGCATGTGGTTGCAGGTGCTCTGGTCTTCCAGCCAAAAACCAAAAATCTAGCTGTCTAACTATCCACCTCTGATACACGCGCATGCACGTGTTTTGCCGATAGCACGGTGCATTCGCGTGTGTATGTGTGTATGCATGCGCACGAATGTGCGTGCTATGTAGTTGAGTCATTTGAGTACACATGAGAGCGTGAGAAAATGCGTATATTTATGTGTGTGTGTGTGTGCGCGCGCGTGAGAAGCTATATGTGTTTTTGCACACATGTGAGCCTGGGAATGTGTGTGTGTCTGTGTGTGTGTTAGTGTGTGTATGGGAGAGTGTGCATGTGCCTGTGCACAAGTGTGTGTGAGCGTGATAATTTGTGTGCTTTTTCTATTGTATGCATTTGTGTACGCGTGTGAGCTTGAGAATGCGTCTGTGTGTGTATGTGTGTGTGTGTGTGTGTGTGTGTGTGTGTGTGTGTGTGTGTGTGTGTGTGAGCGTGAGAACGTGTGTGCGTATGTGTTTGTATGTATTTGTGTATAGGTGTGAGCCCGGGAGTGTGTGTGTGTGTGTGTGTGTGTGTGTGTGTGTGTGTGTGTGTGTGTGTGAGCCTGATGCTGAGCAAGATTGGCCACTAAGCCTGTGTCATGCATGTGCACTGCCAGAGACCACACCGAGCAAATTCCCGGGCTGATGATGGCATGAGGCCTCCGAAGCAAAGGCTCTCCAGCTGGCAATGCTTGCTGCGCAACCAGATCCCTGAGTTGCAACCCAAGCAAATGATTTACATGTTGACAGCACAGGGTTGCATGCAACCCTGAGCATAAGCTTCTGCCTATTTAAACCTGGTTCTGAATGCAATCATAAGAATGTTTTTTCATACAGCTGATACTCCTTCTAAATAGAATAAAACCTGTGCTCTGTAAATCAGCAAATGCAGCTCCAGGTTAATCCAATTTGCAAAGGATTTTATAGAACTCCAAGCAAATTGCACAGGTAAAGCGCATGCACATGCGTTTGCTCGTGTGTGTGTGTGTGTGTGTGTGTGTGTGTGTGTGTGTGTGTTTGTGTGTGTGTGTGTGTGTGTGTGTGTGTGTGTGTTTGTGTGTGTGTGTGTGTGTGTGTGTGTGTGTGTGTGAGTGTGTATGTGTGTGTGTATGTGTGTGAGTGTGTGTGTGTGTGTGTGCGTGCGTGTTGCGTAAGTGTGTGTTCGTGTGTATTGCAGTATGTATCAAAAGGCTTCGTCTTGAGTTTGCAGGCCGTTATACTGAGCCGATCCGTACTTTATTGAACCAGCTAGCGGTCAAATTCCTTCTGCAGAGCACGCCCCACCAGAATGCCTGCCCTGTCAGCTCCGACCCAAGGCCTTGTTGAGCAGTGGCTTCAACTTGACCAGGAAGAAGGCAGCAGGCGGATCATCCAGTCATTGGTACAAGCGGACAATGAGGAAGCTCTCACAGACATGCTTGGGAAACGCCTGGCATTTGGTATGTACATATACTGTTACTAATCACTCTTCCTCGCTGTGGCTGCCTGAATGCCTGTTTGATCTGCCTCTCTGCATGCTCACTCAAACTTGTCAAGCACACTCATGCTCATATCACAATATGTGCTACGGCAAATAAGTCGTGTGTAAGTGTGTAAGTGCGTACTTACATGCACTCATATCACATCACAATTTGGCGTAAGTGTGTACCTACATGCACTCATATTACAAAATGCCGGTGTCCAGCATCGCCACTCCAGCGCAACGTCCTTTCACTTTCAGGCACTGCTGGGCTGCGAGGAAAGATGGGGCCAGGATACAATGCTATGAATGCATTGGTGGTGCAGCAGACCACACAGGTAAGCATGTAGAGCCCAAATTTTGTCTGTTATGCACCCCTGTAAGTTTCTTGTGTTCATGGAAACAGGGTTGAGGTGGGTGGGAGGATCTTGATCAGGTCTGAAAAAGGGTCAAGAAGCGACCCCTGGCAACCAGGATAGCTGAATTCTAAGGGAAATTTGTGTGCTGCTGACATATGAAGTCTACCCTGATCTACTCTGATTCCTGTTTGGCAGGGCCTGTGCAGCTACTTGAAGATTCAAGCAACTAAAGAAGCACTGGCACATGGCGTGGTGATAGGTAAGGGGAGAAGGGAGAGGAGAGGAGAGTCTACCCTGATTCCTGTTTGGCAGGGCCTGTGCAGCTACTTGAACAGTCAAGCGATTTAAGAAGCACTGGCACATGGCGTGGTGATAGGTAAGGGGAGGAGGGAGAGGAGAGGAGAGTCTACTCTGATTCCTGTTTGGCAGGGCCTGCGCAGGTACTCGGAGATTCAAGCGACCAAAGAAGCACTGGCACACGGCGTGGTGATAGGTAAGGGCGTGGTGATAAGTAAAAGTTAGAGAGGGGCCTAGATGATAGGTAAGGGCGTGGTGATAAGTAAAAGATAGAGAGGGGCCTAGATGACAGGTAAGGGCGTGGTGATAAGTAAGGGAAAAAGAGGGGAGAGGGGCCTAGGCTAGTGCAAAGTAAGAGAAAGGAGCGAAATGAAGGGAAAACTGCGTGCATTCATCAATGACACGGTTCGAACCATCATGCTGTCGAAACATAGAGGAGAAAGAAAGGCAAGTTGCAGTATATTTATTTGAGTACGAAGCAAACCACACCTCGTTGCTAAGTAATGTCGCACCTGCCTTCTCCACTTTTGCAAGCCCTCCTCTCACCTTCTCCACTTTTGTTGGACACTTACTACACCTTCCCCACTTTTGCAAGCCCGTAGTACTCCTTCTCCGCTTCGGGTATACCCTCAACATTGCCCTGTATGTCTGTAGGGTATGACAGCCGCCATAACAGCGCTCGCTTTGCCGAGACAGCCGCCGCTGTTTTCCTCTCCCAGGTAATAGGAAGTTTGTAGGGTTGGCCAGAACTGTGTATGTACGCCATATGTGACCGTATGTTTGGTGACTTCCCTGCCAAAGATACCGTATAGGTATACATTGTATATGATTGGTTCTGGCCAACCCTAAAAGTTTTCAATTTCACAGGTGCTGCCATCACTTTATTACGTGGCTTTGCATATGGACATGGAGGAAATCGAAAGGGAACGTGTCATTGCTGTGTTGACTTCAGAACCAGGTCGACCATGGGGCCATAGAGTAAAGTGGATGTCCTATGTGACGATATCTTCAGGGTGCTTGTGTGTCTCTCCTCAGGGCCTGTGTGGTCTATGTCTTTGTTGGCTGGTTTATGTGTGGCTGATCCATGTCTTTTTGTGCTTATACCTTTTTGAGGCTGATGATGCATTGCCCATGGGGGGAGCAATCCAAGTCCATGATCTGGCCCTTGCAACATTATAATTGGAGTTATCTTTTTTTTGTTAACTTTGCGTACTTCATTACTTCATTCCAAATAATAAAGTACATGAATCAGAAAACGTTTCATTCATGACTGTATCTTTGCTTTTGAGTAAAGCAGGTCCTACTAGAGTGGTGCGCTGCTTTTCCCCCCTCCTATATCCTCCCTTCACCCAAAGGGCGTTTGTGTACGCACCTCTGAGTTCATGCCTCCATGTTTGTGGCTGATACATTACACTGGCAGCAACACACACACACACAAACACACACACGCACACCATAAGGCCAACAGGATCCTTGCCTTGTTCCTGCAGGGCGTGCGTGTGCACCTGTTCAGTGCCTGCGTGCCTCTATGTTTGTGGCTGATACAATACACGGGCAGCAACACACAAACACACACACGCACACCATTAGGCCAACAGGATCCTTGCCTTGTTCCTGCAGGGCGTGCGTGTGCACCTCTTCAGTGCCTGCGTGCCAACCCCCTTTGTGGCTGCTGGAGTGAGTGAACTGGCTTGTGCTGCAGGCATCATGGTGACTGCATCACACAACCCTAAAGATGACAATGGGTACAAGGTACGTGTGTGTTTTCTCTTTCTACATGTATTTTGTGGATTGAGGCATATATCAGCGCTTTATTCCCTTTTATTTACCAAGTATCAACCTTTTCAAAGGAGTGTGATTTAGGGATGTGCAAGCTTGAGTGGCGTGCACCTGGCTGTCATGATTTTGTCCACGATAGAGGTTTAAAACGAAGCCATCATTAAAAAAATGCAATTGCTAGGAGCTTGACTGAAGTGCATTTCGCTGTCATGCTTTTGTCCTCTTAACAGCCGCAAAGTTTGCAGCGCTTTCCGTCGATTCCATGGGGCAAAGCTGTGGAGACAGCTGTGCCTGTGTTGGGCAACAAAATGCACTGCGGGTCGGCTCCTGCGTGAGTGTAGGACTGTTCATTCATTTATTACTCACACAAAACCGTCAGGTGTACTGGGGAAACGGGTGCCAGATCATCCCGCCACACGACGAGGGCATTGCACAAGAAATTATGGCCAATTTGGAGCTGTGGGAGTTGCCAAAGGTGCGAGGCTGATGTTTGCAACGTCTGCCGTTAGTGATAACCAACTGTGCACGCAACGAGTGGCGCGCCACGATTTGCACCCGGTGGACACGATGTGGGTAATGCGACGGAGCAACTGGTCGATGTGATCGTTGCTCATGTCGGTATGCCACGTCTTGGGATGCTTGGGAGGTTTGCACCCCGCTTGCCTTATCGCCGCGCCCTAGGCAAGACTCTTTACTGCAACCTATCAATACATATAGGCCTTGTGTAGCTTATGTGAACGTGACCGTGATGGTATTGTAGGCCTTATTAATGCATCTAGGCCGTGAGTAGCTTCTGTGAACGTGACCGTGATGGTATTGTAGGCCTTATGAATGCATCTAGGTAGGCCTTATGAATGCATCTAGGCCGTGTGCAGCTTCTGTGAACTTGACCGTGATGGTATAGTAGGCCTTATGAATGCATCTAGGCCGTGTGTAGCTTTTGTGAACTTGACCGTGATGATATTGTAGGCCTTACGGGAGGAAACAGTGTACACTCCATGTTACGTTGCATTTGTTGACGGCCATCATCATTGCACTCATTGTTCATAATGATCTCGTGCATCCAACAGAAAGACATTGTGCATCCAACATCAAGATGCAAGATGCAAGATGCATCCATCATTCAACATCTTTGTGCATCCAACAGAAAGACACCGTGCATCCAACACGCCCCCCCTCCTGCACGTTCTGTGGTCATTGCTAAGGCTTTCTACTCTAGATCACTCTGGAGCGCACGAAGTATCGTCAGCCAGGCTAGCCTGCCTGCTGAGGCAAAATCTAGAGTCGGAAACAAGAATGCCTGCATGTGTGTTTGTGAGGCTCTGGTTGGGGCTTGGAATGGTTTGGTCTGGTCTGGTCTGGTCTGGTCTGGTCTGGTCTGGTCTGGTCTGGTCTGGTCTGGTTTATAATCTTTCCTTGGTCTGGTCTAACATCTTTCCTTCCCACGCCATTGCTGTAAGTATTAGTGTAGACTGAGTAGTGTACACTGTAGACTGAGTAGAGTACACTGTAGACTGAGTAGTGTACACTGTAGACTGAGTAGTGTACGCTGTAGACTGAGTAGTGTACGATGTAGACTGAGTAGTGTACACTGTAGACTGAGTAGAGTACACTGTAGACTGAGTAGTGTCCACTGTAGACTGAGTAGAGTACACTATAGACTGAGTAGAGTACACTGTAAACTGAGTAGAGTACACTGTAGACTGAGTAGTGTACGCTGTAGACTGGGTAGATTACACTGTAGACTGAGTAGTGTACGCTGTAGACTGAGTAGATTACACTGTAGACTGAGTAGTGTCCACTGTAGACTGAGTAGATTACACTGTAGACTGAGTAGTGTACGCTGTAGACTGAGTAGAGTACACTGTAGACTGAGTAGTGTCCACTGTAGACTGAGTAGATTGCACTGTAGACTGAGTAGTGTCCACTGTAGACTGAGTAGTGTACACTGTAGACTGAGTAGTGTACACTGTAGACTGAGTAGTGTACACTGTAGACTGAGTAGTGTCCACTGTAGACTGAGTAGTGTACACTGTAGACTGAGTAGTGTCCACTGTAGACTGAGTAGAGTACACTGTAGACTGAGTAGTGTACACTGTAGACTGAGTAGTGTACACTGTAGACTGAGTAGTGTACGCTGTAGACTGAGTAGATTACACTGTAGACTGAGTACTGTACGCTGTAGACTGAGTAGATTACACTGTAGACTGAGTAGTGTCCACTGTAGACTGAGTAGTGTACACTGTAGACTGAGTAGAGTACACTGTAGACTGAGTAGAGTAAACTGTAGACTGAGTAGTGTACACTGTAGACTGAGTAGAGTACACTGTAGACTGAATAGAGTACACTGTAGACTGAGTAGAGTACACTGTAGACTGAGTAGAGTACACTGTAGACTGAGTAGAGTACGCTGTAGACAGTCACTCATTGTGCAGAACGTCACACTCAGCAAATGCACACATGCGCCACTTTGGATGCAGAACGTGCGCGGCCACGCCCTTTTGTCAGACCCCCTGCAGTACGTCAGCTCCTGCTACTACGCCAAACTGAGCAGCTTGAGCTACAGGCAAGGAAACAGGTGTTTAAATGAGGTAGCCAGGTCTGCAGCTATTATATTAATAATAGCCCAGGACTGCCTCGGAAGTCTAAATAGTCTGGAGAGTCTGTTATGTCTGTTAGGTGATCTTAGGAAAAGACGGTTTCGTTACACTACAGGCACGCGTCAGACAACAGCCGTGCCAGGCCGGTCACGTACACGCCTCTCCATGGATTGGGGGCTGAGCCCGTGAAGAAGGCTTTCAGCTTGTTTGGACTGCCTGCACCCCACATCGTAGGTGGCTGGATCTTTGGATGAAATGTGTGGTCTGTGAAGGGACGTCCTTGGTTGTTGGCCAACCTCATGAGCATGAGTTTTAGCATGATACAGGCGATGTGACGTGAGAATGCCATGGAAAAACATGACACAGGCGATGTGAGTTTTTAACATGACACAGGCGATGGGACGTGAGTTTTAACATGATACAGGCAATGTGACATGATGCACTTCGATGTGACATGATACACCTCATGAGCATGAGTTTTAACGTAATACAGGCGATGTGACATGATGCAGGCGATACGTAATACAGGCGTGTGACATGATAAAAGCGTCGTGACATGATACAGGCGATGCAACGTGATGATACAGGCACAGACATGATACAGGCGATGTGACGTGATGATACAGGCGATGCGACATGATGATACAGGCACAGACATGATACAGGCGATGTGACATGATGATATGATGATACAGGCGATGCGACATGATGATACAGGCACAGACATGATACAGGCGATGTGACATGATGACATGATGATACAGGCGATGCGACATGATGATACAGGCACAGACATGATACAGGCGATGTGAAGTGAGAATGCCATGGAAAAACATCCAGCTTGTCCACTGTGCCTGCATTCGCATGTCATTTTGCTTGCTTAAAAAATCACAGACCCCGTATTTTTTTATTGTGGGCCTCATGCGGTATACACAATTTGCCAGTCATTGGCTTGGATGAGGCAATTCATAGCAGTCTTTATCAATCAAAGCAATCAAGTATCAAGTACACACACCTGCTGCTGCTGCACCTCCTCCTTCGTGTGTGTGTTTGTGCCCAGTACATCAATTAAAAGCCTCCTGCAACCAATCAAGCTTAACTTAGTTCACTTCTTGGATGGAGCAACTCATTGGATGTTTGCTATCATAGTTCATTGTTGTTGCTGCTGTGTGTTGTTGTTGCTATCATAGTTCATTGGATGTCTGCTATGGTGTTTGCAACTCTAAGGTGCCGCAACAAGAATTGCCGGATCCAGAATTCCCGACAGTCTTGTTCCCAAATCCGGAAGAGGGAAAGGGGACATGGAGGCTTGCCTTTGAGGAAGGTGAAAAATTGTGCGTGCTTTTATGCTTTTTGACCCCAATGGGACAGAACACAGGAAGATACATTTTTGAGCAGACATCCTCACACACACATGGCACATGGCACCATAATTTGTCTGCGCAGATACCCACAATCACAGTGAACGCTTTTTTTCCAACCTGCGGTGCTTAGTGTCGCAGACATGGGTTGAGTTATTTTTTGAGAGGCATTACGCATTTCTCTTCACTACTTATTGTGTAGGTACCGCAAGGGGGGACCGCTTGGTGATTGCTAATGATCCTGGTGCGTGGGCTATACCGATGGAGTTTGAAGCCGCCTTGCATCTTTATTATATATTGGGCGACGCATCTTTAGATGTACATCTGTGTAATCCTGTACTGAGGTACACTGCAAAACCGAGCAGTGCCTGTTTAGCCTGACTCTGTCTTAGGAATTGCATTGCAGCTACAACAGCCAGTATCCCATTTGTGTTGGTCGTGACTGTTTAGCCTGAACCTGTCTTAGGAATTGCTCTACAGCTACGACAAACAGTATCCCATTTGTGTTGGTCGTGACTGTTTAGCCCGACCCCGTCTCAGGAATTGCTCTACAGCTACAACAAACAGTATCCAAATTGTGTTGGTCGTGACCGCGCTGGTTGCAGATGTTGACCGGATGTGTGCTGCAGAAGCCGACCCAAACGTCCCAGGTGAGCCTGCATGCTTGTGACGTATAGGCCGCAAAAATCACTGCATGGTGTCAGATCAAATCACCGTCGCTGCAAAGTATAGGACACAGCGCATCATTAAATAATTGCTTGTCATAAAAGTTGTTACACGAGTTGTCACACAAATTGTCACACAAATTGTCACACGAGTGGTCACACAAATTGTCACACGAGATGTCACACAAATTGTCACACAAATTGTCACACGAGTTGTCACACAAGTGGTCACACAAATTGTCACACGAGTTGTCGCTGCCAACTATTGGGCGTGACAATGGACAGGTGCACTACAGGAGAGTTTAGACCCACTGGTTGTGTCAAGCATGTGTGTGTGTGTGCGTGTGTGTATGTGTGTGTGAGTGTGTATGCATGTGTGAGTGTGTGTGACGGACAGGCTGCAGCCACGTCAGAATTAAGTTTGACCCCTTGAGAGTTTGAAGCTTGAAACCATCACGTGCAATTCAACTTTACCATTTAGTGAAAACGCTGCAACACCAAAAATGTTCATCCTAATTGAGCACTTATGTTTGGTATGAAACTCGTTTGAATCTGAACAATAAGTACTTCTGCCCCTAGTTGGAAACAACGCTTCCTTAGACGTAGTTTTAATAATAAGCTGCTTGTAATATAGTAGTGACAGATACGTAGGAGGTCATTCACAATCTTTGATGTCATCTGTTTTTTTACCCCCTCAGGCGGGTGGCGAGCTTTCACTGGAAATGAGATCGCAGCTTTGTTGGCCAGCTGGATTTGGCAGAATCATAGAGAGCTGCACCCTCAAGTGCGTGTTAGATTTGGATCCGGGTCGTGCTTGTGTGTTTGTATTTACGTGCATACGTGCTTCTGGTATGCTACCTCCCCTCTCTGCAATGCAGACATGCATATGTGCTGGGTTGGCCAGAACCGTATATATACACCGTATATGACCGTATATTTGGTGATTTCCCTGCCTAAAATACCGTATGTGCACCGTATATATATGTTTCTGGCCAACCCTGCGTATGTGTTGGGTTGCAACTTGCAGCCAATTCCCTTATGAAGGACAATCAGGGTCGCTGACCTGCCAATGAAAAACCTGTGCCTTGCTGCTGACTCTACGATTCCATGCTCAAGAGAAGCAGGTGACATGCTGAAACTCGGCTCTCTACGTCCTAT
>Ga0307948_1001136_pt1:0-5000 | contig 18689 bp, 16 predicted proteins | sample OrgLakmetagen280_FD_201824 | JGI IMG/M metagenome (GOLD analysis project Ga0307948, IMG submission 201824) | Saline water microbial communities from Organic Lake, Antarctica - #280 | ecosystem: Environmental > Aquatic > Non-marine Saline and Alkaline > Saline | place: Antarctica: Organic...
ATGCTGTCCTCCACAACTTGCCAATTGAAACCGTGAGCCAGGGCATGCCTGGCCGCGAAGGGAGCCGGTGCCTAACTCGCCAGGAGCAGGTCGCAAGCTACAGCCGGGCCCTGGTTATGACTGCTGTCACGGCTACCACGCTGAGGGCTGCCGTGTTCTCCGCCGTATGAAACGTTTTGTTAAATCCCGCACTTTCCTGCACCCCAACAAACATTTTTGGCTCGCCGCTTGCCGCATAAACCCCACAGGGCTTTCAGCCCTGTCTGTCCAGTACCAAGCACTTTACCTGCACCAACCCAGCACGAAGAATTATTAGGGTCAAAATATATATATAATAAAACTTACTGCAGTCACCCCGTAGGAGGGCCAAGCAACCACACTACTTATGCAGGGCGTTACAAGAAGATTTAGCATTTACTCGTTGCTAAATTCTACTTAGATGACACCAAGGAGTTGCCTATTAATAGTTATCAGAGTAACATGTTCCATTGCCCACGCGATTTTCCCCACGCGATTTTCCCCACGCGATTTTTCTACGTACGAAACATGCGTCTCTGTTTCCCCAAATACTATTTAGGAGCGAGCTCATGATGTTGACTTTTTTACCCAGAACAACAAGTCCAGAACTAGTTGCATAAAATTTATGAACAGGCTAGCAGTAGCACTTCTTGACGGATGGCCCTTTTTGTGTACCTTGTAAGATCTTCAGGTCTGTGAGCTGAGAAAGGAAAATTCAACACCACTTCTAGTTCCATCATTCCAAGGGGCTTTTCTTGGTGACCCAATCTTTTATGTTGCCTTGAGCCAGTAATCAGCTTATATTTTCGTGTATTTTGCTTTGGGGAATGCTCCTGTCTAGTGGGATGACAGAAAAACCAAGAATGCACAAGGCTTGAAGCCTGTTTTGCTTCTGTACTTTCGCTTGGAAATTGCCGACAATCTCAACCGTGTACTTTCTTGCCTTCGCCTTTCTTGCCACAGATTTCTGGCCCAAAAAATTGCGTCATGACAGGAATAGAAGGCCTTCTGAGCTCCGGATCTGTGACAAATGTGACTGGCACGCACACTGTTCAGGATGAGTAACATATTATGTTGGGCTGTCTGCATGAACATCTGGCCAGCCTCTGCACTCAGCACCAGCTTGTCGTCCCACCTCAGTATGAGATAGCCCAACTCGATTGAGGAGCGATCTTTTTGAACCAACCAAAAGTGTCTAGTGTAGCCTCTTTCGTGGCTGGCTGAGTGCCTATAGCCCTTTGAAAATCCCCTTGATTTTCCTGTGATTATCCACTAGCGCCTTTTCTGATTTGGTTTCAGGCTTTTCCAAAGCTTCCGCTCAAATGCACCCCACCAGAGGCAAACATAGTGATGTAACCTTGCCTCACCTTTATTTACTTTCCTTCCTCTGCACAATAATAGGAAAGGAAGGAGAAGGCTGCGCTGGTAGCTTCGCTTTAAACATCCAGCGTGACAAAGGAAGGGCACACTTTAAATTATGTGCCAACTTCTTTTTTCTCTAAGCTTTCTTCCACTGTAACACTGAACCATCAAATAGGCAGTCAATCAGCAAAACAACCTGAAGGAAGCGCTTACACGTTTACACCATGGCGTTACTTTACCAGAGGGGGCTAACTGAGGCCCAAAATGAAGTTTTTATATGCTTTTTTGCTTATAAGCCCCCAAATTGGCAAGCTCCTAATTATACATAATATGAATCTGTCCATAGATGTAATTTTTGGAGCTTGCCACTTGGGGGGCGTGTGCTTAATTTGCTGTAGCGTGCAGGCCATTTTTTACCACAAATTCCTCATACCAAATCACCCACCGTGTGACTGCACCAATCTGGACTATTTTTATGGTAAAGAATCCTTAATGGAAAAGAACATCTCTGCAACAAAAATGAAAGAAAACGGCTGAGTGGTTGGTGTTTTATGAGGATTTGAGCCATGTCCCCATGGAAGTCAACACATTAGGGTGTACATGCACCATGTGTGCTTAATCCAGTCTATATCAGCACGCAAAGCGACCCACATAAAATTGGGCACATGCTCGGGTAGCTCGCAATGCCAGCTACAATCTGGTACTAAGATGGTGTCAATCGGATGAAGTGACTGTGAGTGGCTGCCTTCTGAATGCAAAAATGCGCATTTTTGGCATTTTCTCTGTTAGCCCCCTCTGTTATTTTACTTTACTAACCACTGCAGGAAGCTGTTGTTGGTTCTGCACCTGTGTTGGTAAGATTGGTTCTTCCTAGACGCCAGGATTCAAATGTGTCAGGGCCGAAAAGGAAATGTCAAACACATGTCTGAGTTCATGGAAATGGTTCACATCTACATGACGCACATGACAGTAAACATTAGAAATTACGTGGGCGTAATACAACCAACTGATTGCTACACTTCTCAGAATTTCAAAAGCCTATGCTGAAACGAGAGCGTGTGAAAATGAAATCAATGGAAGTGCTCACATTAGCCAGCCCACTGATGCTACAAGGCTCTCAACTATGATTACTAGTGTTTAAAAGGTACAGAAATTAATGCAGGGTTACAGCTATAGTGTGAACGTGAGATCAGCGGCACAGCTACAGCATGTTTGTACAAATTTCTACATCACTGAGCGAAACATGCACAAACCAAGCACCAACAGGTAATTCAATCCTAAAATACAAGGGGTACTTGAGATACAAACTGGTAAGCATTACAACAAAACCCCTCAACATAAAGTACCATTAATTCCACTTCTAAATCATTCTAAAACATTGGCAACATGCCTTTTCAGGCTGTAAATACAGGCATGTAAATACAGGCAGCTTTTGGTTGTGTTCAAGCACAATTATCTTGATTCGATGAGTTTTGCAACGTTAGATACAATTGACGAGCAGTAGTTAACTCTATTATGGTAGGAAATAGGAGATGTCCACAACTGATACAGCTAGCCGCGGCTCACATACACATACAACCCCCCCTTCACCCAAATCAAGCTCATCACTTAACGAAAACCTAGAAAAGGCAGAATGAAAAGCACAGGTAGTATCAACAGATCTGTCCTACAATCCATCAACCTTTGTCAGTCTCACACTCATCCTCTAGCAAACGCGCCCACTTTTCTTTCTCAAGCACGGATCGTGCGTGCTCACCAAAGGCCCCAGGAAGCAGCTCCTCAATCAGCATGTCTTTCGTGAACCTCCTGCCAGTCCCAGGTCGCCCCTTCACTTTGAACCGCCAAAACACGCTGCCGTTGCTTGTCTTTCTGTGTGTGTACGTGAGAATGTACATCTATGCGTGAGCACGTAAGCGTGTGCGTGCGTGTATGTGTGTGTTCATTCTTTCACAACATGTCTAGGACGTGGGTTGCCTGAATCTGCCGCCTGCCACTTTTCTCTGCGCGCACCTGCACGGGTTGCACCACACACCCTGACCCATTAACCAGCTGTGCACTGCCTCTGGGGTGTCTGCCCCTCCCATCTTGGGCAGGAGCCAGGGGTCTTTCAAAAATACACTCCTGGCCAGCCACTGCATGCCTTTGGCTGAGGCTTGCGCGTTTTGAGCTGCTGGGCCTCCTGTTCTTCGGTTCACAGTGCAGCCAGGACGTAGCTGCAAGATGATGTGCACACACGCAAATGACTTGCTTTCACGTGGCATTGCAATGGCGGTGATGTTCTGGTCTTGGGTAAGTCCCCCGCACTTGAATGCAAGTGACATGAGTAAGCACTATAAACGGTAAAACCATGGCGCGCAAATGAAAACACACGCGTTGTCAAGCACACAAAAACCAACAAACACATACTCCTATACACACCGTCAAGCCCATGGCCTGAGCAAGCTGTCTTGAGCTGCAGCGTGAGACCTTCCCAGGTATACCAAACACGCGCGCCACCTGCTTGATTTGGAGGGTGAAATGTGAATATTACACTATTACACTGCTGCTGCACATTGCAGGTCAAGCCCTTTTCCCACCATTTTTGTCACGCAAACATACACACACACGCATGTGAGATCACACACACACACACATACACACAAACTCGCATTGTTGCAAGCGCACACACTCATACACACATGTTCACACATGCTCACACGCACACACATACTAAAAGATATATTGGCATACAAAGCACTAACACATACAATCACGTGTGTAACACATACAATCGCATGTGTAACACACAATTACGTGTGTAACACATACAATCACGCGTGTAACACATACAATCGCGCGTGAAACACACCTGGCCAGGTTGGCACGCCACAGCGCTCGTGCACTCCACGCCCATTTCTTCTAGCTCCTTGTGCACATCCTCCACCGTCGCAGCGCCAGACTCAAGGTTCCCAATCTGCGTGTGCGCACAAGATGGATGCCAGGAAGGTGGTGCACACAGACAACTGCCAGGGAGACTGTCAGCAGTCCAGGGGAGACGCAAGAGGTCTGTATCTGTGCACAAAATATAGATGGGAATTGTGTAGGGTTGGCCAGAACCGTATATCTGCACCGTATATGACCGTATGTATGGTGATTTTTTGGCTAAAAATACCGTATGTACACCATATATACGTATAAATGTATGGTTCTAGCCCAACCTAGAAATGTGTGGACACTTCTTGAGGCTTACGAGTGAGCGCCAGACGTGTACTTGTTTGCGGGCATAGAATGAATTGCCAAAGAAAGTTTCTCAATTGCCACACAGCTCAAAGCCAAGGGGACACAAGATGGCTTGGACAGAATCCCAAGCACATTGACCAAGGCTGTGAAAACCGTGTGTAGCGTTTAAGAGGATGAGACACAGGAACAAAAAAGTCGCGAGCCTCCTAAAATAGCCATCTTTGCTCAAACCTCATGCTTAATTATATGTTCATGCTTAATTATATGAAACTGGACAAAACAGTACATGCACCCACCGCTCCCACGTACAAAAGCCCTCCAAAAACCTGTACTCACCTGATGCACGTCCCAGTACTTTCTTGCAGTGCCTGTGAATTCAGTCCACTCACTTGGTACACGTT
>Ga0307948_1001136_pt1:10000-18689 | contig 18689 bp, 16 predicted proteins | sample OrgLakmetagen280_FD_201824 | JGI IMG/M metagenome (GOLD analysis project Ga0307948, IMG submission 201824) | Saline water microbial communities from Organic Lake, Antarctica - #280 | ecosystem: Environmental > Aquatic > Non-marine Saline and Alkaline > Saline | place: Antarctica...
GGCGGAGCTGCTAGCCAAGCTCAATGAGCATGGGATTTGGGTATGTTGTACATAATGAGCATGGGATTGGGGTATGTATGCGCGTGCGTATGTGATGTATGACACACAGCAGCAGCTGCAGGTCAAGGGCTGCAAGTTGTTGAGTAACGGCAGGCTATAGTTGCTTCAAGGACCATAACTGTGATTGGTGCAGTCGTGTGGGGCAGAAGTGTGTGCGTGAGTGTGCGTGTGGGGCAAGCCAGGAGGGAGGGCCTGCCTGCAAGAAGGAAGAGGGAGCAGAAGGAACTCTACTATTACTGGCAATGCTGTTCGCATGATAGAACATGACAAAAGGGACCTTTCCACCTGTTGCCTGCTGCTGAATGCTCATATTCCTTTTTGGACACTTAACATAAGCGTACAGAGCAAGCCTTAAACCGGCAGTGCATAGAGTGCGGCTCTCCTACCTTCTGCTTGAATAAGCTAATAAACAGAGGTGTTACCTTCTACAATGCTGTATCTGTAGCATGTGCCGTCTGCTGCAGAGCTGCTGGGTCTTGTACGCTGGAAAGAGACCAAGCCAACCGCAACGTTTGATGGCCTGCTTACCATCGGCTCCAAGCTGAAGATCCCGGTAAGTGTTCCTTCTGCCCTTTTGGTTTGTACATTTGTGCTTGTCAGCAATTTCTGTTCGGTTAGATTGGCATTTCTCTCATAGATATTATATATTAATATTTGTGGTGCTCTTGTCTCATTTGGATGGATAGCAGTTTGGAAGCCCAACCTTAAAGTGTGCTGATGCATTTCAGCCTGACCTTGCAAAGGGTGGTGCCTTAGATGCTCAAATGTGTCTTGACAACTATGAGCAATGCTGCGCCAGCGATCAGCGATCAGGCAAACAGGCTGAGCATGTGGTTAAAGGCAGCATCCTCCTGCAATTAGCCAAGCATGTGCTTCTTCCTCCTCCTAGTAGGAATCATCAATTGTCCGTTGCAGGTGAAAATGTATAAAAAGGTTGCCCAGGTCAAGCCCCCCAGTCTAAAGAATTTCAGCAGGGACCAAGGTGAACTGTCAGAGGTGGGTGTTTTGAACTGTCTTTCTCGCTGTCCAAGCAAATCGCACGTTGCGATCTCAGGCCTGCAGCTGCACCTGCACTTCCTGCTTTCCTTTTGGTCTCATCAATGGCATCTTGCATTCACACGTTCTGCGCTTGGCGTTTCAACTAGCTACTTTAGAAAGTGACATTTCCAGTATAAGCCTCCAAAGTGCGCTCAAACCCTGCTGGAATGCAGGTGGGCTACCAGCGAGCCTACACCGTGCAGAAGCCACACGGAAAAGAAGGGGAGCCAGCCCCCCCCCCTGCCTTAGGGGAGCAAGTGGCATTCCCCGGCGCAGAAGAAATGGGCTCGGAGTCAGACATAGAGGAAGTCGCTGACGAGGACAAGGTGAAGGCTTACAAGTAAGTGATCTGCAAGGTACCCAGAAGTATGCAATGGCCTGAGTGGTGGAAATCCAGCGCAGGACTTATCCTTGTTCTGACGCTCGTTTGCTTCGGTACACACGTGTGGCAGGCACCACCTTGTATGTCGGTCTGTTAGTGGAGGGGACATGCTCGTCCTGTTCAGTTGTTGGCAACTTGACATATGCCTCCCCAGCAAGGAGGCACACTCAAGACAGCGTGTGTACACCGTAAAATAGATACCTCCCTGCTTATAGTTTGTTTCACATCAAAAACCCCGCTTTCATGGTTTGATCCCCGCTTATGTATATGCTGCATGTTTCTGCTGCTGCTTCCAGGTACGGCCGCTCTGTTATTCCCATGAATGTGGCAGAGGAGGATTTGCTAAAGTACTACTGGCCAGACAGAGCGCTTGAGCTGCTGGGCTTTGATGACAAGAGTAACGTAGGTTGAGTTGTCAGGAAACAGGTGGTGGGTGTTGCGTAAGAGCTCTCAGCCAGGCGCTGCCTTTTTGAAGAGACTTGCTGCTTTTGTGTTACTTAGAAAGTCTATACCTAGTTGCATGGAAATCGACATAAATCAGGATGCAGACGTGAACAGCAAATGGCCAACCTTTGCACTAACACCAAGTATCAGGGCGCACTTCATACTTGGCTCGCCCCCCTTTAGCCTTATGTCACACACTTGTTCGGCAGCAGGACTGATCTTGTTCAAAAGTACTTTGTGCGCACTTCTCAAACTTCAAAGCTGCTCCCCTTTCAAGGAGCAGTGTGAAGCAAGCACGTGACTGGCATGGATTTGTAGGTACCTCGTCACGCTCACACTGAAGAATCCGTCGTCTTTGTCCCCAACAAGGACGACAGGGCAGCTTGTGTGGCAGTCACAGCTCTTGTGGAGGCCATGGCTGAGAAGCAGCAAGTGGCTGGTGAGGCTTGATACCCTGGATTGTGCAGTCCATTCCTGCTTTCATGGTCATGTCTAGGCAGGTCCTGCAACAGCCCTCTCTGACAGTGCCTGTTTTGTCCTTTGGTAAAGGAGTGGTACGGTACTCAGTGGCTTTCTTTCTTTCTGTTAATGCGGGGAGTGGTTTTCACCGCCTGCGTTTTCTTTTCTTTCCTGCAACATGTTGCTGCAGTAAACAGTTATCAGAAGATTCTAGTGGGATTACCTGTGTCGCAACTCTGAAGCTGTGTCCTCATCCACACAGCTAGGAAGTTACTTTACCAGCTGGCAAGCAAATCTGTTTGCAAACCAACCACAGCTTGTGCTCCATGTCAATGTTGGTACCACCTCCCTCCATGCCTGTACATTCACTGCATCTGACTGTAACCCTAACCCAGATTCCTTCTCTTTTTTAATATGCACACCCCCTCTTCAGTGGTGCGCTTGCTCCGTACATTCAACGACAAACCAAGGCTCCTGGTTTTCTACCCCAAGCTGGCATCCCCCGAAGACGGTCTGCCTTCCTGCTGGGTAGCCAACCGGTTACCTTACGAGCACGAGGTCAGGTGGTGCTCCTTTCCCAGCCTTGTTTCTAAAGAAAGCCACAACCCCAGGTGAGGGTCCGGGGGGGCTGGTTGTACAAGAAGAAGGCCCTCATCCAATCATTCAGGACTTAAAAGGCCAAATAGACGACACAAGACCCTAGGCAGAACAAAGTAGACACTTGCAAAACAATTTCAAGTAGAAATTGAGTGGTGTTTTATTCTAGCCCTGAATATTAAGTTTGTGCTTAAGGATGATCTGGAGGGCTTGTTGTGTGCTGGAAGCGACTGTACATGCAAATCATGCGTACCCATATCCGTTTGGCTTCTTCATTTGTGTGCCAGTAAGCCTCAATTTTTAAGCAAGTAGGAAGCTGAAAGTGTTTGTGTGTGTTTGTGTTTGTGTGTGTGTGCGTGTGTGTGTGTGTGTGTGTGTGTGTGCTGCCAAAGGCGAGCAACCGCAGGTTTCATACTTGCAGCCAATCTTTTTTAAACTCCATGCAAAGCGGCAGGAGGTATGCTTCGAGTATTGGGCTCATTCAAAATATTAGGAGTTGGATACCTTCAAAACCTGGATACATTTTGCACAATACAGGCAGCTTTTTGTCTGTGGACTTAACAATAATCGTGCGAGCAATAAAAATCTATGCCGTCAGCCTAGGGAGTTTATTACGGAACAAGAAGAGGATCACTAAGTCCGTTTGCTTAAGCACTTTGCACTTGTGTGAGCCGTAGGACTGCATAGATGACAGGCTTACATAGACCTCTATTTTCTCTTTTAAATTTAAAGCCATACATTGGCTGAAGGCCAAAGCATATTCCATACATACAACATGTGCAGGCCTTTAATAAGGAGTGCTGCACACTACAATTGCAAATGTTGTTGCACTTCTTTTCCCCTCGTTCATGTGGCATGCAGCCAAGAGCAGCAGGAATCTGTAAATCGGCTGGTGGGCAGCATGGACTTGACCAGTGTTGTACTCAGGCCTGGACAAGGTGATGCTACCGCACTGTTTCCCCCGTCCCAGGACGTCTGTATATAAAGGATGAGGCAAGCAGAAAAGCTCCCCCCCTTATGTGCATCTTAAATATGATGATTGCAAAAGGGTTTGAACTTCAGGAGTGAATACTTATGAAGGGTTGACCAGAATTGTACGTACCCGTTGCGTATGGTCATACAATGGATCAATGTTTAAGAAATTGAATGTCAATTTGCTGTGCGTACATGGCTGTGGCCAACCATGTTCATGAATTCCATGTAATTTTACTATGCTTGAAAAAGGCACTCAGCCAGACAGGCTAGGCTTGAATTGCTGCCACATACCAGCACTTAACAGATGTATTTGAGTAGGAATGAATGTATAAATCCGTGCCCAACCAAGTACGTCCTTGTGACTTCTTAATGTGCTGTTACACAGGTAAAAAAAAACATGCTCCGCCTTTTAGCTTTCAAGTTTTCCTTAGAAGAAGCTTCACAGCATTCTGAGGTTTCCCCCATTGCTTGCAACTCTCTGGCAAACTTACGATTCTCTCCCTAACCCATTTCTGTTCCTCTGCCAAAAATCAGCCAATGTTCGTAGGAGCATGTCTACTAATTACTACAGTTGTCATCAGCTACTAATGCCCTGCCTGTAACGCAGCACCTTGTGAGCTCCTATCTCCAGAGAGCGTGGTGAACCCCTACCTGCATCGTTGGCATGCTTGCGTGGCCAAGAGAGCCTTGGAGGGGGATCAAGCAGAGGTATGTCCCAGCAGAATCCAGAAAAGGAGAGCTTAGCCTTGACTGATATGTTTATAAGGCTGAGATGTTTTCGTATCTCAGAAGACATCCTTGAATGTTGTTTTTTTGTGAGGCTGAGATACTGCTGTACCTGATTTACTGGCTCATACGATTTGAGAAATGAGTCATATTCGTCGTCTGATGCATGAGCGCTGTGTTTTGTACACTACATGATGTTAAAGGTTCGTCTTGTGCACCTAATGATGCACTTACAGCTTGCCCCAGGCCTAAGTGTGTGTGCACTATTTGCTTGGCTCACACAGCTCTCGCCCAAGGAAGACGATCCTCTAAGGCAGGTCCTGGATCCCAACGAGCAGCTCTTGCGCAATTTCCAGATCGAGCTGGCATCTATTAAGGTAGGATAAGCAGGCTTGATGATAACACAGTAAGAAGGTATGTTTCCACAACAAAAAGCGTTTTTGGTTTCAGAACGAGCCGTGTTGTTTGTAAAAGAAAGAACAACATTACAGGCAGCGATACCGCCCCCCGCTTCAATTATGGAGCCACTGTGTTTTGGGAGCACTTTGTGTGGCGCAAAAATTGTCTGTGACGTGCATGAGCATTCATCTGAGGTTCGTCTCGCTAGATGTGCTTTTGTGCACCCTTGAAATAGGGAAATGGCTGCAAGCTGACACGACTTTCATTCTTAAACTCGAGCACCGTCATTATATCACTACTTAATCGGCAACTGAAGGCCCACTTGATTGTTTCAAACTTTTGCAGGAGCTGTTCCCCATGGATGCCCACTCCCTACAAACAAAGAGAAAGTGGGTATCAAACGTGTAACGAGGCTCGTCTCTTTTGTGGCACAGCCTTTATATATTTCGTGCAGATAAAGGAAAATTGTTGTTGGGGACTTTTCGTGACCTGACAAGCAGATTTTAATACAAAGGTGAACAGCATCAAACTTGGCTTTAGTACCATCAATTGGATCCACTCCTGATCTGTTTGAGTCCTAGTATGAAAAGCTGAAGCTAAAAAACCTGTACCTCAGTACCATCATTTCCCCTTCCGGCCTATTCTTGCTTTTATGTCACTGTTGCTAGCGCGGACGGATGACTGCTTCACACCACTGCCTGCTGCAAATTGTGTGAGCGTAGAAGGTCAGACGAAGCAGGGACATCTACACACAAGGCAGGCGTATGCGTGTTCAACAGTGCCGGTCTGGTCTTTGCAGCAAAGCACCAAGGCATTGAACAGTGCACCTGGCAGATGCCTCAAGGTGGGAAAGCTTAGACACTGTGAAAATAGTGTTAAGGCCACCTGCTGGATTTAATTACACAAGTTTTTGCATGCATGTCTTTGATATCAGTAATTGCCTGGACTTTGCACTTGCTCCCTGTGATTGAATGACCCGCAGGGATAAGACTGATTAAAGCTATGGGAAGTTTCAATTTTTGTGCAGTTGTGCCAATGAAATTGCTGGTTACAATCCAAAAGACCTAACAGCTCTGGCCCATGAGAAAGCAGATGAATCGTTCTAGCTTGTATTGCTGGAGTTGGTTTGACATAGAGCAGTTAACGTATATTGAAAGCTTGTAAATTCTGCATGGTTTCATGGGTTGGGCAAAGTCAGGCAAGCACACACCAGTATGCACGAGTCATAGAATAACGTAATATGACAGTATTTGTTGAATATTCTTGTTAGAAACAACTCACATATAATACATATGCTTGTTGTTGCAGGCACTATAGAAGCTGGCGAGTCTGCTGAAGCTGCTGCAATTCGTGAGCTGCGGTAGGTTTTAGAGTATTTAAAGGCAATGCAACTTCTTTAGCATCTATTCCAATGACTCCCAAGGCCTCACACAACAGCCCCTTTGCGCAGACATACTCCTTCATTGCATCCTCCAGTCACGTTTTGATATCCAAGTTTTAACCTGTTTAATTGAAAATTGCAGAGAGGAGACGTGCATCTGCAGCGTGGCAGTGGTTCGGCCCTCAAACCAGCTGTTCAATTATGACTTGCAGGAGAAATCCATCGAGCAGAGATGGCTTTTGGTGAGAAGGATCGTTTTGGTTGCTCATTGCAATCTATAGGCATGGCACTCGCTTGCTTTGCGTGCGTTCTGTATGACCGTTTTCTTGTAGTGCAAGGCATTGTTTCTCCTCATTCTCAGAGAAAACAATGCACGTAAAAAGCATGTGCTGCTTGAATCTTGGATCAGGATGTGGCACTTGATGAGATTTTCCCTGCAAGCGTGAATAATCTTGCTTTTGAGATAAGCCTGAATAACTTTGCTTTTCAGGGAAGCCTGCGAGCTACGTAGTGCAAGCTGCTACAAGTGTTTTTTGTGCAGCAACATGTATGTGTCTCACATTCACTCCTCTTAAGGCATCACAAAACTCGTACTCACAGATACTCCACAAACCTTCTACAAGGAAGGGACAGGTGCCGAACCTTGCCGACTTTATTTTTTTACAGGTCCACTTTTATGGAGACGACGCAGAGGTGGACTTAACAAATGCGCAAGACAAAGTGTATGCTGTGTGGAATTGGATCCCGATGAAGGATTTGTCCAAAAACGTGATTGCGGAAAAGAGGACGATGTATGAGCAGGTGCGCTACTTCATTGAACATTTGTGTTGATATCGACGGAATTGATACTGGTGGTCACATTGCTGGCGGCCTGTGTTGACTCTGAGGTGCATCTTTACTTTTGGCCATTGGTGTTGTGTAGAAAAGGCCATGTGTATCCAATTCCTGCCTGTACTAGCTCTTTGCTTGATGCTAACTAAGCTTGTCATGGAGATTGATGTTCAATCAATCAGTGAATTTGAAGAAGAACAGCAACATAATAAACGGTTTGCCCTTTGCTGGGCCATAAAGTGTCACAAGTTACAAGAAAGAACGTTTTCTTGTTCGTTTTGTGCAGAAGTAATCATATGCACAATAATTGGTATACATTACTTGAACGCAGCCTCTTCACTGGAATATGTTGACCTAAGCGGGGCCTAGGTTGCCGTGATCTATCCATCATCTAAGCTTTTTGGTTTGAAAGGGCACCCACCTCGTGCACCTGCAGGTGGAAGCGGAGTTCTCCCCGATCATTGAGAGCTTTATCAGAAGTAGACAATGAACTCCTTTAATTGGCTTTAGTACGTACAGGCATTATTCTTTTTTGCCAGGAGATGCGTTAAAAAGTATATTGCGTTGAGCAAACTTAAGATTGATTTTCGATTTTGAGGGTATTACATCAGAGGGGGTCAACTGAGCAATTGTCCTGCAATGTGACTTTTTTGATACAAATCATGTTTGAATGATATAACTAGATGGTTCATAAAGTTTGGGTTAAAAAGGACCACCCCAGTGGTCTACAGAAATAAAAAGGAAAAACTACGTAGGCAGTGAAAACCAATCCCCACATTCATTAAGGAAAAGGAGCCAGCCACTTTGGTACCGAGTACCGTAAAGCTCCTCCTCCGCAAAAAGGAAGGGGAAAATCAATGGGGATCAAGAGGGTTGCAGGCTTGGCCTGAAACCGGCTCCTAATAATGAGAGTTGATAACAGTACTGGAAAGGGCGCGTCTGGTATGGACAAGTTTAGCAGCGAAGTTCACAGAGTGCACATGGAGCTTGGAGGCAAGCTTCTTAACTCTTTGAGAATCGAGACCCAGATACTTGAAAGGCTTCAGAGTGTGAGTGTTTGTAGATAGTGTCGCCCACACCCAAAAGGATGATGTGGAGAGCAACAGAGGCTCCTTGGAGAATGTTGCAGAGGTCTTTGTGCTGTTCCTTTGCGGCGTTCAGCTGGTTTTAAGGTTTAATGTCCTCACAATACTTGATCTCGACGAGGTGGATGTCACGCCGAGTCTTGTTGAGGTCTTTAGGTCGGTGCTGTCTGGGGTTGGTGGCTCTACTGGTGGCTGGCCGTCGGAAAAGAGTGGGCTGTTATTTCAACCGCATTGTTTTAACCAGGCCTGGTTGATTGCTGACTGAAACAACCATTCTAGCTGATTCAACCAGGATCAACTAGAATGGTTGTT
>Ga0307948_1001144_pt1 | contig 18618 bp, 17 predicted proteins | sample OrgLakmetagen280_FD_201824 | JGI IMG/M metagenome (GOLD analysis project Ga0307948, IMG submission 201824) | Saline water microbial communities from Organic Lake, Antarctica - #280 | ecosystem: Environmental > Aquatic > Non-marine Saline and Alkaline > Saline | place: Antarctica: Organic Lake...
ATCATAAAACAAGTCAGTTTGTTGGTCCAACAGCGCTGAATGGTTGATCAGTCGGTAGATTTCAGGTGTAGTTTGGTATTGATTCAACATGGGCGATTGGTATAATATGAATTCGATGCTATTTTCCTGACAAAGTAATCGAATTTTTTCTAGATAAGGGTTGTTCTACTGATAATCTGATAGTATGCTTGTTTTGACTTCCACAGGCTTTTCCTGTATTAAATAGGTGAATTTTCATAAATTATCAATTCGATTACGATCCAGGTTCGGCATAAGTAATTACAACAGGATAACCATACAAAATAAGTAGTTAAGAACACATCTTGTTAAACAATGTGATTCCAGACCTTCCAGTCCATGGATTAAAATATTCATAAAAAATTAGCTTTAAAAAAATTTCCAATTCTCAAATAACTTTCCCATAAACTTCGATTGGCCTGCATCAAGTTGTATAAGCTTTCTTTAGTATGAGTCTTATGAAAGGCTTTGACTTTTTCTGAAATTTGATTTCTATCTTTAAAGTCAACCCAAACACAGTGTTTCCGCCAGTCTACCTTCGTTTCTAAAGGTAGCAAGCAATCTGTATTGACAAAAACAGGAATACGTCCCATCGCTAAGGTTTCATAAAAACGCACTGAAAAATTCCCTCCGCCACGGACACATAAGACATACTGAGAATCCATAATATTTTGATAAAATTCTTTAGTGGTATGGTGTTGTTGTTTTTGTTGAGTCACACCCGCCCTATATTTTTTTCGTTTTATAAAATTGGTCTTTACCTCATTAGAGCTTTCTAATTTATTAAGCAATTTAGCTCTAACCAGAGACGTGGATTGTATTGGCTGAGGTAGATTCAGGGTTTTACCAAGTTGAAAAGAGAGTACATGTTTTACTCTCATCCCAATCTCAGAATAGGTTTGTTTTAATGATGCATTGGCTTGTCCACAGAAGCCTACAACTGGCTTTAGACCCCATTCAGGTTCAATAAATCTGGTTGAATTAAAATAAGTTTGAAGTGGATCTGAAATAAAAACTGGCATGCCCTTATGAAAGTCAGGTAACTGACTTCGATGACCAGAATTTCGGAACACAATAAAATTGGCGTCTAAATTTAGCTTAACTCCAAAATCACCAGACATCCAAGTCCAGACTTGTTTTCCTGCTGTATTAGCCTTATGAATATAGTCAACTGCCAGATCATATTGATGTGTTTCCAAATAATAGTTCCAGGACATGGTTAAAATACAGATTTCTGCCTCTTTTAAATCATCAACAAACTCCACCTCTTTTTCAGAAATTTGATACATAGCAATGCGCTCATGATCTGTAAAACTAAGATTCTTTATAAAAGCTTTTAAAATAGGAAAGAGTTGACCTCTTTTTTGTGGGTTATAGTGAGAAGACAAAAAATGAAATTTCCTCATAATTTATATTTAAAGCTTGTGAGTATAACCAACTAGAGAATTACTCTTACTCGCTATTTTATTATAAACCCATCTATTAAACCAACCCCATTCTTGATACCTTCCAACTGATTTAAATTCTGAAGTTTTTTCGAGTTTTCCCCAATTTTGCACGTGTTTTTTTCTACCGAAATAAGAGGAGCCAACAACTTTTGCGTTAACTGCATTTTGGAGTTCCGCTTCTGAATAAACTACATCTGTATATTCTAGGATTTTCTTTATAGATTTTTCTGGATTAGCTACAATATCCTCATATTTTACCTCAAGAAACTCACCCTTAAGTTCTTTCCTGAGCTTTAAGAGTTGATTCGCATGGTTAACGTAAGCTTTTGAAAAAGAATACATATTATAACCTGAGTGAAATTTAAATTTAGACTTAAACCTTGAAAAATTAGACTTACTATGTCTAATAAGAGTTGAGGCTTTAAGAGAAGAAGCGATTAAATCGGGTGCTGACCTCGTAAGGATAATGAGTTTTCCATTAGGGAAAAAATCATTGAAATTTTCTAGGTTGTAAAGTGAAGGATTCTTGAGAAAAACAGAATTTGTTTTCAAATTATATTCATCCTGAAGATAATTTACAAAGCCATTTGCAAAATATGGAGCGAATTTTTCTGCACTTATATTGGGACTTGCAAAAAAGGTCGATTGAAAGCCTTTGATCCAAGCCTCATAGTGCTTAAAAGTTCTATCTGGGAAAAAAGGAAACTCTCCTTTTGATGTTGTGTTTGGAACACTATCTACTGAGCCAAGCTCTGAAAAAATGCTTCCCATATAATTAGTGCCAGACCTTACAGAAATTCCTGCACATAAAATCACATTCATAATTAATTACCTTTTATTTATAAAATTCCACAAAAGCTTTTTTTTGTTGTTCCAAACTAAATTGGTCTTTTACTCGCTGTCTTGCATTTTTCTGGATACGTTGTTTTTCATTAGCGGACAAGTTACTAGTTTTTATAATTTGCTCAACTAATAATTTCGGCTGTCCTTTAGGAACTACCCAACCTGTTTGCTTATCTAATATGTTTTCAGATAAACCTTCTGCATCCGAAACCACACATAACTTGCCTAAGGCCTGAGCTTCTAATGTCGCATTACAAAAGCCTTCACTTAAACTGGTTTGAACGTATACATCAGTAGTATTAAGGTGACTTAGAGTCTCCTTATGACTGAGTTTCCCTATAAATTTAACCTGATCTTCTAATTGCTTTTGATACACATGAAATTTGTAACGTTCTTCATGCTTTTGATCTCCACTTCCAATAATGTTCCATTCAAAATCAATTCCGTGCAGTTTTAAGGCGTAAGCGGTTTCAATCAAATCATCTATTCCTTTAATCCAGTACAACCTCCCAATCGTCAATATCTTTAGTTGAGAAGATGATTTCACCTGAACACTCCCTGGTTGTTTGATTTTATCTAGATCTACTGCAGGTGTAATGATTTGATAATCAACATCAGATGATAAGCCTAAGTCATATGCTTTATGAAGCAAGTAATTAGAGATGCTATGAACTTTATCCACCTGATCCCAGAGTAATTTATAGCAACTCGGGTGTTTTAAGGGATAAACGTCGATATCATAACCTCTAAAACTCACTCCTAGTTTTGCTCTAATAGCTTTGGCCACTGATTCCCTATCCATCGCCATGGTGGCGAAGCCAAAATGCAGCCAGTCGGTGTTTAACTTAAGTAAAGTGGCGTTGATATAGAGCTTTTCAACCAGACGTTTGAAGCTAGATCCATCTTTCCTTTCAAGCTGTATATATTTTAAGACGACACTAAGAATAGGTAGAAGTCCTAACAATACACACAACATTCGTGTGAGTTGGATCACAGGATTTTTGTGGACTTTAGGATGCTGCAAATGTTGGCAACCCTCGAATTTTTGATCGGTTGTCGCTGTCACCAAAATGACCTGATGCCCACTCTCTTGAAGTCCTTTGATCTTGGATCTAAAAAAGGTTTCAGAATAACCTGGGGGTTGAGGAAGGACGAGGGTGATGGTCATTATATTGGTTGACTGTTTAGCGTTTTTCGTTGATCGTTTCTTGTTTTAATTTGTCTGTTTAATGTTTTCGTTAGCTGTAAAACTGTTGATTAACAACTATAAACCCCGAATTATGTGGTAACCTTAATACAAAAAAATGTTTATTAAAGTGACTCATAGATGTGTTCTCTGGATTTGATAAAAGCCTCTAATGTGTACTGATTTTTCACTTTTTCTCTCATTTGTAAACCAATTTCTTTCAATTCTGAATTTGGTAATTTATAAGCTTGATGCAACAAATCGGAGAGTTCATTGACATTACTCGCCTCAAACGTCCAGTCTTCAAAACCCTCTAAAATATCGGTAATGCCTGAGACTTTAGAGCCTATCACTGGCACTCCCATACTCATGGCTTCCACAGGTGCCATCGGCATGCCTTCACGCTTGCCTTCATTTTTAGTCGGAATGACAAACACATCTGCCATAGATAAATGATGGCGCACTTCCAGTTGCTTTCCGGTAAATATAATATTTGAATGGTCTTCGAGATATTTGTGTTTCAACTGCTCGACATAATTGTTTTGATCATTGCCCACCAAAAGTAATTTTATATTTGGGATTTCAGACTGAACCACAGCTTCGATCAGAATTTCAATCCCTTTCACCTCTACCATATTGACCACGGAGATCACGACAAAATTCTCTTTTGTAACTCCGTATTTATTGGCGGTTTCCTGATGATAGGGTTGTGGTGCATACACTTCAGAGTCCAACCCTAAAGGAAGATAGGTGGCTTTGACGTTAGGTAAGTCTTTAAAAAATTCAGAAATCATGTCTTGATTAATCGCAATCACCTGATGACTTAGCTGAGAGCGCCATTTCCAGGCTTTATTCCCCCAACCCATGGCTTTTTTGGTATATACAAACTTTTTGCCTGCTAAACGTACTGCCAGAGGCTCCGAGAAATCTGAACTCCAATGCCAGGAATGCACAATATCCCAATCGTGTTTTTTAAAAAATCGAATGACCTTCAACAATCGAAGGGGAAAGGACCAAAAGGGTTTATACTGCGTTTCATAATCAAACACATGAATGGGCACGCCAAGTTCTTCCACCTCCTTAAAAAATGCGCCTCGGGTATGCTTGACTAAAATCTCCGGGGCAAAGCGTTCCTTATCCAGTCCCTTCACCAGATCATACACTACTTTGCCACTGCCAGCGGTATCGAAGTTGGGGATGGTGTAAAGGATTTTTAGTTTTTTCATGAGTGTAGTCTTTAGTCAAGAGTCTGTAGTCTGTGGTTATTAGTTGTTAGTCTACGGTCTGTAGTCAAGAGTTGGTAGACTGGAGTGTTAAATCAACTCTTCGACTCTTCGACTCTATTGACTTTTCAAATACTGACTTAACTTCGTAAGCATTTTTGAAAGTTCGAGTAATTCATTTCGGTTTTTATTAAAATCTTCATCAGTAATATAATTTTGACGCTGGGCTATGGTATTACAAACTACGCATTCATTAATGGACGACTTAGCAATCATGACAAATCTATTAAATTGTGAATTAGTATTGCCTTGCCCCTCTGCAATATTTAATGGAATTGATGTTGCTGCTCTACGAAACTGTGAACTGAGGTTATAGGTTTCTGATTTAGGAAACTCTTTGATTTGAAAATAAACCGAGTCTACAAAGTCCAAACTCTTTTGATATACATTTAAATCTTCAAATTTGAATTTATCCATGATTTTTAGTTTCTAGTTTTTAGTTGGTGGTCTGTGGTCTGTGGTCTGTGGTCTGTGGTCTGTGGTCTGTGGTCTGTGGTCTGTGGTCAAAAATAATAAATATTGTATTAAAGATAGAGTGTCACAAGTCTTAGGTCCTTCTACTCTTTGACTATCGGCTATTCAACTTTTTACTCTTCGACTATTTGACTCTCAACCCATTGACTCTTTAACCCTGAACTCCTTGACTACTCACCCCTCGACTCTTGACCCTTTGTCTCTCGACTATTAAACACACTCAACGTCAACAGCAGACTCACCGGATGTGAATAAAAAACGGGGTCCTGGGTTTGAAACTTGCTATAAAAGTCTTTGACCAAATCTTTATCAATGAAACTGTTGAAATCCTCATCAAACAAATACGACTCCAGCTGCTTTTCATTGTCTGCCCCTAAAAACTGCAATTCCCAGTTCCGCTGGATGAATTTTTTGCCCATTTTTTCCTGAAGTAGGCGTTTCAGCTTATCAGTAATGCGATACGGCAAGTTATAAGGCACTTGATTGTTTTGGAAATTAGTCAGGTTATAGGGTTTCTGGTCCTGCCAGGTAATTTTAGCCACTTCAGGATTGTTGTGTTTGATGTACTCAATTTGAAGTCGGCGGTCGGCGAGATGGGCCTCAGGAATTTCACAAATCAGCTGACACATGCGATCGTCGTAATAGGGTAGTGTTATCGGATGCGCGGCTTCAAACACACTGAGATTGATACTGGTCCAGCGCGGCGCCCAGTACATCGACTTAAAGGCTCTCACTTTAGCTGAGGTATTCTGAATGTCAATGCGATCGAGTAAAGTTTGGGTCATGTCATGCAGGTAAGTTGTAAAGTCTCCTTCCAAATTCCAGGATTGCCACAGCGCCTCCGCCAGATCCATTCCCCCTTTTTTGATGACTTTTTTATGGATATAACTCACCAAATCTTCATCGCGGATATCTTCATCACCTCCCCTATCAAACAACACATCGCCCCAATGCCCGAGAGAAAATACGCCCTGCATTTTTTTCAGTTCTTCCAAAACCCCCATTTGCCTGGGATGGGTAAACTCAGAATAACACTGATTGATCTCTGCCAGGTCTTCTATCTTATCCCATAAGTAATTGGGCGGAATCTCAAAAGCCTGAAACTGAAAGTCACAAGCCTTGGCAATTTGCTGACTGATTTGATGTTCTTTATACCCGCCTTGAAAGGAATACGAATAGGAAGTCACTTGCTTTCCCAGTTTATGAAGGGCCACCGCCTGACTTCGGCTATCCAAACCACCCGATAGAGGTAAGATGGCTTGCTGATCTCCAATTTGCTCGTCGATGATCTGCTCCAGCAATTCTTGATGCTGCTGCACAGATTTTTGAAATTCTTGTTCTTTAGGCGAATAATACCACTGAAACCAGGGCTCTGACTTCACCAAAAAGCCTTCCTCGTCGATCTCATTAACAGTCGCAGGTCGCAGAACCTTGGTATCTTTCCAATAGGTCGAATCATCCCAAAAGAATCCCGTCGCCGCAAATAAACAGATGGCTTTATGATCCAGTTCGTGAGGTTCTCCTTTAACCTTGACGAAGGTTTGGTTGGTGGGGATGATGGGAGTCTTAATTTTTTTAGTCATTGGTCGGTAGTCGTTAGTCGTTAGTCGTTAGTCTGTAGTCATGATCTTGACTATTGTCCTTTGTCTCCAAAACTCATGACTCTTCAACCCTTAGACTCATTGATTTTTCAAATATTGACTCAATTTCGTAAGCATTTTTGAAAGCTCTAGTAATTCATTTCGATTTTTAATATAATCTTTATCAGAGATATAGTTTTGACGTTTGGCGATTGTATTACAAACCACACATTCGTTAATAGAAGACTTTGCGATCATGACAAATCTATTAAATTGTAAGTTGGTATTGCCTTGTCCTTCCGCAATATTTAATGGAATTGATGTTGCTGCTCTACGAAACTGTGAACTGAGGTTATAGGTTTCTGATTTAGGAAACTCTTTGATTTGAAAATAAACCGAGTCTACAAAGTCCAAACTCTTTTGATATACATTTAAATCTTCAAATTTGAATTTATCCATGATTTTTAGTTTTTAGTCAAGAGTCTGTGGTCGGGAGTATTGACGCTTTGACTCTTCGACTCTTTGACCCATTGACACTTTGACTCTCGACTCTTTGACCCCATTGACACTTTGACTCTCGACTCTTTGACCCCATTGACTCTTCGACTCTTTGACTCCTTGTCCCTAACGACCTTCTGACTACCCTACTACTCGACTATATAACCTCACCATCCCTTCCACCATCTGCTCCTCTGTATGCTGTTGTTCTACTTTTAATCTAGCTTGTTTTTTTATCTTAGAAATCTCACAACTTTCCATTTGACTGAATTCTAAAATTTGGTCTGCCATAGCCTGTGGATCTCTTACAGGCACAATCCATCCTTCTTCATCATGCGTAATGAGTTCTTGCATCCCACCACAGTCAGTCGATATAACCGGGGTCCCCAAAGCCATAGCTTCCACGGCAACATTGGCAATCCCCTCTTCCAGACTTGGTAATAAAAACAGGTCTGAACCTTTCATCAATTCAAATACGTTAGCCTGAGGAAGTTTGGAAGTCAATTCTACTTTATCCTGTAAACCTAAATCATCGATTAAAAATAACAATTCTTCATCGCCTGCAGCACCCACGATCGTATGCTTAAAATCAATTCCTTTTTGATGTAATATAGAGCAAGCTTTAATGGCATAATCATAGCCTTTTTTCCAATGTGGACGGCCAACAGAAATGAGTTGTAAGGTCTCATTTTTTATGACTTTAGATTGAAACTCAAATCTAGACAAATCTAGACCGGTATAAACCACCTGATCTATTTTACTTGAATCATTGTAAATTTGATCGCCAACTTTAGAAATGGCTTTGGAGACCGAGTGAAAGCCATCAAATTTCGGGAGCCACTTTTGTAAATAGTTGAAGTTTTCTGAATTAACAAAAGGCCTCACGTTAGTTTGAAACCCCCGCTGAGATAAAACAAATTTGAATTTCTTCTCTTCCAGATGCATTTCGAATAAAGAAATATGCGATACCCATTGCAAGTGAACGATATCCGGTTGAATGTGTTCTAAGGCAGCACTTAAATTGAGTTGTTTAAGCTCTGTTTTCCTGCTTTTAGCCAGTAATTCTAAGGTCTTAAACAATCGACTGCCAACTAAGCTCCATTTTATGCTGGTCCGGGCAAATTTGAAATGACTATGACTGCTTCCCAGGCTCACATACTTTACATTTTTCAAAGGTCGCTTAAGGTCTTCATTAAAGCCCAAAACATAAACGTCCACTCCACTACTCACCAAACCTTCGATCAAGCGATTGATAAAAGCGGTGGTGTTGAAGCTGCCGTCAAAAATTACTAGTTTCATTTTTCGTTTACTGTTGTTAGTTTACAGTTTAGCGTAAATGGATTAGCATTATTCGTTTACGAGAAAATTTTTTTTAAACCGTAAACTGTTAACCCTAAACTATAAACCATAGTACGTTTTATACCACTTCACAAACTTATCAATTCCTGCTTGAATATCAGTAGATGGTGCATATCCAAAATCTTTCTGTAAATCAGACACATCGGCCCAGGTTTGCTGGACATCTCCTGGTTGCATAGGCAGCATCTCCTTTTGGACTGTTTTTCCAAAACTAAGTTCTAAGGCTTTGATAAAATCCAACAACTTCACTGGTTTTGAATTGCCAATATTGTAAATACCATATTTTGCCTTATCGGGTAAATCTTTTTCTAGTGTGGCGATAACACCTTCTACAATATCGTCTATATAAGTGAAGTCTCTGGACAAGTTGCCGTGATTAAACACTTTTATGGGCTTCCCTTTAGAAATGGCATCGGCAAACAAATGCATCGCCATATCCGGTCTGCCCCAAGGACCGTAAACCGTGAAGAATCGTAAGCCTATCGTTTGAATGCCAAACAAATGTGCATAAGTATGAGCCAGTAATTCGTTGGACTTTTTAGTCGCGGCATATACACTTATGGGATGATCTACGTTTTGATCCACTGTAAAGGGCACCTCATCTGTGTTACCGTAGACACTGGAACTGCTGGCATAAACCAGCTTTGGCACCTTATGCTCTCTCATGCATTGCAAGAGATTTAAAAAACCGGTAATATTGGTATCGATATAGACTTCTGGATTTTCAATACTATAGCGGACTCCTGCCTGCGCGGCTAAATTACAAACCACATCAATGTGATGATATCTAAAAAGTTTTGGAAGACTGGCACGGTCTTCCAATTTGAGTTGGTAAAAACTTAAGCCTTCATAACTTGTCGACTTCACCTCCCTGTTATAAAACTCAGAGTCTTGTTTAGCTATTCCTAATTGGCTTAAACGGGCGTATTTCAAATCGACATCATAATAGGTATTAAGGTTATCAACACCTATTACTTTGTAGCCTTGCATTAAAAGCTGCTTTGCTAAATGAAAACCGATAAAACCTGCGATGCCTGTGACTAAAATTGATTTACTCATTGTAGTGTGGAAATTTTATTATGAAAAGATTCCATTTTTTCAGCTACTACTGTCCACTCATAATCCAAAGCTTTTTCTCTAAGCTTAAGCGAATGGCTTCTTTGTTTTTTTTCATCTTCCAACAAGTTAATCACTTCCTGAAACAAAATTTCTTTATCATTCTCAAAACAGGATTTTGTCCCTTCTAAATAGGCTTCATTACCGCCCACTTTATTGGTAACGATTGGTAAACCACAGGCCATCGCTTCCAAAATAGAATTACAAGCTGTACCGTCTACAAGTGGTAAAAACAAGATTTTAGAGGTTTGGTATAATCGCTTCAATTCTTCATCATCTACTCCTGAAAGTTTAGAAACATTTTTCAAATCGTCTACTTTTTTGAGGGCTGAAGGTATTCCAACCACTTTTATTTTTAAATCCTTATCGTATTTTAAAAATTGAGGTAAAGCCCAGTTTAAAGTTTCAAAATCCCGCAAATGCTGTCCCACAAATAAAATACAATGTTCTTTTTCCAAACTTGGATCTGGCTTAAAAAAGTTGGTATCCACACCATGCGGAATGTACTGCACCTGCTCCAAGCCTAGCCAATCTTTAATAAAATTAACCTGATTTTCACCAACACAAACTGCTGCATCTAAGTTTTTAAGATACTTCAGGTTGGTGATTTTTTCTTTTAAAACCGAAGGTGGTTTATGGAAGGTCGCTACAAACTTGGTATTAGGGTACTTCTTCTTAAACTTAAGGTTATAGCGAATATCCCGTTCCGCATTAAGGTAATGAACTATAGATGTATCTTCTGGTTTTAGCTTTAGAGCTTTAAACAGCTCCACTTCTTTGTTGACACTTTGACTATCATAATTCCCTGCTGTAGCAGAGATTTTATTAGAAATTAATTTTGATAACTTGTAGGGCATCCTGGTCTCATAGCCGTCTACTACTTCAGCTTGAATATAATCTAAAAGCCTAGCGTATCCAGAATGACTGGAATGGTGAGGCGACCTATGATGGACAAATAGTTTACGCATTCATTTGAATTAAAATATTTTCTAAAAATACTTTTGGAGAAATAAATTCGTCATAGTATGATCTAGATTCTTTAGAGAGTTCTTTAACTAGTTCAGGCTGATCAATTAGTTGTTGTATCAAATCGTTTAATTCTTCAAAAGTATCAAAATACAGGAGATGTTTGCCATGAATTAAAGGCTGTGGAAATATAACTTTTTGCTTTTCGGCGATAATGGCTTTCCCTTGAGACATAAATTCAGGTAAAGTCCAACCTATTGAATTTCCCAAACCTCTTGTATAAATACAAATTCCACATTCCTGCATAGCTTTTAAAAATTGATTTTGAGAACCTTCAATACTCGAGGCGCAGTCTTTAAACTTTTCAGGTAAATTTTTATCTTCTTTAATACCTCCAACAAAATACTTTTGAAAATCTTTTTTTAGCAAACGAACGATAGCGATACGTTGCTGATGTACTAACTGAGTATCTTCATTTATTTGATTCGGGAAGAAACGCTTTTGGTAAAAAACTGAGGTCAGATTTTTAGCTTTGATTAAAATTTCAAAATCAGACAATTTCCTTGTCGAGGTAAAGCTATGCCAGATCGTTTTATGTCTATAAAAACTGTTTACAACGTGCTTAAACATAAACCTATCCAATTTAAACGATTGCTTAAGCAATTCTTTTAAATGCAATATTTTTATTTTATCAGGATGCGAGATTTTATCAGGTTTGAGCATAAAAGGTAATCCCATTGGATAAATCCTTTTGGAGTAATTTTCAGAAATCAACTTCACTTCTTGTTCTGTATAAGTCCTTTTGATGTAAAAATCTGCTTTTTCTAAAGCTTCTTTTGAGAAAAAAGCATTGGAATCGTGAAAGTCAAAAGCTAATAATTTACTAGAATTGTCTTTGACGTTAAGCCTAACAAAAACAACTTTTAAATAAGAATGAGTGGTTTTTATTAATTCATCTCCAGATACCTCAATTCTTCCTTTCGATGAAAATGGATTCGATTTATAAACTAAATTAATTTGATTTTTTTTGGAAAATTCTTGCATGGAGGTCATCAAGTAGCTTGAATGAGACAGCTCTAGAGGAACATAAACAATAATCTGATTTATTTCACGGCTATCCAATAGCATCTGTAATAGAATTTTGAAGACGTTGGGCAGTCTTGTTAATGCTCCACTTTTCGTGGACTGAGGCTACTGCATTTTCTTTGATTTGTTTTAGGTCTACTGGGCTTTTCCATAGCTCTAAAACTGACGTTTGCATTGTCTCTGGTGTTACCAGCAAACCATTATAATTATGTTGTATAATCTCATCGGTGCCACCAGCTCCTTTGTAACCAACAACAGGACAGCCGCAGGCCATAGCTTCCACCATCACCATACCAAAAGATTCATGTTGGCTGGGAATAAGGAGCAAGTCAGAGTCCTGATAAAACTTAACTAAATCTTCCTGTGCAACATTGCCTATAAATTGAACCTCTTGATTCAGGTTAAATTCATCAACTAGGCTTAAGAGTTCTTGGTAATAGACCTCATCACTTAAAAAGCCTATAAGCTTAAGCTGAACATTAACCTGCTGTGCTTTAAGGGTTTTGACTAAATGTATGGAATGCTCCAATTGTTTTAATCTTGATATTCGTCCTACCTGAATTAATTTCAGCATTTCATCTTCCCTCATTTGATCCTGAGTAGGCTTAAACAGGTTCTGATTGACCCCTAAAGGTAAAACACGAATATCCAGATCCCGAAACTCTTCCTGAGCCTGTAAGGCATCTTTTTGAACCTGTGTATGCACCAAAATATGATGTGCATTCCCGTAATACTCAACTGCTTTTGGATGCGTGCTCATATGTATTCCGCCTACCATAGGAATATATGTAAGACCTTGTTGCTGAATAAGCTCAGCCAATTTAAAAGTATACTTGCTCCCATGGCCAGACATATTGATAATGGTAACCTCTGCCGGGTGTTGTTGTTGATGCTTATAGTGCCATAGCGATTCTTGCTTTCTCCATTGATGGCGTTGTTTAAATAAAGGCTTCGTAACCGGCCAAAATTGCTTTTTAAGATTAACAACCTGCTTTTGATAAGGTATCCACTTTCCTGTAAAATAGTCAATACTGATATGATAGATAGGCTGCTGGTCCTGAATCTTCTGCAAAGCCAATTCCTGTGCCTTACTATGCGAATGGTAAAGATCGTCTTCTTGCAAACCAATAGCTTGTGCTGAAAAGGGGTGTAAAAGAGAGATGGACTTCATTAATTAATATTTTTCCTTATTTCAATGATTTTTTTTCTTTTCAATTTTGAAAGCTTTCTCACGATTTTGATTCTTAAAGGAGATGGTGTTTTGTAATTATATGTACCAGGATAATCATTTAAATAGTCACTCTGAGAGACGAAATATTCATACAGTTTAATATCAAGTTCATTTTGTTTGATAGCTTCATTTTTATCTTCTGAGCTTAAATCTTCAAATTTTAAATAATTATCATTAGATTTTCTTATATTATAAGGTTGATCAAAACCATAAAATTGTTTTCCCATCAATTTTCTTAAATGGTGAAGAGATTGTTGATATCTATTGCTATCTCCAACAAAAGAGAATTGATCAAGTAGATCTTTCGCTTTATTTAAATTATTTTCACCGCAAATTTTATTTACCATAAAATTTTCCATATAATCTCTTGATAAAAAATGATGGAAATCTTTGGTGTATCCCATCTCTTTATCATGATTATATTGAGACATATATCTTTCTAAAGGATCTCTCAAAAAAATGATCGAAAAATTATTTAAAACATCAATAAATTTTTGATAAGGTCTCACTGAATGTCCTCCAATACCTGATGGGAAGATTTTCTTTATTTCATTATATTGATTAATTGTTAAGTCATTCTTTATATCATTTCCACCATAAAAGTTTTTTGACACATGCACATATCTTAAAAAGGTAAGTTCTAATGATGAATTAAAACTTGTCCCTGCACATTTTTCGATATGAGTAAATATGATTTTCATATAAACAATTTATGTAATCTATTAATTACTCTTTTTTTTAGACTTTGAAATTTTAACTTCTGTTTTCTCCTGTTTTCCTTTTTTTCATACCCAATAAACAAATTCTTGACTGTGTTAAAGGTTAATCTTAATCTTGAAAAAACTTTATAATGCATCCCTATATAAGACACATAAAAAGGTTTAGGAGCGTCTGAATAGCTAATTTCACAAGATGTCATTGTACGTTTCCAATTGATAAAGTGCAAATACATCACTTCCTCTTGGGTTTTGGTATTGAGGAGCTGCCCATCATTCCACATCCAACGATTCAAATGATATTCCTGATGCGAATCTCTGCCTTTTTCCTGGTTACAAAGAATGGTATCCCATTTAATCTGAAATGAATGTGAGGTTTCTTTTAAAAAACTAGACAACACCTGTTCATCAAACCACATAAAGCGTTCTTGTTCAAATAAGTTTTTGTAATTAGGTACTTGTTTATACAGTTGGTTAAGCTCTAATGTATTTCTAAATAGGTTAAAATGCCCCGAAATATTTTCTTTACGACTGGAAATAATATCATATGTATGTAAAATCTCTGGCGTCATAAAGGCTCTTATATTCCCCCAGATGATATCCATATCACAAAAGCCCCAAAAGTCAAAGGCCTTAATTTCTTCTTGAAATATCTCACCATAAGCAGGTTTCAAATCACAAAATTTTCTGGGGGTTAATGGCACCTTAGCCTCTACAATTTGGTTCACCTGCTCATTGAGTTCAGGTAAGGTCGTTTTTAAAAATTTAATATTTTCAGGGTAATGTTTTGGTAACTCACAATCAGTTGGGCATAACCAATTTATAGTTGGATTTTTAGCTACAGAACACAAATAAGCCTCAAACCAAAGAGGCCATTGTCCGAAATAGGGTATAATTAATAGTATAGATTTCATTTATTTGAGTATCGTCTTATTTGATCAAAGCCTTTACGCGTAATTATATTATAAACAAAAAAGAAAATGAAAGCTGGTAAAAATAAATTGTGGATAGTTTTGAAATAATCGAAATTCTTAATGATATAATTTATCTTACCTCTTTTAATATAGGATTTGTATAATTTTTTACCTAGATGCCTTCCTTTGTCTTGAATTTCTGGGTATTTTTTATAGTTTAAAACCATTTTCTTTGAGAGCTCTACTAAGGATTTAAATTGGGGGTAACTACCTATTGAAGCATGACCCGAAATTGAATTTTCTAGCTGTCGCTTATAATGAGTTATTTCTAATGTAAAATAATAAGTAAGTTTTTGTTGAAAGAGCCTTGAGAAAAAATCAAATTCTTGCGCCTTTCTTAAGTGCTCATCAAAGTTAATATTTATTATACTTCTTCTTATGAATACATCGTTAGTGATGACAGGATATTCTCCTAGCATGTAATTCACAAAAAAAGAATCTACATTTAGTTTGCTTAGATCGAATTTAGTTGACAAGCTGTAAGGCTTTTCTTTTGGGTTATGCTTTTTAAAAACAACATCTGCTTCTTGTTGCAAAGCTGTTTGGATAGAAAATTCAAGTTTATGTTTCAACATCAAGTCATCCGAATCAAACCATTGAATGTACTCTCCCTGACTCATATTAAACCCATAATTCCGCGCGCCATTCCCACCTCGTAAATGTTTTTCTGGCCGATGGTAATATTTAAAACGAGTATCTTTGTTAACGTAGGCGCCAACGACTTCATCGGTGTTATCTGAAGAACCATCGTCCACCACAATACACTCCCAATTAGTATACGTCTGGGCCAACACTGAGTCCAGCGTCTCCCCGATCAGATGCGCGCGGTTGTAGGCAGGTATAATGATGGAGACTAGAGGCTGGGAATTCATAGTTAATGGATTGTTAGTGCAGGTTTGCAGCTTTTAATATATCTGATTTTAAAATCGCATATCTATTTAATTATTGGAACTATTACTTTCTATAAGTTGTTGAATACCGTACGTAACTGCTTTAGCTCCTACTGGTGACCAATGTGTATCATCATAAAAATATACATCCTTGCTCTTTTTTAATTCATCAGATAAAATTTGCATAGAATTTACGTATAAATACTCCCTATTTAATTTTCTGTAATTCTTGAAAAAAAATGGTTTCATGAGTCCAGCTTTATTCTTTATATGAGGATAGTATAAGTCATACTTATCAGGACAAATTAACAAAATAAGTTCTATACCTATTTCTTTTAACAGTCTACTTAGCTCATTAAGCTGAGAGTTGCATTGAATCATTACATTTAAATCGTGATTATATTTCTCCTTAAATGTAATATCATGTTTTGTAAATAATAAATTGTTTGTACTACCAGAAAATAAATCAATTGTTTTGGTTTTAACTTTGTATGTAAGAGAGTTTGGAGGATTTCTAGTGTACAGGTATTGGATATTGGTTAATGGCATCTTGAGGGTTGTGTTTGAGAAAAACTTCATATCTCTTTTAGCTGGTTTTCTCGGCTCATAAGAATCAATTCGGGCATTTAGCATGTTGATGCTAATTGATTTTGAAAAATTAAGCTTTTCACATCTCTTATAAAACATCCGTTCAACCGTCTCTAAAATTATGTACTTTGTCTTAATTCTTTCAAAAAAATTACCATTAGCAAGTTCAATAAGTTTTTGAATGGGGTTATCCTGTGTTAAGAATTTATCGAAGTTTAAAACAGCTTTATCATCGTTAGCTAATAAATTTACATACCCGTAAAAACCTTGGTTTGAAAAAGAATCCCCAATAGTTAAGACATCAAATTGAAAAACAGAAGTGGTATCTAAATCTAATTCAGATAACTTCTTATAGTTGATTTCAAAATCAAATTGATTTATGATTGTACTTTTAGGAGAAGGATTATTATAAATAAAGCCTACTCTAGTTAAGTCTCCTTCACCTTGAGCATATAAAACTAAATTTAAAACGTAAAGAATAAAAAATGGAATAACAAACAAACTACTTTTTAATATAAATTTTTTCATAATTAAAATTGAAAATATATAAACTGCTGCTCTTCTTCAATAAACCAAAATATAGAAATAATTATTACTGAATATAGGCCATATCTAAAGACGGGTTTGTAATTTAAGCCAAATTCCTCTATAGCATAGTTTTGCGCTCTTCCATACCATTCTAATATTAGAAATATTAAAAAAGTAATTATAAAGGGTGATCCAACATTATAGATATACCTATAGGATTTGTAATAGTTGATATAATCTCCTAATCCTATGAACAAACTAGAAAGATATGATAACGCATGAGAAATATTTTCAGCTCTAAAAAACACCCAGGCTAAAACTGTAAGCGAAAAAGTAATAATAATGCCTTTCAACTCTATCAAGCTTGGCAGGATTCTGTTTGCAGCGACTTCACCTGTATGAACTCGATTCTTATTTCTTAATAATAAAGGCAAAAAGTATATAGCATTTAAAGCACCCCAAACAATAAAAGTCCAGTTTGCTCCATGCCAAAAACCGCTAACTATAAAAATTATGAATGTATTTCTTACTTTCATCCATGCCCCCCCCCTGCTACCTCCTAATGGAATGTAAAGATAATCCCTAAACCAGCTGGATAAAGATATATGCCACCTTCTCCAAAATTCAGCTATATCTCTGGAAAAATAAGGGAAGGCAAAGTTTTTCATCAGCTTGAAACCGAATAAACGTGATGTGCCTATAGCAATATCAGAATACCCAGAAAAGTCACCATAAATTTGAAATGTAAAAAACAGAGCTCCCAGTAAAAGAGTAGTTCCTGAATAATTACCTGAATTATTAAATATTTCGTTTGCATACTTGGCACAGTTATCAGCAATAACTATTTTTTTAAACAAACCCCAGAGTATCTGGCGCATTCCATCAACAGCAATAGAATAATCGAATTTTCGTTTTTTATAGAATTGGGGCAGTAAGTTTGAAGCTCTTTCTATAGGTCCAGCAACTAACTGCGGAAAAAAACTTACAAAAGCTGTAAAAGCAACAAAATCTTTAGTTGGTTTTAGTTGTTTGCGATATACATCAATGGTGTAACTTAAAGTTTGGAACGTATAAAAACTTATACCAACTGGAAGAATTATGTTTAAGCTAGTGTTTGGTATTTGGTACCCAAAAAAACTAAAGGCATCTAAAAAATTATCTATGAAAAAGTTGAAATATTTAAAAAACCCTAGAAGTCCGAGATTTACAAATATACTAGTCCAGAGTAATAGTCTACGATAACGATCTTTTTTGATGTTTTCTAACTGCAGTCCTATAAAATAATCTATAACGGAACTAAATATAATCAAGCTTAGAAAACGCCAGTCCCACCAACCATAAAAAACATAACTCGCTAATGCCACTAGTGCATTCTGAGCTTTTATTTTTTTTTGAAACACAAACCAATAAAGCAGAAATACTACAGGCAAAAATATCGCAAAATCAAGTGAATTAAATAACATTACTTCTAATTAATGGATGTGGTTACATTTTAAGTAATGCTCTTTTAATTCTAAAACAAAGTCCAAAGCCTTGTAGTTGAAATAGTTTTGTTTATAATTCAAGGTTTTTTTAGAAACTAAAGGCTGGTTATTCATGCTAATCGATTGGTTCTGCAAGTTTACGAAAATTTCAGTTGACGGTCGTCGGTTTTCGGTTTTCGGTTATCTGTTGTCTGTTGTCGGTAGTCGGTAGTCGGTAGTCGGTAGTCGGTAGAATTAAAAATTTTGAATGCGGTTAAATGCTTGACGGTTCATTAGCTGTTGAAGTAAAACAAAAACATGATGGTAAAAAACTAAAGCAGAAACCTCATAATATAGTTTACCCGCTTCAA